>Ga0302314_10007811_pt1 | contig 19187 bp, 19 predicted proteins | sample III_Palsa_N2_3_FD_200533 | JGI IMG/M metagenome (GOLD analysis project Ga0302314, IMG submission 200533) | Peat permafrost microbial communities from Stordalen Mire near Abisko, Sweden - III_Palsa_N2_3 | ecosystem: Environmental > Terrestrial > Soil > Palsa > Peat permafrost | place: Sweden...
CACGTCGACCTCTATCTGATCCATTGGCCGGTGCCGTCACACGACAAGTACGTCGAGACGTGGGAGGCATTCATCGAGCTCCAGAAGGAAGGCCTCGTCCGCTCGATCGGCGTGTCGAACTTTCAGCCCGCGCATCTCGAGCGACTGATCAGCGAAACCGGCGTGACACCGACCGTCAATCAGGTTGAGCTCCATCCGCGGCTTCAGCAGATCGGTTTGAGGCACGAGCACGAGGAGCTGGGGATCGTGACCGAGGCCTGGAGTCCGCTGGCCCAGGGCCGGGTACTCGACGATCCCACGATCACCGAAATCGCGCGGGCCCATGGCAAGACACCGGGCCAGGCCGTGATCCGCTGGCACCTCCAGCTCGGCAATGTCGTAATCCCGAAGTCGGTCACGCCGGAGCGGATCATCGAGAACTTCGATGTCTTCGACTTCAACCTGAGCACCGATCAGATGGCCGCGATCGACGCTCTCGATGCAGGTGAGCGGACCGGGCCCGACCCGGACACGTTCGTCCGGCCATGACTCGAGCCGGCTCTCAGCTGCACGCAAGTGCGTCGCGCTCGGCGAGTGCAGCCAGGTTCAGAAGCTGTCGACGGGCCATGATCAGGTCTCCGAACGACAGCAGGGGAGCCGTGACTCGTGCCCCGCGAGCGACGACCTTCAGAAGCAGCCGCGTCTGAAGGTCGCGGTCAGTCGGAACCAGCACGTAGGACATGTAGGCGCCCATGATCGTTGCAGTGAGGTGAGCGCCGACGCTGACGGCCTTTATTTGGCCGAAGCGACGGCCTCCGAGCGCAGTCGTAAACGGTTCACCGACCAGAGGCTCGGGCAAGCTCCGCAGTTGCTGTGGCGACCTGCGACCGAGGTTGTCAATCCAGTCATACGAGTACGGCCCGAGGCGGATCTGGGCGACCCACGGCCACACGTCTTCGGGCTTGGCGCGCACAGTCACCGCGCGCCAGGCCTGGAGAACCGGCTCGGAGACCAGGTCGTCACACGGATATCGGCGACCGATCTCGGCGTCGGTGACGCCCCACCGATCGCCGATCATTGCGATCGCGCAGTTGACACCGTTCCCGACATGCCACCACGGTACCGCCGCCGCGCCCTCATGCGGCAGCCAGCGCCTCGCGCACACGCTTGACCGTCGCACCCGGGCGCACGTGCGCGCCGGGAGAGAGTTGGGCGACGCGTACCTCGTCGATCAGCCACAACACGTCACGCCGCCCGGCGGCCTGCGCCTCGAGCTCGTGGATCACAGCCATGCGCTCACGGTCAGCCGCCAGGTGGCTCGGAAGCCGATCAAGTCGCTGCACCGCGGCCCGTAGGTAGCGCTCGACATCATTCAACCGCGCGAGGCCGGTGGCCGCGAGCATCCCGGGATACACCAGCCGGCCGAGCTGCCGGGCGACGTCCTCTCGCGCAGGGCCGAAGACCGCGGTCGCCGGGAGTGCGTCAAGCCGCTCACGGATTGCCTGCCCTGCCTCGAGAATCCGGCCGAGCTCGAGCAGCGCCTCGAGCACTGTCGGCCGCAGCTCACCACGGACGTGCTCGCGCAGGATCGCGAACGCCTCCGCATCCCACGCTGGGCCGCCGCCGCTTTCGATCAGCGCGTCCAATGCGGCATTGGTGGCGTCGTCGATCGTCGCGTCCAAGTTGCCGTGGGGCGCGGAGGCGAGCCCGAGCGCCAGTGGCAGCGGGAGCTGTCCGATCACCCACTGGCGCGGTGACGGCACTGTGAGGTGCAGCAGCCGACGGGTCCCGCGCGCCATCGTCACGGCCTGCTCACCGACGCTCTCGCAGATGCGGATCCCCACTGCGTCGCCTTCGTCGAGGAGTGCCGGGAAGCCCCGCAGCCCTCCGGGGAGATCGACCGTGCGCGGCAGCGCCTCGATCGCGAAGTCGCGCATTCCATGACGCACCAGCCGGGGTTCCGCGTGCTCCAGGCGTGCCATCAGCAGCGGCCGCAGCTCGTCCCGCAACCCGTCGAGAGATTGGCCCGAGGCCAACACAGCGCCGTCGTCGTCCTCGACGGAGAACATCATCCGCAGGTGCGCCGGGAGCACGTCGAGCGACCAGTCGCCAGGGCCGATGCGAATACCGCGCAGCCGTTCGATCCCGTCGGCGAGAATCTCGAGCAACGGCCCCGAGCGCGGAGTGACATCGCTCAGGAGCGCTGCCGCAGTGTCTGGAATCGGTACGAGCGGCGTGCGCAGCGGCTTGGGCAGCGAGCGCAGCAACGCGATGATCAGCTCCTCCCTGAAGGCAGGCACGAGCCACTCGAAGTTCAGCGCTCTCACCGATCCGAGCGACGCGAGCGGTATGTGAACCGTGACGCCATCGGCGGCGGATCCGGGGTCGAAGCGGTATGACAGTGCCAGCTCCAGCGAGCCCTGCTTCCAGAACGACGGCCGGTCACGCCCATCCGGGGCGAGCTCACCCTCGAGCAGAACGTCCATCGGATAGTCGAGCAGCGCGGGTCTTGACTGACGCTCGCGTTTCCACCAGCGGTCGAAGTGACGTCCGCTCACAACGTCCTCGGGCAATCGCTCGTCGAAGAACGCTGCCCGCGCCGACTCGCTCGCGAGCAGATCGCGGCGACGCGCTCGCGCCTCCAGGGCCTCAACCTCCCCCACACGCCGTTCGTTCTCGCGCATGAACGCGTGATGTTCGTCCCAGTCACCCTCGACAAGCGCGCGCCGGATGAACAGCTCCCTGGCGGTGTCCGGGTCGATGCCCCCGTATTGAACCGTCCGCGAGGCAACGATCGGGAGGCCGTACAGCGTCACGCGCTCGGCAGCCACGACGGTGGCACGTTGGCGGTCCCATCGTGGCTCACCGTAGGAGCGCTTGAGCAGGTGCTCGGCGAGCGCCTCGACCCGCCTGATGTCGACGGCAGCCGCGGTCCTACCCCATAGGCGCGTCGTCTCGACAAGCTCGGCGACCATCACCCAGGTCGGTCCACGACGAGCGAGCGCCGAGCCCGGGAAGATCGCGAACTTCGCCCCTCGCGCGCCGCTGTACTCGCGGGTCCCGGCGTCCTTCGTTCCGAGGTGCGAGAGCAGCCCTGCCAGCACCGCCGCGTGGATCTCCTGCTCCTCGGCCGGCGTCTCGTTGAGCGTCAGTGCAACCTCGCGCGAGGCGTCCTCGAGTTGGGCGACGAGATCCTGCCACTCGCGGATGCGCAGGTAGTGCAGAAACTCGGCCTTACAGCGTTTGCGGACCTGCGAGCGCGAGAGCTCAGCTTCGAGCGAACGTAGGTAACGCCACAGGTTCAGGAACGCGAGGAAGTCGGAGTTCTTGTCCGTGAAGCGGGCATGCAGCTGGTCGGCCTGGCCTCGCTGGTCGACCGGGCGCTCACGAGGATCCTGTATCGAAAGCGCCGCCGCGATGACGATCACATCACGGGTGCAGCCGAGCACGTCGGCCTCCAGCACCATGCGACCGAGGCGCGGGTCGATCGGAAGCTGCGCGAGCTTCCGCCCAAGAGCTGTCAGCGGCTCGGCGGCCGCCGGGTCCAGAGCGCGAAGCTCATGGAGCAGCGCGACGCCGTCACGTATCTGGCGGCGGTCGGGCGGCTCCAGAAATGGAAACGCCTCGATATCCCCCAACCCGAGCGCCGCCATCTGAAGGATCACGCTGGCGAGGTTCGTGCGCAGGACCTCCGGATCAGTGAACTCCGGCCGCGCATTGAAATCCTCTTCGGAGTACAGCCTGACGCAGATCCCGTCGGCGACACGGCCGCAGCGACCCTTGCGCTGGTCGGCCGATGCGCGCGAGATCGGTTCGACCGGCAGCCGCTGGACCTTGAGCCGTGTGCTGTAGCGCGATATCCGCGCCAGGCCGGTGTCGACGACGAAGCGGATGTTGGGGACGGTCACCGAGGTCTCGGCGACGTTGGTGGCGAGTACGACACGGCGGGTCCTTTGTCTTCGCCCGCTGGCGAAGACCCTCTGCTGGTCGGAGACTGCGAGCCGCGAATAGAGCGGCAGGACCTCCACGCCGGGGCCGAGCCGCCCGGCGAGAAGCTCTGTGGCATCGCGGATCTCCCGCTCTCCGGAGAAGAACGCGAGCACATCACCGTCGCGCTCGGCGAGCAGCTCTTCGACCGTATCCGCGAGGACGTCGAGCAGCTCGTCATCCTCACCCGGCGGCCGGTAGCGAACCTCCACCGGATAGGTCCGTCCCGAGACCTCGACGATCGGTGCTCCGCCGAAATGCTCGCTGAAGCGCTCTGGGTCGATCGTGGCGCTCGTGATGATCAGTTTGAGATCGGGACGCCGCGGCAGGATGCGGTGCAGGCACCCGAGTAGGAAGTCGATGTTCAGCGAGCGCTCGTGCGCCTCGTCGACGATCACCGTGTCGTAGCGGCGCAGGAGCGGATCGCGGCGGATCTCTGCAAGCAGCAGGCCGTCTGTGACCAGACGGATCAAGGTGTCCTCCGAGCCTCGATCATCGAAGCGCACCGCGTACCCGACAGGTCCGCCGAGCGGGACGTCGAGCTCATCGGCGATCCGCTGGGCAACCGTGCGTGCCGCGATCCGCCGCGGCTGGGTGTGAGCGATCGCCCCACGCACACCGCGTCCCAACTCGAGACAGATCTTCGGAAGCTGGGTCGTCTTGCCCGAGCCGGTCTCACCAGCGACGACGACGACCTGGTGGTCGCGAATGGCGGCGAGCAGGTCATCATGCCGCGCGGACACCGGCAGCTGCGCTGGGTAGGAGACCTCGGGGACCGAGGCGCGCCGACGCTCCACCCTGGCCTGCGCCTGAGCAAGCTGTCGCTCGAAGCGCGCGATGCCGTCGCCATCATCGCGACGAAGCCGGCGGGCCTGATGCTGAAGACGCAGCTCATCCCTGAGTGTCAGCTCGTGAAGTGCCGCCGTGTCGATGCGTGCCATCGCGATCGAGAATAGGTTGCTGCCGCTCGACGTTGGCGTCGCGATCGCCGGCGTCGGCGGTTATGTTTTCTCGGAGCCCTGCCGCCACGCTGTCCAGCCGAGGAGATCTCATGTCCAGTTTTGCGAAGGTCAACCTGCTCGAGGTCGAGAACTCCGTCGCTGGGCGAGTCGACGGGCTCGAGGGTCGCTTCGGTCGTAAGCATCTCGACTCCCGCGATCTCGGAATCAGTCTGTTTCGCTATGCCCCGAACCTGCGAAGCCCGTTGGCGCACAGCCACAAGGTGCAGGAGGAGGCTTACGTCGTCGTCGCCGGCTCGGGGCGGATCCTGCTCGACGACGAGACCCAGGACCTGCAGCTCTGGGATGTCATACGTGTAGCCCCTGAGGTTGTCCGGGCATTCGAGGCCGGACCCGACGGGCTGGAGATCATCGCGGTCGGCGGCCCCAAGCCCGAGGAGGGTGATGGCGTACGTGCCACGCCGGTCTGGCCAAGCAGCTAGTTCAGCCGGCCGCTGTGGATGTTGCCGAGGAACCGGTCCCGCCGAGGCGTGAGAGCAGCGCACTCATGAATGAGTCGGCGCTATAGCCGGCGAGTATGGCCGTACCGAGCGTCTGAAACGAGGTGGGAACGTTGCCGGCTCCCCACAGTGACGCCACTACGACGGCGACTGGCAGATGCATCTTGATGATCGCCAGCCAGCGCAGGGATAGCCAGTCCACGAGGCTCCCTGCGTCGTAGACCTTCATCGGGTCGGAGTATTTGACGTTCAGTACCTGGGCTCCGACATGGGCGAGCGCCCCCAACCACACGAACAGGACCAGTACCAGCAGCTTCCAGCCCCAGTCGCCGGGCCATTTGAACATCCCGGCGCCGTGAAGCAGCTCGAACAGGAGCGCCACTACCGCGAACACCGACGCGGCCGACCAGACCGGTGTCGCAGCGGTGGCGATGAGTACCGGCCAGCTGTCTGTCTTGCGGTAGGCAACCTTGTTCGTGGTGTCGAAGACGATCGGAAGCTGCCGCCCATCAAAGGCGTGCGGGTCCTCGAGCAACCATGCCCAGAGCACGTCGACGGCGTCGGCGCTTACGCCCCAACCGACGCAGTAGGTGGCGACGCTACGGCTCTCGCCGACATGACCGCCACTGACATCGTCGATGAACGCGATGAACAGGGCGTGCATCATCGCCGCCTCGGCGGCAGTCTGCGCCTGACTCACGTTCGCCAGCACATCCTGGGCGTGCGCTCCCCCGGCTGCGCCCAGTGCGCGTTGCCACCATTCGCCCAGCTCCGACAATCGCCGGCAGAGAAGCTGCGCGTGAATCCCGACGGCGTCGAGCAGCGTCGTTTCGGCGTCCGTTGCGGAGCGTTCCAACGCTTGCACGAACGCGTCGGGCGCGTCCTCATCCCGAAGCTCGAGCATCTGTCCGAGCCGTTGCATATCCGCGTTCTGGTTGCCGGCCTCTGTGGTTACAGCCGTCAGTGTGCGTTGCCACCCGGGGATGACTGAACGAACTGTTTGGACGGACGCCAGCACTGCGGCGCTCCCGGTCACGCCCTCGGCCACGGCTGAATCCTCAACCATGCCCAGGACGGAAAGGCCGCAGCCTGGTAAAGCCGAGCGGCCGCAGGACTCAGTCTGGCTGCGGAATCGGCGTGTTGTCAGATCGCTTGAGCTGACTGGCCGAGAGCTCGATGATCGGGTCGAGCGCATGTGGGTCGGCGCGGACGGCATCGACGATCGCTTGCAGCCACGCCTCGATCTTTGCTTCCCGCGCAGCGTCATCGGCGCGCTCGGCCGCCACTTTCGCCCGCAACTCGATGCCATCGTTGATCAGGCTCATGAACTCCACGGCGGCCGACGAGACGACGACCTCGTGGCGCATCAGCGAGCCAACGAGCTTCGTGGTCGTCCAACCGGCCTCATCAAGCCACTCACGCAGCGGCATGCCCTGCAGCTGGCCAGAGCGCTCAACCGCGAGCGACACAGCGAGTCCCAGCGTGTAACCCACCGCGCCGAACGGCCCGTGCGGCGGGTGCGCGAATGCGTCCAGCGCGTCGCCGACCTCACCCGCAGTGCCTGAAGGACCGGCGCTGAGCGCGTCGGCAACCCCTGAGACGACGAGTCGACGCTGTTCGTAGGACAGCTCCGACTCGGTGCTGTTCGGCGCACCGAACGGCGGCTGGTCGGTAACCACCGGCACCGGAAGCGTCGCCGCAGCGTTACTGAGCATCGTTGCCGCGGGCAACAGCTGCGCCTGCGCGATCCTCACGTTGTCATCCTAAGTCCAGCGAACGAGCGGGGCCCAGAAGGTCCCAGCGGTTGCCCGAGATATCGAGGAAGACCACCACCTGCCCGTAGTCCTCGGTGCGAGGCGCCGCGACGAATTCAACGCCGAGTTGCCGCATGCGGTCATATGTGGCGTCGAAGTCGTCGACGCGCAGGAAGAGACCGACCCGACCAGCGAACTGCTCGCCGATTGCCTGAGACTGTATTTCGCCGTCGGCTCGCGCGAGCAGGATTCCGGTGCTCGCGTTCAGGGGCCTGACCACCACCCAGCGCTTGGGGCGCCCATCGTTCGTAGCTGCCGGCGAATCCTCGACGAGCTCGAACCCGAGCTTGTCGACGAAGAAGTCGATCGCGGTGTCGTAGTCGTCGACGATCAGTGCGATCTGCTGCAGATACATGGGCGCACTTCACCATGTCGTGACTGCATCGTCAATCGAAGCCGCGTGCCCGCGCTCGAGCAGCTGCTTTGGAGGTCCTGCAGCCGCCGGCGACGCGATATCGGACAATCGATCGATCGCTGCCTACGCCAGACCCAAGAGGCCCCTCCTCCGCTCGCCGCGACCCCCGGTTCATGCACTGGTGCTCGCAAGCATCAGCTCAGTACAGATAGGCGCAGCCTGGGCGACGACGATCTTTCACCAGGTCGGCGCGAGCGGAGCTTGCCTGCTGCGACTCGCGTCGGCCAGCGCGGTGCTGCTTGTGTTCGGACGCCCGAACTTCCGCGCCCTGTCGTGCCGCCAGTGGCTGTCGGCATGTGCACTCGGGCTGGTGCTGGCTGGAATGAACCTGACCTTCTACCACTCCATCAGCCGCATTCCGCTCGGAACGGCGGTGACAATCGAGTTCATCGGCCCGCTGCTCGTGGCCCTGGCCGGCTCACGTCGGCTGCGCGATCTGATCTGGGCGATTCTCGCTGCCGGCGGCATAGTCGCCCTCTGCCACGGATTCTCAAACGGAGCGAACACAGAAGGTCTGATCCTCGCTGCCGTCGCCGGGCTGTTCTGGGCCGCATACATCCTGCTTCAGGCACAGCTTGGGAGAGCGTTCAGCGACAGCTCCGGCCTCGCGGTGGCGATGAGTGTCGCCGCGATCGTGGCACTTCCGCTGGGCGTGGGTGCAGGCACCGGCAACCTGCTTGTTCCCGCAACGCTCGCTGTCGGCGTGGCCGTTGGAATGCTGAGCTCGGCCATCCCCTACTCGCTGGAGCTGAAGGCACTTCGGAGCCTTTCAACCGCGACCTTCGGTGTACTGATGAGCCTGGAGCCCGCAGTCGCCGCGCTTGCCGGCGCCGTCGTGATCGGCCAGGCCATCACACCCCGAGATGGTTTGGGCATCGGCCTCGTGTGCATCGCCTCGCTGGGCGCGTCGCTCACCTCGATGACCCCACCCGAGCCTCTCAACATCGCCGCGTAGTCGCGCTAAATCTAGCCAGCGACCGTGAACCCCACGGTCTCGGGAGCCCCGCCGGGAATGGTCGCGGTGATCGTGTACGTGCCGGGTGCCAACTCGCGCCCAGCGAGCTTGCCGTTCCAGATCAGCCGGTCTGTCCCGGCGTTTGCGGTCTCGGTGAAACTGCCGCCGCGCAGTGCGCGGATGCAGCGTTTTTTGTGCTCGTTACTGCTGGTCTGAGCGACGCACTTGGCGCCGACCTTACGCCCCGGGGCGCTGCCATGGACAGTGAATGTGATGGTTGTCGCAGTGTTGAGCGTGTAGCCGACGCTGAGCTTGACAGGCAGATCGCAATGCTTGGCAGAAGCGCTCTTGCGCGTCGGCTTGGCGCACTTGCCGCGCACCTTGCGACCTGCGATCGAGGCCTTGCTCGGGGAGATGCTCACCTTCGAGAGCGACGCCGGAACGAGAGCAGCGATAGACGCGGCAGGAGCGACGGCGGGCGCGACAACAGTCGATCCCATGCCGCTGCCACAGCCGCTGTTTGCGGGCTGGTTGCCGGCATCACCGCTGTAGCTGGCGTACCAGTAGTAGGTGCCAGCCGTCGTTGGTGTGTAGCCAGCCGAGGGCTGGTAGGTGCCGCTGCCCGAAACAGTTGCTACGCCGACCGCCGTGCCACCGCTGCTGCAGTCGCTCGGAGGCGAGGACTGCGGACCAAAGACCGTGTATGTGACCGTGCCGCCCGCATCGCTGGTCACGTCTGAGAGCGCCGAGCTGATCGAGCTGGCAGCGATCGCCGTCCCGGCGGTCCCGCTCGCCGGCGCTGCGACGTTCGTGGCGGCAGCCGAGAACTGATAGACGGTCGTTGCCGTCGTGCTCTGGCCGGCATCAAGGACGGTCGATGGGAAGCTTGACTCGTTGGGGGAGTCGGGGAAGTGCTGCGTCTCGAACGCGTAGCCCGCGCCCTGGCGGTAGGTGCCGCCGCTGATACCGCTGAGCGTCCCGTTCAGCAGGTTTGCCGTGTCGAATTGGACGCCTGGCTGATTGGTGAACACCGATAGCTCGCGCCCGCTGCTCGAATCGATCGCTCGGGCAGCGAGGTTCAGGCCGCCAGGTCCCGTCGTCGACTGCGTCTGAGCGTTGAGCGCCCAATTGAAGTCATAGCCCTCCGCGATGCTCAGCTCGTTGTAGCCCGGGGAGTTGAAGCTCGCACCGAGGTCGTCGATCCGCGACCCGATCGTCTGCGGCGTCGTGAAGTCAAGCGGCGTGCCGATCACCGAGGCCTCCTGGCCCAGCGGGATCTGGCTGGTGTTGATCGGCGTGTAGTTGTCGCCGTTGATCTCGACCTGTTGCCCATACGCCGAGCCGGCAGCTGCGTTTTCGCCGGCGAGATTGAAGTAGCTGGCATTGGTGAGATTGACGACCGTGTTCAGGTTCGACGACTCGTTCTTCGCCGCGTAACTCACTGACAGCTGGTTCTGATCGTTGAGCGTGTACGTGACAACGACCTGCAGCTCGCCCGGGTAGCCGGTGCAACCGTTGGGGCACCCAGGTGTGCCGGCGGCCGCGGCCTGATCGCCATTAGGGCTCACGAGCGTCATCTGCACGCCGACATATCCCGGCCCCTGAACCGCTTGATCGCCGGACCAGATGTGAGCTCCGAACCCGATGAGGCCGCCGTTGAGGCTGCCACCGTCGGAATTGACCGGAACCGCGTACGTGACCGGCCCGACTCCCGGCTGACTGAGCGTGAACGTCCCACCGGCGAGTCGGTTCGCATAGCGGCCGAGGACCTCGCCGAAGTAGGGGGCGTTGCCGGTCGTCACCGGAGGGCTGTCGTTGGTCACGTAGTCCTGGAGGCTGTTGAAACCGAGTGCCACGTCGGATGGCTGCCCCGTGCGGTCGGGCACGTCGATCGCACGGACGATGGCGCCGTAGGTGAGGATCTGCACGCTCATGCCGTTGGTGTTGGTGAGCGTGTACTCGTAGACGCTCGTGACCTTGCCGGTGTAGGGCTCGACGGTCGACCCGAACAGCTGCTTACTGACCGAGAGCGTGCCTGACGCCCAAGCCGAGCTCGCACCGGTCAGTGCACCCTGTAAAACCACGACCGCCATCCCGAGCACAACCAGACCCGTTCCTCGGCGGAAACGAGTTCCTGTCTCGAACCTACGCACCGCTACCCCCTGTTTGGCGGTCCCGGTACGCAGCATATCCTCGGCGTCCTTCGTTGTGGCTTCTCTTTCAGAGCGCCCGAACTGCTGCCGCAAACCGCTCGGCAGCGCCCGGGGTCAGCTCGAGGTAGAGCATCGGCTCGATCGCCTCGATCTCGATCACGACCGGTGCGCCGTCCGGCCCGGGCACCATGTCGACCCGCGCGAACAGGGGCTCACCGAACCTCGCGGTGATCTCGGCGTGGACTCGCTGGGCGAGCTCGAGCTGCTCTGGGCTGGCGGTACCAACTACGACCAGGTCCGGCTCGAGCATGATCGCGGCGGGGCTGTGCGCGCCAGTCGCAAGCGGGGCGACGCCGGGATCGCGGAGAACCGGCCGCTTGTGGAGCACGTGCGAGATCTCCCCGCCGAAGAAGACCACCGCGCGCTCCCCGTCGATGTCAACGCCCGGGAGATAGGGCTGCATCAGCGCGGCGCGCCCGGTGCCGTGGATGCGCTCAACCAATGCCGCCGCGTCCCGGGCAGCGGCAGGCATGAAGCGGCCTGTGTCGCGGGCTCCGGCTGAGATCGTCGGTTTGATCACGATCTCGGTGTCGTAGCCCGGCATCGGGTCACCGGGCTCGAGCAGCATGGTCGGAACGGTCGGGGCGTCGAGCTGCGTCAGATAGCGCTTGTCCGAGTTGAAGCGGAGCAGCTCCGGGGTGTTCCTCAACCGCTCGTGGCCAACCGCGTCGGCCCACGCAAGGAACGTCTCGAGCTTGGTTGTGTAGTCCCACACCGACCGCACCACAACCAGGTCATAGGCATCCCAATCGACGCCCTCGTCGTCCCAGACGCGGAACTCAGCACCAACGAGCTCGGCCGCGAGCTGGTCGTCGTCGATCCCGGCGGGGTGCGCCGAGCACGTGGCGAAGGCGATGCTCGTCACTGATCCAAGCCGGCATCGGCTGTGTGGCGTTGTGCCCGACTCATGGCTACCGGGAAAGTAGCGATCGGATTGGCTCGGCCAGCTCCGGGCGCAGATAGGCGCCTCTGATGACCGTCCAGGCCCGGATGCGGTCCTCGCTCAGCCCCGCCGAGACGAACGCGGATATGCGCCGCTCCAGGATCTCGGGATCGTCCATCTCGTTCCCCATCGGGTTCCAGAGGAAGGACGGGACATCGTATTCGCGATCCGCCAGGTACGGCTTGGGGTCAATCACGACGTAGCGATCGCCGTCCCTCAGGATGTTGTGGTGATGGAGATCTCCGTGAACGACCCAGTCAGCCGAGGCGCCCAGGCCGGCGAGCAGCTCCTGCGCGAGCGGAACCAGATCACTGCCCTGCCGTGCTGCGCGCGCCAACCACTCGCGAACTGCAGGAACGACAGGACGAAATGGCTCACATGCAGGACGCCACAGGCGACCCGCCAGACTCACGGCAACCGCTGTCGCATCGGCCTCGCTGAGCCCCGCCACATCCGTTCCCGGGGCTGCCCGCTCCAACAGCAACGCGCTGCCGAACCGGTCCTTGAGGCGTACCGCGCCATCCCCGTTCCACAGTTCGAGGGCATCGGATTCGTGAAGCGACTCGTCATCGCCCTCCCACGAGACCTTGACGACGGCGGCACCGGCCGGAGCCACGTACGACACACAAGCCATCGGGAACGCAGCTCCGAGCGTCAGCCCCCAATACTCAGCCGCAGCCTCGGCGGTCGCGCGCGCCTCCGTGAGATCGAGGCGCCTCAGCGTTTCTCCTTGCGCCACACGAGCCGCAGACCTGACCAGTCATCGTCGATGGCGGCAACCTTGACATCGACGATCCCGAGCGGCAGCGCGTGGTCGCGGATGACGTTGTCCGTGATGTCGCTGCTGTGGCCACCGGCACGTCGCGGCCAAGCGACCCAGAGCGCACCATCCGGATGAATTAGCTTGGCGAGTTCCGGAAGGCGATGAGCGAGTTCGGTGGCGGCGCTGAAGAAGCTGATGATCACCTCTGCCGGCTCCGAGCTGGACACCATCTCCAAGCCAGGAGGCGGATCGGTCAGACCCCAACCATCGGCCGGGTGGTCGAGGAACACGCGCTGCCCGCTGCGCAGTCCGAGTTTGGCGTGCTGCGGCCGGCCTGAATAGCCAGCGCTCACGTCAGCGTCCGCCCGCACGGGTGTCTTCGGAATAGCGAGCGGCGGCAAGCGCGGCGATCAACAGCCAGACAAGCTCCATCCCCAGAAAGAGCTTCTCGTAGAGGCCGCCGATCGAGGCGCGTCTGAGATGCGTGTGGCCGAGCAAGAGCAGCGGGATCAATGCGCCCCATGCAAGCACGCTCAGCGGCACGGCGACCGGCGCCCAGCGTGGGAGCGAGCGCAGTGCGTGTGAAACGAGCAGTGCGCCGACGAGCACGCAGATGAAGGCGACGAACGCCAGCACGAGATGAACCACCCCGTGCCAGTGGACCGGTGTTCCGGCCGGATCGTCCGGGAAGAACGCGAGCAGCGCCGAGGCAACTGCCCAGATGGTCAATAACCGCAGTCCAAGACGTAGCCGAGGACTTGCATCCTGGCCACGCAGGGCAAGCGTGACCGCGCGGACCGCCGCGAGGCTGAGCAGGCCACGGAGCAGGAAGTTGAGATCCATCAGCCAGTCCCATGATCCGAGGCTGCCGTAATCACTCTCGGCGCTGTGCAGGATCGAGAACTGAGGCCGCAGAAACACCAGCGCGGTATCGACAGCGGCGTAGAGAACGATGCCCGACAGCACCAGCCGGGCACAGGCCGCAACCCCCGGGGCCAGGGCACCCTGCGCGTCCGAACGCTGCGGCTCACCAGCCGCGTGCGCGAGCGACGAGTCGTTGAAGCCCGGGCCCGAATCCTGCGTCATGACTCCCCTCAAGTAATAGGCAACCAGGTTGCCTGTTACCCTATCCGGCAGTGCCTGACCAGTCAAGTTCGGTCTACCGCTTCGGCGACCTGTTGGCGCTCGCCCGCGAATACTGGGTCCGGGACATGACCGAAGGGCTCGCCGAGTTGGGCTTTCCCGACTACCGTCGCAGCGACGCCCTGCTGGTCCGCGTGCTCCTACGCGGCCCACGGCCCGTCGGTCGCATCGGAACGGCGCTGAACGTCAGTCGCCAAGCGGCCCGTAAACTGGTGACCGGCCTCGAACGTCGCGGCTACGCACAGACGTCAACATCAGCCACGGACGCACGCCAGCTTGAGGTCAGCCTCACGCCTCGCGGCGAGGAGTTCGCCATAGCGATCGTCGCGACGATCGACGGACTCAACCGCCGGATCGCCGAGCGGGTCGACCCAACGCAACTGCTTGCGGCCGATGCGGTCCTGCGCGCGGCCCTGCCCGACGAGCACGCGCGACGCCGTGCGGAGCGGCTGATTCCGCCGCTGCGACCGAACGATCTCGAGCCCTGAGCTGCAGCAAAGTCCGGAGCCCTGAGCTGCGGCGAAGGGCACGGGGCTTGTAGCTTACGTCGGTGCCCTGCGAGCGCCCCGAGCAGCCCGACGAGACATACGACGTCGTCGTCGTCGGTGGCGGCAGCGCCGGAATCGGCGCTGCAATCGGTGCCGCGAAGGCCGGCGCGTCGGTGCACCTGATCGAGCGCTATCCGTTCCTCGGCGGCGCCGCGATCGCGAGCTCGGTACTGAGCTACTGCGGCTTCTTCGACCAGCGGCGCGAGCTCGTGGTCGGCGGGGTTGGAGGAGACCTGCTCGCTCGCCTACGCGCGGGCGGCGCGTACGAGGAGATCACGTTCAAGTGGTCCGGCAACACCGTAGTGATGATCGATCCCGAGTTCACCAAGCTGACGCTCGACGAGATGATCGCGAGCGCCGGCGTCTCGCTGGGTCTCCACAGCTATCTGGCGGCTGCACATGGCACCGCGAGCGACATCACTGCGGTGGTGACCATCACAGCGGGCCGCGAGCGCACGATCGCCGCCTCGGCATTTGTCGACGCCAGCGGCGATGGCAACCTCGCGATCGCCGCCGGGGCGAGCGTCTCGGTCCTGCCTGCGGCCGAGCGGCAGGCAGCGACGCTCAGCATGCGTATAGGCGGGGTGAGACCGGATGCACCGATCTCGTCTGATCTCATGCGCGACGCCGTGGCGGCACACAACGCCTTCAGCGACCGCAAGCTCGTCCGTGATCACGGCCCGGCGGCGCGGCTGCCGTTGACCGGCGAGGTCACGATGCAGATCGTCGACCAGCGCGTCGACGCGTTGGATGCGTATGACCTGACTCGCGCCGAGACCGCAGCGCGCAGCCAGGCGTGGGACTACCTGAACGCGTTCCGGAACTCGATGCCCGGATGGCAGGACGCCTACCTGGTCGCCACCGGACCACAGATCGGCGTGCGCGAAACCCGCCACATCGTTGGGCGCTACGAGGTGACCGGCGCTGATGTGCTCTCAGCCCGACGCCGGCCCGTCGACGGGGTCGCCCGTTGCGGCTGGCCGCTCGAGGCCCATCACGGCATCGGTTCGACGAAATACACGCCGATCGACGGTCGTGGGTTCTACGACATCCCGCTCGATGCGCTGCACTCGATCGATCGCGACAACCTATGGGCCGCGGGACGGTTGGTCAGCAGCGACCCCGAGGCCTACTGCTCGCTGCGTGTGATGGGCACGGCATTTGCGACGGGACAGGCGGCGGGCGTGGCGTCAGCGCTGCAGGCCAGAGACGGCCACGTTCCTGAGCCGGAGAAGGTTCGTGGCGAACTCGAACGCCAGCACGCACTGGTCTAGAGCGATGCGGCGCAGACTCACTGCACCGCAATCGCTGCGCGGTCAGCGCGTCAGCGGCATGGCGTCAGGAACAGACGCCGAGGTCGCGCGCGACGGCGATCGGCACCGTGTTGATCGGGCACTTGAAGCTGCTCCCGGCGGCCACTACCTGCCAGGCCGTGCCCTTGCCGTGCTCGATGATCACGCCTTTGGCCGCGACCGCTGCGCAGGCCTTTGTCAGCTTCGCCGGCCACGCCAGAGCGGCGTAGGTGTTGTTCACGGTCGATACGGTCACGTTCAGGCAAGCGGCCTGTGTGCTGCTGACCTCGCCCTGATGAACAGCCGCGGAGAGAATCGCGACGCGCTGAGAACTGCTCGCAGCCACGTGCCCAAGCGCCGCAGCCGGAACAAGAAGCCCCGCTACTACCAGCGCGATACAGACACGAATCCGACGCATAAGTTCAAGTTACCTGAGATTCAGGGTAGACGACGGGCAATTTCTCCCCGGTATTCAGGGAAGTATCGGCGGATTTCGTGCAAAGTAAACCTTTCGAGGATCGAACTCGACCACTCGCGCTCGTGCAGAAACCCAAATGATCCCGTGATGGCCGCGAATTGGAGCGGCGTGCCGAGAATCAAATCCCCAGGCTCGTACGCCCACTACGTCAATCTGGGCTGACGTAGCCGGCGAGTAGCGCACCCTGACCATGGCCGCTGTCAGCCCGCAGCTGGTCAGTGCCCGTCTCGACCACGGAGAATCCCGTGCGATCGCCATCACCGTTGATCACGTCTGGCCCGCGCTGTCCCAGCTGGTCGCCGGTCACGACAGCGACATGTGCCGCCGAGAGGTAGGCAGCCGAGCTGAGGCCGTAGACCGCCACGTCCCCTGCCGCAGGCCTGTATCCGCTGGACGCCGAATGCCAGGTTCCGTGCGCGACACCCCACTCATAGAAGCTGGCGGCTGCGGCATTGATGTCGCCCGAGTCAAAGCCATAGCTGAACGGCACACCAGCCTTCCGCCATGCCCACGCCGCAAAGTCGGCGCACCATTCCTCTGAGGACTCGGCGCCAGGACACGTCTGGGAACCGACGCCCCAGTACGCGCTGAACTTGTTGCAATACGAGCTCGATGGTTTGGTCGTGTAGCCGAGCTGACTGTTGGCGAACGCCACGATGCGCTGGCCGACGCTCATGCCCGTGAGACTCGAATCGCCGGGCACAGCGAATGACCGGGAATTTGCGAAGGCGCCGTCCATGATCAGCACGAGGGCGATCACGATGATTACGCAGGGAACGAGCAACCGACGCCGGCGCCGCGACCGATAGGCACCCGCGCGGCGAGGTCTGCTCTCCCGGCGCGGAGCCGAGCCTCTGGCGGACGACCGTGGCTGCCGCGGGTCACGTTGCGTGTTGGCCCGCCGCAGCTCGCTGATCTCCTGGCGCAGTTCGAGGAGCTCCGGCGCGTCCCTCCGCCAGCGCTCGGGTTGGCGGCGCCGGTCAGTCCTGCTTGGTATCAAGTCGTCAGTCATTGTCGTGAGCGAAACTTCGGCCTGATCGCCGCAGGCGACCTTGCGCCGAGACAAACTGTGGCGTAAGCAAGGGTCTTCCGCTATCCGGTCACAACCGGAGGCAGATCCGGTATTTCCCTGATGATGGTGCTGATACGGAATCGTTCTGGGTGGTCCGACGCGCAGCTGCTCGCCGCAATCGCCGCCTGCGATGAGCGCGCCTTCAGCGTCTTCTACCGGCGCCACCTGGCGACGATCGTAGGTTGGTGCGTCCGCCGGACCAGAGACCCAGATCTCGCTGCCGACCTGACCGCCGAGGTCTTTGCGGCGGTGCTGGTCTCGGCGGCGCGATATCAGCCCAGCGGCGAGACGGCCACCGGCTGGCTGCTCGGTATCGCCCGGAACATCCTTGGGCACAGCCTGAGAAGCGGTCAGGTCGACGCGCGAGCACGGGCGCGCCTGGGTGCTACGACCCTTGTGGTCGCGGACCACGACATCGACCTGGTCCTCGAGCTTGCCGCCAGCGCCGGCGGCGCCGCCGGGCAGTTGCTGGCCGAACTTCCGCCCGATGAGCAGGTGGCGGTACGCGCGCGTGTGATCGAGGAACGCGACTACTCGGAGATCGCGAGCGAGCTCGGGTGCTCCGAACTCGTCGTGCGCAAGCGTGTCAGCCGCGGCCTGTCACGGTTGAGAGCAGCACTGGTGACGCGATGAACGACTTCTTCACGCGGCTCGAGATCGAGCTCGGCGCGCTGACCCGCGACGGTATGCACCTCGGTGACGCGGCCACGCGCGGACGTCGGCGCGTGATGACGCTGATCAGACGCAGCGTCGTGATCGTCGCCTTGGCGATCGCGCTGGCAGCGACGTTGGACAGCGAGTTCCCGGCGACGGCCCGCGGCTACTCCCCCGCGCTCGTCTCGGTGACTCAGAGCGCATGAGCAGCCCGCCTCCAAGCGAGGACCAGAAGCGCCAGAGCTCTCCGCTGCGCAACATGGTCGAGCTGGTGCTGACCGTCGCGGTGGCGATCGGGATAGCGCTGCTGGTCCAGGCGTTCCTGGTCAAGCCTTACAAGATCCCGAGCGGCTCGATGATCCCCACCCTCGCCATCCACCAGAGGATCCTGGTCAACCGGCTGGACACCCATCCAGGCCTCGGCGACGTTGTCGTCTTCCACCCCCCGGTGGGCGCGCTCGAGGGCCCGGAGGGCACCTGTGGCAGCCACGACGAGGGCCTCGGCCACCCGCAGGCGTGCGATCAGGACCTGGGCGGCGCGTCCTCCCAGACGTACGTGAAGCGCGTCGTGGGCCTACCCGGCGACCGCCTCAAGATCGTCAACGGCAAGGTGTTCCGCGATGGGGTCCGGGAGCGCGGCGCCTACATCCAATCCTGCATCACGGGCCGCAGCCTGTGCAACTTCCCGGCTGAGATAACCGTGCCCGCGGGCCACTACTACATGATGGGCGACAACCGTGGAGTCTCCGACGACAGTCGCTTCTGGGGGCCAGTGCCGCAGGCTTCGATCATCGGCACGGCATTCCTCACCTACTGGCCGCTGGACCGCATCGGCACGCTCTGACCGCTGCGGTCAGGACCAGTCAACCGCGGCGAACAGCTCGCGCAACCTTTGCCCTCTGGCTGGATTGAGAGCTTCCACCCACGAAATACGCCCGAGCAGATGGGCCCGGAAATCCTCGACATGGTCGCGGTTCTGGCTCGCCGGATCGCTCGTGGCCGCGTTGTGCAAGATCGCCCTGAGCTGGTCGTAGTCCGCTCGTCGCACGTTGGTGCAAGCGTTGACAACCACACCGCACACGGTCTGGCGGCCACCGGCGGCCTGCGTCACGGACTTGTCGTCGTTCAACCGGAAGCCCTCCGAGCGGACGATCGCGCGTGCGATCGCCTCGAACTCCGCGCGGTGGCGGATCAGTCGCGCCGTCCCGGAGAAGGTGAGATCGTCGGCGTAGCGCGAATAGCTCAGTCCTGAGGCCCGCGCGAGCCCTGTCAGACGGCGGTCGAGCCGGAACGCAGCGAGGTTGGCAAGCGCCGGTGAGGTTGGTGCGCCCTGGGGAAGATGCGGGGTCGCGAGTTGACGGCCGAAGCGGAAGCGTGACTGGACCGCGTCTGGATCGGTCACGTCAGCCACGTGCGGCCACACAGCGACGGGCAATGTGTTGGTCGTGAGCCCCGTGAACACATGCGCGACC
>Ga0302314_10007813_pt1 | contig 19183 bp, 18 predicted proteins | sample III_Palsa_N2_3_FD_200533 | JGI IMG/M metagenome (GOLD analysis project Ga0302314, IMG submission 200533) | Peat permafrost microbial communities from Stordalen Mire near Abisko, Sweden - III_Palsa_N2_3 | ecosystem: Environmental > Terrestrial > Soil > Palsa > Peat permafrost | place: Sweden...
AGGCCATCCAACGTTCGGTCGTGCTGTCATCCGGTTGGGACATCATGGATTTCGTGGACCAGCTGCAGAAGCTGGCCGGCGGCCGGGTCGCGTTCGCCACCATCCCGGTCCTCGACGAGTCCGGCTGGAGCGACGACGGAATGCACAGCGTGGTGCGGGTCGACCCGCATCAGGTGCAGGACTGGGTCAGCGGGCTGCTGCAGGGTCAGGCGCAGGGCAAGACCGAAGAGCTGACTTACAGCCCGGAAAAGACCAGCGCCACCGTCGTCAACGACACCGACATCAACGGGCTCGCCGCCTCGGTGTCACAAGTTCTGACCTTGAAGGGGTTCAACACGGGAGCCGTCGGCAACAACGAGTCCGCGCACGTATCCAGTAGCCAGGTGCAGGCTTTCAAGGCCGACGACGTCGGTGCGCAAGCGGTCGCCAAAGAGTTGGGTGGTCTGCCCGTCATCGCCAATACATCGATACCGCAGGGCGCGGTCCGGGTGGTCCTGAGCAACGACTACACCGGCCCGGGTTCGGGCCTCGGCGACGGCCACACCGCCGCGTTGGCCGCCTCATCCAACTCCGGGGCAGCCAAAACCGACGCTCCCCCGCCGTCGCCGATCCTGACTGCGGGCAACGACCACCCCGAGTGCGTCAACTAGGTGACTACCGTCAGCTGAGTGAATACCGTCAGCGCAGCGATCCTGGATCCGATGCTGCGCACCGACCCGGTCGGGCCACGCATCACCTACTACGACGACGCCACCGGCGAGCGCATCGAACTGTCCGCGGTCACGTTGGCCAACTGGGCCGCCAAGACCGGCAACCTGTTGCGCGACGAGTTGGGCGCGGGACCGGCCACCCGGGTGGCGGTGCTCCTGCCCGCCCACTGGCAGACCGTGGCGGCGCTGTTCGGGGTGTGGTGGATCGGCGCGGAAGCACTCCTGGGCGACGGCTCGCACGCGGACATCGCTTTCTGCACCGCCGAGCGCCTCGACGAGGCTGACGCGACCGGCGCCGGCGAAGTGGCGGTGCTGTCGCTGGACGCGTTCGGGCGGCCGGTTCCCGACCTGCCGATCGGCGTCACCGACTACGCGACCGCGGTGCGGGTGCACGGCGATCAGGTTGTCGCCGAACGTCATCCCGGCCCGGCCCTGTCCGGCCGATCGGTCGACCAGGTCCTGGAAGCCTGCCGCAACGCCGCGGCGGCACAGACATTGACGGCCGGCGATCGGGTACTTTCGACCGCATCGTGGGATACCCCGGACGGCGTGGTGGACGGGCTGCTGAGCGTGTTGGCGGTCGGTGCATCGCTGGTCCAGGTCGCCAACCCCGATCCGGCTGCACTGCCGCGCCGGATGGCGACCGAGAAGGTCACCCGCACCATCTAGCGACTCCTGCCACCCGGGCCACGCCGCGGTGGCGATGGCCTTTGTGCCCGCCTCCGAGCGACAACGGATTGCCCATTCGGCGGCGGGCACAGCACCCGCAATTCATATTGATATCGCAATATGTGGATGTTATCGTCGTCGAAAGCCGTGAGTTGAACCGTGACGGGAGGATGTTTCGCGATGGTGGTGCAGGGACTGTTGGGTAAGGCGGCCGGGACCGTATTCACCGGCCTGGTCGGCGTGAGCGCCTATGAAGTCGTGCGTAAGGCCCTGGCCAAAGCCCCATTGCACGACGTTGCCGTCACCGCGACCGAGTGGGGGCTGCGTGGAACCCGGCGCGCCGAGGAAGCCGCCGAGTCCACCCGGTTGAAGGTTGCCGACGTCGTCGCCGAAGCCCGCGAGCGCATCGGCGAGGAGGCACAGCCGCCGGCCATCGGCGAGCACGAGCACGACCACGAGCACTGACACACAGTGTCTAATCGTCCGCCTCCTCCTCATCGCGCTGAGCACTCTGCATCGTCGGCGGACGTAGCTAGCCCGGATTTGGAGGTCATCTCCGACGCGGCCGGGCGAATGCGGGTGCGGGTGCCGTGGGTTCGCGCGAACTCGCGACGGGCGGTCGCGGTCGAAGAAGCGGTGGACGCACAGCACGGAGTGCGCGCCGTGCACGCTTATCCGCACACCGGCTCGGTCGTGGTGTGGTATTCGCCGCAACGCTGCGAACGCGCCGAAGTACTGACGGCCATCGTGTCCGCCGAACACGTTGCCGCTGAACTGATTCCGGATCGCACACCGCGCTCGTCAGATATCCGCAACACCGAGGTGCTGCGGATGGTGATCGGCGGCGCGGCGCTCACCCTGCTCGGAGTGCGCCGCTGCGGCTTCAACCGCCCACCACTGCTGGGCCCGAGCGGCCAACTGGTCGCCACCGGCGCGACGGTGTTCATGGGCTACCCGTTCCTGCGCGGCGCGTTACGCGGGCTGCGGTCCGGGCGGGCGGGCACCGATGCTCTGGTGACCGCGGCGACCGTCGCCAGCCTGGTGCTGCGCGAGAACGTGGTCGCACTGACGGTGCTGTGGCTGCTGAATATCGGTGAGTACCTTCAGGATTTGACGCTGCGCCGGACGCGGCGGGCCATCTCCGATCTGCTGCGCGGCACCGCCGACTCGGCTTGGGTCCTGGTGACCGACGGTCACCAAAAAGGCACAGAGGTGCAGGTGCCGATCGACACTGTACAGATCGGCGACGACGTGGTGATCCATGACCACGTCGCGATACCGGTCGACGGTGAGGTGGTCGACGGCGAAGCGATCGTCGACCAGTCCGCGATCACCGGCGAGACCCTGCCAGCGAGCATCGTCGCGGGGTCAGTCGTGCACGCGGGTTCGGTGGTGCTGCGCGGCCGTCTGGTGGTTCGCGCCCACGCGGTCGGCAACGAGACCACCATCGGCCGCATCATCTCCCGCGTCGAAGAGGCACAACACGATCGGGCGCCGATCCAGACCGTCGGCGAGAACTTCTCCCGCCGCTTCGTTCCGATCTCGTTCATCGTCTCCGCGCTCACCCTGGTCCTCACCGGCGACGTCCGGCGGGCCATGACCACGTTGCTGATCGCGTGCCCGTGCGCAGTGGGTTTGTCGACGCCGACCGCGATCAGCGCGGCGATCGGCAACGGCGCGCGCCGCGGCATCCTGATCAAGGGGGGATCGCACCTCGAGCAAGCGGGCCGGGTGGACGCGATCGTCTTCGACAAGACCGGGACACTCACCGTGGGTCGCCCGGTCGTGACGAACATTATTGCGCTACACAATGATTGGCAACCGGAGCAGGTGCTCGCCTACGCCGCGAGCTCCGAGCTGCACTCCCGCCACCCATTGGCCGAAGCCGTGATCCGGTCTACCGAGGAACGCCGAATCACCATCCCGCCGCACGAGGAATGCGAAGTGCTTGTGGGCCTCGGCATGCGGACCTGGGCGGACGGCCGGACATTGCTGCTGGGCAGCCCGTCGCTGCTGCGCGCGGAGGACGTCGCGGTGTCGCAGGAGGCGGCCGATTGGGTCGAGAAGCTGCGCCGCCAGGCCGAAACCCCACTGCTGCTTGCCGTGGACGGCACGTTGGTCGGGTTGATCAGCCTGCGCGACGAAATCCGCGCCGAAGCGCCCGAGGTGCTGAAAAGGTTGCGCGCCAACGGGATCCGTCGCATCGTGATGCTGACGGGCGACCACCCCGAGATCGCGAAAGTCGTTGCCGGCGAACTCGGTATCGACGAGTGGCGTGCCGAGGTGCTGCCGGAGGACAAACTCGAAGTGGTCCGCACGCTCCAGGACGAGGGCTACATCGTCGGGATGGTCGGCGACGGCATCAACGACGCCCCGGCGCTGGCGGCGGCCAACATCGGCATCGCGATGGGCCTGGCCGGTACCGATGTCGCGGTCGAGACGGCGGACGTCGCACTGGCCAACGACGACCTGCGTCGCCTACTCGACGTCGGTGATCTGGGTGCCCGCGCCGTCGAGGTCATCCGGGAGAACTACGGCATGTCGATCGCCGTGAACGCCGCGGGATTGCTCATCGGTGCAGGCGGCGCCTTGTCGCCGGTGCTCGCCGCGATCCTGCACAACGCGTCGTCGGTGGCCGTCGTCGCCAACAGTTCACGGCTGATTCGGTACCGGCTCGACTAACCGCCCGCCGGTGCACCGTCGGCCTCGTACGATGTGCGCAACCGACGAAAGGGCACCGACGTGTCATCGACCCCGCTCGACCCCGTTGCCAGCGAACGGCTCTCGCACGCCGACAAGGTGTTCACCTCAGACCTGTCGATTAACGAATTCGCACTTCTGCACGGAGCGGGTTTCGAGCCGCTCGACCTCGTGATGGGTGTATCGGTCTACCACGTGGGCTACCAGTTCACCGGTATCCGGCAACAATCCGAGCTTCCGGTGCTCACCGAGGCAACGTATCGGGCGCGCTGGAATGCCATGGCCCGCATGCAGTCCGAAGCCGACGCGCTCGGCGCCGACGGTGTCGTGGGTGTCCGCCTGGAATGGCGCCAGCACGGCGCCGAGTCCGAGCACCTGGAGTTCATCGCGGTCGGCACCGCCGTGCGCTACACCCCGAAACCAGGAGCGTTCAAACGCCCCAACGGGCAGGCCTTCTCCAGTCATCTCTCCGGACAGGACATGGCGACCCTGCTGCGGTCGGGCTACGCACCGGTGGCGTTCGTCATGGGCAACTGCGTGTTTCACATTGCCGCGCAAGGCTTCCTGCAGACCCTGCGCCAGATGGGCCGCAACACCGAGATGCCGCAGTGGACGACGGGAAACTACGAGGCGCGCGAATTGGCCATGTCGCGGATGCAGAGCGAAGCCGAGCGCGACGGCGCATCCGGAGTCGTCGGGGTGCATTTCGCCATCCAGAACTACGCGTGGGGCTACCACACGGTGGAGTTCTACGCCGCCGGGACGGCTGTGCGTCGCAGCGGCACGCCCGAAACCATCGCACCGTCGTTCGTGCTGGCCATGAACGACTGATGGCGGCTTTCGACGCCGATCGAGTGAGTCGCACCGTCACCGGTGCGCTGTCCGGGCCGGGCGGAATCGCTCTGGTCGTCAACGTCTTCGCCGGACTACCGGGCGTCGCGCACACCGCCGCCCGTCGCGGAGTCTTCCGATCGCAACCCGCACGGCTGCAGATCGGCGACTGGCGCTACGAGGTGACTCCCGACGATCGGCTGAGCGCAGCACACGTAGTCGGCGGCATCGTGATCGCCGAGGAGGTGCTGCTGGCCGGTGCGGTGGGACCGCATCTCGCCCGCTCCCTCGGTCAGATCGTCGACCGCCACGGGCCCGCCGTGATCCCGAACATCGACGCAGCGCTGGACGCTTTGAGCGCCAGCGCGGGGTGATTTCTCAACTGGGCGCTGCGATCAGCTATGACCAAAACCCTTGCCGGAGCGGTCAAGTGGGTCGAGCCCGAGTTCGAGGTAGGTTTGCCGCAGCTGGTCCCACAGCGCAAGCTGCTCCCATGCCGGCTGGTCGCGGATCTGCTGCTCGTTCGTCAAGAACGGGTTGGGCAGCATGACTGTCATCATCTGCTCGTTGCGACCGTTGAACAGGCGGACGCCCCACGAAGTTGGGTAGCCGTCGCCGCTGATGCCGCGGTACAGCTCGGCCCTCGCGCACCTGCGGATGCGGCCGAGTTCGGTTCCGCTGGCTGAGTGCTCGCCGATGCACAGGTGAAAGTGCCAGCGGCCGAAATCGATGGTGGCGTAGCCGTCGTACGTCGAAATGCGCTTGGGTGGGTTTGGCGCCGCGACTTCCCACGCCGCCCCCTGGATGAGCACTCCGAACCAGATGTCGTTCCAGTACTCGTCGAAACACAAGTGGATGAGGTCGAGCAGGCTTTGTTCGTCGGTGGGTAACGGCCAGACTTGCTCACGACTGCCGTCGGTCTCGACGATCGCAGGGCTGGCGGTTGTCATGAGAGCACCTTTCCGCGGTGTCGCGCGGAGACCGGTTTGCGTTGCACGGCGACTGAATCACACCACACGCCCGATGGGATCTCCTGCGCTGCTTGACGCGGTATGACAAACTTCCTGCGTTAGGCGATGACGACGTAGGAAGCCGGTGTGAATCCGGCGCGGTCCCGCCACTGTCATCGGGGAGCGACCCTCACTAGCCACGGCCGCAAGGTCGGAAGGCGAGGCGAGCAGCGATCCGAGAGCCAGGACACTCGCGTCGTCGCATTCTGCAACCCGGGGCGGTCGACCCCGAGAGAGCTGTGGCGAGCGCCGATGTCGCGTCGTTCCTGGGTGGCGTGCACCCTTGCCCCGCCTGCGGCGACCATGGCCGCGCTCGCCGATATCGGCGAGATCAACGAGTATTTCGCGCTGGGTACCGGACCGGCAGGCGCCGGCCGGCTCCCGGTGCAGCAGCTCTACACCGACTCCGATCTACTCGAGGGCATCGTCGAACGCGTTCGGACACGCATCGGCGCCACCGAACGCCGCGTCGCGGTCTCGACCTTCTTCCTCGGCTTCGCGGCGCGGCTGTGGTCGGTCGGCGTCGGCGCGGTGATCGGCCACCGGCTGCTGCCCGACCTCGGCACCCCTGAGCTGTCGTTCGGCGAAACCGGTGGCCACGTCACCCTGCACGTCGCCCACCCGCTGGCCTGGCAGGGCGACGACCTCGAGCCGATGCTGGCCGACATGATCCTGGACGAGCACCTGACGCCGCTGGCGACGGCGTTGAATCGGCTGGGCCCGATCTCGCCGAAGTTGTTGCGCGGCAACGCGGCATCGGCATTGCTCGGGGCAGCGAATGTCTTCGACCGGCACCGCCGCGTGGGCGCACCCGATTCCGCTCGCCTGCTGGCCGAACGATTATGTGCCGACCACAGACTTTCTGGCGCAATACGATTCGACGACACCGGCTACCGGCGCGCCAGCTGCTGTCTCTACTACCGCACGCGCAACAGCGGGTTGTGCGGTGACTGCGTATTAACAGACATACCTGTCACGCCGGGCAGGAAGGATGCGTCATGACCGCTCCAATCTGGATGGCCGCGCCGCCCGAAGTGCACTCGACGCTGTTGACCAGCGGCCCGGGGCCGGGTTCGCTGCTGGCCGCCGCCGAGGCGTGGAAAGCGTTGAGCGTCAACTACACCGAGACAGCCGACGAGCTGATCGAGGTGCTCGCCGGCGTGCACGGGGTTACCTGGGACGGCCCGAGCGCCGAAAGCTATGTCGCCGCTCACGCGCCCTATCTGTCGTGGTTGCAACAGGAAAGCGTGAACGGCGCCGCGCGCGCTGCCGAACACGAAACCGCAGCGGCCGCCTACACCGCCGCGGTGGCCGCGATGCCGACCCTGGGCGAGCTGGCCGCCAACCACGCCACCCGCGCGGTGTTGCTGGGCACGAATTTCCTTGGCATCAACACCATCCCGATCGCGCTCAACGAAGCCGACTATGCCCGGATGTGGGTGCAGGCCGCCACCGTGATGAGCACCTACGAGGGCGTCGCGGATGCGTCGGTCGCGGCAGCCCCGCCGACCCAACCGGCTCCGACGATCGCGAAGTCGGCGGCGACCGTCGACCCGTCTAATCCGCCCGCGTGGTTCACCGACTTGGAAAACTACCTGCAAGGGCTTTTTCCCCAGCCCTCGTACCCGAACATCGGCCCCGAGTATCAAGAGATACTGAACTTCTTCAACCAGATCGGCTTCACCGATTTCAACGATCCGATCGCGACGTGGTTGCGGGGGCTGAACCCGTCGTGGTTGCCGCCGTACCCCATTCCTGGCAACTGGCTGGCGTTCACCGGCGACTTTCTGAGTTACCTCACGCCCGAGTCCATCGCCTACGACTTGTCGGTGCCGCTGGACCCGGGGTCGTATATCGCCTTCACCGGCATCGTCATCGTCGACGACTTCTTGGCGATCGTCTACATCGCCGCGTTCAATCCTCAGGCTCTCGTCCTGGTGGTCCCGGCGGCGCTTACCGAGATCGTCGGCTCCACGATCGGTAACACCATCCAGGTGCTGCACTACATCCTTGAGGCGACGCTGCCCGCTCTGCTACCGGCCCTCTTGCCGGCAGCGGCCGCAACCCTGGTTCCCCTGGCAGCTGCCCCGGTCGGGCTGGCCGGCTTGGCAGGCTTGGCTGGGCTGGCCGGGCTGGCCCCGGCCGCGACCGCGCCGATGCTGGCCCCGCTGATCGCTATGGCCCCGCCTCCGCCCCCGCCGCCCGCGCCCGCGCCCATGGCTCCCGCGCCTGCCCCCGTGACGCTGGCCCACGCCCCGGCCGTAGCGCCCGCGCCCCCTCCCCCGCCCACACCGGCCGGACCGACGGGCGTGACGATGCCGGCATACATGTACGTGGTCGGCGACCTGGGTTTGGCCGCCCTACGCGCGGCCGGCACCAGCACGCGCGCCAAGACCGCAGCCGCGGCCGACGCCGCCGAAATACCGGCGGTTGCAGCGGTTCCCGATGAGAAGCAGCCTCTCCAGCGGCGACGGCCGGCCACAAGGGCCATGCGCGGCCGCGGCTACGAGTACATGGACTTGGATCAGGAGCTGAATTACCCGAACTCAGCGCCGGCCGTGACTTCCTCGGATCGCAGTACGGGGCCTATCGGCTTCGCCGGGAGCGCAGCCCGACCGGGCGGTAGCGAACCGTCCGGGTTGGCCACGTTGACTCAGGACAAGTTCGGTGGCAGCTCGACAGTGCCGATGCTGCCGAGCACCTGGAGCTCCGACTCCCCCGACGTCAACGACGACTGACGGTCTGACGTCAGCAGCAGTCTTCGCCGCGCCACGACTCGACGCCCTGCCAGATCGCCGCGGCGGCGATACCCAGACCGATCGCCGGGTCGAACCACCACCAGTCCGGCCTGAAGGCGCTCACGGCCAGACCGACCAGCACCGCCGCGGCCTGCGCACCGCACAGATAGTTCTGGGTGCCTTCGCCTTCGGTCGCCGCTGAGCCCAGCCGCTGGGCAAGGACATGCTTCGCGTGCCCGAGGGTCGGCATCAGCACCAAGGACACGGCCGTCAGCACGATGCCGATCACCGATGTCTCCGCGTGCTGCTTGTCCAGCAGGTGGTGGACGGACTCCGCGGCGATGTAGGGAGCCGTCAGCCAGAACGACAGCGCAACACCGCGCTGTGCTCGTCGTTCGGCGGTCTGCGACGAGGTGCGCGAACCGGAGAACCGCCACGCGACCGAGGCACTCGCCAGCGCCTCGGGCAGGCTGCCCAGTGCCCATCCGGTCAACGCGATGGATCCGACCTCGAGGCCCTGCCACAGCCCCACCACGCCCTCGCTGAGCATGGCGACCATGCTGACCCACGCCAGTCGCCAGGCCCACTGCGCACTGCGCTGCCATCGAGCGTCCTGCGGGGCGGCATGTCGGTGCCCGTCCGGAGCGCAGGTGTCGACGCCGATCCCGACTGGTTCGCCGATCGAGCGGGATTCAGTCACCACGCGATGTTAGGTCAACGCGCAGCCGAGGTGTGCCAGCCATGCGTCCGCGCGAGATCTAGGCAGGCGGCAGCGGCCGTTTCAGGGTGCAGACGATGCTCCACTCGAAGTAGAACTCACCGCCCTTGTCATACCCGGCGAAGTGATGCGAGACCTGCGCACGCTGAACCGTCGACCCGACGATCTCCCACCCCTGCGCGCCGAGGTCATTCGTCAGGTGGTTGGCCTCGCTGATCACGGTCTCCAGGGACTCGTTCTTCACGTGGACGAAGGTGCTTTCCCACCGCTGCGGAGACCAGTTGCCGTCTGACGCCAGTCCCGACGCAGGCTCGGCTGAAGGAACGCTCATAACGCGGGACCGTACGCGGCCTGGATCGCAGGAAAGTGAATGGAAACTGACCGATGCGTTAAGTGCTGCCGATGACTTACGGCGCAAATATGGCGAATTTTCCCGATGTGCGGCCGTCAGCGAGCAGCGAGAATACGAGCCATGTCACGCGATCGCGCTTTTCGGCGCCTGCTCGCTGCAGCGCTGCTGTCCGCCGGCATCGATCTGCGACGAGATCGGGGTCGGACCTCCCGTGCGGACCGCGCCGCCGAACTGACGTCGGCGTTCAGGCGCGCCTGCGCCGGCTCGCTACCCTGGCCGGTATGGCGCGCATTGACAACGACACCTGGGACCTGGCGACGAGCGTAGGAGCGACCGCCACCATGGTGGCGGCAGGCAGGGCCCGCGCGACCAGGGAGCAGTTGATCGACGACCCGTTCGCCGAGCCGCTGGTACGTGCGGTCGGCGTCGATTTCTTCACCCGTTGGTCGACGGGCGAACTCAGCGCCGACGAGGTCGACATTCCCGGCCATCCGTGGGGCGTGCAACCGATGACGGATCTGCTGACCGTGCGGACCCGTCTGATCGACCAGTTCATCGCCGACGCGACGGCGTCCGGTATCCGGCAGGCGGTGGTGTTGGCCTCCGGCCTCGACGCCCGCGGCTATCGGTTGTCCTGGCCCGCGGAGACGGTGGTGTTCGAGATCGACCAGCAACAGGTCACCGACTTCAAGACCGCGACGCTCGCCGCGGCGGGCGCTGAGCCGACTGTCGACCTGCGCGCGGTGCCCGTCGATCTGCGCGACGACTGGCCCGCGGCCTTGCAGCAGGCCGGCTTCGACCCGCAACGACCGACCGTGTGGCTCGCCGAGGGCCTACTGGCCTTCCTGCCGCCGGAGGCCCAGGATCGCTTGCTGGACAACATCACCGGCCTCAGCGCCGCGGGCAGTCGGCTGGTTGTCGAGATCTTCCTGAGCACACCGGAATCGCTGGAGGTCATGCACACGACGTCGGAGAAGTGGTACGAGCACGGCCTCGACGCTCGCCTCGACGACCTGTGGTACGGCGGCGAACGCCACGACGTCGCGCCTTATCTGGACGAGCGCGGCTGGCAGACGACCAGGCACCGGTCCGCACAACTACTGGCCGACGCCGGATTGCCCGCACCGCAGCGCAACGAAGGTCAGACCGAAAACTATTACTGCACAGCGCAACTCGTAAGCAGCTAGCTTTTGCGGCGATAGCCGTCGAGGGTTTTTCTTCCAGTGACCGTGCGAGTTGTTCGCCCCTTGCGGTAAGCGCCAGCCAAGCCGAGAACATCCACTTCTCGGGATCGTCATAGTGTCTGACGTAGGCGTGCGAGATCCGGTGCAGCGAATGCTCGAGCGAATGATGCCAGGCAGCAAAACGTCGGGCCTTGCCGCTGATCTCACCGAGCCTGAACAATCCCTGGCCCACCCAGTCGCGAATGGCGTCGAGCGTCTCGGTGCGCACTTCCTCCGGCGTGGCCGATGGATTTCGGTGTTTGACATGCCAATCCACCGCGTTGAGATCGACGGGCCCGCGCAGGGCGTCGATCAACAACCCGTTGCGCACGGCCTCGCGTGCGGTGCTGGTCATGCCGGTTACCGTACCGATCAGCCTCGTTCACCGATACCGCTGGCGAACAGGCAACGGCCTGTAGCGTGCTCTCATGGTGGATTTTGCTCTGCGCTCGTGCGGTTTGCGTGGGCACGCGACATTTGCTCCCGATGAGCCCAATCTGCGGGAGCGCCTGAAGGCTGACACTCCCGCCGGTGAGGCGTGGCGGTGTTTGCGTTGCGAGACTTTCGTTGTGGGCCCGCCGCACCGCAGCGGCCCGGCGAACACCGCGCCGGAAATCCCCCACGGACGATTCCTGCGCGACCGGACCCTGATGCGAGCGCTCGCCATCGAACGCGCGTTTCGCTGTGTCATTTTTCTGCTGGTGGCGGTCGGCGTGCTGGAGGTCAGCGGATCACGCGAACGGTTGCAGCACGCGCTGGACCGAGACCTTCCGCTTCTCAAGCCGCTGGCCAACCAGATCGGCTGGGATCCGGAGAACTCCAAGCTCGTTCGTCATATCGCGCACGCGTTCGAGTTGTCCTCCTCGACACTGCAGTGGATCGCTGCCGGCCTGGCGGCCTACGCGCTGATCGAGCTGATCGAGGCCGTCGGGCTGTGGCTGATGAAGCGATGGGGTGAGTACTTCGCGGTGATCGCCACCAGCGTCTTTCTCCCGCTGGAAATCTACGAGCTGACCGAAAAGATCACCGCCATGCGGCTTATCGCGCTCCTGGTCAACATCGTCGCAGTGATTTGGCTGTTGTGGAGCAAGCGGTTGTTCGGGCTCAACGGCGGCGGGGCTGCCTACCGACAGGAACACGAAGCAGAGAGCCTGCTGGGCATCGAACAGGCCAGCGCCGGCCAAACCACTTCTGGCGCAGCGGCGTAACCTAGGCCTCTGCCTGCAATGCGGCCCGGTGCTGCAACGCGTAAGCGACGGCGTGTGTGCGGTTTTCGGCGCCAAGCTTGACGAGAATGGCTTCCACGTGGTGGCCGACGGTTTTGGGGCTGATGTTCAGCTCGGCGGCGATCTCGCGGTTGCTGCGCCCGGCGGCCAGCAGGTCGAAAACCTGGCGCTGACGGCCGGTGAGCGCGTGAGGATCCGACAGCGTGTCGGCTCGACGGGTGCGCGGGGCGCGCTCCCGCATCGTGGCGAGCCGCTGCTGAGCACGGCGGGCCGCCGCCTTGGCGCCGAGTCGGCGGAAGGTGGCCAGAGCCGCGCTCACCGCGGCCACGTCGCCGCCGAGTTGGGCCAGCGCAGCGTCGTACTGGCAGCCGCGGCGATCCCACTCCTCCGCCGCGCCGCACCAATCCCCGCGCAGTTCGCGCTCGAACGGCGTGCCGCCCTCGCCGTCGGTGGTGTCGCACGTGCCCCCGGCCCGGTAGACCCAGCGGCGTAGCTGGTCGATCTGCCACTGATCGCCGTGTTCGCGCGCGGCCGCCAGCCCGGTCTGCGCTTCGGCCTGAGCTTTCTCGTCATCGCCGCTGAGCCAAGCTATTTCGGCGCGCGCGGCCGACACCGCACCGAGGTGGACCAGGTCCCCGGGTTGGGCGCCGGCGTCGACCTCATCGGGCAGCGCCACTGCGGGCTGCTGGCTACGCCTTGCGCGGATCAGCGCGAGCGTCACAAGCGGCAGAATCCGGTGCTGGGGGCTGAGCTCGGGCCGGGTCAGAATCTCTTCGGCGGTGATCGCGGCGCGATCCCACTCGCCGCGGTGCAGCGCCGCCAGTGTCGCCGCCGCGGTCAGCAGAGCGCTGAACATGCCGAGGTCGCGGTCATCGCAGAACTGCGACGCCTCGGCCAGATAGGTCTCGGCACGATCTAATTCGCAGCGCAGCACGGTGTACCAGCAGATGAGCACACTCAGCACCGCGGCGTGTTCCTCGAGGCCCGGCGCCGACAACGCTTCACGCCACACTGCCTCCAGCTCGTCCCAGCCGGTGCCACTGCTGAATACAACGGTCAGCGCCGCATAGCCGCGGGCACGGAGAACCATTGCGGGATCGGCTAATTCGGCACCGAGGGTCAGAGCACTCTCCGCGTACTGGGCGCACACCGGATCCAGCGCGAGGGCGCTGATGTGAGCCATGTTGAGCAGCGACCAAGCCAGCTGCGGTGACGGCTCGAGACCCTGCAGTAAGCGCAGCGACGCGTGTGCCGCGTCGATGGCTTCGCCGGCACGCCCCAGCGGCTGCAGCAGCCGCGACAACCAGCGCAGGTCGTCACCCTCCTCGAGCTGATGACCGAGATTGCGACGCAACGCGATCGCATCCCGCAACGCTGCGACCGCCGGTTCGGCCTGCCCGCTCAGATAACACGCGAAGGCGTAGCGCTCGAGCCAGGCAACTCGTTGTTCGCCGGGAACGGCGTCGGCGTGGCGCAGCGCAAGAGCATAGGAACTCGCGGCTTCCCGGTTGGCACCGAGCGACGCGGACCGTTCGGCCGCGGCGATCCCGTGCCGGACCGCCGCCTCCCCATCGTCTGCTTCCCCGGCATGAAAGGCCAACGCCGCCAACGTGTTCACCTTGATAGGTGGCTGCGTCAAGACATCGAGCGCACGCCGGTGCAACTCGGTGCGGTCAAAGTCGGGAATCTGCGCCAGCGTTGCCCGTCGCGCCAGTTCGTGGCGAAATCCGAGCAAATCCCCTTCAGCGACCAAGATCCCGGCATCGAGACATTCGCTCAACGCCGGCCGGGCTTCGGGACACATCTTCTCCAGCAGGGCCACGTCTGCCCGCGGTCCGCAGACCGCGACAGCATGCGCAGCCTGGCGGGCCTTGGCGGAAAGCCGCGCCAGTCGACCGCACACTGCCTCGGATACGCTGCGCGGCAAGCCTTTTCGGTGCAACGCTGCCGGCCCGGCAGCCAGTACCTCGGTCACGAAAAACGCATTGCCGCCGGTGATGTCGTACAACTGGTCGGCGTTGACCCCGCTACCGGCGGCCAGCGTCGCCACCGCCGGTGAAGTCAGCGGCGCCAAGCCGATTCGGGTCACCGCAGCACAGTTCGCCAGGTCCCCCAGTGTCACGGCCAGCGGATGTGTCGGGGCCAGTTCGTCGTCGCGGAACGTGATCACCAACAGCAGTCGCAGCGCCCCGATGCGTCGCGCCAGGAACCGCACCAAGTCCAGGGTGGCACCGTCGGCCCAATGCGCGTCCTCGATGAGCCACACCCAGCGGGCCCCGTCGCTCAACGCGCCCAACAGCTCTCGGTAAAGCCGTGCGGTATCCCCGGAGTCGACGGCACCTGCCAATGTCGCAGCCGCGGCGGTGTCCAAACCGGCCAGGGCGTCGATCAGCGGACCCAGCGGACGTGGCGCAACCAGCGGGTCGCACCAGCCGCGCAACACCCGTAGGCCGGAATTGAGCTGATCGCCGAACCGGGCGAGCATTGCGGTTTTGCCGACGCCGGCCTCCCCGCGCAGCAAGACCACTTCCCCCAAGCCGCCACGGGCCACGCGACGCGCCAGCGCATTCAACTGCGCCAGAGGCGCCTCGCGTTCCAGCAAGGCATTCACCGAGGGGGACATGATTGCAGTGAAACTCTAGCGCCGCGGGCCCTTAGATGCGCGTCAACTGCACATTCGCTGGGAATTCGCTGTAAGGCTCGCCCACTGTCAGCGCAGCAGCGCGCGCGACATCACCACACGCTGAATCTGATTGGTGCCCTCGTAGATCTGGGTGATCTTGGCGTCGCGCATGAACCGTTCGACCGGGAAGTCGGTGGTGTAACCGGCGCCACCGAACAGCTGCACCGCGTCGGTGGTGACTTCCATTGCCACATCGGAGGCAAAGCATTTGGACGCCGCCGAGATGAAGCCCAGGTTGGGCTCGCCGCGTTCGGCGCGGGCGGCGGCGCTGTAGACCATCAGCCGCGCGGCCTCGACCTTCATCGCCATGTCGGCCAGCATGAACTGGACGGCCTGGAACGAGCTGATCGACTGGCCGAACTGCTTGCGGTCTTTGGTGTAGGCGATCGCCGCGTCGACTGCGCCCTGGGCGATGCCGACGGCCTGCGCGCCGATCGTCGGGCGGGTGTGGTCGAGCGTGGCCAGCGCGGTCTTGAATCCGGTGCCGGGGTCGCCGATGATCCGATCGCCGGGAACCCGGCAGTTCTCGAAGTACAGCTCGGTGGTCGGTGAGCCCTTAATGCCCAACTTCTTTTCCTTGGGCCCGACGCTGAAGCCTTCGTCATCCTTGTTCACCACGAAGGCCGAAATCCCGTTGGCGCCCTTGTCCGGATCGGTCACCGCCATCACCGTGTACCAGGTTGACTTGCCGCCGTTGGTGATCCAGGCCTTGGTGCCATTGAGGATCCAATCGTCTCCGTCGGCCTTGGCTCGCGTCCGCATCGATGCGGCGTCGCTGCCGGCTTCGCGCTCGCTCAGCGCATACGACGCCATCGCCCCGTCGGACGCCAGGGACGGCAGCACCTGCTTCTTCAGCTCCTCGGAGCCGCGCAGGATCAGGCCCATGGTGCCCAGCTTGTTGACCGCGGGGATCAACGACGCGGACGCGTCGATGCGAGCTACTTCCTCGATCACGATGCACGCCGCAACCGAGTCCGCACCCTGTCCGCCGTACGCCTCAGGGACGTGGACGGCGTTGAAGCCGGACGCGTTCAGCGCCGACAATGCTTCCTCGGGGAAGCGCGAGTTCTCGTCCACGTCGGCTGAATACGGAGCGATCTCTTTCTCCGCCAGCGCGCGAATCGCTGCCCGCAACTCGTCATGCTCCTCCGGCAGCTTGAACACATCGAACGACGAATCTCCGGCCCACTGAACCATTTTCCACGCCTCCTACTCCGCTTTGCTACTCGCCGGTAACTTTACCCTGACGCTGCTGCAGCGCCGCATCCTTGGCCAGCACCGACTCCGCCAACTCCTCCTGAAATGCGACGATTCGGCTGCGCAGCGCGGGATCGGACACCCCGAGAATGCGCACCGCGAGCAAGCCCGCGTTGCGTGCGCCGCCGATCGACACCGTGGCCACGGGCACGCCGGCGGGCATCTGCACGATGGACAGCAGCGAATCCAAGCCGTCCAGCTTCGCCAGCGGCACCGGAACGCCGATCACCGGCAGCGGGGTGGCCGAGGCCACCATCCCGGGCAGGTGGGCGGCACCGCCTGCACCCGCGATGATCACCTCGATCCCGCGGCCGGCAGCGTCCCGCGCGTAGTCGAGCATCCGTTGCGGCGTGCGATGTGCCGAGTACACGCCGATCTCGTAGGAGACGTCGAACTCGGCCAGCGCCGCGGCCGCGTCGGCCATCACCGACCAGTCGCTGTCGCTGCCCATGATGACCCCGACGCTGGGCCGTTCAGTTATATGGATCTCAGCCATGCGGATCCCATCCGTCCGTCCACTCGCCGTGTGACAACCAGTGTGCCGCCCGTTCGCCCTGCTCACGCAGACTCGCCGCGTCGGTACCGAGGAAGTTGACGTGCCCGATCTTGCGGCCCGGTCGCTCTTCCTTGCCATAGAGATGGACCCGGGCATCGGGCATCCGCGCGAACAGGTGGTGCAGGCGCTCGTCGAGCGTCATCGCCGGCGTCGTGGCGGCACCCAGCACGTTGGCCATCACCGTCACCGGCGCGATGGCATCGGTATCGCCGAGCGGGTAATCCAGCACCGCACGCAGATGCTGCTCGAATTGGCTGGTCCGCGAGCCGTCCATGGTCCAGTGCCCCGAGTTGTGCGGGCGCATCGCCAGCTCGTTGACCAGCAGTTGCCCATCAGCCGTCTCGAACAGCTCGACGGCCAGCACACCGACGACGCCGAGCTCGGCGGCCAGTCCCAGCGCGAGCTGCTGGGCTGCGACCGCACTGTCGCTGGTCAGCGCCGGAGCCGGAGCGATCACCAGCACGTTGATCCCGTCGCGCTGCACCGTCTCGACGACCGGCCAGGCCGCGCCCTGCCCGAACGGTGACCGCGCCACGAGCGCCGAGAGCTCGCGGCGCATCTCGACCCGCTCCTCGACCAGCACCGGTACACCAGAATTTAGATATTGACCGGCGATCTCGCGGGCGGCCGCCGCGTCGTCGGCCAGCTGCACCCCGCGACCGTCATAACCGCCGCGAGCGGCTTTGACCACGATCGGGCCGTCGATCCGACGGGCGAACTCGGCGATGCCGTCCAGGTCGTCGCTGCTTTCGATGGCCGCGTACCGCGGCACCCGGGCACCGAGAGCCTCCAGTCGTCGCCGCATCACGAGTTTGTCCTGCGCGTGCACCAGCGCCTCGGGCGGTGGAGCTACGTTGACTCCTTCGGCGACCAGCTTTTCCAGCAGGTCAGCGGGCACATGTTCGTGGTCGAAGGTCAACGCGTCAGCGCCCGCGGCGATCCGGCGCAGCGCATCGAGGTCGGTGTGCGAGCCGATCACCACGTCGGGACTGACCTGGGCAGCTGGATCGCCGGCATCGGCGGCCAGCACCCGCAGGCTCTGACCCAGGGCGATCGCCGCCTGGTGCGTCATCCGGGCGAGCTGGCCGCCGCCGACCATGGCGACGACGGGTGAGGCGGAGTGGGTGCGCGGCACGGCAATCATGGTGTCATGGCCGCTGAACGGGCGATTTACCGGCAGTGACACCGTCACAGAGCACCCTTAATCAGCAATACGTAGACTGCGACATTGTGTCCTTCGCCGATGCCACGATCGCCCGACTGCCAGGGCGTCTGCAGCCCTACGCCGAGCGCCATCACGAGCTGATCAAGTTCGCGATCGTCGGCGCGACTACGTTCGTCATCGACTCGGTGATCTTCTACACCCTCAAGCTGACCATTTTGGAGCCCAAGCCGGTGACCGCCAAGGTCATCGCCGGGATCGTCGCGGTCATCGCGTCGTACATCCTGAACAGGGAGTGGAGCTTCCGGGATCGCGGCGGACGGGATCGGCACCACGAGGCGTTGTTGTTCTTCGCGTTCAGCGGTGTGGGCGTTCTGCTGAGCATGGCGCCGCTGTGGGTCTCCAGCTACATGCTGCAGCTGCGGGTGCCGATGGTGTCGTTGACATTGGAGAACATCGCCGACTTCGTCTCGGCCTACATCATCGGCAACCTGCTGCAGATGGCGTTCCGCTTCTGGGCGTTCCGGCGCTGGGTGTTCCCGGACGAAGCCGCCCAAGGCGGCGACAAGGCGCTGGAATCAGCGCTCACCGCGGGCGGGATCGCCGAGGTCTTCGAGGACGTCCAAGGGAGCGGCACCGTCACGCTGCTGGGCGCTTGGCGTGCGCGGCGCGGCCGTGCGGATCAGCTCGGCGATTCCTCGGATCCGAGGGTGTCGAAAACCTCGTGATACAGCAGCGCGTGGACCTGCTCGACGCGCGGAATGTCGTAGAACTCCAACGGATCTTGTGACGCGGACTCCACGATCAACGTTCCGGTCCGCAATATCCGATCGATAAGTCGGTGCCGGAATTCCACGCTGTTGATCCGGGCCAGCGGGATGTCGATGCCGCTGCGACTCAGCACCCCGTGGCGGAACATCACCCGCCGGTCGGTGATGACGAAATGCGTGGTCAGCCAATTCAAGAACGGCCATAGCGTCAGCCAGCCGATGAGCACCAGCCAGATCGCGCCGATGACCCAGAAGACGACCCGCTTAGCGGTCGGGTCCCAACTGGTGCCGTTGACCACGGCGCAGCCGAACGACGCCGCGGCGCTCCCCAGGATCAGAACGGTCACCGGCCAGAAGAGTCGTTTCCAATGCGGATGGCGGTGCAGAATAACCTGCTCATTGCCGGCCAGCACGTTCTCGGGGTAGCCCACGCTGGCACTTTAAACGCTGGGACGCAGGTGCGTGATGTCTCCGGCAGAGATCGCCACCGTCTCACCGCCGGTATCGATGCACAGCCGCCCGGTCTCGTCGACCGCGCGGGCGATCCCGACCACCTCACGGTCACCGGGCATACTCGC
>Ga0302314_10007815_pt1 | contig 19178 bp, 20 predicted proteins | sample III_Palsa_N2_3_FD_200533 | JGI IMG/M metagenome (GOLD analysis project Ga0302314, IMG submission 200533) | Peat permafrost microbial communities from Stordalen Mire near Abisko, Sweden - III_Palsa_N2_3 | ecosystem: Environmental > Terrestrial > Soil > Palsa > Peat permafrost | place: Sweden...
ATGCTCCGGGATCGACGGAGCGGCAGAGCTGGGCGGTGATAGCTTCGGGCCGCAGGGGGAGATGGTCAGTGGTGCGCTGGGGCAGGTTGAAGCGGAGTTCGACGATGTTGCCGCGGCGCGTGGCGGTGAGCTCGGACGGGGAGCCGGGAAGGTAGAGCGAAGGTGCGCGGGGTGGGCCTGGGCTGGCGCAGCCGACCATGCCGAGGCCGATGGCAGCGAGCGTAGCTGTGAGGGTGAGGGTGGTTCCAGCCGACCGGCGGCAACGGGCATTCGACAGCATGATTCTGAGCGTAGCATTTGGTGCGTGTAGGGAGTTGCTTTGGGAGTGGTTGGCGGAGCAGCCGTACATCCTTTGGCGCTGCTTCAACGTCTGTTTATAGCGTGATAAAAGCCAGGAAAGCTGTGACGGAGAGTACGGTGGTGGTGTCTGCGGATGAGGCGGAGCAGGCGGCGGGTGGCGTGACTGCGGAGGCTGCGGAAGCGTTTCTCGAGAACAAGCGACTGGGGGAGCGGATTAGGTTTCTGCGGCAACGCAAAGGCATGGGATTGGTGGAACTGGGGCGCTATACAGGGCTTTCGGCCAGCTTTCTGTCGCAACTGGAGACCGGACGTGTAGTGCCTACGCTGCGTAACCTGGCGCGGATCGCGATGGTGTTTTCCCGCGACATGAGCTACTTTTTTGAGCCGGAAGAGCCGGAGCTCTTTCGCATTGTGCGGGCGGAGGAACGGCAACGGTTGCCGCAGACAGGAGCGGACGAGCCGGGGTATTTTTTTGAAAGCCTGGGGCAGGTGCCGGGGTTGTGGTCGGGTGGGACGTCGCAGAGGGTTGCACCGTACATTGCGGAGTTTTTGCCGGGGACCGAGACGCGTGAGCCGCGGTCGCACCAACATGCCGGGGCGGAGTTTTTGTACATGTTGAGTGGTCGGTTGAAGCTGACGCACGATGGCAAGGAAGACATCGTGGAAGAAGGCGATGCGGTGTACTTCCACTCGACGGCGACGCATAGCTATGAGCGTGTGGGCGATGCGATGTGTACGGCGTTGATCCTGACGATGCCGGAGCCGGCGCATGGGACGCATACAGGTGCGCGTGTGCTGGCGGGTAAGCCGAAGCCGTAGCTTGTGTGGGCCCTTCTTAGGGCTATGGCGTTTTTGCTTTCGTTGTATAGCGGTTGAGGATGAACTCCTGCGCCAGGGCGTTGATCATGCGGCCGCCAGTGCTGATGAGTGCGCTGTCGAAAACAATACCGGGGCCTCGGTTTGACGGCGGATAGTAGATGTTCGTGAGTGCGCCTGCGGCGAGGTCGCCACCGATGCTGGAGTAGTTGAACTCCTTTCGGCCATCGTCTCCTTTACAGATAAAGGGACTGGAGATCGCGTGGAGAGCACGTGATTTCTTTGTGCCTGTGCCCTGATAGAAGTAGCGTGGGTCCTGATGAAGCAGTGAGGGTAGGATTGCGCCACCGATGAAGATATCGGTGGTTGCATCAGCGTAGGCTGCACCGACGCGCTGGCCGTAGCCCTTGGCGCCCTGGACGTAGTTGGGTGTGTCGGCTGCCTGATCGATGGCCGCGATGAAGATGGCCGCGCCGAAGCTGACGACATCGGTAGAGGCTTTGAAAGCTAGCTTGTATTTGAGCCCGGTGGTGAGAGGAACGAAGCGTTGGTCGTAGACGGTATAGAAGTTGGGGATGACGCCGAAGACGCGTTGCTGCTCTTCTGCTTTGACTTGCTGAAGGGCGATCTCTTCAGAAAAGACGGCGTTGACAGAGGTTTCTACCGTTGCGATAGTGAGCTTGAGGGATGACATTTCCAATGCCTGGCCGGGAGTGAGGGTGATGTCAGGCGAGGTGAAGTTGGCGAAGCCTTTGGCGGTGACTGCGATGTGGAACGGGACGGCAGAAGGCAGGCTGGTGAGACGGAAGAAACCGTCGTTGTCGGCGGTGGCTTCGCGACGATCGTTGGGGGTGGCTCCTTCGACAACAACGACGGCATCGGGGATTGCTCCGCCGTCGGTGTCGGTGATTGTGCCGTAGACACTTCCGCGTTGTGGCTCAGGGGCGGAGATTTGCTGGGCTGAAACAGAGATCGAGATGCTTGAAAAGCAGAGAAGCAAAAAACACAGACCACTAAAGATACGCATTAGTACAGTTTTCCTTTTGAGCACTACCGAAATAGTAGATGAGTGCCGCAGGGTTACCGATTCGCCGCGAAGAAAGATCGTGTTCATGGCTGTCGTGTCTTAGCGGGTACCCACCAGGCGGGTAAGACGCTGAAGACGTGGAGTTTGCGGGCCAATGGACCCCATTGTGGAGCGAACTCGCGAGAGATGTTTGCGACACCGATTCCGGCGAGACCGGTGAGAGAACGCTGGCCGGCGTGGGTGAGATCGTTGTATCCCGGTGGCATGTAGGCCATGCCAACGAAGCCGCCCGCGGCTGCGCTGGCAAAGTTGTTGAAGGCGAATGTTCTGTTGCCGGAGTCTGTGCGATCGATGAGGGTGAAGGCGAGTGCATGTCCGATGCGACCGAGTGTGCCGGTGCCGATGGCTGCCGGTTTGTAGCGTGGATCTTCGTGCAGCACTGCTTCGGTGAGGAAGGATGCGGTGCGCTTGGAGGTTGCGGTTGCCAAGGCGTTGCCGTAGAGGCGACCGTAGGCTCCTGCGCCATCTGTCCACTCGGGGGGATATCCGTTGCGTCCGCGTGCGTATCCGATTGCAGAGCTGATTGCAGGAAAGACCAATGCGGGTGGGCTGAAAGCCTGGTGTGTGTAGGACGTCCACTTTTGATTAAGCGTGAGTGGTTGCGAGGTGATGATGCCGGGCACGGGGCCGTAGGGCTGCGCGTAGCGTGCGCTATGGGGTGCGGTTGGGGTGCTTTGTTGTTGTGCGATGTAGGAAGGAGCGTCGGGAAGTTCAGGAGAAGCTGTGCTGGATTGCTCGGTATTTGTTTGAGCGAGGAGTGTGAAGGTTTGCAGCAAGAAGAGTGCGGATAGAAGCAGAGCGGTTTTTGTACAGTTCGTGATTTTGTTGGTCAACAAGAACTCCCGCAAAGTTATTTATCTCCTTCTGACTTTTATGGTCATGCAGCGTTAGCGTGGCGAATGTCGCGAACTGTCGTTGAGTTTTGGTGAGTGTTCTTTGTTGAGAAGTGTTATGCGCAGCGTCGACTGCGTTGAGAATGCGTCTATCTCGACAAGAACTCATGGCTCGGTAAGAGCTTATGACTCGGCAGGAGACCTTATGGCGGCTATGGAATGGATCGAAAGCACGATGCAACTCTCGCTGACGCGTTTGCGATTTTTGCGACCGCTGCATGAGCCGCTCGATGTTGTGTTGCATGCGCCTTCGTGGAGTACAGCGCGCGTGGCACTGTGTCTCACGCTGGATGGGCTGGGTGTTTTACCTTCGCTGTCGCTGCCGGGAGTGCCTGTGGTTTCTTTTGTGACGATTGTTAGCGCGACGATTTTTGTGAGTACAGCGCTTGCGCTGTTGGGGCCTTCGGAGCCGAACAGAACTTTATTCGATGTTGCACGGCAGCTCGATGGTGACGATCAAGCCGCCGTTGGGCGCGTTCTGAGCGGAGATGACGCCTTGATTAGCGAGGATGGCCTGGCGAGCGATGGCGAGACCAAGGCCTGATCCGCAGCCTTCATCGCCGAACTGGCTGCCGAAGGTGACGAAGGGTTCGAAGATGGCTTCTTCGCGGCCTGCGGTGATGCCGTCTCCGTCGTCGTTGATGGTGATGATGCCTGTCATGATGCCGTTGCGCTTGATGCTGGAGACGGTGACGAGGACTTGGGTGCGAGCGAAGCGGAGAGCGTTGCGGAGGATGTTATCGAGAGCCCGCTGCAAGAGTGCTGGATGGCCGACGAGAGCGAAGTCTTTGTAAGCGGACGTGAGGACTGATTTGCTTTGTGAGTTCGCGACGAATGTTGCATCAGTGCAGGCTTCGTCGACGACAGACGCTATGTTGAAGGTGAAGGTTTCGAGGGCCAACTCGTTGCCGCTTTCGAGGCGTGCGAGCAGTAAGAGCTCCTGGACGAGACCGTTGAGGTTGTCGGCTTCGCGTCCGATGCGGTTGAGCTCGGGTTCGAGTGTGGGGCCTGCGGTTCGTTTTGCTAATGCGAGCGCGATGTTGAGACGCGTGAGTGGAGAGCCGAGCTCGTGGGAGGCTTGTGCGAGAAATGTCTTGTGGTACGCGATGAGGGTTTCAATGCGATCCGCCATCTGGTTGAAGATGCGGCCAAGTTCGCCGAACTCATCTTTGCGCTTGATGGTGGAGCGAGTGACGCGGGCTTTTAAATCACCGCTGCCGAAGGCTTCTGCGGTGTGGCTGAGCGCTGTGATTGGGTGAACGAAGTAGAGCGTCAGAAGATAACAAAAGATGGCGGAGATGAGAATCAAGCGGCTGACATCGCGGAGGATGAGGCCGGTGAGTGTGCCGTCCGGAACGGGCAGGGTGGCGACGTAAACGTAGTTTTGCAAAGAGCTTGCGCTGACGCGCCATGCAACGTTGGACTTGACCGGAGAGAGTTGAACGATCATGCCCGAGCTTGTATCGGCCTCGTGGATCAAGTGGAGGATATTGGCCGAGACTTTCTTGCTTTTGCCGGTGGCGTCTGTGAGTGCACCACTTAAGTGTCCACTCAAGGGTTCGCCGTCTGCGGTGAAGAGAGCGCCGTCGTAGCAGGCGTCTGTGGCTTGTTGCGGCATGTTGCCTGCGCCATTCTGGGCTGCCAGGGCGTTATCGGCGCAGGCCTTCAACTCGTTTACGGGAATGGATTGCGCGCGAAAGGAGCGGAAGGGAGAGAACGTTGCAAAGGCGAGCGCGGTTAGGACAGCGATGGTAAGGGCTGCTGCCCAGAAGCTGAGGAAGACGCGCGTGAAGATACTCACGATGCCACTCGCGTGGTGTTGAGGACGACGTAGGTGTAGCCGATGTTGCGAATGCTTTTGATTCTTTCGGCGCCGGTGGAGTGTGGGCCTAGCTTCTTGCGGATGTGATGCGCGAGATTGTCGATACTGCGATCAAGGACATTGACCTCTCGGCCGAAGATGCGGGAGACGAGCTCTTCGCGCGGGAGAGCGTTTCCGGGCTGGCAGAGAAGCAGCTTGAGGAGATGGAACTCGGCTCCGGTGAGCTCCACGGTGCGGCCGGATACAGTGACCGATCGCTCGGCTTCGCAGAGTGTGACGTCGCCGACGATGAGTTGTGTGGACTCTGCTTTCGGTTGCGTTCTGCGGAGGATGGAGCGGATGCGAGCCAGAAGCTCTTCCGGCTGAAAGGGTTTAGGAAGGTAGTCGTCTGCGCCGCTTTCGAGGCCGTGGATGCGGTCTTTGGAAGCTCCTCGTGTGGTGAGCATGAGGACTGGCGTGGTGTAGAGGTGACGGATCTTTTTGAGCACTTCAAAGCCATCGATGCCGGGGAGCATGACGTCGAGGATGATGAGAGCGAAGTGATTTTGGCGAGCCATGCGAAGGCCGTCTTCGCCGCTGAGCGCGGGAGCGATGGAAAACTCGGACTTGCAGTAGTCGCTGAGGAGCTGGCCGAGAGATCGATCGTCATCGATGAGCAGCAGGGATGCTGACGCAGGTGTCTCATTGGGAAGGCTCATCTCACCTCCTATTGTCTTCCTGCGTGGGTGCGATGTGTGTTGAGAAGTGTCGCGAGTCGCAGGTGTGTGCTTTAGTCCAGGAACATCTTTTCGACGTCGAGCCAGTTTTCTACGCGACGGAAGCCGGTGACGAAGGCGTTCGCTGGGCTGCCGAAGAGGATGCCTTCGCGGCTAATCTGTCCGTTTCTGCTGTCTTGAAATAGTCTTAGCTGGCGGGGGTTATCGTCGATGAGGTAGTCGGCGTGGAGGATGCTCTTGTTGCCGCAGAAGACGATGTGCGACGACGGGATGAAAGGGAAGTGCTGGGCCAGCCACTGGAACTTAGCGTTGAAGCTGGAGGGGACTTCCATGGCCGCGGTGGCGATGTAGATGTCGTAGCGAGTTTGCAGGCGTTCGAGGACGCGCTGGGACTCAGGCATGACGGGGAGGACGGAGAAGAAGTCCTCGGAGAGCATGTATTGGACGAGGGCATCCTGGCGTTCCGGGGGGACGAAGTCCCAGATCCAGCGGCCGTGAAGATCGGCGGTCGTGATGGGCCGGGGGAAGTCGTTGGGGAAGTCGCGGTTGTAGCGGAGGAGGTGTTCGCTGAGTGCGTCGGCGATGACTTCATCCATGTCTACCGCGATGATCTTGCGTGGAGAGGTTTGTGGGTGCAGCGAGGTCATGCGTGCGGCTCCAGAGCTTTGGCGGAGTGGAGACGATCGCCGGCAGCGAAGGAGCCGGGTGAGTCGCGGCGAGGATCCCAGAAGAGCATGCGGCCGCAGGTTTCGCAGCTGAAGATGGTGTGGTCGTGCTCGCGGCCGGTGAGGTCGTTCCAGCGTTGCGGGCGGACGAGCATCTGGCAGGCGGTGCACTTGTGGTCGAGCGCTTCGGAGACGGCGGTGCCCTTGGCTTTGGAGATGCGGTCGTAGGAAGAGAGCACGGCTTCGCCCTTTTCGGACTCAATGATGAGAGTGCGAAGGGCTTTGCGTTCGGACTCGATGCCGGTGATGGCGACGTTGTTGTGCTCGGTGACGGAAGCGGCTCGGGCACGTTCGGACTCGAGAGCGGCGGTGGTCTTTGCGAGGAGTTCAGTGTTGGTGGCCTTTTGCGCTTCGTGCGTTTCGGTGCGCTCCATGGAGGCGAGCTCTTCGTCTTCGAGCTTGGAGATGGTTTGCTCGGCGAAGGTGATTTCGTGTTCGAGGGCGGTGATCTGCGCGGCGGAGGTCGCGGTCTCCATCTGTTTGCGGAGGCGGGCGATCTTGCCGTGGCGGTCGGCGACGTCGGTTTGTTGCGAGCGGCGGAGGACTTCTTCTTTTTGCAACGCTGTTTTGGCGGCGGTGAGAGCGACTTCCGCTTTGGCGCGGGCGGTTTGGGCGGCGAGAACGCGGCGGGGGGCTTCGGCGAGCTCTTCGCGGAGGCGTTTGAGTTCCAGGTCCTGCGACTGGAGGACGATGAGGTGTTCGAGGTCGGGGTTCATCGGGTCTCCTTTCTGCGGCGTAAATCGCGCGACAGCGTAGGGGAAAAGCGTAGCAGATTGAGAGAGGGTTCGTGGCAGGAGCGGGGGATGGCTTGAATTTGCCGGGTGTTCAAACAGGGATGAGAAAATAGGATATGAGATTGAAGCTGCCAGATGGGGCGTTTAAGGCGTATTTGTTTGATTGCGATGGGACGATTGTCGACTCGATGCCGCTGCACTATGTGACCTGGGGCAAGGTGTTGGCGGAGTATGGCATTGCCTTTGAGGAAGAGCTGTTTTATGCGTGGGGCGGGATGCCGGTGTTGGAGATTGTTGCCGAGCTGAACAAGAAGCATGGCCTGGCGATGCCGGCCGAAGAGCTGGCGCGGCGGAAGCGGGAGATGTACTTCGAGATGCTGCCGCAGTTGCAGGCTATTCCAGAGGTGATGGAACACATCCTGGAGACGCATGGGAAGATTCCGTTTGCGGTGGTTTCGGGGAGTACGCGGGCGGCGGTGACGGCGTCGCTGGAGACGCTGGGGATTCTGGACCGGTTTGAGCTGCTGGTTTGTGCGGGGGAGTATACGAAGGGCAAGCCCGATCCTGAGCCGTTTTTAATAGCGGCGGAGAAGCTGGGTGTGGCTCCGGAGGATTGCCTGGTGTTTGAGGACACGGAGATGGGGATCGACGCGGCGACGGCGGCGGGGATGGCGTCAGTTAAGGTGATGCAGCCGCTGGAGCGGAAAAGCAGGGAACAGGCAGCAGGGATCAGGGAATAGGTACGGAATTCTTGAATCTTGTGGTCGGCCAATAGAATCTGAATAAGACCTTATGGCTGCTGCGACTGCAATTGAACTGGCTCCTGGACAAACCGTGCTCGCTCCCCCAGCGGTGTGGCGGCCTCGTGTAAACCCTTGGATTGTAGCGATGACGGTGACGCTCGCTACGTTTATGGAAGTGCTGGATAGCTCCATTGCGAATGTGGCGTTGCCGCATATTGCCGGTGGCCTGGGCGCCACGCAGGATGAAGCGACGTGGGTGCTGACGGCTTATCTCGTTGCAAATGCGATCATTTTGCCGGCCGGCGCCTACATGACCACGTTCATTGGGCGCAAGAAGTTCTACATGATTTGCGTGGCACTGTTTGGAATTTCGTCTGCGCTTTGCGGGCTGGCTCCGACGTTGCCGCTGTTGGTCTTCTGCCGCATTCTGCAAGGTATTGGCGGTGGTGGGCTGGCTCCGAGCGAGCAGGCGATTCTGGCTGATACGTTTCCGCCGGAGAAGCGTGGGCAGGCCTTTGCGATGTATGGGTTGGCGGTGGTTTGCGCGCCGGCGATCGGGCCTACCCTGGGTGGGTACATTACGGACAACTTCGATTGGAGATGGATCTTCTATCTCAATGTGCCGATCTGTTTGCTGTCGCTGTATCTGACGTCGCGCATCGTGGAAGATCCACCGTATGTGAAGAAGCAGGTGGAGGAGAGCCAGAAGGGCGGCATCAAGCTGGACTTCCTGGGCTTTGGGCTGCTGGCGCTTACATTCGGTTCGCTGGAGTTTGTACTGGATAAGGGCCAGGAAGATGACTGGTTCAGCTCGCACTTGATCGCGTTTTTTGTGACGATGTGCGTGGTCGCGTTTGTGCTGATGATCTGGTGGGAGTTGCGACAACTGCGGATAGGGCATCGACCGATTTTGAACCTGACCTTGTTCAAGCGGCGTCAGTTTGCGATCAGCTTTCTGTTGATGTTCGTGCTGGGCTTCTCGCTATATGGAACGACGATTCTGATACCGCAGTTTGTGCAGACGCTGATGGGCTATACGGCGGAGCTGGCGGGAAAAGTACTGTCTCCGGCCGGGTTCATGATGATGGCGATGATGCCCGTGGTGGGTTTCCTTTCGGGCAAGGTTGATCCGAGAAAGCTGATTGGGTATGGATTTTTCATGCTCACGATCTCGCTGCTCTGGATGACGAATTTGAACCTGCAGCTTAGCTATGGGCAGCTCGTGATCATGCGTATGTTCCAGGCTTCGGGGCTGGCGTTCCTGTTTATTCCGATCAATACGATTGCGTATGTCGGGGTCAAGCAGGGCGAAAACAACGACGTTTCCGGTTTGACGAACCTTGCTCGTAACATCGGCGGGTCTTGCGGAACGGCGTTTATGGCGACGATGTTGACGCGTCGTACAGCGACGCATGAGCAGATGATGACGCGCAATCTTACGACGGCGAACCAGGGATTCAATGCCCAGGTGAAGTCGTTGGCGGGTGCGTTCAAAGCGGGGAATGGAACGGGCGTGCATGGCAATCCATCGCTTGGTGCGATGCACGCCGGGCAGGCCTGGATCTATGAGCAGATGCACCGGCAGTCGGCGAACCTGGCGTATGTGGACATCATCCGCGATCTGGCTGTGTTCTGCGCTTGCATGATTCCGCTGCTGTTCTTTATCCCGCGACCGCCGAAACATGCGCAGATGGGGCACTAGGAATCAGGGAGTATGGCATAAAAGAGAACGATGCGGTGGCTATGCCATTTGCATCGTTCTCTTTTTGTGGCTTGACATGGCGGTGGGGAAGGCCGAAACTTCGTTTGCGACAGCGAGGAACGTTTTTGTCGTAAGCTGCTTTACCGTCTCCTCGAAGGACAACGGCCCCCATTCCCACATTCCATTGTTGACTCACTCCTCGCACGGTTGCGTGTATTTGTGAGTTCCGACCTGTGACGACTCTGCTGAAGTTGATCTTCAGGCTGGAGCGTCTCTCGATTTTCGACCGATTCCCATCACTCTCTCAGGAGGTTTCGACCCATGAAGCTGACATTGAAAGCTGTTGCAGTTCCCGTGCTGCTCTGTACGCTGGGCAGCGCTATCCCGATGCTTGCGCAGGACGACGGTAGTGATGGGCCGCCCAAGGTGTTGCTCATCGTGCGTGAGTTTGTGAAGCCGGGCAAGGGTGGCGCGCTGCATGAGAAGACAGAAGGCGCGTTCGTGAGTGCGCTGAATGCAAGCAAAGCGCCGATGCACTACCTGGGGATGAACTCTCTCTCTGGCCCTGATCGGGCGCTGTTTTTTAGCGGCTATCCGTCGTTCGCCGCGATGGCGGAAGAGCATAAGGCCATGTCCAAAATTCCGGGGCTTGAGGCGACACTGGATCGCGCGAATGTGGCGGACGGTGAGTTGCTGGTGAGTTCGGAAGAGAGCTACTGGACGCGGAGCGACGAGCTTAGCTACAACCCAGGCGGGCTGACCGGCGACCGGCTTATGGATATATCGGAGTATGACGTGAAGCCCGGGCATGGCAAAGAGTGGGAAGAGCTTGTAAAGCTGGTCATCGACGGGTACAAGAAAGGTGTTCCGGGCGCGAGCTGGACGATGTTTGAAGAAGTCTATGGCAGCGGTGGCAGTGTGTATCTTGTGATGTGGCCGCTGAAGTCGATGGCGGATATTGACCATAACTTTGCTACAGACAAAGACTTTGTCGCGGCGATGGGCAAGGATGGGATGAAGAAGTTGGCCGATCTTGAGGCGTCGTGCGTCGAGTCGAACAATACGAATCTATTTGTTTTCAACCCGAAGATGAGTCGTGTGCCGGATTCATGGATCAAGGCCGAGCCGGATTACTGGAAGTCTAAGGCTGCGACTCCTGTGAAGAAGGCAGAGGCAAAGCCGGCGCAGTAAGCAACACAGGAGAGAGGCAGGGAGCGGAGTGCTGCCTGCTTTTCTGTTTAAGGCTGGAGTAAGTGTGCGAGGTGCAGGGCGTTGGGTGTGCCGTGGCCCAGGGCGGTGTTGTCGAAGATGATCCAGGTTGGTGGGGTGGGTTTGCTTTTGAAGGTGGCGGCGAAGTCGGCGAGGAACTGCTCGGTGTACTCGGAGTAGTAGGTGCGGGGTGAGCCGTGGAGGCGGAAGTAGTGGAGGCCTTGCCAGCCGCCGGGTTTGGCGGCGAGCGCGGAGCCTTTGGGTGGATCGGCGGCTACACGGGAGACTTCAAAGTCACGGAGCAGACGGTCGACGGTGGGCGTGAACCAGCTTGCGTGGCGGGGTTCAAGGACGGCGTGGCTGGGTTGCGTGGGGTCGTCGCTGGTGGGGTAGAGCTCGCGGAAGGTGGTGAGGAACTCGTGGGCGATGCCTTCGTCGAAGGCGAGCTTGGGTGGGAGCTGGATGAGGAGTGGGCCAAGCTTTGCGCCGAGGCCGCGGACTTGATCGATGAAGGGCTGAAGGAGCGCGCCGGTGTTGAGGAGCTTTGCTGTGTGTGTGATGGTCTTGGGGAGTTTGACGGCGAAGCGGAAGTTGTCGGGTGTTGTAGTGGCCCAACGCTGCCAGGTTTTGAGCATGTGCGGGCGGTGGAAGCTGGAGTTGATTTCGACGCAATTGAAGACGCTGGCGTAGCGCTCGAGGTGTGAGCCTTCTGTGGGGAAGTGGGGCGTGTGTTGCTTGGGGAGCGTCCAGGCGGCGGTGCCGATGCGGACTTCTGGTTTCTTCTTCATCGCATATTGCCTGCACTCAGGAAGAGGAGCTACTTGCAGGTGAGTGTCGCGCTGGGTAGGCCGCTGGGGTTGTAGGTGGGTGGGTTGGAGGAGGTAGCGACGGTCGTGCTGACGGTGATGGGATTGAGTGCGGCTGCGTTGCAGGTGACAAGGCCGGAGTTTGCGGCGGCAACGGTGCCATTCGGAAGTAAGGAAGCGTCGACGGTGTCGGAGAGGTTCCAGGTGTAGATGACCAGTGGTGTGGGGAGTGCGCAGCCGGTGGGATAGGTATAGCCCGTGGTGAACTGTTGCGAGTTGTTGGCGACGGTATGGTCCAGAGTGACCGCAGTGGGTGAGATAAAAGGGGTTGGCGTGCAACCGGAGGTTACAGTGCCGGGGACGGCACAGCCCTCAGTGCCTAACGCGACGGCGGTGGTGAGCGCTAAGGCCAAAGCAAACTTGCTGACAAGGGTCATGCGGTGATTTTAGGTTGCCGGGCGATGCAGGGCAAGACTTCTTGCGGAGAGGGAGACTGTGAAAGCAACAGCAAGTTCTTGACGCAGAGTTCGCAAAGTTTAAACGCGAAGTTTGCGGAGTAAGGCGAGGTCTTTGTTTGAGGGACAATGAGGGGAGTGTCGTTTGCTGATTGGAGATGGATGATGAAGCGAATGGTTTTAGGTTGGGGCGTGCTTCTTGTTTGTCTGACGGCGATGCCGGGTGTATGCCAGAAGACGGTGGCTACGGACGAGATGGTGGTGACTCTGGTGGGCACAGGTGGGCCGGAGCTTACGCCGGATCGCGCGGGGGAGTCGACGCTGGTGGAAGCAAAGGGGCAGAAGCTGCTTTTCGACGCGGGGCGCGGGACGCTGGATGGCCTGTACCAATCGCATGTGTTGCCGCAGCAGGTGACGAAGGTGTTTTTGACGCATCTGCACAGTGACCATATTTCAGGGCTGCCGGACCTTTGGATGACGCCGTGGTTTTTGCTGTTTCGTACGCAGAAGCTGGAGGTGTGGGGACCGGTGGGGACGCAGGCGATGATCGATGGGATGCGGCAGATGTATGCGCATGATGTGGAGCACCGCGCGAATGCTGCGTTCAAGCGCGAAGACCTGGATATAACGGTGCATGAGATTGCGGCGGGGGTTGTGTATCAGGCTGATGGCGTGACGGTGACGGCGGTTGCGGTGGAACATGCGGATGGGAACCCGGCGTTTGGGTATCGCGTGCAGGCGGGAGATCATGCGGTGTTCCTGACGGGCGATTGCACATATGCGGCTTCGCTGGTGGCAGCGGCGCGTGGGGTGGATGTGTTGGTGGCGAATGTAGTGGCGGCTACGCCTGCGCTGGAGAGCTCGGCACGATGGAAGCCAGTGATGGCGAAGCTGTTGCTGCCAGAGCAAGCGGCGATGTTGTTTGAGCAGGCGAAGCCGAGACTGGCGGTGTACTCGCACATTGTGAAGAAGGATTTGTCAGGCGACGCGGGGGATGCGGTGATTGTGGAGCGGACGCGGGAGGCAGGTTATGGCGGGCCGCTGTTGATGGGGCGCGACCATACGCGGATCGTGATTGGTACGTCTGTTGCAGTGAAACCAGTTACAGGGAAATTGCCGGATCTGGATGGGCCGGATGTGCGGTTTTAGTGACCGGGATGTGAATGTTGGCGGCTTGAGAGCGGGATTGAGCGTCTAACGGAGTGCCGGTATTTTGCGGCTCCCTTGGTGACGATGCAGAAACGAGACATTCTTTTGGGTGTTGCGGTGGTTGCTGTTGCGATGGTGGTGCCGATGTATGCGCAGAGCATTGCTTCGTTTGAAATTCTGACGCACCGGATGGATGTGGATGTGGATGGAGCGCCGAGAGCGTATGGACCTCCGGGCAAGCAGACGCTTGATTATTTAAGCAATGCGCATCTGCGGGGAAAGCCGGATGCGGAGATTGTTGGGTATCTTACGGACGACGATCATCCGAATATTCCGGTGAAGCAGGGGCCGGGTGATCCAGCCCCGGGGTATTACATTTCGCAGACGGCTTACACGGACAAGGCGCGAACTGAGGAGCGCGATGTGCGGCGTTATGTGGATGCGACGAAGATTAACTATGTGGTGTTAGGTTCGGCGGCGAAGCGGCGTGGGGCGAGGCTGGGAGATTTTGTGGCGGTGTACTCGAAGCGGACGGGTAAGGCTGTGTTTGGGATTGTGGGGGATGATGGGAACCCGAGCGGGGATGAGGGTTCGCTGCACCTGCTACAGGGGCTGGGGTATCCATTCCATGATGGAAAGGAAGAGGCCGTGGAAGATCGCGAGATTGTGGTGAGGTTTTACCCGGGGTCGAATCCGGGGCAGCTTTTCTTTAGGACGCAGGCGGGGTTGGATGAGGCGGCGGGGAGTGTGGGGGTGAGTAAGGATTTTGGTGGGAGTCCGGGGAAAGGACGGGAGCATCCAACGGAGCGTTAGTGGCCCGGCTAATGCGCCACGCTCATCCGGAAAATTAACAGCACGAGCGAGAAGCAGATCCCTACGGGATGACAACCCATTGGTTATTTGGAGTGCGGCAACTACGTTGTCGTGAAGCAATCACTTTGTAGTGCAAGAAATGTAAGAGGAGAGTGACATGGAATATCGCAGCCTTGGACGATCTGGATTGAAGGTGCCTGAACTTTGCTTTGGTACGGGGACGTTTGGTGCAGGCAATGATTTCTTCAAAGCGTGGGGAGAGACTTCGCAGGACGAAGCGAAGAAGCTGATCGATGTTTGTATGGAAGCTGGTTGTAACTTCTTCGATACGGCGGACGTGTACTCGGATGGCGCGAGTGAGTTGATGCTGGGCAAGGCGCTCGATCATTTGAAGCGCGAGGATGTTTTGATCTCGACGAAGGCTACGTTTCGACAAGGGAATTTGACGGGACCGAATGATGTTGGATCGTCGCGGTATCACTTGATTCAAGCGCTGGAGAATAGTTTGAAGCGGTTGAACACGGATTACATCGACGTGTATCACCTGCATGCGTTTGATGCGACGACACCGGTGGAAGAGACGCTGAATACGCTGGACAAGATGGTGCGCGAAGGCAAGGTGCGGTATATCGCGTGCTCGAATTTTTCGGGTTGGCACCTGATGAAGTCGCTGAGTGTGAGTGAGCGTTATGGATGGGCGAAGTATGTTGGACACCAGGTGTACTACTCACTGGTGGGGCGCGACTATGAGTGGGAGCTGATGCCGCTTGCGCTGGACCAGGGCGTGGGTGCGCTGGTGTGGTCTCCGCTGGGATGGGGAAGGCTGACTGGGAAGATTCGTCGTGGGCAGCCGTTGCCGGAAGGTAGCCGCTTGCAGAACAAGTCGGTGGTGGACAACGGGCCGCTGCCGGATGACGAGTATGTGTACAAGGTCGTCGACGCGCTGGATGAAGTGGCGAAGGAGACGGGTAAGAGTGTCCCGCAGATTGCGCTGAACTGGCTGCTGCGCAGGCCGACGGTTTCCACGCTGGTGATTGGTGCGCGCGATGAAAAGCAGTTGCGGGCGAATCTGGATGCGACGGGATGGAAGCTGACTGCGGAACAGATTGCGAAGCTGGATAAAGCGAGTGAGCCGCAGTTGGCTTATCCGTACTGGCATCAGCGGCAGTTTGAGGAGAGGAATCCGCGAGCGGTTTAGTGGGAGACAGTTAGCTGCGAGAGAAAAGTTAACAGCCAATAGTTAACAGCGAACGGAGAGTTAGAAGCGAAAGGCGAGACCGTTGGGGTCTCGCCTTTTTGTTTGGGATGCACGTTTGTTTTAGGGTGCTACGGGTGTTGGACGAACTGGGGTTGCAGTGGGTGTGGCTATGCCGAAGAACATGATCAGGTTGTCGTTGCCGAAGTTCGAGACCCAGATGTTGCCGCTACGGTCTGGAACGATGGTGTATGGCAGCAACAGGAGCGGCACGGCAGGTGGAGGGCCAGCGTAGCCGAAGCCATCGGCGGGGGAAAGCACCGTGCCGGGAGTTGTGGAGTTGGAACCGGAGACTTCCGAGATGGATTCGCCGCGATAGTTGGCAAACCAGACGTTTCCGCCTGCGTCCACGGAGACTCCGGCGGGAGAGCTGGTCTGTGGCGCGGTGACGAGGGGGAGTCTCTGGAGGAGCGTGATGCCGGCAGCCGAGACTTCGCTGAAGCTGCTGTCGTAGTAGTTGGCGACCCAGGCGTTGCCCATGGCGTCGGTCGCGATGCCATTGGCGCCATAGCAGCAGTCGGGGTTGCTGAGGATGTTGCCGTTCAGATCGACGTGGGTGATGGTGGTGTCGTCAAAGTTGCCGATCCAGACGCCGCCGTTGGGATCGGCGGCCACAGAGGTGGGGAAGGACACGTCCGCACTGCCGAGGTAGCCGTTTACTGCGCTGCCGTTGGTGTCGTAGGAGGTGGAGGAGGAGTTGGCGTAGTTCGCGGTGAAGATTTCGCCGTTGGGGCCGGAGGATAGAGCGATGGGGAAGTCAATGGAAGGGTCCCAGAAGCTGGTATAGCCGCCGTTCATGACGACAGAGCCGGGCGTGCCGGAGCTGGCACCGAGGAACTTCGAGACGCTGCCGTGAGAGTTGGGGTTGGACTCTTCATTGGCGGCCCAAACGTTGTCGTAGATATCGACGGTGAGACCGTAGACCTCGTTGAGAACGCCAGAGCCGTATCCGGTGGCACTTAGAGGAGTTCCCTGTGGGGAGAACTCATTAATGAGTCCGGCGTAGTCACCCACCCAGACGGTGCCGATGCTGTCGATGCCGAGTGCGGTGGGAGAGCTGACGCCGCCGCCTGTGACGGCGAGGCTGATGGTCCAGTCGTTCGGTGCCACGGACAATGTGCTGGGAAAGGGAACGATAGAGGGCATCGCATTGAAGACGCCGGTGGGATTCTGGCCGGGATTCCTCACGATGTCGAGTGCGGCAGTGAGAGTATCTGTCGGCGTCGTGCCATGGGTTGGTTTAGCTGCGGCGAAGAGAGGCGAGCAGGCGAGGCCGCCATCGGAGTTGACGCAACCGGCGAGGATGTCGGCGAGGGCGTAGAGCTTGCCGGGCTCGACGGAGAGGTTGGACGGCAAAGTCGCGGCGACGCCGCGGCCGGGATCGGCGAGGAGTGCGGCGTCGAGGAAGGCGTTGGCGATGCCGGTGGAGTTGGTCGCACTTGCGCCGATGTTGGTATAGGACGTCATGAAGGGAGCGAGAGCCCAGGCAGCGGCGGCGGTGGTGATCTCGTTGATGGTGATGAAGGTGGTGGCGTTGAGGTTGCCGCAGTTACCGAGAGCATCCATCATGACCAGCGCGGGGTTGTTGGTGCCCACGGAAGCCTGGCCGCCGGTCGCGACGATGTAGACCTGATCGGTGGGGTGGGCGCAGGTGTAGTCGAAGGTGGTGGTCGAGCCATTGGTGGAGTCGAGCGAGAAAAAGCCGTTCATGTCGGTCTGCACGAGCTGCGAGATCATGGGATTGGCTGCTGAGCCGTTGCCGGTAGCGCCTACCGTATAGAGCTGGATGGTCGCCTGATAGATAGGCTGCTGACCGCCGTGGACGAGACCTGTGAGCGCAAGCGTGCCCTGAGTGGTGGTGTCAGTGGTGGAGCGATCGATGCCGCAACCAGAGAGCATTGCGGAAATACACAGAGAGAAAAGGGAAAGTAGTGCAAGCTTGCGCATGACAGGGGGACCTTGGACGGAGAGTTAGTCAAATTTTACGCCTATTTCCACAGGTTTCCGGGGGCCTCGGACGGTTATTCGCTACGAGCATTCGCTGAAACCGGATTGGAGGGTCCGGTTGGGATGGGATGGAGGATGGTCTATGGGAGCTTTGCTTCTGGGTTGGCGGTGCGGCGGAGAGCTTCGCGGAGCCAGGCGTGGCGGGAATCGCTGTGCAGGCGCGGGTGCCAGACCATCTGGAAGTGAAATGGGCGAAGCTCTTTGGGGGCTTTGACGAGGCGCAGGGCAGGGTTGGTTTCAACCATCGAACGCATACCGCTGGTGAGGGTGAGCACGTTGGTGGTGCCGGGGAGGCATTGCAGGGCGATGCCGAAGTAGGGCATACGGACGGAGGAGCGGCGTTTGAGGCCGAGGGCCGCTAGCTGCTTGTCGGGGATGGTTTGGACGCCGGGAAGCAGGGAGACGACGAGGTGGTCGGCGGCGATGTACTGCTTCAGGGTGAGGCTTGCACCGAAGCTGCTGTCGCGGGCGACGGCACAGATCCAGTCTTCGCGATAGAGGTTTTCGGTCTGGAAATGAGAGGGGAGAAGGATGTCGTTGTTGGAGAGGAAGAGATCGAGTTGACCGTGCTCAAGCATCTCTTCGACGGTGGGCTGCCAGGGGAGGAACTCGAAGGTGACGCGGAAACGCGAGGCTGGGAACTGGCGGCAAAGGCGTGGGAGAAGTGCGGCACAGGCGTTATCGGGAGCGCAGATGCGGAAGTGGCTGCGTTCGCGGCGGGGATCGAAGATGCTGGGCGCAACGAGAGCTTCCATGGCAGGAAGCAGGCGTTCGAGCTCCTGAAGGATTTTGCGGCCGCGGAGCGTAGGCTCAAAGCCGGTAGCCGACCGGACGAGGAGGTCGTCGCCGAATGTGGTGCGCGCACGCTGCAGGGCTCGGCTGACTGCGGGCTGCGAGAGCAGAAGGCGTTCAGCGGCTGCGGTGACGGATTTCTCTTCGGCGATGACGGCGAAGGTGATGAGCAGGTTCAGGTCGACTTGGCGAAGTTTCTCTAAACGCATAAAGGGTATGTTGATTATGCATGGTTCGCATGATGCTCGGAGGCCATCTTTTGTAGTGTCGAGCGATTTGGATAGAACGCGACGGACTGAGGAGGATCGAGATGAAAAGCGAATTTGGATTGAAGGGCAAGAAGGTTGTGGTGTTGGGCGGATCTTCGGGCATAGGGCTTGAGATTTCGCGGCAGGCTGCGGAGTTGGGCGCCGATGTGGTGATCGTTTCCAGCAATGAGCAGCGTGTGCAGAAAGCTGTTGCCGAGGTTGGCGGCAAGACAACGGGCGAAGCGGTTGATCTGTTCGATGAAGCGGCGATTCAGGCGTACTTCGAGCGGTTGGGTGGGTTGGACCACCTGGTCTATACGGCTGCGGATTCGCTGCATGTGAGTGATCTGGCTTCGACGGATTTGAAGGCTGCGCGCCATGCGTTCGAGCTGCGTTATTGGTCGGTACTTGCAGCGGTGAAGTATGCGAGCCCGAGTATTCGCAAGGGTGGTTCGGTGACGCTGACGACAGGCGTCTATGGACAGAGGCCGGTGAAGGGAATACCGATTGTGGCGAGTATCGCCGCGATGATGGAAGGGCTGACGCGTGCGCTTGCGATCGACCTGGCACCGATCCGCGTGAACTGTGTATCGCCGGGTGTGGTGCGGACGAAGCTGTGGGACTCGATGCCTGAAGACAAACGTGATGCGTTTTTCGAGGAGACCGGCAAGCAACTGCTTACGGGACGCATTGGCGAAGCGGATGAGGTGGCACAGACGTATCTGTACCTGATGCAGCAAGGGTTCAGCACGGGGCAGATTGTGATTGTGGATGGCGGGACTAGCCTGGTGTAGAGAATGAAGTGATGAAGAACGAGCCGTCCAGATTGCTGGGCGGCTCGTTGCTTTTGAAGTTTGTGCAGACGGCCCGTAAGCCGAATTTTGTTTTAGACGATCATTCCTCTAG
>Ga0302314_10007818_pt1 | contig 19177 bp, 14 predicted proteins | sample III_Palsa_N2_3_FD_200533 | JGI IMG/M metagenome (GOLD analysis project Ga0302314, IMG submission 200533) | Peat permafrost microbial communities from Stordalen Mire near Abisko, Sweden - III_Palsa_N2_3 | ecosystem: Environmental > Terrestrial > Soil > Palsa > Peat permafrost | place: Sweden...
GCTATCTCGACGAGGACGGCTATCTCTACATCCATGACCGGGTCAAGGACATGATCATCTCGGGTGGCGAGAACGTCTATCCGGCCGAAGTCGAGAACGCTATTTTCGGTCATCCCGACGTGGCGGATGTCGCGGTCATCGGTGTGCCCGACGAGCAATGGGGCGAAGCGGTCAAGGCCGTGGTGGTGCCGCGGCCGGGCGCCGCCCCCGACCCGGCCGAGATCATCGCCTGGACGCGCGAGCGCATTGCCGGCTTCAAGACACCGAAAAGCATCGATTTCATCGAGGCCCTGCCGCGCAACGCCTCGGGCAAGATCCTGCGCCGCCAGCTGCGCGAGCCTTATTGGGAGGGGCGGGAGCGGCGGGTGAATTAGCGATCCCGACCGTGCGGTCGCTGGTCGCTCTGCTCCTGGCGATCATGGGGCTTTCGATCGCCGCACCCTGTGCGGCGGCCGAGCGCATCGTGTCCTATGCCGTAAAACCGGAAATCATCGACGGCGCCCTCTCAGCACTGGATGTGAAAATCACCCTGAGCGCCTCCGACACCGGCGAAACACAATTGCGACTGCCGGACCATGGCGGGGGTGCGACGGAGCTGTGGCGCTATATCTCGGACCTCGCCGTCGATGGCGGCACCCTCCAGCCTGTCACCATGGACGCCCAGCGCGTCATCGAGTCGGCGCCGGGTGCCGATTTGACGATCACCTATCGAGTGATCTCCGCCTTCGATCATGATCCCGACCCGCGTGACTTCGAGCCCTACAAGCCGATCATCCGGCCGCACTGGTTCCGCCTCTACGGCGAGGCGCTGTTTGCCCTTCCGGAAATTCTGGCGTCGGAGTTGCACTTCTCCTGGGAAGGGCCGCCGGACATGGCTTTCGCCTCGACGCTCCAGAGCGGCGCCGGAGCCGTCCTCCGCTTTAGAGATCTGCAGGAAAGCGTGTTGGTCGGCGGGCCGGAGCTGAGATTGGCCGAAGCGGAGGCCGCCGGCGGGAGCGTCCGGTTCGCCCTGATCGGCCGTTACGGCTTCACTGATCAGAGCTTCAGCGATATGGCCGTTCGGATCATCAGCGCGGAACGGCAGTTCTGGAAGAGCGAACAGGCGCAATTCCTCGTCGTGCTCACGCCGATCAGTCGAATGCCCGGCGCCGTCGTAAAGCGTGGCGAGGGCCGGCGTGGTGGCATCGCGATGATGACCACCGACGATGTTGCGATGGACGCGCTCAAGACCCTCATTGCCCATGAATACTTCCACACCTGGAACCCGATGCGACTCGGCGGGATGCAGAACGGACCGGAACAGCCCGGCGCTTACTGGTTCAGCGAGGGATTCACCGAGTATTATGCCTGGCGCCTGCTGCTGCGCTCCGGAGAATTCTCGCTCCAGAACTTTGCCGACAAGTGGAACGAGACGCTTCTCGCCTACGCGACCTCGCCGTCCCGGACCGAGCCCAACACAAGCATCATGAGCGGCTTCTGGAGCGACCGGGGTTTGCAGATGCTGCCCTATCGCCGCGGCGCCATCCTGGCCGCGCTCTGGGATCGCGCGCTGCAACAGGAATCGGGCGGCCGCGTGACCCTGGATGATTTGATGCAGGCCATGCTGAAGCGGGCGACCGCTCTGGGCGAGGCGGCGCCGACGGCACCGGCGCTGTTCGCCGAGGTCGCGCGCGATCTCGGGCTGGACGTGGCCCCCGATATCGAGCACTTCGTCGAACGGGGCGAAGCCATCCAGCTGCCGAAAGACGCGTTCGGCGCCTGCCTCGCCGTGGTCGAAGGCACGATCCCGGACTTCGACACCGGCTACGATCTGGAAGCGACGCCGCACGGCAAGATCATCACCGGACTGAAGCCGGACTCTCCGGCCTTTGCTGCCGGGCTGCGGGACGGCATGCACTTGAAATTCTGGCAAGGCGAGCGGGGAAATTCCCAAACCGCCTTGATCGCAACGGTGGACGATAACGGCACCGATCGACAGATCAAATTCATGCCCGAGGGCAAGGGAACCATCAGCCTCCAGCGGATCAGCCTTCCGGCCGACATGAGCGCCGAGGAGACGGCGCGTTGCGCCGACCAGGTCGCAAACAAATGATCGCCGCCCGCGGCGGACGGGCCCCCGCCGCCGGTGCCGGACATCGCGAGGCGAGAGGGCCCGCGGCCGTCACGGCTCAAGCGGTCGGGCGACACAGCCGAGATATCGGCTGTGGTCGCTCTCCTCGCCGATCCCGATGCAGTCGAGCGGCAAAATTCAGAAGGCGGCATTCCGATTCAGGGGCAGCGGCTTGTCCGGAATGCGCCAGGTGCGGCCGTTCCCGGTTCCTCTCCTGACCAACCGCTTCCGACCCATCTACGACATTCCAAGTGTTGAGCTGAACGACCGTAGCGGGCCGAAAACGGAATGGCGGGTCCGGACGGAGCTGGCGCGGAAAGCTGCCGTTCGTCCCGCTTCAGCGTCCAGCCGGATTCGACCCAAGACGGCCGTCGACGCGCTGCGTCAAGTGATCTCATAAGTGGACGTTCGGTGGCCAGTAGACGCCAACGTCGGCGTCAATGCTGCCGATCTCAATCTCCCGCGCCGGCCACGAGGCGCTCATAGCCTCGAACCTATTGCAGAGGTGGCACTTGTTGAAGTTGTTGAAGAATACCAAGCCCCTGGACTGAAAGATTGTTGGTTCTTGCTTGGGCTGTGGCGGCCGCTCTGGCCTGTACGCCCTGCGGAGAACCGCAGGGCGGAAGGTAATTAGCCCAGCCTGGAGTGCCGACGACCATCTCGGGTTCGTATTTCGCTGGATACGTAACGGCCGGCGGGGGTGGACGCTTGCCAAGGTCACCCGTCACGACCGTACTGATAGTGCTGTGCTTATCCTCGTGGCTCTGCTGCTTTTGCCCCGCGCCTGCCGTTCTTGTGATGTCGGTCCTTTGACTAACATCGGTGTTTGTCGGTTTGGGAAGTTGGTGCGGAACGCCATGAAAGTCAGGATCCCATTCTTTCGGAAAATATTCTTGTCGGATGCACACAGGTAAGAACGTTACAATCAGCGTATCCTTAACCTGGCGGCTAGCGTTGAACAGGCCGCTAGTTCCCCCACCTGGACCTGTGAAGTGCTCCAACTTCCAGTTTGGGCCACCATTGCCACCCTCAACGATCGTGAAATCGACCTGGGTGCTAATTTCGCCAAAGGCATAGTTGCTGAATTGGGACGGCGCGGCCACGCCGTTCACTGTTCCTGTGCCCGTGGTGTCTTGATAAACAGCAACATCATTCATGCGTTCAGCAATAATGGAGGTCGCTAGAACTTCCTTCAGTCCAAGGCGTCCTTGCAGTTCTTCGCCATTTCCGCATGGTACAGCGCCGTTAGTTGGGTCTCTAGCGAGGATGGATGGCTCGGCTGGTTCGACTTCAATGAAGTTCCGGTCGAACAAAGGCGACTTTGGCGACGCCACTAGGCGCTCACCTTCAACCGACGAATAGAGAATCAGGTTACGGTGCGCTGTGTCGCTAAGCTGAGCTCCAATCGACAACGTCAAATTGAATGACGATTGTTTGGTGGGCATCACGTATCCGATCGATGGATTGAATGCGGCGGCTCCCGTGACATCAAGCGTGAACTGTGCCTCGGCGACGAAGTCGATCTCTCGAAAGAGGTTTTCTAGCGTGAATTGGCGATCTGGTGGCGCTTTAGAGAAATCGCGAACGGTGAGGCTCGGTGTGTCCTCATAATACGGCAGCACATTTTCGTCGTGGGCTGCTTCCCACATCTCGCACTTCAAATTCGCAATTAAATCAGCGACTTTTGGCCCGGACGGCGCAATGTTTTTGTTGTCCGGCGCTGAAACAAAGTTGGGAAGCGTGCAACCGGTCAGACACGAAAATGCGACCGCAATAGCTGAGATGCGATAAGGAATTTGCATAAGTCCCTCCACGCCAAGAGTGCATGCCGGCCTACGGACATCGACCCATACGTAACGGCGGCCCGTTAACGATTGAGATATTTCAGATGGGCGCGACAAAGTAAGGGCGAACGCCATCCTAAGTCGCAAAAGGCATCATACCGAATTACAATGCCTGGTTTATAATATCCTGTCTATACCGATTTGAAGAGGCAGTTCGTTCACGGCAGCGGCGAGCCTGACGCGCGCTTTCTCTGACTGATTGTCGACGGTAGGAGCCGTCGCCGGTGAGTTCAGGGCGGCTCATCTAACCGATGTGGCTACGTCTGGTCTGACCGCTTGGTCGGCCGAAAGCGGACTGTCCGCCCCCATCTCGGTCGAGCCAAGCCCGAACCAGCTCGACCGCTCTCAGGAAACGGCCAACTTTGCCGGTATGGCCGGAATGAGCGCGGAGCAGTCCTAGCCATCGTCGAGCGCAATGACCGAGGACCACCCGACCCAACTCTTCGATTGCATCGTCATGAACGGCAGCTCCGGGCCCACACCGGCCGTTCGTCGACCTTCTCCTGATCAGCCCCTCCCGGCCCACTCCGGTCGTTTGGCCTCGGTTGGTGGGAGGCCCGACCCGGATCGAAGTACATTGCCGCCACGCAGCGATTTTCACCACGCGTTCCTATTAGCGGCGCCTCGCGCTTCGCAAGAGCGGACAAAACAGCCCGGAAGGCTCGCGTTAGGCTCATATTGTTCTTGATTCACGCCTTAGCCCATGCTTATACTCCTTTATGTCAATCGCGCCCGAAACCCCTACAGCACCCCCGCCGGATCAGCCGGAGGCCTGCCCGCATTGCGTGCTCGGGCACCGGGTCGAGCGGCGGCTGGCGATGCTGGATCAACTGGCCGAGATCGCCATGGCGGCCGCAGTCGTGGCGCAGCGGAAGATCGTGGAGCAGGACGAGCGGGAACGTGCCGCGGCACCAGACCCGACCGGCGCCGGCGACCAGATCGCCAAGCATCTTCAGCTGGATTTCGCCCGCGCTGCCCAAGCCGTGCGCCAGACCTTGGCGTTGCAGGAAAAGATCGAGCAGGATTTTCGGGCCCTGACCGATCGCCAGGCGGCCGAAGCAGCGGCGCGCCGGGCCGAGGCAGCGAAGCGCCAGGTCGAGGCGGCGCAGCGCCGCGCGGCGGCGCGCCAGGCCAATATCGATCTGCGGAAAGCCGAGGTCAAGCAGGAGCTCGGACGCGTGATCCGGGCCAAGGCAGCGCCCGGGACCATGGAAACCCTGCTCGCTCACCTTAGCATCCGGCTCAGGCCCGAGCGTCTGGACAGCGACTTCGGCGATGTCCCGCTGCGCGAGATTTTCCTGCGCATCTGCCGCAATCTCGGCCTGCCCGAGGAATGGAGCCGGCAATGGGACGAGGAGCCGGAGACAGAGGGTTCGGCGCCCGCCGCGGCCCCGGCACCGAATCCTGCGCCAATACCGGCCGAAACCGCGGAGCCGGCCAAACAAGCCGGCGCGGGTGAGGTCAAAGCATCGCCGCCACGACGGCAGAGCGCGCCGCCGCCGCCCTGGGCCGGGCCCGACAAGCCACCTGTGGCGGCTACGGCAACAGCGATGGCCCTCTGCCTCGCGGCCCCGGGGACCGGCCCGCCCTGAGGCGGGTTGCGCAGCTCTTCAGCGTCCCGTTGGGGTCGCCAAGCGCTGGGTTTTAGCCACGGCGTGAGGTGGGGAGCGCTCCGATCAAGCGACTCGGGCGCGTTTGGGCCACGAAGCTCACGAAGAGCGCAAAGTCCAGGACGCGGCGAAGCCGCAGCAAGTCATTGAAATTAGGAAATGGTCGAAGCCACTGGCTCGGTCTCTTGGTGCCCTTCGTGGTTCACTGCGGTTGTGACGCGTGGGAACCGGGCGGGCAGCTATCGGGGGGAAAATGCCCCGCTCTATCAGAGCGTTCCCCACCTCACCCCGACCCTCTCCCCCCAATGGGGCGGAGAGGGAGATTCAGGAGGGCTCGCCCGGCGCTAGTGCAATCCCGCTACGGCTTCACCCCGGTCACCGAACTCGGCACCCCCAGCACCGTGATCTCCGCCAGCCCGGCCTCGGCGAACCAGCGGGCGACTTCTTCCGGCGAATGCGTGCCGTGGAAGACCGGCGAATAGGCGTCGAAGGTGTCGAGAATATCGTTCTCCAGCCCCAGCCCCTGGTCGCTGAACGGGAACAGCCGGCGCAGCAGCTGGACCCAGCGCCGGCTCGGATCGGCATAGATCCGGGGCACGATCCAGCGGCACCATTCATGGAAGGCGCGCGCCGGCAGCCGCGAGGTCCAGGGGATCCAATGGTTGCGCACGGCATATTCGCCGCTGTCGGGATAGACCCAGATCGAGATCCGCCCGCCGCGTTTCAGCTTGGGCACCAGCGCCTTGAAATAGCGTTCGGTCGAGGGCGTGTGGTGCAGCACGCCGATCGAGACGATGATGTCGATGCTGTCATCGGCGAGCGGCAGCTTGCCGATATCGGCCTGCGCCACCAGCACATTCGGCCGGTCGCGGAAATTCTCCTGGGCCGCCTCGACGGCATAGGAGAGATCGATGCCGACCACCTTGGCGCCCCAGCCCGACAGCACGTCGCTAAAGCGCCCGGCACCGATGCCGGCATCGAGCACGAGCTTGCCGCGCACATCCTCGGGGCCGAGCCCGGTCTTCTGGGTCAGCATCGCCGCGGAGGTGCCAGCACCGGTGAAGCTATCGAGCTGGGTCCGGTTATGCGTGTTCCATTCGAAGCTGAAGGAGCCGACATAATCATCCGACGGCACGAAGCGCGGGATGCCGCGCAACACCGGATAACGGCGCCCGGAGGCCGCGACCAGGTACCCGTCCTGCCATTCCAGCGCCGCGCCGGTCTCGGGACAGGCGAGGATGCCGGCCAGCGCCGGGTCGAGCTGCTTCTCGGTCACCAGCGGCTCTCCACCAGGCGATAGCGCCGGCCATTGCTGCGCGGGTCGGAATTGTCGCTGGCCGCGAAATAAATCCGCCGGCCCCAATGCGAATAGCGACCGAGGCCGAGGCTGCGGATGGCGTCATGCGGCGCATGACCGAGCGGCAGCTTGACACCATCCTCATAGAGCTCGAGCCCTGAGGCGCCCTTGTAGTCGGACATGATCCAGGGCAGCACGCGCGCCGTGTAGCAGAACCCGGATTCGGGCTCGACCCGGCGCACGCGCAGGCGCCAGCGCGGCCGCAGGAAGGCGCCGAGAAACGCCAGCACCGGCCGCGCCGGCAGGCGGCGCACCAGGATCAGCCAGACCCCGCCCAGGAGCAGATAGAGGCTGACGCCGACGACATAGAGTCGGCGCCGGCCCGGCGAGATCGGGGCCAAGCCGGTATCGGCACTCATGCCGCCCCGGCCCGGCGGTTCGACGCCACCCTGCCGTCGAAGCCATAGACGGCGAGCGTCTCCTCGACCATCCGGCCGATCCCGAACCGGGCTTCGACGAAGCTGGGCCCGGCACTCCGACACTCCGTCAGCGCCGCCGGGTCATCGAGCAGGGCCGAGACCCGGTCGGCCAGACCGGTCGGCGTCGGCGGATCGACGATCCAGCCGGTTCGCCCCTCATCCAGCGCTTCGCGCGTGCCGCCAGCCTCGACCGCGACCACCGGCGTGCCGACCCATTGCGCTTCCAGTACCACGTTGGGTGTCCCCTCCTTGAAGGATGTCAGCATGAAGATGTCGAGTGCCGAAAGTGCTGCCAGCACATCCTCGGTGACGCCGGCCAGCACCAGCCGGCCTTCGAGGCCGCGAGCATGGATATGGCGGCGCAGCTCGTCCTCGAGCACGCCCTGGCCATAGATCACGAAATGCGCGGCCGGCTGGCGCCGCAGGATCTCGGCGGCGGCGTCGACCCACAGCATGGGCCGCTTTTCCGGAAACAGGCGGAACACCCCGCCGATGAGCGGCGCCGTTTCGGGTACGCCGAGCGCAGCCCGGATCGCCCGGATGCGCTCCGGCGTCGCGCGGGCGGGACCGCCGAAATCGACGCCGTTGCGCAATACGCCGATGCGGCCGTGATGCAGGCGCAGCCAGGCTTCGTAATCGCGGGCGCCGGCCTCGCTATTGTTGACCAGGTTCACTTCCGGCCGCTCGGCCAATGCCGAATAGATCGGGTCCATATAGCGCTGATAGAGGGCGAAATGGCTGGGATTGACGTTGCGCCCGGACAGCACGATGCGCGGCACCCCGGCCAGCACTGCCGCCATGCCGGCGCGCACACTCGACCAGTCGAGAAAGGCATGCACCACCTCCGGCCGCAGCGCCCGGAACTCCAGATAGAGATTGGCGATATCGGCGGCGAGGTTGGCCGGCAGGTGCCGCGCCGCCTGGCGGAACGACTCCGGCAACTCGGGTGCCGCCGGATCGACCCGGCTCATCCGGACCGTGATTTCGCGCGCCGGGACACCGGCCCGGCGTACCAGCGGCAGGTAGAAATCATAGTTCGACGGCTGATTGGGGGCGAGGTAGTCGCACAGCAACTGCACGCTTTCGAGCCCGCTCCGCTGCAGCCCGGCCAGCGTATTGGCGACCTGGCGCTCGGCCCCGCCCGGCGCCAGGCTGCCGCACACCACGACGACCCGGCCATGGACGAAATCGGTGCCGACCGCCGTCCCCGCCAGCACCCGCCGGAACCGCCGCGTGGTCAACCGGGGATCGGGCAGCGCCCGGCGCAGCGCCAAGAACAGCCGCAGCGACCCCAGCGGGATCGGCAGCCAGAGCGGGCCGAGCGGAAGGGCGACCCGATCGAGACGGCGGTCCACCGCCGAAGCAATGGCGCGCCGACCGAGCACGCGCCAGCTGCCGATCACATAGACGCGCTTGGCCGCCTTCGGCAGGATCCAGGCATTGCCGAGCCAGGCGCCGAGTCGGGGATCCTGCGCCGTGTCGAGATCGGGACCGTGCATCAGCACGAGTCCGGCGATGCCCGGCACCGCCAGCAAGGCCGCAATCTCGTCCGGCGCGATCCGAAAGCTCGGCGCCAGCACCAGCCCGGGCGCGGCCTTCCGGGCGAGCCGCAGCGCCTTCCGCCGCAACGCGACGGCCGGGTCGGGCAATCGGCGTCCGAGGCGGCGCCGGGCACGCTGAAGCGCGTAGCCCAAGCCCATGCCGAGCACCCGCGGCAGTCGGCCGAACGACGCAATCGACAGCCGGCCCCGCTCCGCCGCCAGCTCGCGCGCGACGCTCGACGACAGCCGGTGCAGCTCACGTCCGAGCCGGCGCGCGGCATCCCCTGTCGCGCCCCGCAGGTTGCGGCCGAAACCTGTGACCGGGCGCCACACCAGCGTGTCGAAGGCACGTCCAACCGCCCGCCCCGGCGGCCCGACCACCGGATCCAGCGCCTTGTAATAGACGGCTTTGACCAGATGGCGCGGCGTCGGCGGATGGCGCCACCTGTCGCCGACCCGGCACAGCAGCGTCGTCACCCGAAGCCGCCGGGCGGCGCGCGCGAGCGGCATCGGCAATGAACGCCAGGGCCCGACAAACAGGATATGCAGGACGCCGTCCGGCACCCCGGCCCCGTCATCCTGCACCAGCGTCGGAAACCCCGCCGGCAACGCCGCGACGTCGCCATGCTGGCCGACCCAGCAGATTGCCGGCGCGGCAATGATTGCTTCGATATCGGCCGCCTCGAGCACGAAGGGCACGACCAGCGCCACGCGGCCGAGCCCGCGTGCGGCGATCTCAGCCAGCGCCGCGGCCAGTTCAGAGGATTTCGGCGAAGCCATGCTTCAGGAAGGCAAAGAAGCGGTAACCGAGCGAGAAGCTGCCGAACGCCATAGCGGCGAAGACCACCCAGGCCCAGGGATGGGCCGGCGCGCCATACCACAGCACATCCTGATAGACCCAGATCATGTAGCTGAACGGGTTGAGATAGATCGCCACCTGAAATACCAGAGGCAGCCCGACGTTGAAATAGAGCGCCGGCGAGATGAACACCGCAAAACCCAGGAACACGGTGACGAAATCCTTCAGGTCGCGAAAGAACGGCGCGATTGCCGACAGGATGTAGCACAACCCGATCATCAGCAGGAACTGCAGCGCCATGACCAGCGGCAGGGCGGCGTAGCTCCACAGCAGGCTGCCATTGGCGGCAAGCGCATAGAGGACGACGACGGCGACCGCGACGCCGAGCGAGATCATGCTGGCCATGGCTCCCTTGATCGGCAGCACCTCGATCGGAAACACCAGCTGCTTGACCATGCCGGCATTGCCGGTAATGAGCGCGCAGGCCTTGCCCAGCAATTCCGACATGATCACCCAGGGCACCAGCCCGCCGAGCAGGAAGGTCGTGGCGTCGGGATGGGTCGGATCGGGCGGCGCCGAACTGGCGAAGATCCGGCCAAACACCACGACATAGATCGCGACCAAGATCAGCGGATGGCCGATCGCCCAGAGCGTGCCGAAGATCTGCCCGGCATAGCGTTCCGAGATCTCGTGCTTGGTCAGCTCCCAGGCGAGTTCGCGGCGCTGGCGCAGCAGCCGGCCGAGATCCCGATAGGCCTGCCAATGGCGGCGCGGATCGATGAGGGCGGCGAGCAGCATCTGGGCGGGCGATACCTGATCGGGGAGGGTCGATCCGGCCGGTCCCCACCGCGCCGGTTCGGTGGCACCATAGGCGCAAGCCGACCCGAGCGGCAACCCCCGGTCACGGAACCACTTGCAGATGCGGGATCGGCACGACGAAGGCCCCGCCCCAGCTGCGGATAACCGCCATCTGGTCCATGATTTCGTCCCGCAGATTCCAGGGCAGGATGAAGACGTAATCGGGTCGGGCCGCGGTGAGCGCGGCGGGGTCGCGGATCGGGATATGGGTGCCGGGCAGCAGCAGCCCCTGCTTATGCGGGCTGCGATCGACGGTGAAAGCGATCAGGTCGGTCCGGATGCCGCAATAATTGAGCAGCGTATTGCCCTTGGCCGGAGCGCCGTAGCCGACCACTGTCTTGCCGGCGCGGCGGGCGCCGATGAGGAATTCCAGGATGGCGGTTTTGGCGGCGGCGACGGTGCCGGCAAAGCGCCGATAAGGCTCGGGCCCGGCGAGACCGGCATCGAGCTCACGCCGGCGCAAAGCGGCGACGGCAGCCGAGACCGGATGGGCGCCGCTCTCGGCATGGCGGAGATAGAGACGCAGCGAGCCGCCATGGGTTGGCAGCTCCTCGACATCGAAGACCGTCAGACCGTGCTGGGCAAAGACCCGCTCGGCCGTAAGCAGCGAGAAATACGAGAAATGCTCGTGATAAATCGTGTCGAACTGGTTCCCGTCGATCAGCCGCTGCAGATGGGGAAACTCGAGTGTGACGATGCCGGCCGGCGCCAGCAGCAACTTCAGCCCGCCGACGAAATCATTGAGATCGGGCACATGGGCCAGCACGTTATTGGCCGCGATCAGATCGGGGGCGCGGCCCGCCGCCTTCAGGCGGTGCGCCTCGATGCAGCCGAAGAAGGCGATCTCGGTGGCGATGCCCTGGCCGATCGCGACCGCGGCGACATTGGCGGCGGGCTCGATGCCGAGCACGGGAATGCCGCGGCGCTGGAAATACTGCAGCAGGTAGCCGTCATTGCTGGCGATTTCGATCACTTGGGACTGTGCGCCTAAACCGAAGCGGGCGATCATCGCCTGGGCATAGGTCTCGGCATGGCGCAGCCAGCTTTCGGAATATGAGGAGAAATAGAGATAGTCGCGGAAGATCTGCGCGGGGCTTTCGAACGCGGCGAGCTGAACCAGGCGGCACGAGCTGCAGACATAGGCGTGCAGCGGATAGAACTTCTCCAGGGCATTTGCCCGCTCGGGCGCGATGAAGGCGTTCGAGAGCGGCGACATGCCAAGATCGGCGAAGGTTTCGGCGAGGGCTTCGCCGCAGAAGCGGCAATTCACGGCAGCGCCTCATAGGCGTCGACCTGCGCGCCGACGAGACGATCGGCCGGCTCGCCCTCAAGGTGGCGGCGGTACCAATCCACGGTCCAGGACAGGGCCTCGTCCAGGCGCAGCCGCGGCGACCAGCCCAGCTCGGCCCGGGCCAGGGAAGGATCGACGGCCAGCAGCCCGGATTCATGCGGGCCGGCCAGATCGCCGGCGATCCAGCTTCCACCCCCGCCCCAGCGGGCGATAATGGCATCGGCGATCCAGGACACCGGCCGGATCTCCTCGGTCGCCGGACCGAAATTCCACGGGCGGGCAAAACCGGCACCCGCGGTGAACAGGCGCTCCGCCAGGCGGAGATAGCCGGAAAGCGGATCGAGGACATGCTGCCAGGGCCGGGTGGCATTCGGGTTGCGGATCTCGATCGGCCGGCCGGCGGCGAGGGAAGCGATGCAATCGGGGATCAGGCGATCCTCGGCCCAATCGCCGCCGCCGATGACATTGCCGGCGCGCGCCGTGGCGAGTGCTATCCGGCCATCCGCGAAAAACGACTGGCGCCAGGCCGCGGCAACCAGTTCGGCGCCGGCCTTGCTGGCGCTATAGGGGTCGGCGCCGCCCAGTGCATCGCCCTCGCGATAGGGAAGCGGCGATTCACGGTTTTCGTAGCATTTGTCGCTGGTGACCACAATGACGGCGCGCACCGATGGCGTGCTGCGTACGGCTTCGAGCAGATTGATGGTGCCCATGACATTGGTCGCCACCGTTCCGGCCGGGTCGCGGTAGGAGCGCCGGACCAGCGCTTGCGCGGCCAGGTGCAGCACGATGTCGGGGGCAAATCCGGTCATCGCCCGGCCCAGCCGGTCCGCGTCGCGGATATCGGCGTGCAGGCTTTCTACAAGCTGCTCGATGCCGAGGAGGCGGCACAGGCTGGGCTCGGTGTCAGACGGGAGGGCCAGGCCGAACACAAGGGCGCCCAGTCGGTCGAGCCAGGCGCAGAGCCAGGCGCCCTTGAACCCGGTATGGCCGGTGACGAAGACCCGCTTGCCGCGCCAGAAGCCGGCAGCGGCAATCATCGGACGAGCCAGGGCGGTGCGCCCGAGGCCCAGAGTTCGTCCAGCACCCGCTTGTCGCGCAGCGTATCCATGGGCTGCCAGAAGCCATCATGCTGGTAGGCCATCAACTGGCCCTGGGCCGCGAGTTGCGCGAGCGGCCCGCGCTCCCAGAACGTGGCATCGCCCTCGATCGTGTCGAGCGCATCGGGCTGCAGCACGAAGAAGCCGCCATTGATCCAATCGCTGCCGCCCTGCGGCTTTTCCTGGAAGCGGCGCACGACATTTTTCTCGATCGTGAGCGCACCGAAGCGGGCCGGCGGGTGGACGGCGGTGACCGTCGCGGCCCGGCCATGGCTCTGGTGAAAACCGATGAGGCGGGTGATATCGACGGTGGCGACGGCATCGCCATAGGTCATGCAGAAAGGCTCGGCCCCGATATGTTCGCGCACCCGCTTCAGCCTTCCGCCGGTCATGGTGTCGATGCCGGTATCGATCAGCGTCACCTGCCAGGGCTCGGCCGCCTGGCGGTGGATTGTGGCGCTGTTGCGCGCGAGATCGAAGGTCACATCCGCCCGATGCAGCGCGTAGTTGGCGAAGAACTCCTTGATAACATGGCCCTTATAGCCGAGGCAGATGATGAACTCGTTGATGCCGTGGGCCGAGTAGAGCTTCATGATGTGCCACAGGATCGGCATGCCGCCGATTTCGATCATCGGCTTGGGACGCAGCTCGGTCTCTTCGGCGAGGCGGGTACCGAGCCCGCCCGCCAGTATCACAGCTTTCCGCACCATGCCTCGAGGCTCCCAGGGTTCCGACCGCGCCGCCGCCTTCACGGTCGCTTAAGACATGATTGCAACATTTCCGCTATGGCTTCCGCAGAATTGTGTCGTGCCTGCCGTCGTGCAAAAACCTCTCGGACAGTGTCATCATGAGCTCTCTCTATGTCGACAAGAAGACCTTCAATCAGGGGCTCTTCATCTCCGCGGTCTGGTCGCTCGTTGCCATTCCCTCGCTTTTCAGCACCGCGTTGTGGGCGCCGGCGATCTATCAGACGATCGGTTCTGTCGGGCATTATGCGTTCAGGCCCTGGATCTATTTCTTCCCGATCCTGCTGATCCCGGTGCTCGCCCTTCTGCTGGAAGCGGGCTATCGCAACGCCGAGGCGATCACCGGTTTTGTCGTGGGCGGGATGCTCGTCCTGGCGCTCGGCTATATGGCATTTTTCCTAGTGCCGTCGATCTCCTTCGTCACCGTCAGGTTCTGAGGGGCCGAGCGGAACGACCGCCCCGCTATTCCCGCGCGACCGGCCATGCTAACACCAGCCGCTTGAAAAGCGTCATTCGGGGGAGCGGGCGCACCCATGTGCGGCATTGCCGGCATCATCGACAAGACCGGAAACCGGTCGCCCCAGGAGCTGGGCGGGCTGGCCCAGCGCATGGCCGATGCCATGCCCTATCGCGGGCCTGACGACAGCGGGGTCTGGACCGACCCGGTGGGCAGCTGCGCGCTGGCGCATCGGCGGCTCAGCGTCATCGACACTTCGGCCGGCGGGCACCAGCCGCTGCTCTCGGCCGATGGCCGGCACGTCATCAGCTATAATGGCGAGTTCTACGGCTATCGCAGTCTCAAGGCTGAGCTCGAGGCCGAGGGAATGCGCTTCGCCTCGCACAGCGATACCGAGGTGCTGCTGGCCGGGCTGGCGCGCCGCGGCAGTGCCCTGCTGGCCCGCCTGGATGCGATGTTCGCCTTCGGACTCTGGGATCGCGAAGCGCGGCGTCTGACCCTCGCCCGCGACCTCTTCGGCGAGAAGCCGCTCTATTACGTTGACCGGCCGGATCTGTTCGCCTTCGCCTCCGAGCTGCATGCGCTCGCGATCCTGCCCGGTTTCGATGCCGCGATCACGCGCGAGGCGGTGGCGAATTACCTGTGCTGGCAATATGTCTCGGCGCCCGACACGATCTATCGCAGCGCCCGCAAGCTGCCGCCGGGCAGCATTCTCAGCCTCGGTCCCGACGGCAACCCCGAGATCACCCGCTATTTCTCGTTCGAGGCGAGCGGGCCGGCGCAGAGCACCCGCTCGCTCGACGATCTGGCCGAAGAGCTGGAGGCGCTTCTCGCCGCTACCATCGAGCGGCGGCTGATCAGCGACGTCCCGCTCGGCGCCTTCCTGTCGGGCGGGGTGGATTCGACCGTGGTGGCAGCGCTCGTCACCAAGAAGCTCGGGCGCCGGCTCGAAACCTTCTCGATCGGTTTTGAAGGCCATGCCGATTCCGAGCATCATCAGGCCCGGGCGACGGCGCAGCATCTGGGCACCGAGCATTTCGAGCAGGTGCTGGCGCCGGACACGATGGAACTCGGCCGGCACATCGGCAGGGTCCTGGACGAGCCCAATGGCGACACCTCGTGCCTGCCGACCTGGCTGCTCTCCAAATTCGCGCGCGAGCGGGTCACGGTAGCGCTGTCGGGCGATGGCGGCGACGAGATGTTCGGCGGCTATAACCGCTATTTCGATACGCTGGCCGAGGCGGCATCCCCGCCGCCCGGCTGGTCGGCCGGCCAGGCCTATCTCTCCGACCGCATCCTGCTCGGGCCCGATGCCGTGCTGGCCCAGCTGTTCGGCGCGGTGCCGCCCGGCCTCGCCCGCGACCTCGCCGCCGAACGCAGCTTCCTCGACCGGCCGGGAACGCCGCTGCTGCACCGGATGCGCGAACTCGACGTACGCCACTACATGCCGGGCGCGGTGCTGCCCAAGGTCGACCGGATGAGCATGCAGCATGCGCTCGAGGTGCGGGCACCCCTGCTCGGCATCGAGGTGGCGCAATTCGCCGCCCGCCTCGCCGCCGAGGATTGCTGGACCCCCGGCAGCGGCAAGCGCGTGCTGAAGCGCGTGGCCGAGCGCTATGTGCCGCGCGACTGGCTCGATCGGCCCAAGCGCGGTTTCGGCCTGCCGATGGATGGCTGGGGCAAGGACACGCTGCTGCCGGCCGCCACGGCGCTGCTGCTGGCGCCCGAGGGCCGCGTCCAGCACTGGATCGCTCGGCCCGCGCTGGAGCGCTTCCTCGCCGAGCAGGCGACCCGCTTCAGCCCCTACCGGGTCTGGGCGCTCTTCGTGCTGGAGACCTGGCTCAGCCACCACCCGGCCGAGCCGGCGGAAGAGCCGGCGCTGGTTAGCCCGCCCAGGCGCGTTTTCATGTCCCGCGCCCGGCGCCTCTTCGGCATGGTGGTGCCATGAGTGCGGCGATCCGGGTCACCGATCTCGCCAAGATGTTCCGGATCTACCGGAAATCCTCGGACCTGCTGCGCGAGATGCTGACCCGCAAGCAGCAGCACAGCGAGTTCTGGGCCTTGACCGATATCGGCTTCACCGTCGGGCGCGGCGAGGTCGTCGGCATCATGGGCCGCAATGGTGCGGGCAAGAGCACGCTCTTGAAGATCCTGGCCGGCACGCTCACGCCAAGCCGGGGCACGGTCGAGATCAACGGCAGGGTCAGCGCCATCCTGGAGCTGGGCACCGGCTTCAACCCCAATTTCACCGGCCGCGAGAACGTCTATCTGGGCGGCCTCTGCGCCGGCTTCAGCCGCGCCGAGATGGATGCGAAATTCGACGAGATCGTCGAGTTCGCCGAGCTGGCCCCGGTCATCGACCAGCCGTTCCGCACCTATTCCACCGGCATGCAGGCGCGGCTCAGCTTCTCCACCATCATGGTGGCCGATCCCGAGGTGCTGATCGTCGACGAGGCGCTGTCGGTCGGCGACGCCAAGTTCCAGCTAAAATGCTTCGACCGCTTCCAGGATTTGCGGGCGCGCGGCAAGACCATCCTGCTGGTCAGCCACTCCAGCCAGACCATCACCAGCTTCTGCGACCGCGCCATCCTGCTCGATGGCGGGCGGGTCGCCTGCGACGCCGAGCCCAACGAGGTCGCCAAGATCTATCACCGGCTGCTGTTCGGCGGCGGCCCGGTCACCGGGAGCGCCGCACCACCACAGCACTACGCCGATGCACTCCGCGCCGATGGCGCCGACCGCCACGACCAGGGCAGCAACCGCTATGGCGACAAGCGCGCCACGCTCGCCGCCATCGAGATCCTGGCCGCCGACGGCAGCCCGGTCGGTGCCATCGAAAGCGGCCAACCCTATCGCCTGGCGGTGCGTGCGACCGTCGCGGCACCAGTCACCTCGCTGGTCATGGGCATGCATATCCGCGACCGCCGCGGCGTCGAACTCTTCGGCTGCGACACGCTGACCACCGGCCACAAGGGCCAGGTGCCGCTGCCGGCGCTCGGCGGCAGCGTCGAATTCACGCTCGAACTCGACATGCATATGGCGGCCGGGCTCTATTTCCTGACCGTGGGCCTGGCCGAGGAAGACGGCACCAAGCTCGACATGTGGTTCGACGCCCTGCCGTTCCGGGTGCTGGCGACGCCGAAGCTCTATACCGCCTCGGCGGTCAACCTCTATCCCCGCTTCGGGTTTTCGGTGGGGTAGGCAGGCTGCCCGACGCCCCCAAACCCCCTCTTCTCCCTCTCCCCCCGATGGGGCGGAGAGGGAGAAGAGATAGGGGCGGAGAGGAAGAAGATGCCCACTCACACCCAATCCAGCACGTAGCGCCGGCCATTTCTGCGCGGATCCGTGTCGTCCGAGCTGGAGAACACCAGCACCCTGCCCTGCTGGCCGTAGCGCCCGCGCCCGGCTTCGATCACGCGGTCGCGCGGCGCGTGCGCGGGCCCGAGCGGCAGATGGTCCTCATAAAGTGCCAGCGTGCCGCTGCGATCATCCTCGCCACGATCGCCCGGCGGCATGCCGTCGGGCAGGATCACCTGGAACGCCCGGCCGGCGAGCGGCACCACCGCGTCGGGCGGCAGCCGGAAGCGCAGCGGCCCCGCTACCGTCAGCGGCTGTTTCGGCCAGCGCAGCACATAGGCGCGGCCATTATTCCGCGGGTCGCTGCCATCCGAGGCGGCGAAGAACAGGCTCCGGCCCCAATGCGAATAGCGGCCGCCGCCCAGCGCCCGGATGCTGTCATGCTGGCTATGCGCCGGGCCGAGCGGCAGCCCGTCTTCATAAAGCTCGACCGTCGAGCCTTCCGGCGCCTCGCTCGAATCCCCGCCCGCCAGCTTGCGCGGCAGCCCGCTGCCGTAGAGCGGCCCCGAATCGTGGAACATCTGCACCGGCGACAAGCGGAACTCGCGCCAGCCCGGCGGGCAGCGCCCCGGATCGGCCGGCGGCAGCAGCGGCGGCTCGGGCCAGCCGGAACCGGGCAGCAGCAGCCGCGTCTCGCTCTTGACATCGAGCCGACGGCCCCGCCACGAAACCTCGGCCGGCTCGACCGCAATCTCGCCGACCCTGCCGCCGATCCACACCAGGCTCTGCCCGTCGCCGATGGTCAGCGGCCGGTCGGTATTGAAGAGATTGGCGAATTCCGGTCGGCAGCCGAGCCCGGCGCCGCGCGCGGCGAAGATCCGGTCGGTGAGCTCGATCTCATGCACCACCGCCGGCACGAAGCCATGGCCCGCCATCAGCGCCGAGAGCGTGTCGCGGGTAAAGGCGCGCTGATGCTGCCAGCGATGGAACAGCACGCCCTGCGCCGGCTCGAAGGCGAAATTCTCTTCGAGTTCCTCGTCATTGGGCGTGGTGATGACGATCCGGCCGCCCGGCGCCAGCAGATGGTCGAGCCGAGCCAGCACCGGCGCCAGATCGGCATCGAGCACATGCTCGATCACCTCGACCAGGAAGATCACGTCGAATGGCTCTTCCGCCGCAGCCCCGCCGAACGCGTGCCCGACCACGCCGAGGAAGCCCGGCCGCCCGTCGAGCCGCGCCGCCACCAGGGCGGCCCGCTCGGAAGAGGGTTCATAGACCGCCGTCGGATAGCCCTCGCCGGCGAGCAGGGCGGCGAAATCGCCGTCGCCGCCGCCGAAATCGAGATGGCGCCGGCCCGGCACGAGATGCCAGCGCACCGCCTGGAGCAGATGGCGCCCGCCCAGCCGGCCGAAGGATTGCTGGGCGAGGCCACGCGTCTGCGCCACCCCGTCCCAGAAGCGGCCGACCAGCTCAGGAGTCCAGTCCAGGCGGCGCATCGGGGGTCCCTCGCCTCAGGTCGCGGCGGCGGTTTCGGCGAAGAGGCGCTCCTCGAAGGAGCAGGTTTCCTCGATGATGATGGCCCAGAGCGTCCGGACATAGCGCGGATCGAGCCCGTGCGCCGCGGCCGCGGCGGCACAGCGCTCCTTCACCGCCTCGATCCGATCGGCCAGCCGCGCCGGAATCCCGGCTTCATGCTTATAGGCGGCGACCCGGCGTGCCACCTCCATGCGCTGCGCCAGCAAGTCCAGAAT
>Ga0302314_10007819_pt1 | contig 19176 bp, 17 predicted proteins | sample III_Palsa_N2_3_FD_200533 | JGI IMG/M metagenome (GOLD analysis project Ga0302314, IMG submission 200533) | Peat permafrost microbial communities from Stordalen Mire near Abisko, Sweden - III_Palsa_N2_3 | ecosystem: Environmental > Terrestrial > Soil > Palsa > Peat permafrost | place: Sweden...
CTGGGCGCCGATGCGCTGGTCAGCGCCGTCTTCGAACGTCCCGACGCGCAGTTCACCGCGATCGCCTGGTCGGAAGGCGCCAACACTTGCCTCGGCCGCGACCCCACCAATCCGGCCGCTGCGCTGCCGACCGTCACCGGCCATGCCACCGGACCCAGCACTTGGGTCTATGTCGGCAATGGCGCCGACGGCTCGCTGCTGCATGCCTTCGCCCTCGGCCACACCGCCCTCGCCGCGACCATCGACCCATGGGGCCGCGTCTACCTGTCGAGTGCGCAGTCCGGGCGCGATAGCCTCGGCATGCACGGCACCGCCGGACTGAGCATCCTCGCACCGGACCTGGGACGCGTGCTGCTGGATGCGCATCTCGGCGGCTGGGTCGCCAAGGACCACGGCTGGGAGACCTTCACCACCATCGCCTACCACCACGGCATGCTCGCCCTCGGCGGGACCACCTCCGCATCAGAGCTGCATGGCCGCCATGAGCTGCAGCGCCATGCCGGTGGCGGCCAGGATGGCCTGCTGGTCGTGCTCCAGCTCTGGGATCCGTCGCTCTCCGACCGCTGACCCGCGCTTGCTGGGCTGCGTCCGGCGTCTATTCGACTCGTATTCGACTCTTATTCGACTCTTATCAAATATCTAACCAATTCGTGACCAGCTCCTGACCACCTCCCGATCGACCCCAGGTCGACCGGTCCTCGTCGATCAGCTCGCCGCGGCCGCCGCCACCGTCTGCGCTGGCGCGATGGCGCGCCGTACGGTCAGGGTCGTCAGCGGCATCAGCGCCGGCAGCGGCGCGGTGGGCGAGAGCACGGGGCGCGGGAAGCGCTTGTGGTGCCAGAAGTACTGCCCAGGGAAGGCCGTGATCATCGCCGAATAGCAGTCCATGACGTGCTGGGTCAGCTGCTCATCGACCGGCAGCGGTCGCCCGACGAACAGCACGCAGCGCCCCGCGCGGCGCCGCACGCAGAAGGCCGGCACCACCGGCAGCTTGGCGCGGTTTGCGAAGAATGCCGGTCCGCGGTGGCAATTGGTCTCCTGGTCCAGGAAGCGGCCGCGCTGCGACTCCTCGTCGGCCGGCTTCTGGTCGGTCAAAAGCGCCAGCGAGACGCCGCTGCGCAGGCCGCGCAGGCTGCTCAAGGCGGCCGTGCGATCGCCATGGCGCGCCATCAGCACACGGAAGCCCAGGCGTTCGCGCTGCAGGTTGGTGACCCGGTCGACCTCGGCGGAATGCTGGGCCTTGGCGTACACCAGCATGCGCTCCGCATGGCGCTGCAGGCCATGACCGCCGATGTCCCAGGCGCCAATATGCGGGGATACATAGATGCACGCGGGATAGCGCCGGTGCAGGCTGTGCTGCCAATGCGGGGTGAGGATCTCGAGATGCCGTTCCGGCCCATCGGGCCCGCCCACCGTCCACAGCTCGAGGAAGGTCGCTCCCAGGGTAGCATAGCAACGCCGCGCGATGCGCTGGCGCTGCGCCCCGCGCAGCCCCAGGCACAGCTGCAGGTAGTAGGAAACGACTGAACGACGAATACCCAGGTACCAGACCAGGATGCCAAGGGTCCCACCGACGCGGCAGGCAGTATCGGCCGCGAGATGGTTCAGCACCTGCGCCAGCAGGGAGGACATCCAGCGCGGCATGCCTGCCATCCTAGGTGCGGCCTTGGGCGCGGCCATGCCAGGAATTCATAGGAGGGTACCAGCAGATGCATGCCCTGGTCCCAGGCGGCGCCCCATACTGGTCCTTGCAGCACCAATCGCGTCGCTCCAATCTGCCCCCCACGCTGAGGAATATATGGCCGTCACCCGTGTCTGGATCGAGGAAGGTTGCATTGTGTGCAACGCCTGCGAGACCACCTGTCCGGAAGTCTTCAATGTCCGCGAGGATTCCTGCACGATCCGCGCCGATGTGCGCAGCGACGGCGTGGACGATACCAATCTGACCGCGCGCTCGACGCTCAGCGGCGCCACCGGCACCGAGCTGGCGGAACAGATCGAGGAGGCGGCGGAAGGCTGCCCCGTGGAAGTCATCAAGTTCGAAAAGAGCTGAACGCCGCGGTCGGCTGACCTGGCTATCGTCGGACCTCATCGGACCTCATCGGACCTCATCGGCCTTCGTCGGTCATCATCGGTCACTGCTGGTCGATCCGAGGATCGCCAGGCCGCGCACATCACCTGCCGATGCTCGACTGTCAGAGTCTGCTCGCATGGCGCCGAGATCGGCCATACTCGCACCGCATGCCGCGCCGTCCGATCGTTGCCGGGTCCGCATTCGCCGCTGTGATGGTCATGCTCCTGACGCTGACTGGCTGCCCGGAGACCGGATCGACCCCGGCCCAGCGCCAGAAGGAGCATGAGGCCACCGGCCAGGAGGTCCTCGCGGATCTCGAACCGCGCATGGCGGCGTGGCGCGCACTGCCGCCCGATCAGCGCCTGGAACAGGGCCGCGCCTTCGGTCCCGAACTCGAATCGGCGCTTAAGATCGCGCGCGGCAGCTCAGCGCAGAACAAGATCCTGCTGTGGCTGGCCGACTGGCGCTGGCGCTATGCCGACGGCAGGGGTGTCGACGCCTGCCTGGACGAACTCGACGCCTCCAAGTTCCCGCAGGTCAAGGCGTGGGGACAGCGCCTGCGCGTGCTCTGGCTGCTGCGCAACGGCGACGTGCGCCAGGCGCGCGACAAGGCGCAGGACCTGGTCAGCCGCATCCCGGAATTCCAGCCGCTTTTGAACCTGGTGCTGCTCAATGAGAGCATCGGACACCGGCCGCCGCGCACCGCCGGGCAGAACCTCACTGGCGGCCCGGATGACCCGGCCACCGGGCGCACCAACCGCTACCTGGTCTATGTGTTCATGGATGCGCTGGACACCGAGTCCTTGTTCGTGCTGCGCAACTGGCTGCTGGAGGCCGCCAATCCCGCCTACCTCGGCCAGGTGCGCATCGTGCTGGTGACCAGCGAAAGCCCGCCGCTCGGGGTCGAGGGCAAGATCCGCACCCTGCCCGGGCTGGATCTGCTCGATGTGCTGTGGGCGCCCTCGGGCGCGGACGCCGACGTCGGTGCGGTCGACTGGCGCACCGCCTGGAAGCTCTCGCCCGACCAGCTCATCCAGGTGGTCCTCGGACCCGGTCCGAAGCGACTGATCCTGGCGGTGCCCTTCGAGCCGGAGGATCTGCGCATCCTGCTCGGCGCGCCGGCGCCCGGCGTCGCCGCGCACTGACCCAGCCGGCTCAGGTCGAGCCGAGGACGTGGTCGAGGACCGCGTCGGCGGCGCGCGGCCGGCCGAGGCGGCTGGCCGCGGCCTTCATGCCGATAAGCCGGCCCGGATCCGCGGCCAGGCGCCGCAGGCGGTATTCGATGCCCGCCACGTCGTGGGCCTTCATCGCCGCGCCATGCTCGAGCACGTAGTCGGCATTGCGCTCCTCCTGCCCCGGGATCGGCGAGACCACCAGCAGCGGCAGGCCCTTGGCCAGGCATTCGGAGGTGGTCAGACCGCCGGGCTTGCCGATGGCAATATCCGCGCAGCTCATCAGGCGCTCGATGGTATTCGTGAAGCCGAAGGGGAAGAGCCGGCCCGGATGCAGGCTGGCCAGGGCGTGCAGGCGGCCGAGCAGCTCGGCGTTGCGGCCAGCCAGCGCCAGGAGCTGGAAGTCGGCGTCGATCTCCAGGATGCGCTTGGCGATCACGTCGATGGCTCCGACGCCATGACCCCCGGACATCAAAAGCAGCGTGGTCTTGCCGGGATCGATGCCGGCCTCGGCCGCGCAGACGCTGCGGCTGAGCTCCTGGCGGAAGGCGGCGTGGATGGGGATGCCCGTGACCGCGATCTGGCCGCCGGTCAGGCCGCGGTCGCGCATCCGCCAGGCGATCTCCTCGGCCGCCGCGCAGTAGCCGGTCAGGCCCTGCTGCACCCACAGCGCATGCACGTCGAAGTCGGTGACCACCACCCAGGTCGGGACCACGAAGGAGCCCTTGCGGCGCAGCCGCGCCAGCAGGGCTGCGGGCAGGAAGTGCGTGCAGATGACATAGTCGGGCTGCCAGTCGTGCAGGAAGGCCGTCAGCGCCCGGGTGTTCAACTGTTCGATCTTCGCCCGCAGCCGGTTGAGGATGGTGTCGGGCCGCACGCGGTCGCTGGAGTGGTAGAGGTAGCCCCACAGCGCCGGGTTGCGGTTGACCAGGGTCAGGAAGGCCTCGGCGTAGATCTTGCGGAAGACGCGCGGCACCATCTCCATGACATCGACATGCCGGACCTCCAATCCGCGCGCCTCGGCCGCCTCCTGCAGGGCCTGGGCGCAGCGCACGTGGCCCGCACCGGCGGAGACGCTGAGGATGGCGAGCTTGGTCATGGGCGCATTGAAACGCTGATCACTCCCAGGGGCAAGGTGCACTTGGACGGGTGGCCGGGCGGTCAGGGACCCTTGCCGCTACCCCCAAGCGCCCCCGGTGCCAGTCTGCCTCATCCAGGCCCGAGATATGCCGCTCGTTCCGCTTCATCCGCATCAGCCTCAGCCTCATCTTCCGCACGCTCCGAACCGCCTTCCGTCGCCCCACGCTTCCGGTCCCCCACCTGCACCTGGTCCGACGCTCCTGCCATGTCCGGCATGGCCGTGACGCGCAGCGACTGGGCGAACACCCTGGCGCTGCTGGGGGCCTGCCTGCTGGCGCTGGCCTGCGGCTGGACGCGTTCCGGCGTCGTTGTACGGGTCGCCGACACCGCTGGGACGGGCACCGCACCGGTCCGCAGTGACGATGGCGTCTGGGTCGCCCCTGGTCCCTACCAGCGCATCATCAGCCTGGACCCGGCCATCGATGACGCGCTGGCCGAGATGGGCTTGGCCCCGCGGCTGCTGGCGGTCAGCAGCTGGTCATACGCCCATGGCAGCCGGGCCCGGCTGCTGCAGCAGGTGCCGCACCAGCTCCCGCCCGGCGCCGGGCTCGAGGATCTCCTGGCCCTGCACGGCGACCTGGTCCTGGTCAGCGGCGCCAGCGACCCGCTGCGCAGCGCGCACCTGCGCGCCGCGGGCATGACGGTCTTCGATTGCGGTACCGAGCGCACCGCGGCCGACGCTGCCCAGGCCCTGCGCCAGGTCGCCGCGCTGCTCGGGCAGGCACTCCTCGGCGAGCAGCTCGCCAGCCGCTTCCTGTCGCGCCTTGAGCGGGTCCGCGATCCCAGCCTGCCGCAGCTGAGCGCCTGCTATGTCGCGATCTATGGCGGGGAACTGCTCGGCGGCACCACCGGCACGACCTACCACGACCTGCTCGTCGCCGCCAGTCTCGATGACGCCGCCGCGCGGCGTGGCTGGCGTGACTGGCCGACCTACCACCAAGAGGACCTGGTGACGATGGCGCCACAGGTGATCGTCACCGTCACCGGCATGGGCGCGACCCTGCGCGCCCTGCCGGGCGCGGCGCGCATCCCGGCGCTGGCCGCGGACCGCATCATCGAAGTCGATGGCGATCTGCTCGCGCAGACCGGCATCGGGGAGCTCGAGGCGGCCGAGGCCGTGGCCGCGGCCAGGCGGCGGCTGCCATGAGGTTGATGCTCGGCGTCAGCCTGGCTCTGGTGGTGGCCGCGGCGGCGTCGCTGGCGACGGGGCCGGTCGGATGGGCCGATCTCGACCACCAGCTGCTGCTTTTGCGCCTGATCCGGCTCCTGGCCGGCATCCTCGCCGGCGCCGCGCTGGCGGTGGCCGGGGTCTTGATGCAGGGCTTGTTCCGCAATCCCCTGGCCAGCCCCTCGGTCACCGGGGTCAGCGCCGGAGCCGCCCTGGGGGTTGAACTGGCGCTGATGGGCAGCGTGCTGCTGCCGGGGCTCCTGGTGATCGTGCCGGCGGCCTGCCTGCGGCCAGCGGCCGGCTTCGGCGGCGCGGCGCTCGCGCTGGGCTGCCTGCTGGCGGTGGCGAGACGGCGTGGCGACATCACCAGCGTGGTGCTCCTGGGCATGGTGCTGTCGATGCTGTTCTCGGCGCTGGGCGCCTACCTGCTGTCGCTGGCCAATGACCGCTGGGAGCTCGGGCGCATCCTGGTGACCTTCACCCTGGGTGGCATCGACACCGCGACCGGCCGCAGTGTTGCCGTCGCAGCTCCCTTGGTGGCGGTCGCGCTGGGCGCCTCGTGGTGCTGGGGGCGGACCCTGGACGTGGCACTCTCCGGCGAGCACGAGGCGGCATCGCTGGGCGTCGACACCAGGGCGATGATGCGGTGGACGCTGGTCTGGACCGCGGTCCTGGCCTCGGCCGCGGTGACCCTGGGCGGGGGCATCGGCTTCGTCGGACTGATCGTGCCGAATGTCGTGCGCGCCTACCTCGGACCCGGGCACCGTCAGCTGATCATCGCTTCCGCTCTGGGCGGGGCGGCCTTCCTGACCGCCGCCGACGTCTGCGCGCGGGTCCTGCATCCGGGTCCGGGCGAGATCCCGCTGGGGGCGATCACCAGCCTGGTCGGCGCGCCGTTCTTCATCTGGTTCTTCAGCCGTGAACGCGCCGCGGGGCGGCTGTGACCCCCGGGGAGGCGGTGCTCACGGTCAGCGCGCTGAGCGTGGTGCGCTCCGGTCGCGAGGTGCTGCACGACATCAGCCTCAGCCTGCGCGCTGGGGACGTCCAGGTCCTGATCGGCCCCAACGGCAGCGGCAAATCGAGCCTGGTCATGGCGCTCTGCGGATTGCTGCCGCCCGCCGCCGGCACGGTCACGGTGGGCGGGGCCGCGATCGCGCGGCTCAGCCCGCGCGCGCGCGCGCGGCTGGTGGCCTACGTGCCGCAGCGCAGCGAGCTCGGCTCCGGACTGAGTGTTGCGCAGGTGGTCGCCATGGGACGCTTCGCGCACGACGGCGCCTGGGGGCGCGACGCCGCGCACCAGGCGGCGATCAGCGAGGCCCTGCTGCAGGTCGACGCCCTGGAGCTGGCACGCCGGCCCTTCACCGAGCTCTCAGGCGGGGAGACGCAACGCGTGCTGATCGCGCGCGCGCTCGCGACCCGCGCCAGCATCCTGATCCTCGATGAGCCAAGCAGCGCACTCGATGTCGCGCACCGCCTCGGCATCCTGCGCCTGCTGCGGCGCCTGGCCGAGGCGGGCAAGGCGGTGCTGGTGGCGCTGCACGACCTCAACGAGGCGACCCAGCTCGCCGACCAGGTCGTGCTGCTGCGCTCGGGCCGGATCCTCGCCCAGGGCAGCCCGCAGCAGGTGATCACCGCGGAGCATGTGCGCAGCGCCTACGGCGTGACCCTCCTGCCCGGGGGCGGTTACGGCTACGCCCTGGACGGCGCCTAGCCCCAGCCGCCCGGGCGTCCTGGCCGCTTGGCCGCCCATGCCGGCTCCATCCAATGACCGCATGGGCCAGCCACAGATCTATTCCTACCCGCGCGCCCTGCCGCGCAGCGCGACCTATCGCGTCGCCTTCGACGGGGTGGTCGCGCTGCCGCTGACCACCAGCGCCGGGGAGTTCCTGCAGTGCGTGGTCGACGCTCCGGTGCAGGTCGTGGTGCGGGCCCACCGAGCGTTCAACGCCGCGGTGGTCCGGCCGCTGGCGCGTGGGATCGCGGTCGCTATCAGCGAGGGCGCCGCGCACTTCCTCCTGCCCGGCCCAGGCCACTACTTCGTCGAGATCGACGGCCTGCCCGCGCTCTATCTCTTCGCTGAACATCCCGAGCAGGATGCGCCGCGCGGACCCGGGCCAGGACTGCGCTACTTCGCAAGCGGGCAGGTGCATGAAGTGGGGGAGCTCGCGCTCGGGGCGGATGAGCGCATCTACATCGCGGGTGGCGCGGTGGTGCGCGGCGCGATCCGCGGCGTGCACGCCGACGGGGCGCGGATCTCCGGGCGCGGCATCCTCGACAACAGCTACTTCCGTCCCGGCAATCCCGATGGCACCAAGCGCTCGATCATGCTCGAGTTCTCCGAACGTGTCCGCATCGAGGGCATCGTCATCATCGAGCCGGGCACCTGGACGGTCGAATGCGCGGCCTGCCGCGCGGTCGAGATCAGCGAGCTGAAGATCCTCGGCCTCCTGCAGGCCTCCGACGGCATCGACATCGTCGGCTGCGAGCAGGTGCTCATCCGCGACTGCTTCATCCGTGCTGGCGATGACTGTGTTGCCCTGAAGGCCTGCGACTACAGCCCCTGGGGCCGCAATCCGGACTTCTGCCGCGATGTCCGCGACGTCATCGTCGAACGCTGCGTCCTGCACTCCTTTCTCGGCGGCAGCGCGCTGGAGATCGGCCACGAGCTGCGCTGCAGCGAGGTCCGCGGCGTGGTCTTCCGCGACATCGACATCCTCGCGGTGCATGACTTCGGGGCGGCCCTGGCCATCCACAATGCCGACCATGCGCTGGTGGCCGACATCCTCTACGAGGACATCCGCGTCGAACACCACTGGATCGCGGCCATCGACCTGCGCGTGGTCAAGACCCGCTACTCGGCAACAGCCGAGCGCGGGCGGATCCGCAACGTCGTGCTGCGCCGCGTCACGATCATGGAAAGCATCTACAATGCCGGCTACACGATCTCGCATATCGGCGGCTGGGACGCCGAGCACCTGGCGCAGGAGATCCGCTTCGAGGACTGCACCTATGGCGGACGATTGATCACGAGCCTGGATGACTTCGAGTGCTATGCGCGCCACGCCGGCCAGGTGAGCTTCGCGGCCACCCGGCCGCACGCGTCCTAGCCGGCTGTGCAGCCGGACGGCCCTGGCGCTTTGCCAGGCCGTGCGCTGCGCTACCACAGGGTTTTGGAGGTCTCATGGCGATCCGCGCCTCGCACTGCCTGCTGATCGTCGTCGTGGCCACCGCCGTGGCCCTGGCCGGCTGCTTCGAGCCGCGCGAGAACGCCACCCTGCCTGCGGTCTCATCGCAGATGACGACCTGGGCGGCCACGCAGTGGCCCGATGCGAGTCCCACCCAGCTCAGCCATGGCCGGGAGACGATGGAGAGCCATTGCACGGCCTGCCATGGCATGCCCGCGCCGCTGCATGAGACGGCGAAGGACTGGCCGGAGGTCATGCACGACATGGCCGAGAAGGCCTCGCTCGGGGCGGTCGAGGAGGCAGCCATGCTGCGCTTCATGCTCAGTGCGCGCAGCACCCAGACGGACCACGGCTAGCAGGTGGGCTGGGCGACCTGCCCGGTACCGGACCATCCCTCCCACCACGCAGCATGACCGGCGGATGACGGGGTGACGGCGGTTGTAAGGCAGCGCGCTGCGCGGTGAGCAACCAATGGCTTGACAGCACTGATTCCCTCGCTGTTGTCGCGCCGTGCCCTCCCTTCCCGGCATGTCCCTCACCAAGGAACCCCAAGCCATGTGGCGGATCCCGCTCCTGCTGCTGCTCGCCACCTGCCTGGCGGCCGCCGACACCTCCAAGATCGTCCCCTCCGGCGAGGAGGCCGCCATCCTCGAACGCCTCAACGAGCACCGCGACAGCTGGGGCGACGGTGATGCGCGCATCACCGAGGCGGTCCGGGTCAAGGAGATCCAGGGGGTCTGGAACGACGGCAACTGGTCGCAATGCCTGGCCGGCAAGGGGCAGTCGCCTCCCCTGGTCTTCAACCAGACGCTGATCGCCATCGCCCGCGCGATGCTGGAGCAGCATGTGGTGAATACCGATGGCACGCGCTACGACGTCGGCCCGATCATGAAGTCGGCCTCCTACTCGCCCGACAAGACGAATCTCGCGATGTTCGCCACCGACCAGCCGTCCTTGTCGATGGCCTATGAGGTGGCGATGACCAACGTCATGGCCAATCTCCCCTCCTACAACAACTCGACCCGCCCGCAGTCGATCAGCGCCGAAGCGCTGAAGGCCGACTACCGCGAGGCCGGGGTGGCGGTCGCCACCGATCGCGGCAAGACCAGCCTGGTCATCGTGCTGGGCGCCGGATTGTCGAAGCGCTACCTCGGCGGGGTCGTCTACGTCGATGCCAACCGCGACCACCGCTATGGCATCGAGGAGGGCAAGGCCGGGGTGGTGGTCAGCAGCGGGCTGTCGAGCATCACCACCAGCGCCTCGGGCGCCTGGTGGATGTCCCTGGATGACACCGATGCCGGCACGGTCTCCTTCAAAAGCGCCGACCAGACCGTCACCGTCCCCCTGCCCAAGGGTCCGGGCAATGCCGCGTTCAATTGGCGCATCCCCTCCAAGAACGACCAGAAGGACGCCGACCGCCTGATCGCCGAGGACGAGAAGGCCGCCGCCGGTACCGACGATGACCGCACCCGCACCGCGCAGATCAAGCTGCTGGTCGGGACGCGCATGAAGATCCTCGATCCCGACCGCCGCGCCAAGATCGCCACCCTGGTCGATCCGGTCCAGTCCGACTTCGATGCGACCCTGCAGGCGATCGAGGGTTCGCTCAGCGATGATCCCGATGACATCATGAAGATCTTCAAGGACCAGAAGGCGCAGTGGAAGAACGCGATCAATTCCTGGTTCAAGTCCGCCGAGAACCTGGCCGAGGTCCATCAGGGCGTGACCGAGTACCTGTCGGCGACCCCCGACAACCAGCCGCACCTCAAGGACAACATCGTCGAGACCCTCAAGGAGGCCCTGACCCAGCCGGGCGACCCCTCCTTCCTGGAGCAGTACATCAACTGGCTCGGCCAGATCGACCGCGCCGAGGGCGAGGTCTTCGGGCCCAAGACCCCGGACCAGATTCCCGCTGCGCCGGCCGCCACGGCCCCCCCGGCGTCAGCACCCGCGAAGTAGTCCGCAGCCGCGGCCCAGGCGGGTGGACCGGCGCCGCGCGCACCGGTCCCGCCTGCGGGGCTCGCGCCGAGCACGGCCGATCACGCGTCTGGCCCCGGCGCGGATTCCTGGCAGCATCCAGCCGATGACGCCCGATCTGCGAGCCTGCGAGGACCTTGCGCGGCAAGGCTATACCCTGCTGCCGGTCATTCGCCGGCTGGTCTGCGATGAGCTGACCCCGGTCGGGGCCATCGCCCGGCTGCAGGACGAATCCCATGCCTTCCTGTTCGAGAGCGTGGTCGGCGGCGAGCGCCTGGCGCGCTATAGCATGATCGGCTTCGATCCGTCCGAACGCCTGGTCGGCGACCTGGCGGGCCTTGCCGTGATCAGCCGCGACGGAAGTCGGCGGACGATCAGCGGCGATCCGTTCTCGTGCGTGCGCGCCTACATGCAGGGCTTGAAGACGCCGAAGCTCAAGGACCTGCCGCGCTTCACCGGCGGCCTGGTCGGCTACTTCGGCTACGATGTGGTGCGCGCGGTCGAACCGCTGCCGCACTGCCCGCCGGACCACCTCGGGCTGCCCGATGTGCACCTGATGCGCTTCGACACGGTGGTGGTCTTCGACCACAGTTACAACCACCTGCTTTTGATCACGCACATCGACCTGACTACGGGTCAGCCCCTGGCCGAGGCCTACCTGCAGGCGCAGCGCGAGCTCACCCGCCTCGAGCAGCGGCTGTCCCAGCCGCTGACCCCGCACCTGGTCGAGCCCGGGACGAGCCCTGAGCCGAGCTACCGCAGCCACACCACGCGCGCCGATTTCGAGAAGGGCGTGGTCGCCGCGCAGGAGTACATCAAGGCCGGCGATGCCTTCCAGGTGGTGCTCAGCCAGCGCCTCTCCGCGCCCTGCACCGCCACTCCCTTCCAGATCTACCGCAGCCTGCGCTCGCTCAATCCCAGCCCCTACCTGTTCCTGCTGCGCCTGGGCGATGCGAGCCTAGTCGGCGCCAGCCCGGAGCTGCTGGTGCGGGTCGAGGACGGCACGGTCGCGGTGCGGCCGATCGCCGGCACCGCCAGCCGTGGCGTCGACGCGGCGGACGACGAGCGCCTGGCGCAGCTGCTGCTGGCCGATCCCAAGGAGCGCGCCGAGCACGTCATGCTCATCGATCTGGGCCGCAACGATGTCGGCCGGGTCTGCAAGCCCGGCACCGTGCGCCTCAAGGAGAGCATGGTGATCGAGCGCTACAGCCATGTGCAGCACATCGTCAGCTCGATCGAGGGCGAGCTGCGCCCGGAACTCGACGCGCTCGATGCGCTCAAGCACTGCCATCCCGCCGGCACGGTCAGCGGTGCGCCGAAGGTGCGCGCCATGCAGATCATCGATGAGCTCGAGCCGCTCAAGCGCGGCCCCTATGCTGGCGCGGTCGGCTACCTCGATTTCCGCGGCAACCTCGACACCTGCATCGCGCTGCGCACCGTGATCATCGCCAAGAACGAGGCGCATGTGCACGCCGGCGCAGGGATCGTGGCCGACAGCACCCCGGCGGGCGAGTTCGAGGAGACCCTGCGCAAGGCCAGGGCCGCGCTGCAGGCCATCGCCCGCGCCGGCTCGTTCTAGTCCCGGGAGCTCCCAAGCGTAGGAGCGGGCCTCCGCCTCACGGCGACCAGGCGCGCCGCTGCTGTGGCGACAACGATGCGATGTCGCGCTGCGCTTGCGCATCATGGCTGAACAGGAAGCGGCGTTCGATCGGCGTGATGCTCTCGGGCGGCAGGCCCAGGAGCACCACGCTGACCGCTCCCGGGAAGGTGCGCTCACAGCTCGCGAGCAGCTGCTGGCGCTCCCAGGCGTCGCAGCGCACCAGGATCTGCAGGCAGGTCGCTCCCGCCGCCGGCAGCGGCAGCCAGTAGTGCAACAGCTCCGGGTCCTCGCTGGCGATGCGCGCGAAGGTCCCGGGATAGCCGCCGGCGAGGGTGCGCGCCGCCTCGTCGTGGCTGGCCAGGCGCAGCGGGCAGCTGGCCAGGCTCTGCAGTGCGGCCTCGGCACCCTCATCGGAGGTCGTGGCGCGGCCGAGGGCCGCGGGATCGAGCCGGCCCAGCACCCAGACCTGGCGGTCGAAGCCGGATGCCGGCGCGGCGATCAGGGCGCTGGCCAGGGCCACGCGCCGGCTGGGGGTGATGCGGTCGCTGGTGCACTGCCAATCGAGCCGCTCCAGCAGCAGGTCGTCGGGCAGTCCCGGAGCGGTGATGATGCGGTGCATGGCCGCCAGCCACCAGCGGTCCTGGGCGGCGCTGTACCAGGGCTGGCAGGCCGAGATCACCACCACCAGGACCAGCCCGCTGACCACCGCCCAGTAGGGTCGCAGGCGCAATACCCCGCCCGGCCAAGCCAGCGCCAGGGCGAGGTAGGCCATGCCGGCCAGGGCCAGCCCCAGGCCCACCCAGGGCTCGGAGACCAGGGTCGGGCCGGCGATGAAGAACAGGGCGTTGTGCAGCATGTGCACCAGGATGCAGGCCAGCAGCGACGCGCCGCGGATGCGCAGGGTGCCCAGCAGCAGTCCGAGCGGCAGCGCGACCAGCGCCTGGCTGGCGTCGCCGTGCGCGCAGGCGAAGGCCAGCGCGCTGAGCGTCACCGCCGAGACCCGGTCCAGGCGCAGTGCCAGCCACGGCACCAGGCGGCCGCGGAAGAAGAACTCCTCGGCGATGGGCGCCGCCAGGAGATAGACCAGCATCTGCACCGGCGCGCGGGCATGGCCACCGTCCGCTGCCAGGACCCGCGGCAGCAGCAGATCACCGGCTCCGGGCCAGGGATGATGGGCCAAGAGCGCCAGCAGGGCGAGGTGCAGGCAGGGCTCGAGCAGCAGCAGTCCGCCGATGGCCAGCGGGATGAATTCGGGACGACGTGGGGTCTTCGCAGGCGCCGGCAGGAGGCAGGCGGCGATGGTCAGCAGCGTGCACACCGCCAGCGGCACCGCCTGGCTGGCGATGGCCTGGCCGCGGCTTCCCCAGTGCCCGGCGGCCACCCAGTGCGCCGGCAGGGCGTGCACCGCAGCGCCCCACGGCACCAGGCGCGCCGGCGCGGCCATCAGCACCGCGATCACGGCCAGGCCCAGACCCAGCCCAGCTTGGACCCCGCTGCGGGCCGGCCTGCTCGGATCCCTGCCCGCCGTCACGCGTTGCCTAGCACTATCAGGATCAATAGGCGCTGATCGCGGGATCGACCTGCTCGCCCCAGGCGAGGATCCCGCCGGCGAGGTTCAGGACCTTGGTGAAGCCGTGCTTCTTGAGGGTCTCAAGCGCCTTCATGCTGCGCCGGCCCGACTTGCACTGGCAGACGATCAGCGCGTCCTTCCAGGGCGCGAGCTCCGCCAGGCGGCCCGGCAGCTGGCCGAGCGGGATGTTGCTGTTGCCGTCGATCTGGCAGATCGCCAACTCGAAGGGCTCGCGCACATCCAAGAGCAGGTGCCGATCACCGCGCTCGCGCAAAGCGGCGTAATCCGTGACGGAGATCTCGAGTTCGTCCATGTGCTTGCCCTCGTGCCCACGGCCGACGCCGCAGAATTGCTGGTAATCGATCAGTGCGGTGATGGACGGACTGGCGCTGCACACCGGGCAGGTGGGATCCTTGCGGATCTTCACTTCGCGGAACTTCATGTTCAGGGCGTCGTACATCAAAAGACGGCCGACCAGCGGGTTGCCCATGCCGGTCAGGACCTTGATCGCCTCGGTGGCCTGGATCATGGCGATGGTGCCGGGCAGCACGCCCAGCACGCCGCCTTCGGCGCACGACGGGACCTCGCCCGGCGGCGGCGGTTCGGGATACAGGCAGCGGTAGCAGGGACCGCGCTTGGCGTCGAAGACCGTGGCCTGGCCCTCGAAGCGGTAGATCGAGCCGTAGATGTTGGCCTTGCCGAGGAAGACGCAGGCGTCATTGACCAGGTAGCGGGTCGGAAAGTTGTCGGTGCCGTCGATCACCACATCGTATTTGGCGATGATCTCCAGGGCGTTGGCGCTGGTGATGCCCTCTTCATAGATCTCGACGGTGACGCCGGGATTGAGGTCCTGGATGGCGCGCTTCGCGCTCTTGGCCTTGCTGGTGCCGATGTCCTGGGTGCGGTGCGCCACCTGGCGCTGCAGGTTCGAGACGTCAACCACGTCGAAATCCATGACGCCGATGCGGCCGATGCCGACCGCCGCCAGGTACAGGGCCAGGGGCGAGCCCAGGCCGCCGGCGCCGATCAGCAGGATCGAGGCGGCGAGCAGCTTCTCCTGCGCGCCTTCACCGAATTCGGGCAGGGTCAGATGTCGGGCATAGCGCTGATACTGGTCGCTGGTCAGAGGCATGACGGGCTCCACGAATAATGACGACGGTCCCTGATCATTCACGGGGGGCGGCGGGCTCAACCCCCGTCCCGAGCGGCTTGGACCCGAGCACAGCGTCGACGCTTGCACAGAGGATCTCGACCAGGCGGGTGCACTCCTGCTGCGAGGCGTTCAGGGGCGGGAACAGGTAGATGGTGTCGCCCAGCGGCCGCAGCAGCGCGCCCCGGGCCACCGCCGCCTGCGCGACCTGATAACCGGTGCGCGCCAGCGGCGCGCAGGGGCGGCCATCGGGCTGGGTGAGGTCGTAGGCCGCCATCATGCCGAGGCTGCGCAGATGACGCAGCACCGGGCGTCTATGCCGAGGTAGGGACAGCTGCTGCCGCAGCCAGGTGCCCTGGTCGCGGACCTGGTCCAGGACGCGCTCCGCGGTGAAGACATCGAGCACCGCATTGGCCACCGACACCGCCAGGGCATTGCCGCAGTAGGTGTTGGAGTGCAGGAAGCCGCGGCGCTCATGCCACTCGCCATCGAACTGGCGGTAGACGTCCTCGGTGGTGATGACCGCGCTCAGGGGCAGGAACCCGCCGGTCAGGCCCTTGGAGAGGACGATGAGATCCGGCGCCACCGGTGCCAGCTCGCAGGCCAGCCACCGTCCCAGACGGCCCATGCCGCTGGCGATCTCATCAGCGATGAGCAGCACGTCGTGCGCGCTGGCCCAGGCGCGCAGCCGCACCAGCAGGTCGGGCGAATACAGGCGCATGCCGCCGGCGGCCTGCAGCACGGGTTCGAGGATGATCGCCGCGAGCTCGTCCTGCAGGGCGGTGAGCGTCGGCAGCATCGCCTGCCACTCGGCGGCGGCATCGTGCCAGCGCGGATCGTCCTCGCCGCTGCGGTAGGGAATGGGCCCGAGCATGGTGCAGGGAAAGCGCAGCGGGGCGAAGGGCGCGCTGTAGATGCCGCAGTCGCTGACCGAGAGCGCGCCCATGCTTTCGCCGTGATAACCGTTGGCCAGGGCCGCGAAGCGGGTGCGCCTGGTGCGGCCGCGCTGGCCCTGGGCCTGCAGGGCCATCTTCAGCGCCACTTCGACCCCGGAGGAGCCGTCACCGGCGTAGAAGACGTGGCGGTAGGGCGCCGTCTGCGCCCCCCCTGCCGCAAGCTGCTGGGTGCACAGCGCGCAGAGGCGCTCGCTCAGGCGCACCACCCCGTCATTGGTGGTGTTGGCCAGGATCACATGCTCGAAGCGGCCGGCCTGTTCGATCAGCGCCGCGCGCAGGCGGGGATGCCCATGTCCCAAAGCCTTGCACCACCAGGAGCTGATGCCGTCGATCAGCCGCGTGCCATCGGCGAGCTCGAGGTGGCTGCCCTGGGCGCCGACCACCTCCAGGGCCGGGCTGTCGCGGTAGTCGCGCTGCTGGCCGCATGGATGCCACACCACGGCCAGGTCGCGGGACTGCAGCGTCGAGGCGGGGCGGGGAGGCGTGGCGGGCATGGCCGGATCCTAGTCCGGGCGGGCACGCTGCCAGATGGCGCAGCGGACGCGCAGGACGCGCAAGCCTCAGCGCCAGCGCTCGTCGCGATCCACGACGCGGTCCACCGGCGCGCGACCGATGCCCAGCACGAAGACCAGGACGACACCGCAGATGAAGCCGCCGATGTGCGCCATGTAGGCGACCCCCGACTGGCCGTCGATCGAGCGCGCCTGGCTGATCAGCTGCAGGGCGAACCAGGCGCCGAGGACGATCCAGGCCGGCAGCGGCATGATGGCGTTCAGGACGATGACGCGCACCGGATTGGTCGGATACTTGACCAGGTAGGCGCCCAGGCAGCCGGCGATCGCCCCAGAGGCGCCCAGGCATGGGATGACCGAATGCGGCGCAGCCAGGACCTGGGCCAAGCCGGCGGCCAGGCCGCACAGCAGGTAGAAGAGCACGAAGCGCCCGTGCCCGAGCAGATCCTCGATCTGATCGGCGAAGATCACCATGTAGAGCATGTTGCCGGCGATGTGCAGCCAGCCGCCATGCATGAACATCGCGGTCAGGAGCGTCAGGTAGATGGGATGGGGCCCCAAGGCCTCATTGATCACCACCGGCTGGTCCTGCCCGGGGATGGTCACGGTCTGCGGATCGCCGAAATCCACACCCGTCGTGATCTTCTGCGGCACCACCGCATAACCGTTGTTGAAATCATCACCCAGGTACAGCTGCAGGAACCAGACCGCGACGTTGATCGCGACGATCGTCCACACCATGTAGGGGATGGTGCGGCGCGCCGAGTTGTCATCTCCGAGCGGGAAGAATCCCATGGCGCGATGCTCGGCAGGGCCTCCTCCAACAGCAAGCGGCAGCTGCCCAAGCAGCTGCCGCGTGCGCGACCTCACCGATGTCGGGAACGGCTCAGTGCGCCATCGCCGAGTGGCCGGGGGCGCCCTTGCCCTTGAACGGGGCGCCGGCGTTGTCCGGCTTGGCGTTCTCGCCGAACTTGCCGCTGGCGTAGTCCTTGGCCATCTGCTCGAGGGTGACCAGCGGGATCTTCGGGGCCTGGCCGGCCTGGCCGAACTGGCGCATGCGCTCTTCACAGATCTTCTGCATCGCGGCGCGCGACGGGGTCAGGTAGTAGCGGGGGTCGAACTCCTCGGGCTTGTCCCAGAGGGACTTGCGGATCGAGGCGGTGATCGCCAGGCGGTTGTCGGTATCGACGTTGATCTTGCGCACGCCGGCCTTGATGCCGCGCTGGATCTCCTCGACGGGGACGCCGTAGGTCTCCTTGATCTTGCCACCGTACTTGTTGATGTCGTTGATCAGCTCCGTCGGCACCGAGCTCGAGCCGTGCATGACCAGGTGGCAGCCGGGGATCTTCTGATGGATCTTCTCGATCTGCTCCATGGCCAGGACCTTGCCGGTCGGCTTCTTGGTGAACTTGTAGGCGCCGTGGCTGGTGCCGATGGCGACCGCCAGGGCGTCGATGCCGGTGCGCTTGACGAAGTCGACCGCCTGCTCGGGGTCGGTCAGCAGCTGGTCGAGGCTCAGCTTGCCCTCGGCGCCATGGCCGTCTTCCGCCTCACCCATGCCGGACTCGAGCGAACCGAGGCAGCCGAGCTCGCCTTCGACCGAGACGCCGAAGCGGTGCGCGATGTTGACCACTTCGCGGGTCACGGCGACGTTGTACTCGTAGTGGGCCGGGGTCTTGGCGTCCTCCTCGAGGGAGCCGTCCATCATCACGCTGGTGAAGCCCATGCGCACGGCGCTGATGCAGGTCTCCGGCGAGTTGCCGTGATCCTGATGCATGACGATGGGGATCTCCGGGTAGAGCTCCGCGGCGGCCAGCATCAGGTGCTTGAGGAAGAGGTCGTTGGTGTACTTGCGGGCGCCGCGTGAGGCCTGGATGATCACCGGGCTCTTGGTGGCGCGGGCGGCCTCCATGATCGACTGGATCTGCTCCATGTTGTTGACATTGAGGGCGCAGATGCCGTAGCCATTTGCCGCTGCATGATCGAGCAGAGGGCGGAGGGGAATAAGAGACATGGGAGCTCCGTAGCCAGAGTGGTCAGTGTTGGCGCATTGTCACAGGCAACCGCTGGTGGCAAGGTACCGATACGCTGCACCATCTCGCAGTGTCCTAAGGCAATGCTGCATCAGGCAGCACTGCCGCTTTGCTGCGACTGGCGAGGGACCCCGGACATGCAACGACGGTGGCCGTCGGCCACCGTCGCATGCGAATCCTGCCAGGCCGCCCGTGCGGGCGGTATGGTTCAGACGAGTTCGAAGATCGCGATCTCGGCGCGGTCGCCGAGCCGATGACCGGCGCGCAGGATGCGGGTGTAGCCACCCTTGCGCTCGGTGTAGGTCGGGGCCACGGTCTCGATCAGCTTCTTGACCGCGTGCTTGTCGTGCAGCGCCTGCATGGCCTGACGCTCGTAGCGCAGCTTGAACTTGGGATCGGCGGCGAGGCAGTTCTTGCCGATGGTGATGCACTTCTCAGCGTAGCGCCTCGCCTCCTTCGCCTTGGGAATCGTGGTGGTCACGCGTCCATGCTCGAACAGCGAGCACACCATGTTGCGAAGCATCGCCTCACGGTGTTCCGAGGTGCGGCCGAGTTTGCGGTGGTCGTTGCGATGGCGCATGTCCTGATTCCTTCAATTCCTGCAATCCTGTCCTGCGGTCAGCAGTTCAGGCTTCAGCC
>Ga0302314_10007820_pt1 | contig 19170 bp, 15 predicted proteins | sample III_Palsa_N2_3_FD_200533 | JGI IMG/M metagenome (GOLD analysis project Ga0302314, IMG submission 200533) | Peat permafrost microbial communities from Stordalen Mire near Abisko, Sweden - III_Palsa_N2_3 | ecosystem: Environmental > Terrestrial > Soil > Palsa > Peat permafrost | place: Sweden...
CTGGTTGACGACGGCAATAACCTTGGACTTTGGCTCGGAAGATTTCGACTCGGAGGTTGAAGTAGTTGCGGTCATGCGGTGAAACCCAGCCTAGCAGAACCACCCCCAATGTTCCACGTGGAACATCGCTTCTAGCGAGAAACCAAAAGGATCTATAAGGTACTTTTCCCTTACTCCTGAAATTGTCATCCTGAGCGCAGCGAATGGACCTCCTGTCTCCCGTTCTTAGCCCGTAGCCGCACAATCCGGGTGCCCCATCCTCACGACGGCTCCATCGTCGTTAGCCGGGTCCCCAACAAGCGCTTTTGCTCGTTGGGGGGGATACGGTGGGCATCGCGCGCTTAGCGCGACCGTTCTCCTGACCCAACCCCAAACATTCGGGTGCCCCGTTCATGACAGTTCCATCGTCATGAGCGGGAAGTAAGACCTAAACCAGCCAAGCCACGCGCTTTTGTCTTACTTGGCGAAACTTAGCTCCCTCAGCGACCTTCGCGTTCAAAGCCTTTGCTTTTGCTCTACCACCCCACCCAGAAACCCTTACCCCTCCACCTCAGGCTTCCGCACCCTCCGCCGAAACGGTACCCCCACAACCTGCGGCTTACGATACGGCCTGCTCTCAATCGGCATCGACACCGGCTTCTGCACCCGCCGCCTCGTAGACGGAAGCACCAGAAACACCACCAGTACACCCCCAAGCCCAAAAAGCAGCCACGCAAAAGGCACACCATAGCCTGCTTTGCCCGGCACCTCGTCTCCAGCCTGTAGCGCAAGGGAGGCACCCACCCCAGCCGCAGCCACCTCCGCCAAGGCAACGCGGAGACAAGGCATCTGCGCCTCCACCAAATCCCGCGAAACCGGCAGACGCCCATTCAGGGCGGTCGTAAAGCCCCAACCACTCCCCATCGGCAAAAACCGCAGCGTCACCTCGTTATACGAAAGCTCACGCTGCACACCACCCGTCACCGGACTCGTCCCCATATACTCCGCAGTCGGCTTCCCACAGTGCCGGATCACAGCATCTGCGTCCCCAGGAAGCGCATAAGCAGTTATCGGTGCCAAAACAAACGCCAGCAGAAGAAAACGGGCCCAAAACCCTTTACAAATACCCATCACCCGTAAGATGGCATCTACCGCCCAGAAGTCACTTGCAGCCCGCCACGAAGATGTTCCACGTGGAACATCCCTCCATCAACCCTCAAACCGATAAAGAAACAGCCGCCGTTTCTCACTAGCGGGAACATCAAACACGTCCAGTCCAACCCCTGAAACGGTCTCTCCCTCGTCCCCAGCCAACACCGCCAGCGTCCCACCGCCAGCCACCCGCTTCTTCGATTCGTTCACCGCATCCGCCATTCGGTCCACCGCCCGCAGTGCCACGCAATCAAACCGCCGATCCGCCGGCATAGCCTCCACGCGATCCGACCAAACCTCCGTCTTCAACCCAAGCGTACGCACCGCTTCCCGCAAAAACGCCGCCTTTTTCCCCTGCGACTCCGCCAGCGTAACCCGAAGCTGCGGCAGATAAATCTGTATAGGAAGCCCCGGAAACCCAGCCCCCGAGCCAAAATCCAACAACGTAGCTCCCGCCGAAAGCCGCCCCACCAGCATCTTCGCCGCAAACAAACTCTCCCCAAAATGCCGCTGCACAATCGCTTCCGGCTCTCGTATGGCCGTCAGATTCGTTCGCGCATTCCAACGCAGCAAAAGGTCGAGGTAGCTTCCAAGCTGCGCCACAACCGTATTCTTATCAGCCACTTCCGAGCCAGAACCGGCCACACTTGCGCCTATATAAGGCTCAAGAAGCGCGGCAATTCGATCAGGAGTCAACGTTGGCATAGGAAGGGTTAACTACTTAGAGTCCCTTGCTGATTTTTCACGGCCTCAACCACAAGCCGGTCGAACAACGCCCGCGAAGCCGCACTGATCTCATAGCTTCGTTCCGGGTGCCACTGCACGCCAATCAGAAACTGCGGCCGCCGATCCTCAGCTCCATGCCACTCCGGATCATTCTCCACGGCCTCCACCACGCCGTCATCCGGACACCGCGCCACAATTCGCAACCCATCCCCCGGCGCCGCGACCGATTGATGATGGCTCGTATTCACCGGCAGCCGCAAAAACCCATCACTCTCCGGAGCCTCCATCGGTCCCAGCAGCGAGGCCAGCAAGCTGTTCTCCGCCACAACCACCGCATGGGCCACAGCGACCTTGCTGCCAGCCGAGTGGTTCACCGGCAACGGCGTCAGGTCCTGCACCAGCGAGCCGCCACGCCACACATTCAGCGACTGCACCCCAAAACATATCCCCAGCACCGGCTTGCCATGATCCTGAGCATCTTCCAGCAAAATGTTGTCGACTGCTTCGCGCTCTAAATCCGCAGGAGAAGTAGCCGGATCAGCCTCCGCCCCATAGCGGCTCGGCAACACATCCGCTGGACTACCTGGCAAACACACGCCCTGGCACGACCGCGCAATCTCCAGCACTTCCGCCGCTGTCGCTCCCAGGTCAACCTTCACCGGTTCACCCCCGGAGCTGCTCACCGCAGCAGCATAGGCAGGCCAGGAACGGCCATTGTATTCAGCGTCTTTGGTCGTTGGCAGCGGAATGGCGATACGAGGCTTCATCTCTTCCATCATCTCATCCAGCCCTCGTGTCGAGGCAAAACACCGAGTAGCACTTCCATCTCAAAATTGAAGTAACGCTCTATAAATTTTTCAAATCACCTGATGAATTTCTTGACATCCAGAGGAAACACAACTAGTTTTACGGCTATTCACCTCGTTTGAAAGTTTGTACTGGGCGCACGATCCACCCCAGGCGGTTTGAGTGTATTCCGTACACGCAATATCCCGTACCCCTGCACGAGCAGTTGTGGTTTTGCTTTTCTATTCCGAGGAGTTCTCAAAGTGTCTTTATTCCAGAAGCGTGTCAGCAAAGTCCTGAGCATTTGTACCGTTCTCGTTTCGACAGCATTTGCCGTCGCCGCCACCCCAAAGACAAACCCGAAGATCGCCGTTCGTCCCACGGCACGCATTCTTGAGAAGCTCGACGTCAGCAAGACAACAACACTTACCAACTCCCACCCCTCGAAGGTTGCAGGGCTGGCCGATATGGGCCGCGTCGCTTCGAGCACGCAGTTCAATCACATGCTGCTGGTGTTGAAGAGCAGCGATGAGCAAGAGTTTGCCCTGCAGGCTCTGCTCGATCAGCAGCAGGATAAGTCGCACCCCAACTATCACCAGTGGGTCACGCCTGAAGCTTTCGGAGCTGCCTTCGGTGTAGAAAGCTCCGATCTCTCGCAGGTCACCGGCTGGCTCCAGCAATCTGGCTTCACGGTTAACTCCGTAAGCAAGAGCGGTCGCATCATCGACTTCAGCGGTACCTCAGCTTCCGTGGAGAAAGCCTTCCACACAGAGATGCATCAGTACCAGGTGAACGGCGAGACGCGCATCTCCAATGCCACCGATGTTGCGATTCCTGAAGCCCTCGCCCCGGTAGTTTCCGGCCCCGCGGCGCTAAACAATTTCCGCCCCTACTCGCATGCCGTCAACCCCAAGAAGGTGCTGGTAAGCCAGGGCAAGCCCGTTTCCATGACACCCTTTGGTGGAGGCACTCCGCAGACCCTCGCCGGTAACGGAGCGAACTTCGTCGGCGCAGCCGATCTTCAACTTCTGTATGACTCCACTCCGCTCTACGCGAAGGGCATTGACGGCACCGGTGTGACCATCGGCATCATCGCCGAAACCGACCTCGTGCCGGCTGACGTCCAAATCTATCGCAGCGTCTTCGGCCTTCCTCCCGCACCACCCGTCATTGTGCGTGTTGGTAACGACTCAGGCATCAGCGCAGGGGATGATGTCGAATCCGATCTCGACGTCGATATGGCGGGAGCTCTCGCTTACAACGCAACCGTGCAATTCATCACCGCCGGCGAAAGCTACTTTGGTGATGGCGTCTTGACCTCCGTTCTCTATGCGGTGGAAGCCAACCAGGCTGACGTTATCAGCATGAGCTATGGCGAGTGCGAGTCGTCAAGCGGTTCCGCTCTCATCAACTTCTTCAACACCGAGTTTGAACAAGGTGCTGCCCAGGGCCAGACGTCCTTCGTCTCCACTGGCGACAGCGGCCCGAACACGTGCGACAACACAACCACACCTACGAGCTACTCCGTCACCGGTTGGGGAGACAGTCCCTACACGGTAGCGGTGGGTGGCACAGAGTTTGACGAAAGCCTCAACACCACCGGCGTCACCTTCTGGGGCAACCAGGGCTTTACGGTTCCTTACGAAAACGCGCTCGCCTACCCGCCAGAAGTTCCCTGGAACCAGTGGCCAGTCTATGGCGATGGCACACAGGATGATGCGGAAGGCAGCAGCGGCATCAGCTTCTACTTCAATACGCCGAGCTATCAAACCGGCCCCGGCGTTCCCACTACCGATCCAACTCCCCCCAGCGGTTCTATCCCGGCTTCTTCCTACAAGACGGCTGGCGCGAACCACCGTTATCTTCCGGACATCTCCTCCAACGCCTCGGACGATCTTGATGGCACCATCTTCTGCTCCGAAGGCAGTTGCACCATCAACCCAGACGGCAGCCTTGGAGGCTTCGGTATCGTCGGCGGAACCTCTGTCTCCGCACCCACCATGGCTAGCGCCCAGGCTCTGATCGATCAGGCCAACGGTGGTCGTCAGGGTCAGGCGAACTACTACTACTACCGTGTAGCTGCGGCGCAGAGCGCGACAGCGTGCAGCTCCACGACCTATGTGTCCACGGCAACCCCCACTTGCGGTTTCCACGACGTGGTCAATGGAAACAACTTCGAGCCAACCAATAGCACCACCATTCCCTATATCGGATGGCCCACAAATCCGGGCTACGATATGGCCGTCGGTCTAGGCTCCCCGGATATTGCCCAGCTCGCAGCTCTCTGGAGCACGGTCACCTTCAACGCCACCACCACAACGCTCGCGTTGACGCCTACGACCTCTCAGGCGCACGGTGCAACCTACGCCGCGACCATCAAGGTGACGCCAGCTGGTAGCACCACCAAGTTCCCCACCGGCAACGTCAGCATCTACGCCACAACGTCCACCGGCGCTCCGATCGTTGGCAACCCCACAACGAATGCCATCTACACTCTGTCCGGCACTTCGGACACCCTCAGCGTAAACATCACCGGCCTCCCTGGCGGTGCCATCAACGTCTATGCCCACTACACCGGCGATACCACCTTCGGCGGAAGCACCTCGGCTCCAGTCGCCGTCACAGTAACTCCCGAAGCGCCAAAGGTTCTTCTAACCTCGTATTCGATCTCCACCGGAGCTGCGCTTACGACAACGGCGAACTTCACCTACGGTCAGTCGATCTTCCTTCAGGCTGGCGTCAATCCGACCTCTGGAGTCGGTGTCCCCTCAGGCAACACAACCTTCACCCTGATGAGCGGTACGACGACGTTGCCCACCTTGACCACGGTGCTTGAACCAGACAGCGCAGTGCTCGGCAATACGATTGGTTCTCAAGCCTATACTTCCGATTCCGCGCTCATCACGGGCAATGGATCGACGGAGTACGGAATCGTCGAGAACTACGCGGAGCTCGGTGTCGGTACCTATACCGCAACCGTAGCCTACGCAGGTGACGCCAGCTTCAGCGCAGCCACCTCTCCCACGATTACCTTCGTAGTTGGGCTGGCAGCTTCTGCGCTTACGGTCACTCCGGCAACAGCGGAGATCACCAGCGGCGCAACGGCAATCATCGGTGCATCGGTTGCAACCGTGGCTACACTAGACGGCGGAGCAGCTCCAACCGGTACGGTCACCTTCACCGACACGACGGTACCGGCGACACCCATAGCGCTCGGCACGGGCACGTTGACACTCCTCCCATCCGGGGCATCCGCCAACACCTCTATCTCAACCAACCTGATCACCGGCGCCGCTGGCGCTCACACCATCACGGCTGTCTACTCTGGGGACTCGCACTACGCCACTGTGACAAAGACGGCAACGATCACCATTGGCGGAACTGCTTCGCTCATCACGTTGACCAGCAACGCTAACAGCCCACAGGTGCTCACCCCGGTTACCTTTACAGCAACCATTCCTGCATCCGAAACCAGCACGACCGTCACCACAGGCACCGTTTACTTGTATGACAGCGGGCTCCAGTTGGCTACGATCGCTCTTGGCAAGGGAATCTCGACAGGAACGACCACCCTCCTCAATCTTGCTGCTGGTACGCACAAATTCACCGCAACCTACGGTGGCAATGCGACCAACGACTCGGCGTCCTCCGCGGTCCTTACCGTAGTGGTTGGCAAGAACACACCGGCCCTGCAGCTCTCGGTGGAAAACAACAATACGCACCTCGCCAGCAAGAACACGGCGATGAGTGCTTCGTTGGCTCTTACCCCAGCTAACATCACCGCCTCGACCGGCAATCCGTTCGCTGCTGTTCCTGCCCCAACAGGAGTGATCAGCTTCACAGACGCTATCAACGGTGCCGCTCCGGTTACCCTTGGTACGTCTCCTGTGGTCTACCAGGGTGGATATACCGGCTACTACATCGCCAGCTACACCGCATCGGCTGGTCTTGCACCGGGATACCACGTCATCACCTCCACCTATCCCGGTGACACGAACTATGCCGCCACCACGTCCAACACCGATAGCGTCGGCATCGGTATCACCACAACGACTCTCTCCGGCATAACGTACTCCGGCTCAGGTTCCAGCATTGTCATGAACGTCACGGCGACGGTTGCTCCCGTGCTGACTCCGCAAACCCCACCGCTTACCGGCACGGTAACGTTCTACAAGAACTCCATCAGTGCCGCAAACTCAATCACGACCGCGACCTTGAGCGGCGGTGTTGTTTCGGTCAGCATCCCTTACCCCGGCCTGCAGTCGACTCTCATCGCGGTGTACTCGGGCGACAGCAACTACTACACCTCGCAGGTCACAACCTCCACTCTCACGGGCTACATCATCACAGTCAGTCCAACGACTATCTCCATGTCCAAGACTGGTTCCGCAACCGTAAACGTCACCGCGACTTCCTTTGGAGGTTATACGGGCATCGGTTCCTTGTACTGCTTGGGCTTGCCGGCAAATACATTCTGCCCGGTCAATGCTTTCCAACAGTGGGTATTCAACGGTGTTGATGGATCGCAAACGATCACGATGACCATCACCGCTCTGAACTCCCAGGGAATCGCAACACCAGTACACGCCGGCATCCTCTGGTTGCCAGCCTTCCTGCTCACTGGTCTGTTAGTCTTCGGACGCAAGAAGCTCACGCTTCGCGGTCGCCAACTAATCGCTCTCGCAATTCTGTTCACCGGCATGATGGCGACCAGCGGCTGCGGCGGTGGTAACAGCACGGCCAACTACGTAACCCCAACTGGAACCTTCACTGTCACACTGGTCTCTCAAGGAACCGGTGCGACACCCAGCAGCCCCAACGTCACACCCACAGCCACGCTCACCCTGAAGGTCCAGTAATCGGATCTACAGTCGCTACACAGAACGGCCCGGAGACACTCTCCGGGCCGTTCTGCATAGCAACAACAATCACCCACAGCCTACTTCATAAACTTCGTCGTATACGCCGTCGCCGGATCAATCGGCTTTTGGATCACCTTAAGCTCCAGCAGTTGCTGATACATCGTGTTCCACCGCGTCGGATCAAACTGTCCCACCTGCGCTCCACTCGGGTCACTCCCTGTAACAAAGTGTCCCGCCTTCAGTGCGTTATAGCTATAGTTCATCCACGCCTGGTCCAGTGCCGGGTTCAGCTTCTGAATCTCCGCATTGGCAGCCGTCGGATCGGCCATATAGTCCCTCCAGCCACGCAGCGAAGCCCGTGTAAACTTCGCCACCACATCCGGATGCTCCTGTGCGTAAGCCTGCGACGTATAAAACACGCGGTACGGATCGAACCCCGCATCGCTGTTCAGCAGCATCCGCGTCGTCACACCGGCCTTCTGCGCAAAGTATGGTTCCGAGGTCACAAACGCCTGCTGGATGTAGTTGGGGTCCTGCAGAAAATTCGCCACGCTATACGTCGCCGGAATCTCATGCACCGTCTTCAGCTTGAACTTCTTCAGCAGAAACTCCCACCACGTTGACCCCGGCTTCACCGCAACGGTATGTCCTTCAAGATCAGTCCACGTATGCACCGGTGAGTTCGCCCTCACCATAATGCCCTGCGGATCATGCTGCATCGTCGCACCCACAGCAATTAGCGGCTCACCGGAGTTCGCAATCGCTTCCAACACATGGTCTGACGAGTTCATCCCAAACTGCACAGCGCCACTCGCCACCAGGGCTTCGCTCGAAATATATGGCCCCCCGGGAAGGATCTGCACATCCAGACCCTCGGCCTTGTAGTACCCCTTCACCAACGCCGTGTAGAAGCCACCATGCTCCGGTTGCGGATACCAGTCAGCCTGTAGCTTCACCGGCGTAAGCCCAGCAGTATCCGTATGAGAGCGACAGCCGGCAATCATCACCAGCACAAACATCGCAGCAAGAGAGGGAACGAAGAGTCGTAACGCGCGCACAGGTCTCATGCGTGCAGCCTAGCATTCTTCCGGGCCGCCACAACTTTGGGTGCCCCATCCTCACGACAGTTTTATCGTCGTTAGGGTGGGCATCGGGCGACCGCCCGACCGCTCCCGCCCATGTTTGAATTACCACCGCCGCACGCTCCAGTTCTTGGGATATGCCTTCGCGGAAACCACCACGCCATTACTGGAAGCCTCCCAACGCCGCACTCAACGCCAGCAACTCCGCATCTCCACCAACACGACCCACCAACTGCATCCCACCCACTCGCGCAGGCAGCGTCACCACCGGCGTCCCCGCCAAGCTCATCGGTGTCGTGTACCTCAAAATCCGCATCCGCGTCTCCGATTGATCCTCCCCCGCTCGCAGTTCCGTCATCGGACAGCACGGCAGCAGCAAATAATCGCAAGCCTCAAACAACGCACTCATCCGCGCACGAAACCCCGCAAGCCGTTCCCGCAAACCAGCGAGTTCGTCCGCAGAAATAGAAGCTCCCCAAGCCAGCCTCTCCGCAATCGTCGGCTCAAAGTGCTGAAAGTTTCCACGATGAATCTCCGCCGCTTCCGAAGCCTGTATCGGCGCAAAGATCTCCATCGCCTCCACCCAGAAGGCGGCATCAAACGCCGCAAACGAAGCCCCACGAGCCTCTAACGTCTGTGCCCACTCCTGCATTCCACGAAGTACATCCTTCTCGCAGTCATGCAGAAACGCCCGCGGCGGCAGCCCAATCCGCAACCCTGCAATCTGTGGCGCGTCGACTCGTGGCACGCCCAGCAAAGCCTCAGCCAGCAACGGCCCATCGCGCAGATCGCGATACAGCCAACCAACCGTGTCAAACGAAGCCGCAAGATGCGCTCCACCTCGCCACAACCCGTCCCCCAGCGTCACCGACGCCCGATACCCCGCCAACCCACAAAGCGCAGCCGGAGCCCGCACCGACCCACCCGTATCTGTCCCAATCGCCGCCAGTGCCGACCCCTCCTGCACACTCGCCGCTGCTCCACTCGAAGACCCACCCGTCAGCAGCCCTGCATCCCTCGGCTGCAGGCAATCCCCAAAGTCCTTGTTCTCCCCTGTAATCCCATACGCAAGCTGATGCAGATGCGTCTTCCCCGTAATCACCGCACCTGCCGCCCGCAACCGCTCCGCCACGGCAGAGTCCCGTTTCGCCACACCATTCCGCTCGCGATAAAACGCCGACCCACACGAAGTCGGAAACCCAGCCAGATCGAAGCAATCCTTCAGCGAAACCGGAACACCCCAAAGCGGCTGCCGTTCCAAATCCTCACGCCGCAGCTTAGCCGCTTCCGCCCGCGACCAGGCCTCATCCCGCGCCAGATAAACATTGCCTCCAGCATTGCTATTGGCCCGCGCCAACGCCGCGTCTACCTCAGCAACGGGATCAGCATCCCCCTGTCTGTACCGCGCACGGAGTTCCTCAATCGGTGAAGCCGTAATACTCATCCCCAAATTCTACCCAGCCCATCCGCAAGCATGTCATCTCCCGCCCCCCACCAACGGAGCGCCACAAAAAGGGGTGCCCCGGGTTCGGATTCTCGGACCCGGGAGTCGCAACCGTTTCCCCCGCTATGCTACGTTCATCTATGGACCACGAACTCACTGATCCAGGCGCGCAACTCCTCGCGTCTCCCGGCGCTCTCGACGCCGAGCGCATGCGCGACCTCGCCGCATGGACAGCGCTCACGCTCGAAACCTCAAGTCCCGTCCCCTTCGGCGCCGACATCCTCCACTCCACCACCGGCGCCCGCCTCATGCGAGCTCACAACGCCGTAGGCCCGGAGCACGACCCCAGCTCCCACGCCGAGGTCCGCTGCATCCGCCTCGCCTGCAAGCAACTCCAGGGTTTTTCTCTCCGCGGCTACACCCTCTACACCACCTGCGAGCCCTGCCCCATGTGCATGGCCTGCGCTCTCTGGGCCGGCCTCGACCGCGTCGTCTACGGCGCAACCATCGCCGACGCCAACCGCTTCTGCCTGCAAATCCAAATCCCTGCCACCGAAGTAGCGCAACGCTCCGACATGCCCTGCCTCGTCGAAGGCCCCATCGAGCGCGACGCCTGCCTCGCTCTCTTCACGCACCCCAACATGCAGCAAGCCTTCAAGCTCTGGAGCAGCAGACGCGGAAACTAACCCGCACCCGTTACCAACACTCGCGCACAAGCCGTTCTATGCAGTAGGAGACCCGATTGAACGATCTCGCCACCTCGCTGTCCGAACTCCTCGCCGACCCCACCCGCGTCCTCACGCAGCCGCAGCTTGTCGAGCGTCTCTCCCGAGACTTCTACTGGTACTCACCCATCCTCCGCCCGCTGCTCGATGGCAAACACGCCGACGTAGTCGTCCAGCCCATCTCCACTGCTGAAGTCATCGCCACACTCCGCTTCTGCTACGCGCAGGATGTTCCCGTCACCATCCGCGGCGCAGGCACCGGCAACTACGGCCAGGCCGTCCCCCTGCAAGGCGGAGTCGTCCTCGACCTACAGCGCATGGATAGCCTTGAGCAGATCACCGCCGAAGGCGTCGCCATCTGCGAACCCGGCCTGAAGCTAGGCGCGCTAGAAACCACCGCCCGCGAGCAAGGCTGGGAGCTCCGTTGTTATCCCTCCACCATCGTCAAAGCCTCCGTCGGCGGCTTTCTCGGCGGAGGCTCCGGCGGCATCGGCTCCATCGCCCACGGCGCACTCCGCGACTACAACACCGTCCGCGCTATTGAAGTCGTCACCATGGAAGCCGAGCCGCAAGTCCTCCTGCATGAAGGCGAAGCCGTCCACGAAATCATCCACTCCTGGGGCACCAACGGCGTCATCACAAAAATCTGGCTGGCCCTCACCCCCGCCGTCGCATGGGCCCAATGCGTCATCGCGTTTCGCACCTTCGATCAAGCCTTCACCTTCAGCGAGCATCTAGCCAAAGACCCCACCTGGACCAAACGCCTCCTCACCGTCTTCGAGTGGCCCATTCCCTCTTTCTTCTCGCCCATCAAAACGGTCGTGCGCGAAGGCCAAGCCCTCCTCTTCGTCCTCATCGCAGACTCCCAACGCGAAGCCCTTGAGTCCTTCGCAACCTCCGCAGGCGGCACGCTCACGCACTCCGCACCCTACGCAGGCCTACGCTCCCAACCACTGCTCTCTGACTACACCTGGAACCACACCACCCTTTGGGCCATGAAGTCCGACCCCGCCTACACCTACCTCCAATGCGGCTTCGATCCCACCCGCGCCACCGAGCAACTCACTCTCCTCAAACAAACCTTCGGCGAAGAGTTTCTCCACCACGTCGAGTGGATGAAGAACGGCGCAGGCACCGTCTTCCCCGCAGCCATCCCCGTCATCCGTTTCACCACCGCCGACCGCCTCAACGAGATCATCGCTTTCTGCCGCGCCAACGGCATCGGCGTAGCCAACCCCCACGTCAACCACGTCGAAGGCGGCGGCCGCTACCGCGAAGACAACGCACAACTCCAGGCCAAGTACCGCAACGACACCAAAGGCCTCCTCAACCCCGGCAAAATGGCCACCTTCGAACGCAAGCAGGCACAACCCGCATGACACGGACAGCTACAAATTCGGGTGCCCCATCCTCACGACGGTTTCATCGTCGTTAGGGTGGGCATCGCGCGAAAGCGCGACCGCTCCCGCCCATCTTCGGATCACCACTACCCCATACACCACGAGCCCGCATGAAAACCTGGATCCCCGACCACCGCAACTTCGCCTACCTCAACTGGAAGCAGGTAGAAGCTCTCCCTAAAGACCGCACGCTCCTCATCCTGCCTACCGCAGCCATCGAGCAGCACGGCCCACACCTGCCGCTCGCGACAGACACCCTCATCAACAACGTCTGCCTCGGCCGCGCACTCAATCTTCTTCCTGCTGACATGCCTATCTACGCGCTCCCACCCATCTGCTACGGCAAATCCAACGAGCACATCGGCTTCCCCGGCACGCTCTCCGTCTCCGCCTCCACCTTCATGGCCGTCATCCGAGACCTCGGTGCCAGCATCGCTTCCGCTGGCTTCCGCAAACTGGCTCTCTACAACACCCACGGCGGCAACTCTTCCCTCGTAGACGTCATGGCTCGCGATCTCCGCGCCGAGTTCAACCTCCGCACCTTCACCATCTTCGGCTCCGCCGGCGCACACCACGAAGGCCTCAACCCACAGGAGCGCAAGTACGGCTTCCACGCTGGCGAAGTAGAAACCGCATTCCTCCTCGCCGCCACACCGGAGCTGGTCGATACCTCCGCCTACACCGTCAACTACATCGCCAAACTTGAAGACAACGCCATCCTGCAACCGGAAAACGGCGCAGCCAACTTTGCCTGGCTCACCCGCGACATCGCTGAAAGCGGCGTCCTCGGCGACCCGCGCCCCGCAACCGCCGCCAACGGAGACCTCTGGCTCAACGCCGCCGCCCAAAAAATCGCCTCCGGCCTCCAGGCCATGTACGACTACGAAAACAACTTCAAACCCTAGTCGCCTTTGCACTTGTATTTCTTGTTGTCATTCCCGAAGGGAATCTGCTTCTAGCTTTTGTCGTTGCCTTTGCTTTTCTAGTTGTCATTCCGAGCGCAGCGAGCGAACCTGCTGTCTCCCGTTCTTCGCCAGCACCACCACAAACATCTGGGTGCCCCATTCATGACGGTTCCATCGTCATGAGTGGGAAAGTAAGACCTCACCCGGCCACAACAAGGAGCAGCACCATGCCCGACTCCAAAATCGACCTCGGCGAAGGCGTCACTCTCGAACGCAGCGTCCCCTTCCGCCTCTCCGACGGCACCACCCTCATCTCCGACCACTACTACCCAGCAGACTCAACGGAAAACCAAAACCCAACCCTCCTCATGCGCCAGCCCTACGGTCGAGACATCGCCTCCACCGTCGTCTATGCCCACCCCTCATGGTTCGCCCGCCGAGGCTACAACGTCGTCATCCAGGACGTCCGCGGTCGCGGCTCCTCCGAAGGCACGTTCTACCCCTTCCGCCACGAAGGCCGCGACGGCGCAGAGACCATCGCCTGGCTCCGCACCCGCCCTGAGTGCAACGGACGCATCGGCATGTACGGCTTCTCGTATCAAGGAGCCACGCAACTCCTCGCCGCCGCCGAGCAGCCCGAAGGCCTCCAGTGCATCGCCCCTGCCATGACGGCCTGCGACCTCTACCGCGGCTGGTTCTACCACAACGGCGCACTCCGTCTGGCATCGTCCCTAGGCTGGGGTCTGCAGATGCTCAAGGAAGACGCTCGCCGCCTCAACCTCCGCGAAGCCAGCGCAAAACTCGAAGCCGCATGGGCCAACATCCGCACCCAGTCCACACATCTACCCTACGCCGAGCACCCCGCCATCACCGACCCCGAACTCCCCACCTACGTCCGCGACTGGTTCGCCCACGACATCCCCGGCGACTACTGGAGCTCCCTCGACGTCAGCACCCGAGCCCACGAAATCGACGTCCCCGCGCTTCACACCTCCGGCTGGTACGACACCTACCTCGAAGGCAGCTTCCACGGCTACAACCTCCTCCGCACCAGCGCAAAATCGCAGCAAGCTCGCGACAACCAATACCTCCTCGCTGGCCCATGGGTTCACATCCCCTGGGGCGATCGCATCGGCGAATCCACCGTCGGCCCCGAAGCTCTCCTCAACACTGACGAGCTTCTCCTTCGTTGGTTCGACCACTGGCTCAAAGACGCCAACACCTTCGCCGCCGAACCCCGCGTCCGCCACTTCGCCATGGGCGCCAACCGTTGGTTCGCGTCAGACGACTGCACCGGCAACGCCGAGCGCGTCCTCCACCTTCACAGCGCAGGCCGCGCCGAGTCCCGCAAAGGCGACGGCACTCTCTCCACCATTGCCCCGCACAACGAACCCCCCGACGTCTTCGTCTACGATCCCGAAACTCCCGTCCCCGCTCCCGGCGGTCCGCAATCCCTCAGCGGCGTCTTCGATCAATCCACCCTCGAGCTCGGCAACAACCTCCTCGTCTACACCTCCGAACCCCTCGCCGAACCCCTCCACATCTTCGGCTCACCCCGCGTCGTCCTCTACGCCGCCACCTCGGCCACCAGCGCAGACCTCACCGCCAAGCTCGTCCGCGTCCTCCCCAGCGGACGCGCTGAGTTCGTCTGCATCGGCATCGCGCGTTCCTCCTACATCTTCGGCCCGTACTACAAGCCTGACGTCATCGGCCGCTGGGAGTTCCGCCTCGAACCCACCTCCACCGTCTTTGCCGCCGGCGAACGCATCCGCCTTGAAGTCGCCGGCTGTGCTTTCCCGCTCTACGACCGCAACCCATCAAGCTCCATCAAGCCCAGCGAAATGTCACCGTGGAACTGGCAGCGCTCCACCCACACCCTCCATCACGACGCCGAACACCCCTCCGTCCTGCGCCTTCCCATCCTCACCGCCGGAGCCTCCGCATGAGCACTCCTGAAGTCGTCCTTCACTCCGTCTCCAAACGCTTCCTCGGCAACGCCGCACCCATCCTCCAGGGCCTCGATCTCACCATCGCGCGCGGCGAGTTCGTCTCCATCATTGGCCCTTCCGGTTGCGGCAAATCAACACTCCTCAAACTCGTCGCCGGCCTCACTCCCTGCACCTCCGGCGAGATCACCGTTAACGGCAAGCCCCCGAAAGATGCCCGCGAGCAAGTCTCCTTCGTCTTCCAGGACCCAACACTTCTACCGTGGCGCACCGTAGAAAAAAACGTAGCTCTCGCGCTCGAACTGGAAGGCAAACCCACCGCGGAAAACCAAGCGACCACCGCAAGTCTTCTCGAACTAGTCGGCCTCTCGCACGTAGCCAAACACTACCCTCGCCAACTCTCCGGCGGCATGAAGATGCGCACCTCCATCGCCCGCGCACTCGCCACCCACCCACGTCTCCTGCTCATGGACGAGCCCTTCGCCGCACTCGACGAAATCACTCGCGACCGCATGAACGAAGAACTCCTCCGCCTTCGCGAAGAACAAAACTGGACCGTCCTCTTCGTCACGCACTCCGTCGCAGAAGCCGTCTTCCTCGCGTCAAAGGTCATCATCCTCGCACCCCACCCCGGACGCATCGCGCACACGCTCTCGATCGACCTACCCTACCCACGCACCTCCGCCACACGCGAGTCCGCCGCCTACGACGACCTCATCAACCACACCTCACGTCTACTCCGCGAGGCCCACCGACTATGAAGAAGCGCTCACTCCTCCTCGTCAACTCCGTGCTCGTCTTCAGCTTCCTGGTCATGCTCTGGGAATCCGTCATCCTCATCTTCCACGTGCAGCCCTACATGTTGCCTGATCCGTTAGCTGTCGCCACCACCACAGCCACGCGCCTGCCCGATCTCTTCTCCGCTCTCAGCATCACCGCGGAAGAAGCCGCAGGAGGCCTCTTCGCCAGCATCCTCATCGGAGTCTTCGTCGCTCTCATCTTCGCGCGCTGGAAGTGGATTCGCATGCTCCTCTTTCCGTACACCATCCTCCTGCAAACCGTCCCCATCATGGCCGTCACACCACTCATCATCATGTGGATGGGCCCCGGCCTCGCGTCCGTCATCCTCGTCGCATTCATCTTCTGCCTGCCCTCCATCATCGCCAACACCACGCAGGGTCTCATCAGCGTCGACGAAAACCTCGTGCAACTCTTCCTCATGCACAACGCCTCCCCCACCCAAGTCCTCCGCAAGCTACGCCTCCCCCACTCGCTCCCATATCTCTTCGTAGGCATCCGCACCTCCAGCGGCCTCGCCGTCATCGGAGCCATCACCGGCGAGCTCTTCGCCGGCTCCAGCCGCGTCGGCGGCGGTGGTCTCGGCTACTCCATCCTCTACGCCATGGCCCAATTGCAAACGGCCTACCTCTTCGCCCTCGTCGTCGCAGCCACGCTATTAGGCTTCGCCTTCTTCTTCACCGCAATGTTCTTCGAGTGGCTCCTCCTCCACAACTGGCACGACTCCGCCACCCGCATGCAAACTGATTAGCTCTACCTCTTCGCATCTCGCATCTCGAACCTCGCATCTGTTCCAAGGAGACCTTCATGCTTCGCCTGGCAACAAATAACGGCTGGTGGCTCGTCACCCATCCCGACCATGCACACCTCGCCGGAGACTTCGCCACCAAGTGGGGCAACGCCCTCTTCGCTTCACCACAACCCCGCGCGAACGTCCTCAACGGCATTTACGCGCACGACAACGGCTGGGCCGCCCGCGACGCGCAACCCGTCATCACGAAGCAGGGCATACCCGCCGCCTTCTCTGTCGAGCTAGTCGGCACTTACTCCGCCTTTGAAGAGATCGACCTCGAAGCCTACCTCAACGTCCGCCGCAGTGCCGTGCAGCTTATCGCGCAACAAGACCCCTACGCCGCGATCCTCATCTCCATGCACACGCACAACTTGCTCTCCGCCCGCGCCGACCGCTCCACCATCCGCCCCGAGCAACTCCCACTCCTCGACGCCTTCCTCGAAGAGCAGATCACCTTGCAGCAAACCCTCCAGCAACAACTCCTCGCAGAGCAATACCTCCCCACCGAACACCTCAACACTGAAGCCCTCACCGACAACTTCCGCCTGCTACAAGCCTGCGACAACCTCTCGCTCTTAAGCTGCGTAGACTACACCGGCGAAGCCACGCTCCTTTGGCCCCAACGCCTCAACAACGGCGAAGCCAGCGAAATCAAAGTCACCCGCCTCAGCGAACACACCTTCCGCCTAACGCCTTACCCCTTCGCCGAACCCCACCTAACCTTCAAACTCCGAGCCCGCTTTATCCCCACCCAAACCTTTCCCTCCAGCGACGACCTACAAACCCACTTCAACGCCGCCACCCCCGAACACCTCACCATCACCATCACCGCATAGCAGCCGCACAATCCGGGTGCCCCATCCTCACGACGGTTTCATCGTCGTTAGGGCAGGCATCGGGCGAACGCCCGACCGTTCTCTCTAACACCAGCACAATGCGCTCTCCTCACCCCACCCCAAACTTGTCATCCTGAGCGAAGGGGCTCGCGCACTTTGCGAGTCCCGCAGTCGAAGGACCTGCCACATCGCCAACCCAGCCAGCCCGTCGAACCCTTTCAACCTCAAATCCAGTGCCCTCGCGCGAAAGCGCGACCCTACCGCAACACCGAAACATGCGCCGACACAATCCTCCACCCCTCATCCAGCCTCACCCAAACCTGGCTCTGCCGCCCTCGCACCACACCATTCGCCGCATCGCGTTCAAACTCCAGCGTAACGCTGCCATAGTCTTTCCCAAACGTCACAATCTCCAGCCGTCCCATCCTCCGCGCAAGATTTACTGCTGGCCTGCTCTTCCGAAACGCTTCAATCTCGTCCATGCCATAAAGGTTCTCGCCCGCACCCAAACGAATCGCATACGCCGACGCCCAGAACATCGCCGTCAGCGTCTCCACATCGTTAGAAACCAACGCCTCTTCATACTTCAGATAAAGCGCCCACAACTCAGCCACAACCTCAGCGTCATTGATCTCCACTAAACCCCTCCATAAAGCGTCCGCACCGGCAACACACTCTTCTGTATCGCGGCAGCGACCGTAATCATCGGCTCATTTACCACCTGGCTCATCTGTAGCTTCATCGCGACGCTGCACAGCAGATACGCATGCACCGGCTCAAACCCCCACGTTGCAATCAACAAATCCACCATGCGGTCCGTAGCCTTCTTCGCTGCAGTCAACGCATCCGTAGCAGACTCCACCACCAACCAGCTCGGCCCCACAACCTCCCCACCAGCCGACTCCACCACCGGCCCCGCCAGCACCTGTTGCTTGTGCAGCGTAAACCGCAAGCTCACATCGACAGGGCACTCAATGCCGTTGATACAAACCTCACCATCGCCCTGCGCTGCATGAGCATCCCCGCACGAAAACAACGCACCCACCTGCTGCACCGGCAGATACAGCGTCGCTCCCGTCGCCAGCTCACGCACATCCATGTTGCCGCCAAACACTCCCGGCGGCCGCGTACGAAACTCTCCATGCTCCGCCGGAGCAACACCCATGATCCCGCAAAACGGACGCAGCGGAACAACCGCAGGCGCAAGCGAACGCGTCACGCTCTCTTCCAACTCCCAGTTGAAAAAGAACGACTCCGCAAACCGCTCCTTCAAAAAACCAAGCCCCGGAATCACACTCGACCAGCCCCAACCCTTATGCTGTACCTCGAGCACATCCACCTGCAGCACATCACCCGGCATCGCTCCCGCAATCGCAACCGGCCCCGTCAACGCATGGATGAGCCCCCGATCGATCGCTTCAAACTCACGCACCGTCGTAGTTGGCCCAACCTGCGCGCCGCTCGAATCCTGGCACTCAAAGTGAACCGTGTCGCCCGCATCAATCGTCAACCGCGGAGCCAGCTCCGCGTTCCATCGCGAGTGCGTAGGCACAGCCGAAAGCGCATGTTCCGCCATTTAGATCTCCACCGTCATCTGCAACTCCACCAGCGCATGTCGCGGCAACCCACTCACCCCAATCGCCGCCCGCACATGCCGCCCCGGCTCCCCAAACACGGCCATCAATAAATCAGAGGCCCCATTGATCACCTTCGGCGAATCCGCAAACCCCGCCACC
>Ga0302314_10007821_pt1 | contig 19169 bp, 15 predicted proteins | sample III_Palsa_N2_3_FD_200533 | JGI IMG/M metagenome (GOLD analysis project Ga0302314, IMG submission 200533) | Peat permafrost microbial communities from Stordalen Mire near Abisko, Sweden - III_Palsa_N2_3 | ecosystem: Environmental > Terrestrial > Soil > Palsa > Peat permafrost | place: Sweden...
CCGCCGGCCGCGACGTGGCGCTGCCATTCGCCGTTGACCGGCTCGACCTTGATGACGTCCGCGCCGAGATCGCCGAGCCGCTGCGCCGCGAACGGCCCGGCCATGGCAATCGAGCAATCGAGCACGCGGTATCCGGAAAGAACGCCCATGCGTCGCAGCCTGTCCTACTGCATCACCCAGCCGCCATCGACATTGATGGTCTGGCCGGTGATGAAACTGGCACGGTCGGAGGCGAGGAACATCATCGCCTCCGCGATATCCCGCGGCGCGCCGCGGCGCTTGACCGACTGGTGATCGAGAATGAAGCGCGCGTAGCCCTCGGGGTCCGGGTGAATCTTCTCCGCGTCGGTCGGAAACGCCCCCGGTGAAATGCAGTTCGCCGTGATGCCGTCCACGCCAAGCTCGCGCGCCCAGGCCCGCGCCAACGCCACCAGTGCGCCCTTCGAGGTCACATACGGCGCCAGTCTCGTCCAGCCGCCATAGAAGGTGATGCTGGAGACATTGATGATGCGGCCCCAACCTTTCCGCCGCATGCCCGGCAACGCCGCCTGCACGTTGGCCACGGCCGAGATCACATTGACCTGCTGCACCGCCTCCCAATCCGCCAGCGCGTAGTGCTCGAACGGCCTCGAGGGATAGATTGCGGCGTTGTTGATCACGACGTCGATGCCGCCGAGTTCCTCGGCAAGCGCCGCGACGCGCGCCCGCACGGCCTCGGAGTGCGCGAGGTCGATACGCTCGATCCGCACGCTCCCCACGGGGAGTCCGGCGGCGCGCTGCGTCAACGCGGTAATCCTGGGCTCATCGATATCCACGGCGAGCACACGGGCGCCGCGCTCGGCGAAGCCGATGGTGACATCGGTCCCGAGGCCCCCCGCAGCGCCGGTCAGCAACACCGTCTTGCCAGCGAATTCCATCGCGCGTGTCTCGTCACCGTCCGGGGATCGGGTCCCAGCGCTCGCTGGGCTCCGGGAAATCATCCGGCGACTGGATCGCGATGGCGGCAATGCGGCGCTCGGCCGCGGCAATGGCGTCGGCGCCGTCAAGCACCGCGAAACGCGTGGTGTAGGCGCGCTCCTCGCCATGCTCCAGCCAGATCAGTTCGCCACGATCCTTCGCGAACGATTTCCCGAGTACGTGGTTGGTGGAAGGCTCGATCGCCAGAGCGTAGTGGCCGGCATGAAAGTTCTGCCACTCGTACTGGCAGGGAAACTCCGCCTTGTTGGTTTCGACCAGAAATCCAAGCCCGATCGTATCGTTCACCAGCGCAACCGGCATCTGCCCTGCATCGTCGGCGCCGAGCGAATGCTCCCAGACCTGCTCGTGGAAATTGACGATCGGTGCAGGCGCCGTGCGGTAGCCGACGCCCTGGGCGCGGTAGTCCGGCGTATGCGCGGCCCATGGCGTATGGACGATCGGCGCCAGGTAGCGGCTGCCTCGCGCGAGTACGGGATGGCCGATGTTGATGTGGTAGAGGAACATGTGCGGTGTGCGGTAGAAGCCGTGGTTGACGACGCGGTCCTTGAGCACGAACTCGCTCGACCCGACGCGCGCCTCGATGCGGCGGATCAGGTGCAGATCTTCGCCGAACACGGTCGCCTGCTGCACGAGGCCTTCGCAAAACAGCCAGCACTCGTCGCCGCGCCATTCCTCGCCGTACGCCAGCAGCTTTCCGGGAATCGTGCCAACGCGACCGTGGATGGAGCTGTCCACCTGCTTGCGGTGCACGTAGTGGTAGTGGGCACTCTCGTCGGAGTGCATGAACAGGATGTGGTCAAGGCCGCAGGTGACCATAAGCCCGGAGAGCGAGCGCAGCCAGGCGAGGCCGCCCTCGCCCTCGTATTCGTGCAATCCGGGATGGCGGAAACCGGCCGGCGAATGCCAGCCGATCGCCGCACCGCGGTAGTCGCAGTCGGCGACATCGAAGGCCCGATCGATCAGGACGGTGAAGCGCAGGCCGCTGCCGGTGCGGAATTCCAGCATCCGGATGCCGCGCTCCAGCCCGTCGCCGAGCGTCATCAGGCGCACGCCGGCGAACTGCGAGAGTGCGCCGGCATGCGCGGCGACATCGCGACGCGACATTTTTTGTCCGTAAAGCTCGACCATGATCGGCAGCCCTACAGACCGCCGGCCCGCAGCTTACCGTCCAGGAATTTCTTCGCCCGCGGCACGTCGCTTTCTTCCAGATGCTCGATGATGATCGGGATGTTCGGATGCTTCTCCGACAGGCGCTTGAGGTAATAATCGTAGTTCAGCGAACCAAGCCCCGGCGCCGGCAGTTCGATCTCGCCGACGCCGCGGAAGGAGTGCGCCTCGGACGCGTCGATGTCGGCGTGCTTCTCCGACTTGTCCTCGCCCGAGCGTTTGACGTCCTTCGCGTGCGAGATGCGGACCTTGTCGGCAAGGGTATCAAAGATCTGCTTCAGGATCGCGTCCATCCTGTCGATATTGTGCGTCTCGAAATAGTTGGTCGGGTCCATCAGCAGGCCGAGCGCCGGGTGGTCGATCTCGGCGAACATGCGCACGGTTTCCTCGACGGAGCCGACGACGTTGTTGACGTAGGTCTCCAGCAGGAACACCGCGCCATGGTCGTAGGCGGTCTGCACCAGCTCCTTGATGACGCCGCGGCAGATGTCCCAGCCTTCTTCGGTCTTGTTCTTTGGGTGTGCCACCCAGTCGGAGTCGGTGTCGAACGTGCCGGTCTCCGAGATCACGTAGGGCGAGCCGAAATCCCGTGCGTGGCGCAGGGTCGCCTTCAGCATGTCCAGCTTCTGCTTGCGTGCCGCCGGATCGGGATGGACGATGTTGGTGTAGGCGGAGACGCAGGAGATCGGCAGATTGTGGTCGCGGAACGTCTCCCGCACATGCTTCGCCTTCGCCGCGGTGATCGCCCCGGGCGTCGAGAAGTCGATGTCCTTGAATGCGAGGTCGAGCTGCACGGTGTTGAAGCCGATATCGCGGATTTTTCGCGCCTGCTCCGCCAGCGTGTAAGGGAAATACCCGGTGAAGATGCCGACCTGGATCATGTTCCTGCCCTTTCTTGCTTGATCAGACGCCGAACTCGGCCAGCTTGACCGGCCGGTCCTCGCGCAGCGAGCGGTATGCCGCTTCGATCAGCGCCATGGTTTTCACGTTGTCGTCACCGCTCAGCAGCGGGGGTTCGCCGGTTTTCACCGCGTATTGCAGTTGCTCCATCGTGCCGCGAAACGCGTGCGGGAACCACATGGTCGGCCAGCGCGGCTCGACCCATTTGCCATCCGTGTGTGTCGTCGACGCGTAGCGCAGCGTCGATGGCGAGCCGGCCGGGTAGTCCGGCCAGCCGATGGTGCCCTGCGCCGCGCCGAGCGTGCCCTCGACGCGCCATTTGATGTAGGTGTCCGACTCAAAACCTTCCGCGCGCGGTCCGGTCCACACGTCCTCCATCGACACTGCGAGGCAACCGCCGGGGAATTTCAACGTCGAGACGGTGATGCCGTCGGTGTGGGCGAACTCGGTGCGCGGATCGGTGCGCGCGGCGGTGTAGATTTCCGTCGGATCGCCGAACAGGAAGCGCAGCACGTCGAGATGATGGATGCTCATGTTGAGCAGCGTCAGCCGGTCGTAGTCGCGCAGGAACGGTTGCCAGTGCGGGATCGCGCGCATCTCGATGGTGGCAAGCACCGGTTCGCCGAGCGCGCCGCGGTCCATCACCTGCCGCAGCACGCGCATCGACTGGTCGAAGCGCATGTTCTGGTTCACCGACAGGATTTTTCCGGCGGCGTGTGCATCGGCGACAAGCTGTTTCGCCTCTACGAAATCCATCGCCAGCGGCTTCTGTGCCAGGATCGCGCGGATATGCGGTTGCCGCAACGCGTGGCGGATCAGCGCCGGCTGCTGGTCCGGTGGAAACGCGAGGTCGAGGATCTCGACGTTCGGGTCCTCGATCAGCGCCGCCGGTGTCGCGTGCACACGCGGGATGTTCCAGCGCCTGGCAACGTCCGCGGCCTTGGCCTCGGTGCGCGAGGCGATCGCGACGACGGGAAAGCCGGCATCCGCATACGCGGCCAGATGCACGTCGGCCATGATGAAGCCGGCGCCGATGCAGCCGATGCGGAATTCCCGGCACCTGATGACGACGTCCGGCTCGAAGCCAAGCGCGTCGCTCATGCATTCCTCCCCAGCATTTGGCCGTGGCGGTATTTCCCGCTTCGGATGCATCATGTCACGTCATACGCCCGGCCGAAAGTGATTTTTTCTGGTCGAAAGTGGGGATTTGATGATGTTTTTTGATGCGTTCCGATGGGCATACCGCTAGGCTCGCATCCGTTGGGAGGCTTGGCGTCGCACATGCGGACCACCATCACGGACCTTGCCCGGGCCGCCGGGGTCTCCACGGCCACGGTCGATCGGGTGCTGAACGGTCGGGCCGGCGTGCATGCCCGCACCCGCCGGCGGGTGCTCGCGGTGGCGCAGGAGATCGGCTACCTCGACCCTGCCCCGGCGGTCGAGGGCGGCGCGGCATCGCCGCTGGCGGATCTGGCCTTCATCGTCCCCGGCGGCACCAACACGTTCCTCAATGCGCTCAGCCGCCATCTTCGCGAGGTCGGCGAGCAGCGCGCAGCCGAAGCGCGCATCGCGGTGCACCGCATGGAGGTGTTCGATCCGGAGAGCCTGGCGGCCGGGCTGCGCGCGCTTGCCGGGTCTGCCGACGGCGTCGGCCTGATCGCGCTCGACCACCCCGCCGTGCGCACCGCCATCCGCGAGGCGGCGGCGATCGGCACGCGCATCGTCACGCTGGTCTCCGACATTTCCGACGTGCCGCGGCACGGTTATGTCGGCATCGACAACCGCGCCGCAGGCCGGCTCGCCGGCCATCTGCTCGGGCGCTTCCTGCGGCGGGGCCACGCCTGCGTCGCGATGTTCGCGGGCTCGCTGCGCTATCGCGGCCACGAGGAACGCGCCTTCGGCTTCCGCCGCATCCTGGCCGAGGAGTTCCCCGACCTGACGCTGCTGGAAACGCGCGAGATGCACGACGATTTCGAGGAATGCTACCGCGCGGCGACGGCCCTGCTCGCCAGCACGCCCGACCTCGCCGGCATCTACAATGTCGGCGCCGGCAACCGGGGCATCGTGCGGGCGCTGGAGGAGGCCGGGCGGGTGCGCGACGTGGTGGTGATCGGCCACGAGGTGACCGAGCACACGCGCCGTTTCCTGCTGTCAGGCGCGATGGACGCGGTCATCGACCAGAATCCGCAGCAGGAAGCGGAACTGGCGATCGAGTCGCTGCTGCAGGCAATCCGCGGCGGCGGCCAGCCGCTACGCGTCCCGCCGATCCGCGCGCAGGCGATTTTCCGCGAAAACCTGCCGGAGCTGTAGCCGGCCGGCTACCGCCCGCGGCGCGGAAAATCGCGTTCCAGCGCGGTGTGGATGTCCTCCAGCGCCTCGTCGGCGATCGGGCACAGCGCCAGCACCGCCTCGCGCAGTCCCTCGAAACGCTCCAGCTCCACGAGTTCGCCGCCCGGCGCCGGCCGGCGCCGGTGCAGCGCCACGTCGCGCGCGCCCTTGGTGATGACGAACAGCGGTTCCTCGGCACCCGGCGGCAGCACGGACACCCGTTCGGGAGCCGCGTCGCTGTCGAGTTGCACCTGCCAGCCGCCACGGCCTGGCGCCACCCGGCTCCAGGCGCGGACGAAGGCGATGTCGGAGGGGTGAAAAACGGGCGTCACGAATGACACCTTCGCGAACGCGGGCATGCAAGGGTCCCTGGAACCGTTGGCCGTGCGCCAGATTGGGCACCCCCAATGCTGAACGCCTCGTGAACAGTACTCCCGCGCTCCACTCTGTGGCAACCGGTCCGTTGGGAGAAAATTCCCCCTACCGTTCGCCGCCGGGAGGGCTTTAACTCCCGGCAACGATGGCGGAAGGGGAACTAGAGATGAGCGAAAATGGTCCGGTGCTCGGGCGGCGTGATGCGCTGCTCGCCGGGGCGGCACTGCTGGCGCTCGGCGGCACGCGCAGCGCCTTGGCGGCCGGGGTCGCGGGCCAGTGCATCCTCGGCGTCACCCAGGAGGCGGTGAACTTCAACCCGCTGCTCTACGTCAACACCGGCGTCGAGACCTCGGTCGAGTTCATCGTGTTCGACGCGCTGTGGAAGATCGACCCGACCGGCGCCTTCGTGCCCAACCTCGCGGCCGAGATCCCGACGCAGGCGAACGGCGGCATCAGCGCGGATGGGCGGACCTGGACGATCAAGCTGCGCCCCGACGTCTCCTGGCACGACGGCGCGCCGTTCACCGCGGCCGACGTGGTGTTCACGCTCGACACGCTGCTCAACCCCAAGGTCGTGGTGCGCAGCCGCAACGGGCACGAGCACGTCGCCAGCTACGAGGCCACCGACGACCATACCGTCAAGATCGTGCTGAAGGACGATTTCGCGCCGTACATGGTCTCGTGGCAGAAGACCAGCGTGATCCCCAAGCACATCCTGGCCATTGTGCCGGACATCAACACGGCACCGTTCAATACCCAGCCGATCGGCACCGGGCCGTTCAAGTTCAAGTCGCGCACGGCCGGCGCCTCCATCGAGTTCGAGCCGAACCCGAGCTATCACGGCGGCGCGCCGAAGCTCACCTCGCTGGTGCAGAAATACGTGCCCGACCAGCAGACGCTGTATGCGCAGTTCCAGACCGGCGAGGTCGATATCTACGACACCCAGGGCATCCCGCCGCTGCTGTACGCCAAGGCGAAGACGCTGCCGGGCTCGAAGATCCTGCTCAGCGCCTCGCCGTTCGTGGAGTTCATCTATTTCAACTGCGGCAAGCCCCAATTCGCCGACAAGAAGGTGCGGCAGGCGCTGTACCAGGCCGTCGACAAGAAGGGATGGATCGACGCGGTCTATTACGGCGTGCCGATCCCGACGCTAAGCTACCTGCCGCCGAACCACTGGGCGTACAACAAGACCCTCAAGGACCCGGGCTTCGACCTGAAGAAGGCCGCAGCCCTGCTCGATGATGCCGGCTGGAAACTCGGCTCGGACGGCGTGCGCGCGAAGGATGGCGTGCGCCTCACGTTCAGCATGTCGACCACCGCGGGCAACAAGTCGCGCGAGCAGGCGCAGCAGCTCGTGCAGCAGAACTTCAAGAAGATCGGCGTGGAGATGACGATCAAGAACATGCCGGCCTCGGTGGTGTGGGGCGACTACACGGTGAAAAGCGAGTTCGACACGCTGATGGTCGGCTGGGACGCGTTGCTGTATCCGGACCCGGACTACACCGACCGCATCGGCAGCAAGCTGATCCCGGCCAAGGGCGGCAGCGGGTCCAACTACGTGCAGTACGAAAACCCGGAGATCGACGAACTGTGCGCCAAGGGCACGTCGGTGGTCGATCAGGCCGAGCGCAAGAAGATCTACGACCGCATCCAGGAGATCCTGCTGGAGGACCTGCCGTTCGCGCCGATCTTCGCCTACGAGGTGATCGTCGGGGTCAAGGACCGCGTGCACGGCTACGAGCCCGACCCGTACACGCCGATCAACTCCTGGAACACCGCCGAGTGGTCGGTGAGCTGATGCACGACCGGGTGCGGGCCGGCTGATGGCCCGCTTCCTGCTCAACCGGCTCGGCCAGTCGGTGCTGCTGCTGCTCGGCGTGTCGGTGATCGGCTTTGCGCTGATGCATCTGGCGCCGGGTGGCCCGATGGCCGTCTACACGCTGAACCCGACGGTGACGGCGCAGGATATCGAGCGCGTCAAGCATCAGTTCGGCCTCGATCAGCCGGTCTACGTGCAATACGTCAAATGGGCCGGCGGCATGCTGACCGGCCATTGGGGCTACAGCTTCTTCGGCGGCCGCCCGGTCGGCATCATCGTGCTGGAGCGGATTCCGGCCACGCTCGAATTAATGGGATCGAGCATGGCGCTGGCACTTTTCATTGGCATCGCGATCGGCGTCCTGGCCGCCGTGCGGCGCAATTCGGTGTTCGACTACGCAACCGCGACGGCGGCGATGCTGGCACTCTCGCTGCCGACATTCTGGTTCGGTCTGCTCGGCATTTTCTTCTTTGCGCAGACGCTGGGCTGGCTGCCGGCCGGCGGCATCGAGAGCACCGGCGGCGGCGGCGGCCTGCCCGACCGGCTGCAGCACCTGCTGCTGCCGATGCTGGTGCTGGCGTTCGTGCTGGTTGCAAAGTGGAGCCGTTACACGCGCTCGGCGATGATCGACATCCTGGGCCAGGACTACATGCGCACCGCGCGGGCGAAAGGGCTGAGCCCGGCCCGCGTGCTGCTCGGCCACGGGCTGCGCGCGGCGCTGGTGCCGCTGGTGACGCTCGCCGGCCTGCAACTGCCGGAGCTGGTCGGCGGCGCGCTGGTGACGGAAACGGTGTTCTCCTGGCCCGGCATGGGCCTGCTGTTCGTCAACGCGCTCGGCACGCGCGACTATCCGGTGCTGATGGCGATCCTGATGGTCGGCGCCCTGGTCGTCGTGCTCGGCAATCTGGTGGCCGATGTCGTGACGGCGCTGATCGACCCGCGGATCAAGCTGGCCCATGCGTGATCGCGCGCATCATGGACTCGCCCTCCCCTTGCGGGAGGGGGCCGGGGGGAGGGGGCTTTCACATGTCTGACCTCCTCGCCGATGCCGCCGCCATCCGCCCGGTTGGGCGCCAGCATGTGTTCCGGCGTTTCCTGCGGCATCGGCTCGCCGTGCTCGGCGTGCTGCTGATCGCGTTCCTCGGCATCGGCGCCGCCGGTGCCACGTGGCTCGCGCCGTACGATCCGGACGACATCGACATCACCGCGCGCTACGCCGCACCGCTCAGCGAAGGCCATCTGCTCGGCACCGACGATCTCGGCCGCGACGTGCAGAGCCGGCTGATGTACGCAGGACAGATCTCGCTCTCGGTCGGCATCGCCGCGATGGCGGTCACCTTGATCGTCGGCTTCGCCATCGGCGCGTTCGCCGCCTATTACGGCGGCTGGATCGACGTCGGCCTGATGCGCCTGACCGACATCATGCTGTGTTTCCCGAGCGTTTTCCTGTTGCTGTTCGTCGCCGCCTTCGTCACGCCGACACTGACCTCGATCGCGCTGATGATCGGGCTGACCTGCTGGATGGAAATCGCGCGCATCGTGCGTGCGCAGATTCTTGCTCTCAAATCGGCGGACTTCATCGCCGCTGCGCAGATGGCCGGGGCGCCAGCGTGGCGCATCGTGCTGCGGCAGATTCTTCCCAATACACTGGCGCCGATCCTGGTGGCGGCGACGCTGAACACGGCGAACGCCATCCTGCTCGAAAGCTACATCAGCTTCCTCGGCTACGGCATCCAGCCGCCCGAGGCGAGCTGGGGCAACATGCTGACCAACGCGCAGAGCGATTTCCAGGTCGACCCCTGGCTCGCGGTGTTCCCCGGCCTCGCCATCACGCTCGCCGTCGCCAGCTTCAATTTCATCGGCGACGGCCTTCGCGATGCGCTCGACCCGCGGGTGCGCGACGGATGACGGCGCTCCTGGAGGTCGAAAACCTCTCGGTCGCCTTCGGGGCGACGCGGGCGGTGGACGGCGTCTCCTTCACGCTGGCCGAGGGCGAGACGCTCGGCCTGGTCGGCGAAAGCGGCTGCGGCAAATCGACGACTGCGCTGGCGTTGATGCGGCTGCTGCACAATGCGCGGCTCGGCGGCACCGCGCTGTTCGGCGGCCGCGACCTGCTGGCCGCGGACGAGCCGGCGATGCGGCGCATCCGCGGCGCCGAGATCGGCATGATCTTCCAGGACCCCGGCACCGCGTTGCATCCGCTGATCCGCGTCGGCGATCAGGTCGCCGAAGTGGTGCGCACGCATCTCGGCCTCGGCGCCGCGGCGGCCCGCGCCCGCGCGCTGGACCTGTTCCAGAAAGTCGGCATCGCCGCGCCGGAACAACGGCTGCGCGCCTACCCGCACGAACTGTCCGGCGGCATGTGCCAGCGCGTGATGATCGCCGCCGCCATCGCCTGCTCGCCGCGCCTGCTGCTGGCCGACGAGCCGACGACGGCGCTCGACGTGACTGTGCAGGCGCAAATCCTCGATCTCATCCGCGCCGTCTCGCGCGACGCCGGCAGCGCGGTGATCCTGATCACGCACGACCTCGGCGTCGTCGCCGGCATGACCGACCGCGTTGCCGTCATGTATGCCGGCAGGATCGTGGAATCGGCAGCCACGGACACGCTGTTCGCCCGCCCGTCGCACCCGTACACGCGCGGCCTGCTCGGCTCGGTCCCGGCGCTCGACAGCGGCTGGGACGAGGATCTGGCGACCATTCCCGGCAGCGTGCAGACCGCCGCCGACACGCCGGGCTGCCGCTTCGCCCCGCGCTGCCCGCTCGCCTCGGACATCTGCCGCGAGTCGCCGGCGTTGCTGGAAACCGAACCCGGCCATCTCGTCGCCTGCTGGAAGCCGGCATGAGCCCGCCGCTGGTCGAGGTCATCGGGCTCGCCCGCCATTACCGCACCGGCCGCGGCGTGCTGCGGGCGCTCGACGGCGTGGACCTCAGCATCGAGCAAGGCGAGACGCTTGGCCTTGTCGGCGAGAGCGGCAGCGGCAAAAGCACGCTCGGGCGCACGCTGGTCGGCTTGCAGGTGCCCAGCCTCGGCAAGGTGCGGTTCGACGGGCAGGACACGTCGCTGGCGACCGGCGAGGTGCTGCGGGCGCTGCGCCGCCGCCGGCAACTGGTGTTCCAGGACCCGTCGGGCGCGCTCAACCCGCGCATGACCATCGGCGCCACCCTCACCGAGCATCTGCGCGTGCAGGGCTGGAGCCGCAGCGCGGCGCGCACGCGCGTGCCGGAGGTTTTGGAGCAGGCCGGCCTGCCGGCCGCCTTTGGGCCGCGCTACCCGCACGAAATCTCCGGCGGCCAGCGCCAGCGCGCGGTGATCGCGCGGGCGATCAGCACCGACCCCGACTTCATCGTCGCCGACGAGCCGGTCTCGGCGCTGGACGTCTCGACCCGGGCACAGATCATCAACCTGCTGCGCAGCCTGCAAAGGGCGCGCGGCCTGACGATGCTGTTCATCAGCCACGACCTCGGCGTGGTCGCGCATACCTGCCGGCAGGTCGCGGTGATGTATCTCGGCCGCATCGTCGAACTGGCGCCGCGCGAGGCGCTGTTCGCCGCGCCGCGCCATCCCTATACGGCGGCGCTGCTCTCCGCCGTGCCGACCGCCGATCCGGTGCGGGAGCGGGAGCGCAGCCGCATCATCCTGGCCGGCGAGACCCCGGACCCCTCGGACCCGCCCTCCGGCTGCCGCTTCCACCCGCGCTGCCCTCTGGCCACCGAGATCTGTGCCCGCGTCGATCCGCCGATGCACAATGTTGACACTGTCCACATCACGGCCTGCCACCACCCCGACCGCGTCGACAGCCTCACGGGTCGCGGCTGAGCCCCTGGGCGGCGAGTGCGGCCAGATAGTCGCGCCAGCGCGCTGTCTGCTCGCGGCCAAGCTGGTGCAGATAGTCCCAGGAGAAGATGCCGGTGTCGTGGGTGTCGTCGAACAGGATGCGCACCGCGTAGTGCCCGACCGGCTCCAGCCCCATGATCCCGACATGCCGCCGCCCGGGCACGGTGCGCCGCTCGTTGGGGCCGTGCCCCTGCACCTCGGCGCTCGGGCTTTCCACGCGCAGGAACTCGGCCGGAAAGGCAAAGCGGCTGCCGTCGTCGAAATCGACCTCCAGCCGGTTTTCCCCGCGCTTCAGCCGGATTTCCGTCGGTGTCGGCATCAGGCCTCGTCCAGCCGGCGCGCTTCCTCGGGCAGCATGATCGGGATGCCATCGCGGATCGGGTAGGCGAGGCCGGCGGCGCGGCTGACCAGTTCGTTGGCCGCGCGGTCATAGACCAGCGGCCCCTTGGTCAGCGGGCACACCAGAACATCCAGCAGACGCGGGTCCACCGGCACCAGCGGCACCGGCTCCGGCGAGGATTCGTCAACGTCAGACATCGCCATTCCGCTTCCGGTTGTCCGCTCAACTCGCCTGGGCACGGTCCGAGCGGGTATCGTGCGCGTCGATGCGCAGCAGCGCCAGCAGCGTCGCCGCCCGGTCGCTCTGCGCCGGCGCTTCCAGCAGCGCCTGCTTCTCCGCCGGCTCGAACGGGCAGACCATGGCGAGCGTCACCAGCAGCATCTCGTCGCTCATCTGCCCGATCGCCTCCCAGTTGGCGTCGAACCCGCGATGCGCGAAGTAGCCGCGCAGCGCCGCCAGCAACTCCTCGCGATCGAAGCCGGGCATCTGCGGCGGCTCCAGATCGGCCGCGAAGCCCGCGTACGTCGCCCGCACCCGGCGGTAGCCGCGCCGCGGCGCCAGCTCCTCGGCGATCGTGAAGCGGCACAGCCCGGTCAGGGTGATCAAATACCGCCCGTCATCGGCCTCGCTGAACGAGGACAGGCGGCCAAGGCAACCCACCCGGTACAGCGCCGGCCCGCCCTCCAGCGGCGGCCGCTGCGGGTCGGGCTGCACCATGCCGAACATCCGCCCGCCAGCCAGCGCGTCTTCGGTCAGGGCGAGGTAGCGCGCCTCGAAGATGTTCAGCGGCAGCTTGCCGCGCGGCAGCAGCAGGGCGCCCGCGAGGGGGAACACGGGGAACGTGAGCGGCAGGTCGTCCACCCGCAACACAGGCATGCCGGTCACGGTCACCGCGGCGCCTACCTGAACAGCAGCGCGGAAAGCTTGCGCCGGGCGGCCATGGTGGAGGGGTCGTCGAACCCCCAGGCCTCGAAGAATTTCAGCAGTTGCAGCCGCGCCGCGTCCTCGTTCCATTTCGGCGCAGTGCGGATGATCTCCAGCAGCGCCTCCGCCGCCTCGGCGCGCTGGTCGCTGGCATTGAGCGCGGTCGCCAGTTCGTAGCGCGCCTGGTGGTCGTGCGGGTCGGCGGCAAGGCGGGTCAGGAAGCTATCGAGCTGCTGCCTGGCACGGCGGCCTTCCTCGGCCAGCGCCAGCGCGCTACGGGCGCCCGCCACCTCGGCGTGGTCGGCGATCTTCGGCGGCACCTGCTCCAGTGCCTCCTGCGCCTGCTCGGTATCGCCCAGCGCCAGCAGGGTGCGGATCAGCCCGCCCCAGGCTTCCGGGTTCTCCGGTTCCTGTTGCAGCAGGGCGTTGAAGATCTCCGCCGCCTCCTGGGTTTCCCCGGCCTCCAGCGCCGCTTTCGCCTCGGCCAGCAGGTCGGCCGCCGGCATGGCGCCGCCGGCGAGCTTCAGCAGCGCCTCGAAAAACCGCTTCACCTCCGATTCCGGCAGCGCACCCTGGAACAGGTCGGCGATCTGCCCCTGCCAGAACGCGGCGACGGTCGGGATCGACTGCAACGGCAGGCCGAGCTGGGCAAGCTGGCGCACCAGCGGCTGGTTCTTGTCGACGTCGATCTTGACCAGCCGGATCCGGCCGCCGGCGCTACGCACCACTTTTTCGAGCGTCGGGGTCAGCGTCTTGCAGGGGCCGCACCACGTCGCCCAGAAATCCACCACCACCGGGATGGTGCGCGACGCCTCGACGACGTCGCGCATGAACGTCGCCTGATCGCCGTCCATGATAAAATCGTCGGGAGCGGTGTCCGGTGCCCGGGGGGCGGCCGGCCGGCCGGGTGCACCGGCACCCTGGCCCGGCTTTTGGCCGATGATGTAGTCCATTGCGGGCGTCCTCGCTTGTCCTGCTTGCCATACATGTTGTGCGCCGAAGTGGCCACAAGCCACGAAACGCGCCGGCCGGCAAGCCGCCATGCGGCAGGGTTGCGCGACCCGATCGCGCCCGGCCCCGGAAGCCGCGGCGGAGCGCCACGCCGTCCCGCGCCGCCGTCGCCGGGGGCCAGAGTATTTCGGCCGGGCCGGCACGCCGCCAATATTCGTGGTCCGGCCAGAATGAACGGCAAGTGAATGATTTCGTTTCGGATGCGGACTTCGCATTGCTCCGGCGCGGCCGATTCGATACGGTATCGCGAGGCGCAGGCATGTGCGCCAATCCCCCTCCCGACAAGCGGCCCCCATGGCAAATTCGCTCCGGAGTCTCGCGTTCGCGGCGCTGCTGGCGTTGGCGGTGCCGGGGCTGGCCCGCGCCGACGGCATCGACTGCCATGCCGCCCGCGCGCCGATCGACCGCAGCATCTGCGGCACGCCGGCGCTGCTGGAGCGGGACCGCGCGCTGGCCGCCGCCTTCGCCGCCAGCGTTGCCCGCGATGCCGCGCACGCGGCCGATCTGCGCCGCGACGAGATCGCGTGGCTGAAAGCCCGCAACGCCGAATGCGGCCCGCGCGCCGACGATGCCGCTCGCGCCGCGTGTCTGGCGACGTACTATGCAAAGCGGCTGGCCGAACTCGCCCCGCCGCCGGCCTCCCCTGCCCCGCCAGTGGCCGCCGCCCCGCCGGCCACCGAGACGCCGCCTGCGCCGCTGGCTGCCGTGGCGCCGGAACCGCCGAGCCCGATGCCGCCGCCGCCCGCCGTCGCGCTGCCGGAGGCCGCGGCCAGCCTCGACCAGACAAAGCTGCCGGCGGCGCCGCGCCTGGAAACCCTGCTGCACGTCACCGCGCCCGGCCGCTTCGCGCTGAGCGCCACCAGCGCCACCGGCACCGCGCTGCAACTGGTGGACATGCTGACCGGCCCCTCCGACATCGCCGGCGAAGCCGGCAGCGTCGACGGGCGGCTCGACGCGCTGCTGGAGCAGGGCACCTACAAGCTGCGCGCCTTCGCCGCCGTCGGCGCCACCGGCGACGTCACATTGTCCGCGGTGCCGTTCCGCGATGCCGCGCCGCCGCGCACGCTCGACCTCGGCCAGCCGCTGCACACCGAACTGGGCAACCTGCAACAACTGAGCTTCTGGCTGGAGGTGCGGCCGAACACCCCGATCCGGATCGAAGCCGCCGGCCGCGCGCTGGCCGACCTGAAATTGTGGCGCAACGGCACCGACCTCATGCCGATCGCGCCGGACGTTCGGGAGATCGAGTCGACGCGCGGCCATCCGCTGACCGACATGGTGCTGCGCGGCACGCCGGAGCCCGGCACCTATCTGCTGACCGCCTATGGCGGCGGCAAACTGGTCTGGGCGGATGGCGCGACAGAGCAGCCGTTTCATCTGCGCGCGGCGCCGTCGCAGGCGCTGCAGGCCGGCGCGACCGCCGGCGGCATCGGCCCGTTCGGCAGCGAGTGGTTCGCCATCCCGGAACCTGCCGCCACGCTGCGGCTCGATCTGCCGCAGGCGGCGGATGTGCAGTTGGCCCTGGTCGCCAACGGGACGACGCAGGAGACCGCATCGATCGCGCACAACGCCCGCGCGCCGGTCGCCTGGCTCAACATCCCGCAGTCGGGTGATCCGACGCGCCAGATCGAGGTGACGGGGACCGAGGGTCAGGCGTTCAATCTTCGGCTCGAAGACACCGCCGGCCTTGGAACGACGCGGCCCGGCCGCTACTGGATTTCCGCCAGCACCAGCGGTCTTGGCGGAGACGAGCCGCCGGCCACGGCCCTGTTCGTACGGCGCACAGGGAATGGACCGACCGAGATCGCCGGCGCTTACGCCCCGCGCGTTGGCCCCGCCCTGGCGTGGCGGCAACGCTTCAACCTGCGCGGCCCCGTCGGGTTGCTGTTCGAGGCCGCCGCCGGGCCGGTCGCGCTGCGCACCGAGGGGCCACGGGTGCAGGCGACCGTCGAGCCGGTGGGCGGCCCGCCACCGCCGCCACGGGCGGACGGCGCCAAACCGGATGTCTGGGACCTCGCAGCGGGCTGGTACCGGCTGTTCCTGACACCCTTCCAGGGCGCCGCCGGTAGTCTGGACGTCACGCTCGGTCCACCGGGCCTGCTGCCGGACCATCCGGCGCAGGCGCAACCGGCAGACCCCGCGCTGACGCTCGGGTTGGTCACGCTCGAGCCAAACGAGCGGCTGACCCTGTTCAACAGCACCGCGGTCGGCGCGACTGTCGGCTTCGGCCGCCGCCCGGCGCCGGTCGATCTGGCCGAGGCGCCACTGACCGTCACCCAGGACGCGGGCGCGGCGCTGGACGTGCCCGTCCAGCTTCCGCTCGACGGCCGGCTCGCCGCGCTGGAGATCGGCGGCGCGCCGGCCGCGGTCGGCTTTACCGCCGATCCGACGGCAACCGGCGTCCGCATCGGCACGGCCCATCTGCCGGCGCCGGCCCATGCCCGCAACGTCGCACTGTCCTGGCAACCGCCACCCACCGCGCAACCGCCGGTGCCGCCACCGACGCCGCCGGACGCGCTCGATGCGCTCGGCGCCGGCGCACCGCGCTTCCTCGATCTCGGGCGCGACCAGCAGCGCAGCTTTCTGCTCACGGTGCCCGAGGGCGGGCTGTTCCGCGTCGAGACCGTTGGCCGGCTGCGCACCGCCGGCGCCATCGCAACGGCGTTCATCCCCGACCTGGACGACGCCGACGCCAACGGCATCGGCCAGAATTTTTTGCTGCAACGCTTCCTGCGCGCCGGCAGTTATCGCGTGCGCGTCACCGCCCAGGAGTCCGCCGGCAGGCTGGGCCTCGTGGCGCGGCCGGCGCCCGTCGCGACCGGGCCGACATTGGTGCCCGGCGGCAGCGTCCGCGCGGCCCTGGCAGCCGACGCCGGCGTGGTGGTCCCGATCGAGATCGCCGCCGGCGGACGATACCACCTCGACCTGCTGAGCCTCACGAACGGCCTGACGGCGCGGCTGGAAGACGCCGAGGGCTGGCCGCTGCTGCGGGCCGGCGATCTGTCCTCGCTCGACCAGACTCTGTCGCCCGGACCCTACCGGCTGCTGCTGCAGCCCGCCGGCATCGCCGCCCGCGTAGTGGCGAGGCTCGCTCGCCTTGAGGAACCGGCGGCGCATGTCGGCCACGGGCCGTTCCCGCTCGCCTTCGGCAGCATGCAGTCCGCGACATGGCGCGAGCCGCCGGGCCGCGACGATCCGCGGACGCCGGATGCCTGGACGTTCGCGCTCGCCGGCCCCGCCGCGGTGACCCTTGCCGTCAGCGAGGGCATGGTGGCCGACCTGCTGGCCGAGGGCGCCGACCTGCCGCTGGCCCGCTTCACCTCGGACAACCCCTTTGCCGGCACGCTGCCGGCCGGCGCGTGGCGCGTGCGGGCCTCCAGCCTCGGCCGCAACGACCGCCTGGACTACACGCTGGCGCTGGCCAGCCATGAGTTGCAACCGGGGCGGCCACGCCACGTCACGCTGCCGACGAGCGTGCCGTTCGCCATCGCCGACGACCGGGTGGTGAGCCTGACGACATTCGGCCGCATCCCGCTGCGCGCGGTGCTCAGGCGCGCCGACGGCCACGTGGTCGAGCGCGTCGGTGACCGCGGCACCGACTGGAATATTGGTCTCTCCCGGCGCCTGCCGGCCGGCGCCTACACGCTGGAGCTCGCCAGCGCGGCGCCCGGACGCCCGGAGCCAGTTGCCCCCGCCGACGCACAGCAGCAGACCGGTGACGACCAGGGCGACAACCAGGGCGCCGCGCCCGCGCAGGACGCGCCGCAGGAGCAGCCGGCCGACAGCGCCGATGCCGCGCCGGACAGGGGCGCGGTCGAGGTCAGCCTCGCGCTGCCGGACGATCGTGCGCCCGTCATCGCCGCCGCGGAGGGCGTGACCGAGCTTGCCGGTGGCGGCGTGCATCACCTGTTGCTGCCGACGCCGCCGCCCGGGGCACTCACGGTCGCCGCCGCCGCCTCCTCGGCGGATCTCGTGCTGGCGCTGGAGCGGCGCGACGCGGCCGGCGTCTGGCAGACCGTCACGGTTGCGCGCGGCACCACGCCGGTGGCCGGCGCGCTGGCGGGCGAGGGCTGGCGCGCCTCGGTCTGGACTCTCGATGGCGGCCAGGAGCCGATCCGCTTCGCCGCACGGACTGTCGCGTCGTCGCCGGTGCCGCTCGGCGAGGTCGCAGCGGTTCCGCTCGATGTCGGCGGGCTGCCGCAATCGCTCGCGGTCGCGCATGTCGCGGTGCCCGGCGCCGGCGCGCTGCGGCTGTCCGGTGACGCCGCCGGGCTGCAAACCGTCTTCGCCGACGGCGCGCCGCTGGTGCCGCTCGCCGGCGCGCTGGTGCTGCCGCAAAGCGACGACCTGTGGCTGCTGGCGCGCGGCCGGCCGGACAAGCTGGCACTCGCGCCGGTCGCCACCACGCCGGGTCAGCCGCTCGCGCTTGCCATCCCGGAGGGCGGCCAGGCGCTCCTGCAAGGCGCGCCACCGGCGGACGGATCGACGCGGTTGTGGCTCGCCGAAAGCGGCCTCGGCCAGCCCGGCGTCGAGGCCGGCCGCGGCATGGGTGTCGCAGCGGGTAGCGCGCTGGCGCTGGCCGGCGGTGGCGGGCCGGCAAGGCTGTTCGATGCGGGTGCGGCCGACGCGCTGCAACTCCAGGCCACTGTCCTCGACCTCGCCAATGTCGCGGCGCGCGCGCTGGAGGCGCCGTTCGCTGAGAACGTGCCGGCGCGTTCGGTGCTGCCGCTGCGCCTGCCCGACGGCACGCACAGCGTGCATCTGGACCTCGCCGCCGGCACCGCCGCGATCCTCAACCCGCGCGATCCGCACGCCATCACCGTCTGGACCGGCAACGCCGGCCTGAGCCGCACGCTGGAGGCGGACGGCGCCGAGTTGCTGCTGGTCAACACCGGCGCCGAGGCCGCGCCGGCCGGCGTGAGCTGGACGACCGGCGATGCGCCCGCGCTGGCGCTGCGGCCGGGCGTGCCGATCAAGCGCTTCTTCGGCGCCGCCGGTTCGCTCGACCTGCTGGTTGCCGGCACCGGCCGCCTTGTCGTCGCCGGCGGCAGCGCCACGCTGATCGGCGAAGACGGCCACGTCGCGCGCGGCACTTTTCTGCCCGTCGCCGGCCCCGGCCGCGTCATTCTGGACCACGGCCCCGGCTTGCTCGCCGCCTGGATCGAGGGCGGCGATACGCCGCCCTGGCCGGAGCCGGCGCCAGAAACCGTCGCATTGCCGGCGCATCTGCCCCTGCACGATGCGGCGATGGCGCTGGCGTTGTCGCCGGCAACGCCGGTGCTGTTGCACATCGACACGACCGCGCCGGTGATCCTGGCGATCGGCGACGAACCGCCCAAAATGTTCCCGGCCGGTGCCGACTGGCATCGCTATCTGCCGCCCGGCCCCGCCACGCTGCGCATCATCTCGCCGCATGACGGCCCGCTCGCCGGCACGCTCGATCTCGCCGCCGCCCCGGTGGCGGAGGCCGCCGAGGGGATCGGCCCGAC
>Ga0302314_10007822_pt1 | contig 19169 bp, 18 predicted proteins | sample III_Palsa_N2_3_FD_200533 | JGI IMG/M metagenome (GOLD analysis project Ga0302314, IMG submission 200533) | Peat permafrost microbial communities from Stordalen Mire near Abisko, Sweden - III_Palsa_N2_3 | ecosystem: Environmental > Terrestrial > Soil > Palsa > Peat permafrost | place: Sweden...
GACCGGGTCAAGTACTGGGCCTGCTCCACCCCGTGCAACACCGACTTCCTGGCGACCTCGCTCGGGCCGAAATGGAACGGCAAGCTGTTCGTCAACGCCGAGCTGACCCCGCTTGACGGCAACACCAGCGCGACCGCGCAGCTGTTCGACGCCATCCTCAAGCAGTACGGCTCCGACGTCTCCGGCGGCGTCGGCTCGTTCTCCGAGATGGGCTTCACGATCGCCGAGATCGGCACGCACGCTCTGGAGAGCATCACCGGGCCGTACACCATCGCCTCGGTGAGCGCCGCCCTCGAGGGGGTCTCCAACTACAACACGGGCATGCTCTGCCAGGGCTACACCTACGGCAGCTACTCCGAGCACATCCCGAACAACATGGACTACACGGTCACGCCGGACAACGGCAAGTTCGTCGAGGCCTCCACGGGCGGCGGATGCACCCTGATCTCGGCCAGCGACCCGCAGATCGCCGCCTACCGGGCCATCGCCGGCACGGCGCCGATGGCCTCCTAGTCCGACCGTCTCCGAGCACACAACCAAGGGACTGAAACAGTTACATGCCGAGCTGGGCGGAATTTCAGCCCTACATCGTGACCGGCCTGGCCCTGGGCGGGCTCTACGCCCTGTCCGGGGTTGGGCTGGTCGTGCTGTACCGGGCCACCGGGGTACTCAACCTCGCGTTCGGCGCGGTCGGGGCGATGGGGGCCTTCATCGCGTACTCCCTGATCCAGGCGGGCGATCCCGGCTGGGTCGCCTGGATTACCTGCATCGTGTTCGGCGGCGTGGTGACGCTCGGCTACGGCATGGTCTTCGGGCCTGCCCTGGCCGGGCGCGGCCCGCTCGTCCAGTCCATCTCCACGCTCGGCCTCGCCCTCGTGCTCTTCGGGGTCATCGACCTGGCGTGGCCGACGACCGGCGGCCAGTCGCCGTCGATCTCCTTCCCGACCGACAACGGCGGATTCTCGGTCGGACAGCTCCAGGTCAACTGGACGCAGGTCATCGCGCTCGCGCTCGGCGTCGCGATCACGGTCGGCACCGCCGCGTTCCTGCGGTTCTCCAAGCTCGGCACCGCGATGCGGGCGATGGCCAACGACCGGGAGATCACCGCTACCCTCGGCGTCCCGATCCGCCGGGTGGAGGCCGCCGCCTGGCTGGGCTGCGGGCTGCTGGCAGGCATCGCGGGGATCATGCTGGCCGACCTGTCCGCCCTTGATGACACCACGCTGACCTTCACCGTCGTGATCTCGTCCCTGGCGGCCGCGCTGATCGGCCAGCTCCGCTCGATCCCGGTGACGTTCGCGGCCGCGATCGTGATCGGGCTGGTCCACGACCTCATCACGCCGATCACCCAAATCAGTAACTACCAGGACATGACGCCGTTCGTGCTCGCCGCGATCGCGCTGCTGGTGATGTCCCGAGGACAAGTCTTGTCGCGATCCCGTGAGGAAGGGTGAGCCGGTGATCGACACCGCCGGGCCCAAGGCGCCCGCTGCCTCATCCCGCCCCCCAGTACTCGACCGCCGCTCGCTGACCAGGTTCGCGGTCATCGCGGTGCTGCTGCTGCTCGCCATCTTCGCGCTGCCGCCGCTCATGTCGGGCTACTACACCGACACGATGACCCAGGTGGCGATCTACTCGATCGTCACACTCGGCCTCGGCCTGCTCGTCGGCCGGGTCGGCCTGTACTCCCTCGGCCAGCTCGCCGTGCTCATGATCGGCGCCTGGGTCGGCGCGCGGCTGCTGTTCGCCACCAGCCAGCCGTACATCCTCGTGCTGATCGAGGCGGGCCTGGTCACGGCGATCATCGGCTCGCTGATCACACTGCCCGCGCTCCGGCTGCGCGGCCTGTACCTCGCGCTGATCACGCTGATGCTGGCGGGCGGCGTCATCGTGGTCGCGGCGACGCTCAACTTCCCGAACGGCGGCGGCGGCTTCTCCGGGTACAACGGGGCGCTGCTCCACATCCCGGCGATCAGGCGGCCGTCGTACGCAGGCACCGACCCGGCGTTCTATCGGTTCTCCGTGATCGTCGCGATCGTCATGTTCCTGCTCGTCTACGCCCACCTGCGGACCCGGCCGGGCCGGAACTGGGCGGCGATCAAGCAGAGCGAGCCCGCAGCGCTCGCGGCCGGCATCAACACCACGTACTACAAGCTCTGGGCGCTGGCGCTGTCGGCGTTCGTCACCGGCGTGGCCGGCGCGCTGCTGGCCGGCGCGGACCGCGAGCTGTTCTCGATCGACTTCCCGATCCAGAACTCGATCACGCTCCTCGCCGTCGTGCTCATGGGTGGCGCGTTCAGCCTGGCCGGCGCGGTCATCGCGGCGTTCTTGCAGGCGTTCCTGCCCGCGCTGCTGCAGAACTGGGGCGTGCCCAACGACTGGCTGATCATCTTGTTCGGCATCGGCGTCATGCAGGTGCTTGCCACCGCGCCGGGCGGCATCGCCGACCAGTTCCCGAAGGACATGAAGCGGCTGTACCGGCTGATCAGCCGATTGTGGCGACGGCCTGAGGCGGGGATCCAGGCCGGGGCCGGCGGCGTCTCGGGGGCGGCCGGGGTTTCTGGAGGTGATGGAGCGTGATCGAGGTCAACGACCTCACGGTCCGGTACGGCGGCGTCACCTCGCTCGACGGGATGAGCCTGACGTTTGCCGACGGCGTGTGCGGGCTCATCGGCCCGAACGGCGCGGGCAAGACGACGTTCTTCAACGTGCTGTCCGGGTTCGTCCGCCCGGCGGCCGGCACGGTCACCGCGTTCGACGAGAACCTGCTGCGGATGACGCACTTCCGCCGCGCCCGCTGGGGGGTGCGCCGCACCTTCCAGACCGAGCAGGCGATCTCCGACCTGACCGTCTACGACAACGTCGCGATGATCCATTCCCGGCTGCGCGGCGCGGCCCGCCGCGACGACGTGGTCGCCTCGATCGAGTTCGTCGGCGGCGGCGTCTCCCCCTGGGCGAAGGTCGGCTCGCTGACCGCGGGCCAGCGCCGCCTGGTCGAGGTCGCCCGCGCGGTCACCGGCAAGCCCCGGCTGATCCTGCTCGACGAGCCCGCCGCGGGCCTCCCGGACGAGGAGACCGCGCACCTGACCGCCGTGATCCGCGGGATACCGGAGCAGACCGGGGCGCTGACCATCCTCGTCGATCACGACATGGCGCTGGTCTCCGCGGTCTGCACGACAGCGGCGGTGCTCGACTTCGGCAAGCTGATCGCATCGGGGCCGACCGCGGCGGTGCTGCGGGATGAGCACGTGATGCGGGCCTACCTTGGCACGGCGGAGGTGTGATCGCTCATGGCATCGCTTGAACTGTCGGAGATCACCGTGGAACGGGGCGGCCGCCCGGTCGTCAAGGACGTGTCCATCAGCGTGCCCGCGGGCCAGGTGACCGCGCTGCTCGGCCCGAACGGGGCCGGCAAGTCGTCCCTGGTCCTCGCCGTCGGCGGGGTCATTCGCCCGCGCCCGGGGTCGGTCTCGCTCGACGGCCTCGAACTGGCGGGCCGGCGCCCGGAGAAGATCCGCGGGGTCGGCGTGGCGATCGTGCCCGAGGGCCGCCGTCTGCTGCCCGACCTCTCGGTCGACGACAACCTCAAGGTGGCGACGTACACGCTGTCCAAGCAGGCGGCGGCCGAGGGGCGCGCCCGCGCCCTCGAGCTGTTCCCCCGGCTCGGCCAGCGGCTGACCGTGCAGGCGCGGCTGCTGTCGGGCGGCGAGCAGCAGATGGTGGTGCTCGCGCAGGCGCTGGTCTCCCAGCCTAAGTACATCCTCATCGACGAGCTCTCGCTCGGCCTCGCCCCGGTGATCGTCAACCAGCTGATCCCGGTGATCCGCGCGCTGGTCGACTCCGGCATCGGCGTGCTCCTCATCGAGCAGTTCGCGGCCGTGGCCCTGTCCCTGGCAACCAACGCGCACGTGATGGAGAACGGTGTCCTGCGCTACTCGGGCACCGCCGCCGAGCTCAAGGCCAAGCCCGACCTCCTGCACTCCGCTTACCTGCTGCGCGGCGCGTCCGCCGCAGGAGGCCCGGCCGACCAGCTGGGCGGCACCCCCGCCACCGACGAGCCGACTCCCTAGGCACGCCAACGCCGTCTCCTTCCGCTACCGCAACAGCGCCCAGCCCAGGTCTGAGACAGAGCACACCATCGCCCTGGAGGGGGTCATGGACGAGGCTCGCCCGGCGGAGGACATGGCTGATCCCCGCAGCGGCCGTGGTCGTGATCGTGGCCGTGGCCGTGTCGGGGCTGCCGGGTGCGCGCTACGTGATCGGGTGGTGGGCCGGGCCGAGGTCTATCGGCGTCGGGACCGAGGGCGCGGATGCGCTGGCCTGCTCGCCCGACGGCGGACTCTTTACGCGGCCAACTGGGACGAGGAAGGCGACAGCGGCGGCATCACGGTCGTGAACCTCGCGACCGTGCGGGGGAAGATGCGATCTGGTCGGCATCGATATGACGACTGGCGCGGCTCTCCGGCCGGTCCGCCTCGACTCCGGGTGCGACCAAGTTGAGGTCGCTCCGAACCAGCGCCGCCTCCTCGTTCTCAGCAGCGACAACAGACTGACCGGCGTGAACAGCATGACAGGCCAGGTAGAAAAGACGATCCGGACAGCAGGCTTCATTGCCAGCGAGGGCGCCTGCGACTTCCTGACAGCCCCAAACGGGCGCACCGCGTACGTCGCGGACCAATTCCAGGGGGTCGTGGTCATCCCGGTGGCTTACTGACAGGTCGCTCGACCGCTTGGGGTCGGGGGGTGCCGAGGCTCACTAGACTTGGCCGATCGCTCGGGAACGGGCTCAATCGTCGGTGGAGGAGGCGTGGTGGCGTCAGGCGCTTGGGGTGGGCGGCCGGCGCTGGCAGCCTCGGCGGTCGCGGGCATCGCGGTGGTTGCCTTCTCGGTCGCGGCTTGCGGCTCGGGCGGGGTCTCGGGCCTGGCCAGCGCGGCCGGGGCCGGCCGCGCGGAGGCGTCGTCAACCGGGTCGGCCGCCTCGGCTCCAGGATCATCGTCGCCGGCCGGGTCCCCGGCGTCATCGTCGTCGGCGAGCGCAGTGCCGTCGACCGCTGTGCCGTCGACCGCCGTGCCGTCATCGGGGGCTGCCCAGTCGGTGGACTCGCTGCGCGCCGACCCGTTCTCGGCGGCGGTGGACGGGTACCTGGCGGGGCGGTCGGGGACGGTGCTTGCGGCCGTTTACGACGTTCGCACCGGGCAGAGCTGGCGGCTCGGGGACGGTCCCGCGCAAGACGAGGCGTCCGTGGTCAAGGTGGACATCCTGGAGACGCTGCTGAGCGCCAGCGACGGGACCGGCCTGTCGTCGGATAACCAGGGGCTGGCCGAGCAGATGATCGAAGACAGCGACAACGACGCCGCCACCAGCCTCTGGTACGCCGCCGGCGGAACCGCGGGACTGGCGGCCTACAACGACCGGGTCGGCCTGACCGGGACGACGCCGTCGGCGTGCGTGGTGTGCGCCGACTTCCCCTGGCCCGGCTGGGGTCTGACCACCACCGTCCCCTACGACCAGATCACGCTGCTGAAGCAGCTGATCGAGCCCGGACCGCTGCTGACCGCGGCCGACCGCCAGTACGCGCTGTCGCTACTCGAGAACGTGACGCCCGACCAGGCGTGGGGGGTCAGCGGCGGCGTCCCGGCCGGCGTGACCGTGGCACTGAAAAACGGCTGGCTGCCGTTGAACGATGACAACACCGACTGGCAGATCAACAGCGAGGGCTGGGTGTCCGGCGACGGCCGCGACTACCTCATCTCCGTCCTCACCACCGGCAACCCAACGGAGCAGTACGGCATCGACACCATCAACGGGCTCTCATCGTCGATCTGGACCGCATTGGGCTAACGACCAACCGCACGGCTCGGCCGCCGTCTAGAGCTGGCCCTGCTGGTAGGTCGTCAGGCCGTACTGGGTGGCGATGGGGTTCCAGGCGGCGGCGAAGTCCGTCTTGTACTCGGTGGCCTCGTCGTCGGGGGCGATCGTGGTCTGGTAGCCGGGGTCGTTCGTGTCGCCCGCGACGCAGCCCTGGGTGACCTCGTCGTGAGCCCAGGTCGCGAAGCCCTGGTCGGCCTCCATCGACGCCTGCCACGCCTCGGTGAGGTCGCTCAGCAGCGCCGGCGGCAGCGCCGCCCGGGCCGGCATGCTCGCCAGGCTGGCGAGCAGCGTGCGCCGGGAGCTCACCGCGCGGGTGAAGACGGCCGCGTCGCCGTCCAGGTTCGGCCCGCAGCGGTAGACGTCGTTATAGGCGTTGTTGATCGCCGTCCGATCGGTGACGCTGCTGGCCAGCATCCCGGCGACGGTCGACGCGGCCTGCTTCTCGGTGACCGCCGTCGATGAGACGGACGCGGACGCGGAAGCCGAGGCGGACGCGGATGGTGACAACGAGGCCGACGTTGACGCGGCCGGCGAGCTCGCGGCGACCGAGGCCGTCGGCGGCGTGGTCGTGGTGGAGTTGGCGGCGTCGTTGACCGTCTCGTGGTGGCTGAACGGGTGAAGCAGCACCACGATCGCCACCACCGCGACCGCCGCCACGGCGGCCAGGACCGACCAGAACAGGGGCGCGCGCGATCGCCGGTTACCGGCTCCCGGTCGACGCGGAGGCCCGGGCGGGGTCGGCGGCCCCGACGGGCCGCCGCCCGGAGCCGTCCCGAACGGGGGACGGTGCGGACGCTGGTAACCGGGGGGCTGGTAGCCCGGGGGCGGGTAACCCGGGCCCGGGTACGGTATCGGCGGCTGCTGATACCCGGGCGACTGGTACGGCTGAGGCTGCTGGCCGTCAGGCTGGTACACCGGAGGCTGGTATTCCGGGGGCGGGCTCGCGGGCTGCTGATTCGCGGTCGGCGGACTGGCCGGGGGCTCGAACGGGCTGCGCGGTTCGGTGGCGCTGTACCAGTCGCTCCACTCGTTGCGCGGCGGGGAGTCCGGCCCGGGAATTGGCACGACGCTCTGCAGGCCGACCTCGGTGAAACCCGGCCCGCTAGGCTCCGCTGGTGCTGGTGCTGGTGCTGGTGCTGGTGCTGGTGCGACTCCAGGTCCGGGTTGGGGAGCCTCGGCCGCCGTGGGCTCGTCGATGACGCGCTGCCCGCACTTGGTGCAGAATCTCGCACCGGAGCGCAGCCCTGTCCCGCATCTGCCGCACCAGCGGCTCAGCTCTGCCACTGCACCACCGCCCACCCTTTGAACTCAGGGTAGGGGAGCGTGCGCCGGCTGCCAAGAGGCGCGCGACGCACTGGCGGCCGTGCCCCGGACCGATGCCGCGACGATCCGCCGCGGTCGCAACCGCGGTCCCGTCCCGGTCGCGCCGCTCACCTGTGCCGACGTCCGTCCACGGCCCCGCCATCAGCCCCGGGCACAAATGATCGTATAGGAAATGGTGGCCTACTTTATAACAATGATCACGTCACAGGGGTTGAATGGTTATTAGGAGACCATATATGTTCCTGGCATCGCAGGGACATCGCAGCGACCCGGTGCCGCCCTCGCAGGCGGTCGACCGACAGGAGGCCGGCGCTCATGAGCGACCACACCAGCGCCGGGCCAGGCGACGGCCGCACGCTCGGGGCGGAGAACCGGGGCGCGCTCGCCGGGGTGCGGGTGCTCGACCTCACCCACCAGGTCGCCGGCCCTTCAGCCACGCTGATGCTGGCGTTCCTCGGCGCCGAGGTCGTCAAGGTAATCGCGCCGGGCAGCCGAGACAGCTACGACGGCATCGCTTTCTACCTCAACAACGCCTCCAAGAAATCCATCGAGCTCGACCTGAAGTCGGAGGCGGGCGTGCAGGCGGCGCTGCGCCTCGCCGACCAGGCCGACATCTTCGTGGAGAACTTCTCGCCCGGGGTGATCGACCGCCTCGGCCTGTCCTGGGACGTCCTCTCCGGGCGGAACCCACGCCTGATCTACGCCCAGGTGAAGGGGTTCGCCGAGGACTCGCCGTACCGGGACTTCCCGTGCTTCGACCCGATCGCGCAGGGCTTCGCCGGAGGGTCCGCCATCACCGGCGAGCCGGACGGGCTGCCGATGAAGCCCGGCCCCGACGTGGGCGATACCGGTACCGGCATGGTGCTCGTCGGCGCCATCCTCGCCGCGCTCTACCAGCGCGAGCGGGACGGGCTCGGCCAGCGGGTGCAGATCGCGATGACCGACCAGGTGGCGACGTTCATGCGGATCCACTTCGGGTGGCCGATCGAGCGGCAGATGGACACACCGCGGTTCGGCAATCGCCCGCCGTTCCTCGTCACCACCGCGCCGTCGGACATCTTCCCCTGCCCGCCGTTCGGGCCGAGCGACTACGTGCACATCCACGCGGGCAGCGACCGCCAGTGGGAGCGGATGGCCAAGCTGATGGGCCGCGAGGACATGCTCGGCGACGAGCGCTTCGCGACGATGACGAGCCGGGGCGAGCATAAGGCCGAGGTCGACGCGGCCGTCCGCGCCTGGACCGGCACCCTGGACAAGATGGCGGCGATGATCGCCCTCGGCGCCGCCGGGGTGCCGGCCGGAGCGCTCCGCTCCACCACCGAGGTCCTGGGCGACGCCGACCTGCGCGAGCGCGGCATCTTCGTCACCGTCGACGACCCCGGCCGGGGCGAGGTCACCATCCCGGCCTACCCGGTGAAGATGTCCAGGTCCCCCGTTCGGGTGACGGCGCCCCCGCAGCCCGGGCAGCACACCGCCGAGGTGCTGCGAGACTGGCTCGGCCCCGACGCCGCAGCGGTCGAATCCACCCTCGGGCACCGCGGCGCCGACGGCGCCGACGGCGTGGACGGCGCGGACGGCGCGCCGTGATCAGGCGCGAGGTCGCGATCGTCGGCATCGGGCAGACCGCGTACGCCAAGGCGCTGCCGGGCACCGCCTGGGAACTGGCCATCGAGGCGATCCTGGCCGCCCTGGCCGATGCCGGGATCGACCCGAAGGACGTGGACGGCCTGTGCCGCTTCGCGCCGCCGTTCGAGACCGTCAGCGAACCGCAGCTGGTCCGCGCCCTCGGCATCCGCGAGCTCACGTTCTTCGCCGAGTCGCCGCTCGGCGGGGAGGCCCTCGGCGCGGTCATCGCGCACGCCGCCGCGGCGGTCAAGGCGCGGCTGGCGAGCACCGTCGTCGTCTACCGAGCGCTCAGCCAGTCCAAGGGCGGCCGGTTCGGCCGGGCCGACGGCCGAGGCCCGGGCGGAGCCGCCCCCGCCACCGCCACCGCCGGCGCCGACCCGAACCCGCACGTCGTGGTGGCCGAGGAGGACAACCGGTCGTTCGCCTGGCCGTACGGGCTCATGTCGCCCGGCCAGCTGTTCGCCCTCTGGGCCAGAAGGTACGCCATCGTCAACCGCCTCACCGACGAGGACCTCACCCAGGCGCTGGGCGCCATCGCCATCACCCAGCGGCGGTACGCCAACAACAACCCCAACGCGATGATGCGGGACCGGAAGATGGACGCCGACGACTACCGGAACGCGCGGATGATCAGCGAGCCGCTCCGCCTGTTCGACCTCTGCCTGGAGAACGACGGCGCCTGCGCCTACGTGGTCACCGGCGCGGAGACCGCCCGGGCGCTCCGTGACGATCCGGTGTACCTGCTGTCGGCCACCCAGACGATCAGCCCCTACCGCGAGCCGATGGGCATCTACGTCACCGGAGAGCTCCTCGAGCTGTTTCCGCCCGCCACCGCCGCGCGGCTGTTCGCCGACGCCGGGGTGGGCAGGACGGACATCGACCTGGCCGAGTTCTACGACGCGACCTCGTACATGCCGCTGCGCTCGCTGGAGTCCTACGGATTCGTCCCCGACGGCCAGGCCTGGCGCTACGTCACCGAGACCGGGACCGGGCCGGACAGCCCGCTGCCGGTCAACACCCACGGCGGGCACCTGTCCGAGGCCTACCTGCACGGCATGAACGGCGTCCTCGAGGCGGTCAGGCAGCTTCGCGGCACCGCCAGCAACCAGGTCGCCGACCCGGAGATCGCCCTCGTCGGCGCGCCGGCCGGCAGCGCCATGATCCTGGCCCGGTAGCGAAGGAGCGCGCAGCGATGGCGATTATCCCGGCCGCCACGGACCTGACCAGGCCCTACTGGGACGGCGCCCGCCACGGCAAGCTCGTCGTCCAGCGCTGCAACAACTGCGCGAACCACTGGCACCCGCCGCTGCCGGGCTGCCCGCACTGCCATTCGACCGATCTCGGCTGGCAGCAGGTCTCCGGCACCGGGACCGTCTACACCTACACCGTGGTCAGGCACGCGACCCACGCCGCGCTGGCCGGCCACATCCCCTACGTCATCGCGATCGTCGAACTCACCGAGGGCCCCAGGATCGTGACCGGCATCACCGGCTGCGACCCGCGCGACGTCAGGGCCGGGATGGAGGTTCGGGTCCGCTTTGAAGCCGTCACCGACGACGTGACGCTCCCGTACTTCGAGCCCGCCTCACCGTAGGAGAGAACTGTGGGACTACTTGACGGCAAGGTCGCCTTTGTCACCGGGGCGGCGCGCGGGCAGGGCCGCTCGCACGCGATCCGGCTCGCGCAGGACCGGCGGATCGTCGCCCGCAAGGCCGACATCCGCGACCTCGCCGCGGTGCGGTCGGTGCTCGACGCAGGGCTGGCCGAGCTCGGCGGGCGGCTCGACATCGTGGTCGCGAACGCCGCGATCATCTCCTGGCCGCAAGACACCTGGGACATCGACCTGGATCAGTTCCGTGAGCTCGTGAAAGCGGGTTTCGCGGAGATGAACCTGCTGCCGATCCCGTGGGTGGACCCGGTCGACGTCTCCAACGCGATCGTCTGGCTCGCCTCGGACGCCGCCCGCTACGTCACCGGCGTCACGCTGCCGATCGACGCAGGGAACCACCTCAAGTGCTGAGCGACAGCTACGGCTCCGCCCATGTCGCGTTCCCCGGCGGGATCGTGGTCCTGCTCGTGGTGGTGATCGTCATCGTGGTCGTCGTGGTCATGCGAAGGGACAAGGGAGGCTGACGATGCGGACGCAAGCGGCTGTGCTCTACCAGGCGGGCACCGACTGGAAGGTCGAGGAGATCGAGCTCGACCCGCCGGGGGCCGGGGAGGTGCTGGTGCGGGTGGCCGCCGCCGGGCTCTGCCACTCCGAGGAGCACCACCGGGTCGGTGACATCCCGTTCGCCGGGCCGATGATCGGCGGGCACGAGGGCGCCGGGTACGTCGAGGCCGTCGGGCCGGGGGTCTCGCTGGCCCAGCCGGGCGACTACATCGTCTTCTCCTCGATCCCGAACTGCGGCCGGTGCCCGTCCTGCGTGCGCGGCCGGCAGAACCTGTGCGACGTCGCGGCCGGGATCATGACCGGCAGGCAGATCTCCGACGGCGGCTCGAGGCACCGGAACCTGGCCGGAGCGGACCTCACCATCACCTGCCTGGTCGGCTGCTACGCCCGGCACACGGTTGTCAACGAGGCGTCGGTCATCGTCGTGGACCCGTCGTTCCGGCCGGAGGCGGCCTGCCTGACCGGCTGCGGGGTGGCGACGGGCTGGGGCTCGTCGGTCTACGCGGGCGGCGTCCGCCCGGGCGACGCGGTCGCGGTGCTCGCGCTGGCCGCCAAGCGCGGCCGGATCGTCGTCACCAACATCTACCCGATGACCGACACCCGCCCGCGGCTGGCGCTGTCCGGGCTGGCACAGTGGGAAAAGCAGATCGTGGGCTGCATCTTCGGCTCGGTCAACTCCCGGGCTGACGTGCCAATGCTGCTGGACTTGTACAAACACGGGCAATTGGACCTGGACGCCATGGTCACCAGGACCTATCCTCTTGAAGGCATTAACCAGGGCTACCAGGACATGCACGACGGGAAAAACATTCGCGGGGTCCTCGTCATGTAGTTTTCGTTTTCGGGCCGCAGGGTAGCCACACGGGGCAGCAGGTGAACCGCAACGCGCACAGTGGTGCTAGGACCATGGTGGCACCTCGGCGCGGCGAGAATGATCGGTGGTATGAGCAGCAACGGGGAGACGATCGCGGCCGAGGCATTCCCGTTGAGCGGATCGCACGTCATCGCGGCGGCGAGATCGCATCAGCCGTGGTTTGACCGCCGCTACGAGATGGCCGCCTACTGGGTCTTCGCGGCCTACGCGCTGGCCGTCGTCCTGCTGGCCGGGGGCCAGGATGTGATCTGGGCGGCGTGGGCGGCGCCCGCCTACTGCATCGCCGCGGTCGCGTTGCCGTGGTCGCGCTCCTGGGGCGTCGCCGTGCTTGTGGCCGTGTTCGCGGTGGCGGCGCCGCTGCTGGCGATGATGGCCCAGGGCGGCGAGTGGGCAGCCGGGATGACCGTCATCGAGCGGTCCGCGACGCTGCTGATCAGGGACGGAACACCGTACCTGCCGTCCGGGCAGCTCTCCTCGTGGCTGGCCTATAACCCCTACCTGCCCGCCATGGCCCTGTTCGGCCTGCCCGGCGCGATCGGGCTGCAGGGGGCACCCGGGGACCCGAGGGTCTGGCTGGTCCTGGTGACGGTGGCGGGCCTCGCGGCGGCGCTGAGCCTCGCCGTCCCGCATTCGGTCAGGGACTGCGCGGGCTGCCGCCGCAGCCTGCTGCGATCGATCGCGTTCGCGACCGCCTGCCCGGCCGTCGCGCTCAATCTGGCGGTGACCACGACCGACCCGCCGGTGCTGGCGCTGATGGTGCTCGCACTCGCCCTGCTCAACTTTCCCGAGCGCACCTGGCCCGCCGCGGTCGCGCTGGGCCTGGCCTGCGCGATGAAGCCGACCGCGTGGCTGGCGATCCCGGTGCTGGCCGCGATGCTCCGCTACCGGGACGGAACGGCCGCGGCGGTCAGGTTCACCGCTACCTCGGCCGCCGTCTTCCTAGCGATCACGCTGCCGGTCATGCTGGCCAACCCCGTCGCGATGGCGCAGAACACGGTGCTGTTCCCGCTCGGCCTGACCGCCCACCTGACGCCGGCGCAGAGCCTGACCCCGGGCGACCTGCTGGCGCGGACCGGCCCGGTCGGCCACGACCTGTCGGTCGGCCTGCTGCTCGTGGTCGGCATCGCCGTGGGCGTCTTGCTCCTCGTCCGCCCGCCCCGCAACCCGCGCGCGGCCGCCTGGTGGCTGGCGATCGGGCTGGCCCTCATGTTCGCGCTGGGGCCGGACGAGCGCTTCGGGTACTTCATCTACCCGCTCGGCCTCCTGGGCTGGCTGGCGCTGACCCGCCCGGCCAAACAACCCGTGGACGCCGTCGCGGTCGAGCGCAAACGGGACCACTCAGTTGAAATGCCCGGCTTGAAATAAGCCTTTGATTAGCTAGCGCGCATCGGTGGCAATTACAGGGAGGGGAGCGCAATAAGCCGGCCGAGCTGGCCGGCCGGGGGAGGGTTCTGAGGACTGTGTTCGGCCGTCGTCGCTGGCGTATGCCGTGGTCATCGGGAACATCGAGCGGGTCATGGTCCCCCGGCGCGGTCAGGCTGACGTCGGCCACGAAGACAGCGAGGCCGCCCGCAGCGGCGCCGCCGCATTCGCCTGAGGACGCAACGCCCACGGTCGCGTCCGCAATAAAGAAACCCGATGAGCCGACTGGGCAGAATACGTCGAATAAGACAGAAACACCCAATAGCCCGGAAGCTGGTCCCGCGGGCACTGCGGGGGCCGTCCGGCCGCCAATGCTCGACTGGGAGGCGTGGCGGGCTCGGACCGGGGGAGTCGACGGCCCCGCGGCGGCTGAGGACGCCGCGCCGTCAGCAGACTCGTCCCCGCCGCCACCGGAGGAGGCCGGGGACGAGTTCGCCGGCCAGGAGGCCGAAGCAGCCGAGCGCCATCGGAGCGGACGGACCGGCGTTGCGGTGGTCGCGATCGTGGCCGTCGGCGCGCTGCTCGGCGGCTTCGCCGCCTTCGCGGCCACGCTGAGCGCGCCCGCCCCGGGCCCCGCTCCCGCGTCGTCCATCGCCCCCGAGGACGTGACCGGGACGCTTGCTCCCGGCGGGACCGGCGTCGGCCCGCACCACGCAAGCGGCGGCGGCAGCGGGCACCGCGACACCCGCCAGGGCCGCCCCGACCCGTCGCTGAGCCCGATCAGCGAACCGACCGCGCAGCCGACCGCGGGGGCCGCATCGGCCGCCGGCGCCGACCCGCACGCCGACCCGTTCTCGGCCGCTGTGACCGGCTACCTGACCGGGCGGGCCGGGACTGTGACGGCCGCCCTCTACGACGTCAACACCGGTCAGACGTGGACCCTCGGCACCGGAAGCCCGCAGGCGACCGGCAGCCTCGTCAAGGTCGACATCCTCCAGGCCCTGCTCGCCCGGCGCCCGTCCGGCCTCACCACTGTCGACCGAGCCCGGGCTCGTTCCATGATCGAAAACAACAACAACACCCCCGCCACCACCCTGTGGAACCAGGCCGGCCAGGCGGCCGGCCTCGGCTCCTACAACGCCTCCGTCGGCCTGCAGCAGACCACGCCCTCGACATGCCTGGTGTGCGCGGGTTTCGCGTGGCCGGGCTGGGGCCTGACCACGACGACCCCGGCCGATCAGCTGCTCCTGCTCCGCGCGCTGATCAACGGCCCGCTGCTCTCGCCTGCCGGCCGGGGCTATGCGCTCTCCCTGATGGAGAACGTGGAATCCGACCAGCGCTGGGGCGTCAGCGGCGGTGTTCCCCCCGGCGTCCAGGTGGCGCTGAAGAGCGCCTGGGTTCCCCTCACCCTCGCCGACACCGACTGGCAGGTCAACAGCGAAGGCTGGATCTCCGGCGACGGCCGCGACTACCTCGTCGCCATCCTCACCAGCGGCAACCCGGACGAGCAGTACGGCATCGACACTATTAACACCGTGTCCGCCATGCTCTGGCCCGCGATGGGCTAAACCGCGCCGCGCCCGCCCCTTGCCGATGCCGGCCGACGCGGCGGCTCGCGGGCCTGGGAATACGTCGCCCGGGGGTGTTAGAGCTGTGACGCGGTGAAGGTAGCGAGGCCGTCCGGCTTGGCGAGCGGGTTCCAGAGAGAGACGAACAACTGCTTGTTGTTCGTGGCCGGGGTGTCGTCGCTGATGGAGGCCTTGTAGCTCGAGTAGTTCAGGTCCCCGCCGTGGCAGCCGGCCGTGGCCGCGTGGTTGGCCCACTTGGCTAGGTCGTTGTCGACCGAGGCGGACGCCGACCAGGCGTTGCTGAGGTCGGTGATCATGGCCGAGGGGAGCGAGGCGCGGCCCGGGAGGTCGGCCAGCTTCGCCAGCAGGGTCTCCCGGTTCTGGGCGGAGCTGGTGAAGGTCTGCGCGTCGGCGCCGAGGTTCTTACCGCACCCCTCGACGTTCAGGACCGCGTCGGTGACCGCGGCGTGATCGGAGCCGCTCTGCTTGAGCAGGCCCGCCAGCTGCGCCGCTGCCTGCCGCTCGGTCAGGCTCTGGCCCGAGGCGGCGGACGAGGTGGCCTTGGGCGTGGCCCCGCCGCCGGCGGCGGCGGTCGGGCTGCCCGACGGGGTGCTCGGGTTGCCGGTCAGGGAGATGACGGCGACGGCGATGATGGCCACCAGCGCCGCGCCCGCGATCCCCAAGATCAGCGGGCTGCGCGGCAGGGTGATCTTGCCGAACGTCAGCGGGCGCTTCTGCTCGGCCACCGGTGACCCGTCCGGGCCGAACTGGCCGCCGGGTCCGTACTGGCCGGGCAGGCCGTAAGGCCCGCCGGGGCCATAGGGCCCTCCGGCGACGGCGCCCGGTCCGTACTGGCCGTCCGAGTACGGCTGGGCAACCTGGGTGGCGCCGTACTGGTCGACGCCGTACTGGCCGGGCGGGACCTGGCCCGGTCCGAACTGCGCCGCGCCGTACTGCCCCGCGTACGTGGTCTGCCCGTACTGGCCCGGCGGGAGCTGGGCCTGGCCGTTCTGCGGCGGCGCGGGCTGGCCCGCGTACGTGCCCTGGCCGGCCTGTCCGACGCCGAACTGGCCGCCGGGTCCGTACTGCCCCTGGCCCGGACCGAATCGGTCGACCGTGGTGGGAGGCCCGCCGGCCGGATAGCCGGGCGGCGGCGGGGTCGGGCCGCCGGCCGGGGGGATCGCCCCGGTCTGGTACGGGGTGCCGGGCGAGTACTGGCCGGCCGCTCCGGGGTACTGGCCCGGGTTCGGCGCGCTCGGGCCGCCCGGCGGGGGTGTCGTCTGGCCCCACTGGGGCGCTCCGCCCCCCGGCGCCAGGCCCGGGTTGGGAGCGGTCGTCGGCGTGTCCGCCCCGGTAATCGGGGTCGGACCGGTCGAGGCGGTGGCCGCCCCGGGGGTCCACTGGCTGTTCCAGTCGTACTGCTTCGGCTGCGGGCGCTGGAACAGGCCCTGCGGGCGCAGCATCCGCTCCATCGTGTCCGACAGGTCCGGCGACTGGCCGGGCTGCTGGCTGTTAGGCGGCGGGGGCGGCGGCCACGCGGAGCGGCTGTCGGCGGGCGGCGGCGGCGGCGTCGGCCCGCCCGAGGGCGGTGGCGCGGATAGGAACTGCTGGCCCATCGCCGGTGACTGCGTGGTTACCGCTGGTGGCTGCCCCTGGGCAGCGCCAACGGGGGCAGCGAGTTGCTGCCCACAGCTGCCGCAGAACTGCGTACCCGGCTGTACCGAGTAACCGCAGGACGGGCACCACGAACCATCCATACCGACCATCGTGTCCCTTTCGGGTATCCCAAGCAGGCTAGCTGCACGAGCCCGCGCTCGTCCCCCAAACGGGCTAGTCAGTCAGCCGCGCTCGGGACGGAGGCACGTCCTCGTTCGTAAGAAATTCAATCGCAACTTACCGCCGCCGACTGGCCGCACTGGCAGAATGCGTTGAACTGCGCGCGGACATGCGGAAGGGGACCCGATGCGGAAAACTGGCCGGCTGGCCGCGTCCACCGTCACTGCGGGGTTGGTCGCGGGGTTGATCGTAGCGGCTGGGCCGGCCACTCGGGCCGCGGCCTCAGAGCGCCCGCAGGCAGCCGACGCGACGAGCAAGACGCCAACCGGGGTGCACGCACCGTTCGCCGAGCTGGCGGACGAGACCACCGGCGCGGACCTCTGGTCCCGGTCGTCGGTGGGCGAGCACCCGATGGGCTCGATCACCAAGGTGATGACCGCGTACGTGGTGATCGAGGCGGGCGACCTGAACCGGGTGATCACCGTGCCGAGCGGCATCATCGGCTACGACGGCGCCTACGGCGCCTCCACCGCCGGCCTGGTGCCGGGGGAGAAGCTGACCGCGCTGCAGCTGCTCTACGCGCTGCTGCTGCCGTCCGGGTGCGACGCCGCCTACACCCTCGCCACCGCGTACGGGAAGGGCGGCAGCAGGTCGGCCTTCATCGCCGAGATGAACGCGACCGCGCGCAAGCTCGGCCTCTCCAAGACGCACTTCTCCGATTTCAGCGGCCTACCCGACCCGACCGAGTACACGACCTACTCGACCGTGCGCGATCTGCTGAGCCTGGGGCGCGACGCGATGCGGCTGCCGACGTTCCGCTCGATCGTGGGAACGCGCACCTACCGGGTGGCCGCCGCCAGCGACCATCACGCGCACGTCTGGAGCAACCTGAACCCGCTCCTCGGTCACGTCGCCGGCGCGACCGGGATCAAGACCGGGTTCACCGACGTGGCCGGGGACTGCCTGCTGTTCGCGGCCACCCGAGGGGGCAAGGAGCTGATCGGGGTGGTGCTCGACTCGTCCAAAGTGGACTCGCCAGCCGGCATGGACGTCGCGGCCTCCGACGCGACGGCCATGCTGAACTGGGGATTCAGTCGGTAGCGGAGCTGTCCGGGCAATTGCGGGTCAGGGATTTACCGGTGTGGTTCCATGGCATCGAGATTCGATCCACCCGCTGCGAATCACCACGCAGAACCGCCCACGGGATACCCACGGAAAGGCTACGCCTTCCGATCCTGTGAGTTGGAAGGTCATCGCCGCCTACCTCGGCGACGACACGACCGACGTGGCCCTGACCGGCACCACCGCCGACTCCCCGGAAGGGATTCTCTGAGAATCAAATCTCACCCCCGTCTTACCGAACGGACCGTGGCCGCCTCTGGTCGGCTCCGGCCGGTTCGTTAGCCCGGGTAACGTTGCCGGGTGGCAGCTACGCACCCCCTCGATAACCCGGTCTTCACGGCGCTGACCGGCGGGCAGGCCGAGTTCGGCGTCCGCTACCTGAACGCGGTCAGGTACCGGACGGGCATTTCGCCGTTCGGCGCCGTGGCCGACGAGTCGTCGGCCACGGACTGGGCCGACGCCGCCCGCCTGACCGGCGCCGGCCAGGTCACCCTGTTCGTCCGGGGCAGCGCCGCGCCGCCAGCCGGCTGGGCGGTCGTCGGCGGCCGGCCGGGCGTGCAGCTGGTGGCGGAGGATCTCGACCCGGCCCCCGATCCTGAGGCGATCGCGCTGAGCGCGGCCGACGTCCCGGAGATGCTCGAGCTGACCGAGCGGACCAAGCCCGGGCCGTTCCTGCCGGGGACGGTCGAGCTCGGCGGCTACCTGGGCATCCGCCGGGAGGGCAGGCTGGTGGCGATGGCGGGCGAACGGATGCGCCCGCCGGGCTTCGCCGAGATCAGCGCGGTCTGCACCGACCAGGCCTGGCGCGGCCACGGCTTCGGCACCCGGCTGACCCGCGCCGTCGCGGCCGGCATCGCCGCCCGCGGCGAGACGCCCTTCCTGCACGCGGCCGGCGACAACACCAATGCGATCAGGCTCTACAAGTCACTGGGCTTCGCGCACCGCCGCGAGGTGTTCTTCGTCGCCGCGAAGTCGCCCGAGTGACCGGTTAATAGCGGACATATCCGATAGTCCAATTGCCGGTATCCGCACATACTGAAGGCATGGGGACGGGGCGGCGGGTCCGGTGGTGGTCGCGTCGGGGCCGGGCGGGAGGCCGTGCGGGGGAGCGGTACGGCGCCGACCGTGAGACGGCCGACCAGGAGACCGCCGAGCTGACCGCGCACTACTGGCGGCAGTACGACCAGCGGATGGCGACGGTCGGGTTCCGCGACGTCGCGCGCAGGTTCCCCGGGCTGGTCGGGCAGGCGATCCGGCTCGGCTGGTCGGCCAGCCCGTTCGACACGGCGGCGACGATCGGGCTCAACCTGGTCTCGGGCATCGCCGGCGGGTACGCGCTCTACGCGACGACCGGGGTCCTTGAGGCGCTGTTCGCGGCCGGGCCGACGCCGCATCGGGTCCGGGCGGCGCTGCCGTCGCTGATCGTGGTGGCGGCGGCGACGGCGGCCCGCTCCTGGATCGCGGCCGTGGCCG
>Ga0302314_10007824_pt1 | contig 19168 bp, 29 predicted proteins | sample III_Palsa_N2_3_FD_200533 | JGI IMG/M metagenome (GOLD analysis project Ga0302314, IMG submission 200533) | Peat permafrost microbial communities from Stordalen Mire near Abisko, Sweden - III_Palsa_N2_3 | ecosystem: Environmental > Terrestrial > Soil > Palsa > Peat permafrost | place: Sweden...
CTCGTCGGCGCTGATGATTTTGGTAAGCCCCGAGCTTTCGGCCGCGCTGGTGTTCTGGCCCACGGACTTGAACGCCTCCACGACCTTTTGCAAGTACTCGGGCAGGATGTCGGCCGCGTTGCGTCCATCGGTGCTCACGCCCACCCGACCGAAGGCCCAGCGCTCATTGCTGTCCTTGGTGTTTGCGATGTTGGAGAGTGCCGAGTTCGTGTCGATGTACTTTCCGAAGTTGACCCCAGCCGCGCGCAGGTCGCCGGTGTTGATGCCATAGCCCTGCGCCTGGCGGCGCGCAGTCGCCGCGCTCGACGCAAGACCGCCCAGGCCGAACCCGGAGGCGACAGCCGAGAACGCCAGCCACTTGGCCGCGCTCAGGGCGCCAGACGCGATGTTGCGCGCGACCTCGCCCGTCCACTTCGCGGTTTCCTTGAGGCCGCTGATTTCGCTGTCGCGCTCTTTCTTGCGGTCGGTCGCGGCCTTCTTTTCCTCGTCGGATTTCTTTTTCAGCGCGGCGACATGCGCATTCGCCAGCGAGGCGGCCTCGCGGGCGTTCTTGGCGGCCTCTTTGTCGTCCTTGGACTTCGACTCGAATGCCTTCTTTCGAGCCTCAAGCGCCTTCGCCTCAAGATCGGCCGCTGCCTTCGTTGCGTCGGACAATTCCTTGGATTGCTGCTTCGCCTCGCCAAGCGACTGGCGATACTTGGCAAACGAGGCCGCGAACTTCTTGAACGGGCCGTCGTCTACATCAATCTGGATGACCGATTTTTTGGCTGCTGTCATGTTGGCCCGATTCTGTCAGGGGATGCTCGGCCGCGATAGGGCCTTGATGAGGTGGCGCTGTCGGTACATCTGCGCGTCGATGCCTGAAGCCCCGAAGATGCCCGGCAACCACGCGCCCGCCATCATCGTTAGGCAATGACCGACGATGGTTTCGTCGTCGTACTCTCTTCCGGCGTCAAGATCGGCAAGGAAGCGACGTAGGCCGTAGAGTTCCATGAGCCGAACTGCCACTTGCCGGCCGACTCCATCATAGTCAGCATGTCCTGGACAACATCCCTCGGCCCCACCCTGCAACTGCAGGAAAAAAAACTGAGCACCCCCAGGATTTCGTAGTGCGACTCGTCGTCGAGGATGCCGCGCGCGATAGCGGTCGCCATCGGAAGCGACTGCCAGCCCTGGCCGTCCGAGGCGTGCGCAATCGTCGTCAGGCGAATCATTTCCTGCACGAGGCCGTCCTTCACCGTCGTCGGCGTGTTCGGCCTGTCCTTCGATGCCTCCCAGGTGCCCATCTTCACGGCAGCCGACTTCAGTGCCGCGTAGGCGATGCGCGGGCCGCTCATGACGAATGTGAGTGGGTCGCTCGCATCGAAGCAGGCATCGAATGCAGCCTTCAACTCCGCGTAGTACGACTCGAAGACCGCGCGCGCGATGGGCGCGGTATGGACGTGCACGGTGCCGTGGTTCTCGGTTTCAACCTCGAAGGCGAAGTAGAGGTTTTTCGTGAGTCTCATGTGGCTTCCAAAGGAAAACGCCCCGCGGGCGCGAGGCGTTCATTGTGCACGCTGCCGAGCGCCTTAGGTGCCCGCCCACATCGTGGAGTTGATGTAATAGATCGCTGAAATCCTCACCACGAAAGCCGGCGTGTTGCCGTCAAAGGTGAGTTCGTCCACGCCCTGGATAACGCCAGCCTCTAGCTGGTAGTCGCTGAGCGAATCCGTGTCCGCGATGGCATTCATCGAGCCGATGTTCGAGTCCAGCTCGATCTGCTGCTTGAACAAATCGGCCAGCCCATTCGCGCGGTTAAGGTGAATGCGAACCTGAGCCATTTGATACGGCATCGGCGACTGCACGCCGCCCGTCATCGTCGGCAGAAGCCGATTCACTTCGCCCTCCGTGGCGATGGAAATCCCCTCCTTGGTGAGGAAGGAATTGATGACGTTCAGGCTCGGGTTGTCGGCGAAGACGACCGAACCCCGAAGTACGTTGATGGTTCCCTGCGAAAGTTGACCTGCCATGTTCTATCCTCGTTCGGTTGGTTCGGTCAGCCCGTGACGATATCGGTCACGACCATGTTGAGCGTGATGTTCGTGAACCCGCGCGCCGGGGTGAACGTCAGGCCCAGGCCAGCGTATTCGCCGGCTTCGTAGTCGTCGGGGTTCTCGGCCGTGTAGGTGAGGAAGTCCACCGCAGTGACGACCGGCTTCGGCGTGGCAAGCACCAGGCCGAAGTTGATGCCGCTCTGAACGATCGATTGCGACTTCTTTTGCAGTCGATTGATGCCCGGCTGGTTGTAGTACAGCGGATTGAGCGGGTTGTTCGCGCCGTTGATGACTTCGGCCGCAAGGCCCTGCACCTGGTTGACGATCATCCAGTCCACGCTGAACCAGTAGTTCCACGGCTTCAGGTCGCCCATCTGGCCGTTGGTGATCGTGAGCGCGCTCAGGCCACCCTCGGCGCCCGTTCCGACCCAGTTCAGGCCGGCCGCGCGGTACGTGGTGAAGTTCGAGGGCGTGATCGTGTAGGGCGTGACGCCGAACAGGAAACGGTTCGCCAGTGGCGCGGTCAGGTTGGCCGGGCCGGGGTTGGACGACAGCGTGACCTGGAACGCGGCGGCTGCCGTGAACTCGGTCGCGGGCGCGCTCGGGTCTTGCAGCCACAGTTGCACCGACTTCGTGGGGATCGTCGTCCAGGCGCTGTAGGTCGCGCCGGTCGTCGTCACGTAGAAGTAAGTCTTGGCCGTGGTCGCATCGAACTGGCGAGCCATGGTCGGCGCGCTGGCTTCCGTGTCCCACTCGCGCGGCAGGAGGTAGCTGTAGAACACCGTCGGCGTCGGGTTCGCCAGATACGCCGTCAGCGCGGTGACGCCCTCCGCGGGCGTTCCCGGGCCGAGTTCCAGCACGTAGACCGCTTGGCCGGCGCCCTGTCCGAAGAAGGTCGAGCCCATCGCATTGAGTTCGGCGACGGCACCCAGCGTGAACGTGCCCAGCGTGGATTCCGCACCCGGGTTTGAGGCGAGCGGGTACGTGAATGACGTGCTGCTGACGTAGGTGCACGCGAACGTGCCATCGAAGCCCGAAGGCACCACGCCCGCGATGGTGCCCTGCACGGTGTCGCCGGCAGGGATGCCGTGCGCCGCAGAGGTCACGACGGTGACGACGCTGCTGGCCCAGACAATGGACGTGATCGCCAGCGAAGGGCGCAGGATCGCGGTCAGGTCGGCAAGCTGCGTGATGAGCGTGACGGAGTTCGCCGCGCCGGTCGTGCCACCCTGAGAAACGAATGCGCCCGTCTGCTGAAGCGTGATCGGCGTCGACGCAAGCTGCTGGCTTACGTTGACGGTGATGATGTTGTTGCTCATGTGGAGCGCCCTCGCTTAGTCGAAGCTGACCGACACCACACCAGCCGTACCGACGGTGATCACGATACCGACAGCGCAAGGCATGTCGATGTCATAGATGCCCTGGGCCTCGGGGATCGCGCACAGCAGGTTCGAGGCGGCGATAGCGCCAGTCGTGGCGCAGTCGTTCACGGCGCCGACGCTGGTCTGCGCGGTGTTCACGCTGATGCGCGCCACGCGGCCGGGGGTCGCCTTGATGACGTGCGTGCCGGCCGCGAGGTTGAGCGTGGTACTCAGGCCTTTGCCAACGATGAGGGCGCCTGAGGCATCCATTTGCAGAGGCGCACCGGACTTGCCAGAACCATTCGGACGGACGGCGGCGGATACTTGGAGCGGGCCTTGGGGCATTGCGTTTCCTTTACGCTGGTGTGATCGTGATGCCGGCGGACAGGATGATCTTTCGCGCCACGTCCCGGGCTCGCGCCTGGTAGTAGTTCACCGCAAGATCCATTGTCTTGAGTTGCGCTTTGATTCCAAATTCCGCCTGCGTCCGGCTTTCGTCAACTGGCACCGGGATATTCATGACCCCGTAGTCGCCGACGAACGAATTCTCAAGCAATGTGCGCTGGAAATCCAAAGCCGCCTGATTCCGCACGCCATAAAACGTAAATCGCACCGTTTCGGTCACGAGCTGCATTTGGCCGCTCATGGTGTCGAAGTAGGGCGCGAGGCCGATACCCTGGGTGCCGCGAATCTCCGCACTCACGAACGGGGGAATGAGATTCGAGGGGACGAGAAAGTCCGGGTAGACCGGAAGATCTTCCGTGGACAGCGCCAGCCAAAACGGCATGGAGTTCGAGACGACCGTCCCGCCCAGGCTGACCGCATCGGGCGTGCCGACGAACTGCGACGCCTCGAAGGGCAGCAGGGCCTTCCCGCTGTAGTGCCAGATTCCGGCCTGATCGTACCGGCCACGCTGCCCGCTGAAGGCCGCCAGCGAGCCATTGGGCAGCGTCAGGACATACAGTTGATCGGGCTGCATCGCCGCGAAGTCCAGCGCCTGCGTCTTCGTGGTAAACACCACGTCCTGCCGGGTGTACGTCGTGTCGCGCTCTTGCTGCACCGTCTGGGTGACGTGCAGGCTGCCATTGGTCGCGAACGTGAAACCGCTCGGCGGCGGCGTGATGGGCGGCGAAACGGTGCTGGCCGGCGCGTAGAACACGAACCCATCGGCCGGCAGGATCAGTCGCTGATACAGCGTGAACGTGAACTGCTGATCCGCCGAAAGCTGCTGGATACCTGCGCGCAGGTCAGCCGACATGCCCGAAGGCGCGGCGTTTGCGAGTTCGTCGAGGAGCGGCATCAGGAGCCCTCAACCCACACAGACGAGGAGTTGCGCAGTTCGCTCGTGTCGATGAAGGATGTCCGGCGCACACCCTTGCCGGAAGCTTTGCGCCGATTGATGCCTTTCAGGGCCGCGCCGGTCGGAACGCCAGGAACGCCCAGCTTCGCGATTTCCTCGTTGTCGAAGTAGCGGATCAGCATGGCCGTCAACGGAAGCTCTGCCGCCCCTAGCGGATCGACGGCGTTCACGCCCGCGCCGATGATCGCGTCGAGCGCGTCCTGAACGCCATCAGCCAGCACGTCCGCAATCTCTTGCCCGTGAAGCTCCACAAAGCCGCTGTACAGCCCGTACTTCGACTCCAGAATCTCGGCGAGGTCGCCCGTTGTTAAGCCGGTCTTTTCGCCGCCCACATGCGGGATATCAAACACGCCGACGTTCAAGGTCAGGCTCATGACAGCCCCCACGGGCTCGGCCCCAAGGCGCCCAGAATTGCCAGGGCCTGACGCCCAAACGGATTCTTGACCTGCTGCAACTCGATGAGCCCCATGTTCGATAGCTGCTTGCCCACCGTCAGCGTGGTGGACGTGGACTCGTCGGCCGTGGACGAAACCACGCCAGGAACGAAATCGAACTCGTTGCATGCCTTGCGGAAGTCAGCGAAGTAGGTTTGCCCCGCCTGATCCTGCTGAAACTGCACGAGATTCGAGGCGCCCCAGTTGTAGACCGCCGCCGTGTAGAGGGTCGGCGACACCACGCGCAGCAGGATCGGAACCCACTCCATCGCGAAAGCAAACGCCGTCGCGTAGCCGGGATCATCGGCGGGGATGATCGCGGTCGTCATGCCAGCGTTCTGGCAGAACGTGACGAATCCCGGAAGGGTCGGCGTGGTGTCGGGCATGGATCAGCCCCGCGTGAGCGCAGACTCGCGCGAGCGGCGCGACTTCGGAGCGCCCTTGTCCACCTGGATTTTGTTGACCTGAAGATCTTCGCGCGACTTGCCGTTGTTCGGCTGTTCGAGCACCGTCAGTTCCAGCGAGCCTACGCCCGTGCCGGCCTCTTGCGCCAGCTCAGCCACCTTGGCGTCAGCGGCCACCACGTCACGCATGCGATGCGTGTGAGCTCGCTCGATGGCGAGTTCATCCACCTCGTCCAAGCCGGCGCGGATGTTCTCGACGCTGATCGGTTTGAAGTCATAGATCAGGCCGCTGAACAGCTTGTCCCGGCCCACCTCCGTGCGCGTGCGCGCGCCGAACGTGGTGATCTGCTTCACGATGGCCTCCACCTGGGCCGGCTCCTCGTGCGGAACCTTGTATTGCGTGCCCTTCGGAATCATGCGGTCGTAGACCTTCGACTCGCCCATGAATCTGTAGTGCAGGTGATGATCCCGTGGCGTGGCGTTTGCAATGTAGAGAGTCGGCATGTCGGTTGCTCAGTGGGTTGAATGGGCCTTGATCGTATCACTCGGCAGCGCAATGAAAACGCCTCCGGGGTGAGCCGGAGGCGCGAATCTCGCAACTTGAGCGAGAGGAGACAACCGTGTCAGAACCCGGCCGAAATGAGCGTCAGCGTCTCGGGACGGATCGTCCAGCCCGGAGTGATGCGCATCTCGCTCAGGACATCCACGGCGCCGCCGGGCAGCGGGCATTGGATTTCCTTCGGAGCCACCATGTCGGACAGTTGCAGCGTCGCGGCAGCCATCGAGGGCTGAAGGTCGGCGAACACGTTGGTGTTGATGCGCGACTGCGTGGACGGCTTCTTGACCTCAGGCATGTTCATGATGATGAGGTCGGTGCCGCCCGCGCCCGCGCCCTTGAGCGTGTCGTCGCAGGTGAACGTGACCTCATCGCCCTGGCGCTTGGCGATTTCGGCGACCATTTCGGCCGTCGTCGCCACGCCCGCGCCCGCGCGCTGATACTGCGTCAGTTGCACCACACCTTGGTAGTCCCAGGCGCCCAGGATTTCCTGGGTCGTCAGGATGTTGATGCGGACGCCGACGCCCATCAGGTTCGTGCGCGTCTTCTGCGCCGCGATCTGGCCCAGCAGGAACAGCGCCATCTGACCGTTGTCGTAGGTCGAGACGGTCGTGTTGCCGTTGGAGTCGGCCGGCAGGTTGACCGTGGTCGCGCCCGACGTGTTGATGATGCCCTGGTCGGACGGCCCCATGCCGAACAGCGCCGCCGTGCGGGTCTGCTGGAAGATGGCCTGGCGCATCGCGAGGCGTTGCGCCTCGGGCAGCGCGACACCCCAGACGCCCGCTTGCTGGGTGTCGTGGTGGTCGTACTCGGCGCGCGCGCGCAGCAGGTACGTCGGCGAGGAGAACTGGTGCGCAACGATGGTCTGCGACGGCAGTTGGTTGTAGGCCACCTGGCCGGCCGCGATCTGCGTGCGCAGTTCCAGCGCCTTGCCGTAGACGAACAGGTCGCCTTCCGACAGCTTCGGCTGCACGTTGCCGCCCGCGAGCGATTCGGTGAAGCCGGACGCCTGCGCGTACTGGATGACCAGTTCCGGCATCATGAACGACGGGTGAACCTGCTCGAAGGCCGGGAAGATATTCGCCATTTTCTATAGCTCCTGTGTGTGGTTCCGGCCAGGCGTCAGATGACGAGGATGGCGGCGGCGTTGCCGGTGCGCGTCCAGGTGGACGCGCCGGTGCCGCTGTTGTAGGCCACGGTCATGACCTGCGAGGTCTGCACGGACAGCACCTTGACGGGCAGCGCGGCTACGGAGTCGTAGGCCACCAGCTTCTGGTTGGTGTAGTCCCACGAGACTTGCGGCGTGATGATGCCGCCGTCGAGGTCGATCAGCGCCGGGTCGCAGGCCACGACGATGCGCGCGCCGGAGCCCAGACGGAAGAAGTTGACCTGACCGCCCAGCAGCGTCACCGGAACCGGCGATTGCGGCGAACTGATCGCCGCGCCGTTCTGGTTGAACACGGAGAATCCGGTGAGGCTGGTCTGAGCGACCGCGCGCTTGATGTCGTTGCCCAGCGGCGAGAAGCCCCCGGTCGCGATCAGTTCCTCGATGGCGACGCCGCCCCACATGGGCAGCGTTTCCGCGCTGTCCAGGGTACCGCCCGCCATCTCGTAGCGGATCGCCGGGTCGTCCATGAAGACGCCCTGCACGAGGCCCTGGGCCTGCGTGACGAACAGGCCAGCGGCGTTCGTCGTCGCGGCCGGGTTGAATGCGATTCCGGTGGCGCTCATTGCGTGCTGCCTTCCTTGTTGATCTTGACCAGCGACTTGACCGGCATGCGGAAGTCGTCCATCCAGGCGCCAGCGCGGCCCGCGAACGTGGTGACGTTGTGGCCGGCGTCATTGCGGCGACGGATCGCGCGCAGGCCGTTGCCGACCTCGGGGCCGATGCTGGACGCGGCGGTCTGGGCGTCGGCGTAGATCGCGGCTTCGGCGATGCTGAAGGCGGTCGAGTCGCCGATGGTGGCGAGGTCGGCCTTTGCCCAGATCTTGGAGTGCGGCTGCACCGTGCGCAGGAGGCGCTTGCGGTAGGCCATCAGGCCCTCGCCGTCCATCGGACGCGGGGCGCTCTTGCCGTACTGCTGGTACACGGCGTCGGCGCGCGCCTGGCAGTCGGCGTATTCCTCCTCGGAGCCGGCGTCGCACTTCGCCGCGTCGGTCTTGGCATTCTCTTCGGCATCCGCCTTGGCCTTCTTCTCGGCCTCTTCGGAGTCGGCCTTGGCCTTCATTTCGGCCTTTTCCTTCTCCTCGGCGTCGGCGCGAGCCTTCTTCTCCGCGTCCTCGGAGTCCTTGCGGGCATCCGTGGCGCCTTGGAGCATCTTCGCGGGCATGTCCTTCTCCATGGAGTCCATGCGCGCGGCGAGGCCGCCGACGGTGCCCACGAGGCCGGTGACGGCCTTCATGATGTCACCCAGCGAAGGCGAATTGCTGTCCGCTCGCGCGGCGTCCGCACGGGCCTTTTCTTCGGCGGCGAGCTTCGCCTTCTCTTCTTCGGTCATTTGCACCTCGGTTTGTTGGTCAACTTGAACACCCTCGGGAGGGCCATCTTTGTCCCAAACTCCCAGCTCGCAGATTGCAAGGTGGTCGATCAGGTTCGGGATGCCTTCGACAAGGGCTGCTGATCCGTTGTCGAGGGCGAGTTTAATATTCTGCGAACGCTCATTGAACGTGACGCCTGGGGACGTGCTCCATACTTCGTCTGGCGAGGCCATTTTGTCGGCCGCTGCCATATCGATGATGCGACCGATGCCCCAAGCCTCGCCGTCAGATTCCCCGGTCTTCATGTACGGGAGAATGATCGTCCCGACGATGCTTTCCGCGAACGTCTTGGAGTCGAGGAGATTCTTTTTTGGGTGCAGCCAAACCACGGGCAGGCCATTGCAGCGAGCGAGATATTCGTCGTTCATGACGATGGACTCGTCCCGGTGCACGTACTCGCCGAGCTTGGTGCGGTACGCCAAGCCCGTGCCCGTGATGCGGAGCGCGAACAGCATCGAATTCACGAACCGCTGTGGACTCGGCAGCAGGCCATCGCGGATCAGGCGCGCCACGTCGAGTTCCGTGTGCGCGAGCGCGATACGGAAGGCGTCAGCCACGCCAGGGTGTAGCGGCATCGGGTGATCGGCCGAATTTGCTGCATCGCACCAGACGAACCCCATGGACTCGTCGCAGAGCGTCACCGGGAACTCCGGGACGCTTTCGGCGGCGAAGGTGGCAAACTGGCCGTTGTCGGCGACCAGCTTCAGCGGGCCATCGTAGGCGAATCCCGTCTCTTCGAGCGCCTCCCGGCGCGCGGCATCTTCCAGCGTCTCGCCCTGCTCGACATGGCCGCCCGGGAATCCGTAGGTGCGCGGAAAGTCGCCCCCATCGCCGCGCTTCAGAAGCAGCGTGCGATTGTCCGAAGTCAGGAACATGATCCCGGCCGCGCGCCCGTTCGGGCCGGCGTGCGGGGCAATCGGAACGGGCGTGGCGCTGTCGGGCATGGCGGCGATTATGCCGCTCGGGCTGGGATTGCGTACATGCCGGCTTTCGTCAGCATCTCCACCGGCAGTTTGCGGAGGGCGAAAATGTATTCCGCCGTGCAGGAGCAATACACCTCTTCGCCCACCTGCGTGATTTCGTCGTAGTAGCCATTCGGCCCAGCCTTCATGAAACCCTTCTCGAAGGCCCAGCAGTCACGAATTGCCCACACCTTTTCGTCGCGCTCTTTATGATCTTTTCTGAAGTTGTATCCGGGGCGGCGCCACGGCGAATGCCAGCGCACGGCAATAGCCCCTGCCTCCACCGCCACAATATCCCGAATGGCCGCCACCAGCTTGTGAGATTGGTCGATGGATACCCGGCGCTCGATGAACGACATTTTCCCGATGGACTTGCGGATGTTCTCCGATTCCTTTCCCTTCTCGACGGCGCGCGAGCCACCAGCCGGGATCGACGTGGCCCAGCCCTGAAAGCGCTGCAAGGTCTTGTCCACCGCCTGGGCGCGGTTCAGCTTGATGAGGTTGGCGCTCGCCATGATGCGGCGGTCGAGTTCGCGCCGCAGCTTGGGCTTGACCCGCTCAAGCGTTCCACGTGAAACCTCAGGCATGCCGGTCAGCACACCTCGCTGGGTGACGAGGGATCGATACTTCGCCCCCAGCAGACGGCGCAACTCGATTTCCGTCTGCGCTGGCGTCTGGAGCCTCAGAAGGGCCTGACGGCGAATCTTACCCACCCACTCATCCAGCGCGGCCTGCGACGTGAAGCCGTACTGCTGGAAATGGTTGATCGCCTCGCCGACGACCGATTGCAGCGTGGCCTTAGTCGCCATCGCCGCCGCTCTCATCGTCGCCTGGGCCAGCGCCAGGCGCGACCGGCGTCGGGGGCTCATAGTTCGCGAACAGCTCGGCTTCGAATTCCAGCATGGCGCTGGTGAACAGCTCCGGCATGTCGTTTACCGCATCGGTCAGCCACTGGCGCAGCTTCGCCCCGTTGTCCGGGTCGAGCCCCACGGAAAGCGTCTTGAACAGGTCGGACATCGCCTTGAGCTTTTTGGCGTTGCGTTCCGTCTTCTCGCTCTCTGGCTCCTGGATCAGAGAAGGCCATTCGGCGGTGAACAGGTCGCGCATTTCGTAGAACCACGCGCGGTAGTCCCGCCCTTCAAGCTCCTCGGGGAACTCGGCCTTCAGCGCGTTGAACAGGTCAGGCGTCCACGCCCGGTATTGCACGATCTTGTCAAAGAACTTGTGCGCCGGCTCCAGGCGCATGCGCTCGCCGTTGATGTACTGCACAACAGCGAACATATCCTGCTCGCCCGATGCCAGCCCCTTGGCGAAGCTCTCATCCTTGAGCAAGATGGCGGGCACGTCCGACCCGGCCGCGATGTTGCTGATAATGTTGTCCCGGGCCGTCGTCATGGCCTTGTCGGTGTTTTGCAGGTCGATGGACTCGATGGACTCGTCCGTCCCGATGCTGATGACCTGCCCCGTCTGACCAACCTTCAGGATGTTGCGCTTGAAGTTGGTGACGGTATCGACGACCTTGTTCAGGAAGCTGCCGCCCTGGTCGATCTTGGCGACCAGCAGGCCAGCCTTCAGGCTCACCATGTCGTCCACCATCATCGTCTGGATGAACGACTTCAGCGGGTAGAGCACACGCAGGAAGATCGACCGGCCCGAGAAGCTGAACGACGACGACTGATAGTCGAGGTACACCGGCGTCCCGTTGAACAGCACGCAGGTGCGCGAACGGTCGTAGGGCTGGCCGGCCGCAGTGATCTGGCTCCACGCCTTCTGGAAGTCCGGCGCGTTCGGGTTCTGGTTCGTCACCATCGAGCCGGCCGTGTTTAGCGGGTCGAGGAGGTTGAAATACATCCCCTCCCGCGTCGCCAGTTCGAACGGGTCAGCCAGCGGCTCGCTGGTTGGCTGGTCTGGGAAGCCATAGATCAGGGCGCCGATGCCATAGGCGCGCGAGACATGGGCGAGGTCGGTAATGTGGCGGGTCGCCTCGATGTCGTCCCATGCCTTGTTGAAGGCTTGCACGAGCTTTTCTTCGAAGACGCACGGGACGTTGATCCTGCGTCGCTCACCCAGCGCCAGCGCCACCGGCTTCTCGATCAGTTTGCCGCCCATCGGATGCAGTGTCCACAGGAGCTTGCAGGCGTCATACGATGGCGAGTCGCCAGGCTGCAAGTCCTCGATGCCCAGGATTTGCAATAGGCCATTCGGCAGGCCGGAGCCGGTGACGGTGATTTCGCTCATGGGTCGATTCTCGCAGAGTGCTCGGCCGGGATACTAGCCCATCAATGGCCCTTAGAGTCGCCCAGGCCGATGGATACGCCATAGACGTAGGTGTCGTACAGGTCATCGGGCCGCTTGGCGCTCTCGGGGTCGCCAATGCGGTAGCCCATGACCTGGGCCACGAGGTGATTCTTCGTCACGCCCTTGAACCTGACCTCTTTGTCATAGGCGTACTTGCTGATCTTTATATCCTCCCGGAAGTGGTAGCCCGACGCTGTATAAGCCCGGCCGTCCTTGCCGGCAGCCACGAGGTCGCTGCGGATCGCGTTCGCCTTCCATCCCCGGCGCTTGGCCTGCTGAAGCAGGATCGTCCCTGAGGCCTTGTCCTCAATGTGGGGGGCCATCGCGCCCTGGCGTGCGCCGCATATTTCGGCGAGTTCTTTCAGGCGGGCGTAGACCGACGGCAACCAGTCCTCCAGGATTGCGCCCTCAATCTGGATGATGTCCCAGTCAAGGATGATCATCTTCACGTCGCCGTGGAACGTGCGCGCGAAGTAGGTGACTGCCGTCCCGTCGTGCTCTTTCCCATCCTTCACGGCCGAGTCAATGACCGCGAAAACGATGTCGCATTTCTTCGGGTAATCGACGGCGCTGCCGTCCTTGTCGAGCCACTTCGGGAGACTAAAGAATGCCTTGCCTCGCCAATCGATGAACATCGCAAGGTATTCCTGCGCGTAAACATCCGGGTCAGTCGTGGCTTCTAGCTTGTCGAGCTTTTCCTTGTTCAGGTGCGGGTTCAGCCGCGTCGGGATATGGAACTCTTCCCAACCCAGCTCTTTGTTGGTGCACGCCAGGTAGAAGTAGGACTCGTCACTTGCCCCCTTCGGCGTCCCAGCCATGTAGCACGAACCGCCCGTGTCCAGAAGCGTCGGCTCGATAGACTGCTCGAAGATGTCTTTCAGGCCCTTGAGGATCAGGCCGGCCTCATCCACGATCACACGGTGATAGTGGCGTGAGCGTCCGGCGTCCGGGTTGTTCAGCGTCCAGAACTCAATGGATCCGCCTTCATCGGCGCCATTGATCGGAACGCATTCGATGATGCCATCCGTCTTCGAGTGGTGCGCGACCGCATCCTTCAGCAGCTTGAGGATGCGCTTGTACGAGGGCTGAAGAAGTTTGTAGTCCGGCGCGAACCAACCGACCTTTTCGCCGGCCAGCGCCCACTTGGCCGCAGCTTGCTCAAAGAGTGTTGTTTTCCCGTAACGTCTTCCCGCGCGAAGGACGATCTTCGCCATCCGCTGATTCTTGAACGCCCTGTAGACCCTCTTCTGGTCGGCGTGGAATGGGATGAACTTGACGGTCGGGACGCTAGTCCGCATCGGGGTCGTTCACCAGCCGGATGACGTTGCCGGAACCCTCTTCTCCATCCGCCCTGAACGCCTCCTTGTTTGAGGCCAGGAGGTTGAGCCCAACGCTCGCATGCGTGCGAACAATGTCACCCAGCCACTCAATGGTCTTCAGGCTCACAGCGGATTTCAGCGGGTCGGCATCCTCAATCTTCTGCGATTCCTCGTTGGCGATGCTTGCCATCCGGTGCGCGGTCTTCATCCCGAGGCTGGCGACCTTGATGGTGCTCATGCTCAACTGGCGCAGTTCATCGATCAGGTCAATTGCGATATTCCGTTGCGAAAACGGAAGCGCCTTCAAAGCAGACTCTGCTGCAAGTGCTTGAGTGACAACGGCTTTTATCTTTTCCGTCGGTTGCGCAACTCGCCTGGAAATGGCCGCCTTGTGCACCCCAAACTCTTTGGCGAGGTCGGAGGCCAATTCTCCTGCGGCCAATCGGCGCTGGAGTTCGTCCCACTTGGCTTCGGTTAGTTTGCTCGGTCGGCCCATGGTGGAGATTCTATAGCCTACCCGACAGGTGCTGCATCACATTAGCCCAGCCAGCTCGGTCGAGAAGTCAGGGCGCGGGCACGGGATCACGATGCCCGGAGCCCTTGCGGTGGCCGACGTGGAAGCCGCCGCAGAAGGCGCAGGCGTAGACGTTCAGGGAGCCCGCGGCGGACTTGCTGGCGCGCATCATGGCCCGGCGGGCGGCGAAGCCTGCCTCTACGCTGGCGTGACGCTGCTTCCCGGTGCAGGAGCGGCGACGGATGGCGCGCTTGCTGCTCACCGGAATCCGCGCTCCATGAGGCTGCGCGGCTGCACGTCGCATTGACGGCGACCCCATGTCCAGTCGAGCCAGCGACACCAGAGTGCCACGCCCGGCCCGGGATCACCGTGGAGGCTGCGCCATTCGGCCCGGGTGTAGTGCGTCCAATGGATCTCCGTCCCCGGCTCGCGAGGTATCCGGGCGAATCGGCGCGCCATGCCGGCGCAGGCCCGGCGCTTGTGACGGCGAAGGCTGATGCTCATGACCAAGCCATCCAGAAAACGGCGATGTAGGCGAGCGTCAAAAGGCCATTTGCCACGAACAAGAGGGCGATGGCTCGGCCACCACCATCCACGTCTGACCATAGTTCGCGAGCGCTCTTGGCGGCCTGGCGCTTGTGGGTGCGCAAATTCACGGCGCGTTCCGTTCGATCTTGAGGGATTGCGCCACGTTGGCGGCACGTCGGCCGGTGAACACGAAATCACCATCAGCCCAGCCGGGGAGCGCCGGCTTCGATCCAGTGGCGACTACCGTGGCGACTTCGCCGTCCGATTCCATCGCGCACCACGTAGCAACGCCTTCGGAAACCGTCACGCCGAGAACTTGGAGCTTGTGGGTGCGGAGGTTCATACTAGAAGCAGCGCGGGTTGATCCCCGAACAGCCTGTAGCACAGGAGTGCGAACCTCGCCTCCCTGCGCGTCTCGTAGTTCTCGGAGGTGAAGACAAGATCGTCAGCCTCCCAGGCCGTGAACCAGAATTTCCCGACGTGAACGAGCCACCCTACGTGGATCATGTAGTCTCGGCGCTTGTGCTGGCGGAGGTTCATGGGAAGTCCCTCGTGGTGATCGTGCATTGGTTCTGCGTGAACCTGTCCGGGCCGGTGGGGAACGGGTTGTGCGCGGTCGGAGCGCACGCTTGGCGCGCAGCCTCGGCGTCAAGCTGTTCTCGAAGCCACGATGCTCCGCCTGCCGCGATGTAGGCGGCCTGCTGCGCTGCCGTGGTTCGGATGTTGATCTGCCCCACGAGTTCCTGGCGGTTGCCGCTCAGGCCCTTGCGGTCGCGGTTCCAGCGGTAGCCCATGATCAACCCACCTTGCGGAACCACCGCTCGGAGTGCTCTCGGCGCATCTCTGCGATCAGGCAGACGACTCCGAAACATGCTGGCGTGTAGCGTGTGATCAGCTCGCCGGGTTGATTCGAGACTAGCCGAACCGCGTGGCTGGCGTCGGCCGTCTGAACGGGTTTGTCGGTGGACATGATGCCACCCAGTTCGGCACCCATGTCACTCCTCGACGGGATCGTCGGCAATGGCTTGCATAGCCTCGGCGAGGTACGCCTCGCTCTGCGTCAGGGCAGCGACCGTTTCGGGGGTTTGGCCGATGCGCTCGGCGGACTGCCGGCAATGCCAGTAGTCCACGGCTCGGCAGATTACGGCGGCGAATGCCTGGGCGTCGAATTTGTTCATGATGGGCCTTCTGTTTGCTGGGTTGAGGTGCCCGCATCGGACTACCCTTGCGGGCTGCGGGCTGCCGTTTTCGGATCAATCCTTGACGTGCGATCCAAGTGCACGCATGAAACACTGCGGCAGCTTTCCCCCTGCCACACCACGCAAGAATCGCGGAACTCTCGGGGCCGTCGCCGACTTTCGCCAGGGACAGCCTAAGCATAGCTCATGCGTGGAACTGAAGAGGGGCGGCAAGGGCCAGTCCGCAGCGCGCCCGAAGTAGCAGCCGACACTAAGCCGACATGCGTAGCAGGTTCTCCTCATGGCTGACCGCAGAGCGAGTAAACCCGCGTCGTCATCACCATGCGCCTTTCCCTCAAGTCTGGAACCCACCGCCCATGACGGAATTAGCCGCCCGGCTTGGCTGTCTCGAAATCCACAGAGTTGGCTGATTCCGGCGGCGCCGCCTACCATTCCGCAAATCCGTCTAGAGTTCCAGACTTGAAGGCCCGGCTCGCGCCGGCCCCAAGGGCTTCCCGAACGTGGCTTGACAGGCACAGGCGTTCGTTCGTCCTAACCCTCTTTCGCTCAATCAAGAACGCCTTACACCCTAGAGTCGGGCGGGGTCTATTGTTCGGGTTGCCGCGACCGGATTGTCAGTCCCGGCCGCGTCTCACATCTTTTCGCTTTGCTATGGTTGTTCAGGCCGACCGATGGGGCCGACGGCATGGCGGGTGACTAACACACCTTATCCGCCGACCCCACCCGGGAAAGGTCGTCTCGCATCTTGACCCGGGGTTGCGCCGCTGAACTATGCCAGTCACGGGATAGCCTTCGCGGAATTCTTTTCAATAGCCGTCGCCGTTGCCGTCGCCGTTGCCGTCGCCGTCGCCGTCGCCGTTGCCGTCGCCGTAGCCGTCGCCGTCGCCGTAGCCGTCGCCGTCGCCGTTGCCGTAGCCGTTGCCGTAGCCGTTGCCGTAGCCGTTGCCGTTGCCGTAGCCGTTGCCGTTGCCGTAGCCGTTGCCGTAGCCGTAGCCGTAGCCGTAGCCGTAGCCGTAGCCGTAGCCGTCGCCGTAGCCGTCGCCGTAGCCGTAGCCGTAGCCGTAGCCGTCGCCGTGACTCACGGCAGCGGCTTCGCCATCGATCAGAGCGCGGGCCACTTGCCGGCCTCGCAGTCCAGGGCCGCAACGACCGCCAGGACGTGCAGACGGACGGTTCCCATCTTGTCCAGCACCGTAGCGGACTTCGGGCCTTCGAAAGCCAGCTCGCCCAGCCCCTTGGTCGTACCCCAGCGGCGGATGCAACTCGCGTTGCTGATGGTGATTTGCTCGCCGGACGTTTCCACGTCTCCGACGAACACCCAACCCCGCTGCGCGATGATGATTTGCTTCATGAACTTTTCCGGTTGGTTGAATGGGCCGATGCTAGTTAGGTCAGCGAGTTCTCTGGCGGCCCTATCTCGCTTTTCCTGCCGCCAGCCCCTTCGCATCGGTTGAACGTAGTATCACTCAAGGGACTGCGTCTTGCAAGCGATATTTACAGCAGTCCTTTCGCGTGCAGTTTGACCAGCGACCGCAGGTGTCCCTCGTGCCACCGAAGCATCACGTCCTGACGCGTCATTCCTTGAGGCGGAGGCGAGCGAGAGTCGGCGCAATCATGACAGGACGAGCAGGCGTACACACCGCATGCGTCCAGGCTCTTATAGCCCATTCCGCGCCCGCCCGCCAAGCCTGGATAGTGACTCCATACCGTCGTCGCAGGGTCGAAATTGCATACCCCTTCGATTCGGATGTCGCACTCTTCGCCGCGTGCGCTCTGCGTGATCTTGCGGCCCCAGGCGTCTTCGGAGTGAGGCGAGCGCGGAACTCGCGCGACCGGCGTAGCCGGGGCTGGCAACCCGGTTGCCAATGCTGTCGCGACGCCGATTGATGGCGCTGTGGCGCGAGGGCCGATTTCGCCGGAAATCTGCTTGGCTGGTCTTGGTGCAGAGCGAGCCCAGGTCATCGGTCATCCCTCGGGGGGCTCTTGTACACGGGCGTTACGCCCTCCATGGCTGCCGAGGCAATCAGGAATTCCAGGAACTCGGAGAACTCCTCCTTCCCGAATTTGCTCGTGCGGCGACCCAACATGAAAATCTTGCCTTGGAACGCGGCCAGCCGTTGCGTCTCACCGTGAAACGCGCCCGTCAGGATGTCTTTCCAGTCGTCCTCATCGGCCGTGACAAGCTCACCATTGATCGCCAATTTCCTCTGCTGAGAAAACCCAGCGACATGGCCGAGTTCTGGTCGAGCGTCCGATTCGGCTCACCCACCGTGACAGCATCGCCTTCGCGCGCCTCGTTCATGATGAAGTCCGAAGCACGTCGGCGCGCTTCAGCGTGCGCGAGGATGAATGTGCGCTTGCGCTTCACAGGGCAATCTCACGAATGATGATGTGGCCGGCAACGTCTGCACGCTTTTGAGCGCTGTCCAGGGCGTCATAAAACGTGACCGTCAGACGAGGCTCCTTTGCGCCGTCGATGAGCCCGTGCAGCCGCATCGGATTGATTCTGAACTCCCAGCGGTCGTACCTTGTGCCCGCGTGTTGCCGGACGGCGGCCATCCATTGCGACACGCAATAGAGCGGCAACGGCGCTACGATGGCGACATGCCGAAGAGTCTCGGGCGGCGTGAGCGTTTCAACGAATTCTTGCGGGGTCATTTCGTGTCATCCTTGATGCGGTCGCCTTCGAGCTTCCAGACGCGCGAGACAGCCTCTCGAACTCGCTTCTCCTGCTCCGGGCCGTAGGTTTCGCCGATCCATCGATAGTAGGAATCCCGGCGAGTTCGATTGGTCTTGCCGAGCAAGCTCAATATCCGATCCACGAGGGGCTTGCGCTCCAGGCACTCGGCCTGCCATTCCTTCGACCAGGTGTCGGTCACTTGGCCGTTCAGCAGAACGACTTTGGTTGGGTTGCCGGACTTCATGGCTTCACGTCCGGCTTTTCGAACGGCGCAATCTGCCACTCCCAGCGGATTCGGCGCCGCCCTGAGACATGCTTGCCATCGACGCATCGCGGGATGTATTCGGAGATTCGGACGAGCCCGGAGCCGTGAAATCCCTCAATCCAGCGGCGCACCGTTTGCTCTGAGGCTTCGGTCATGTCTAAGAGATCTTGAATCGTGCGCGCGCCCTTTTGCAGGCTGGCGATGATCTCGGAGACGTTCTCCGGTGTCGTGGTGCGGCGGGGCGCGCGTCGGGTCATTCGTCTCTCTCAGGGTCTGCCCAGGCTTTCACTGGCGCGGTTGTCGGAACTTTGGGCGTCTCGTTCGGGCCGTCCTGGGGCTTGTGGCGAAAGCAAACAGGCCCGATGCGGCTGAACGTCGTCACCCATCGTAGCGTGCACCCAGGGTAGCGGCAGAGTTCGGCGCGCTCACGGTCGGCCTTGGTGCGGCGCGGCATGGGGCTACGCCTCGGCTGACGCGGGTTGATCGACGGCGATGGCCGCGCGCCACATATCGCGCTGGGCTTTCGTCAGCCGGTCGCCCGATTCCTCTTGTCGCTTCAGGGCATAGGCCCAATCGCGGTTTCCAGTGTTGCGCACCGGCTTGAACGCCTTGCGCGTTGCCGCGATCACCTCCGGGCTGACGATCTTAGTTTTCGGCGGCGCCAGCAGAAGCTCATTGGCTCGCGGCGCTTGGCGGCAGAGGTCTCGGAATTGC
>Ga0302314_10007826_pt1 | contig 19165 bp, 11 predicted proteins | sample III_Palsa_N2_3_FD_200533 | JGI IMG/M metagenome (GOLD analysis project Ga0302314, IMG submission 200533) | Peat permafrost microbial communities from Stordalen Mire near Abisko, Sweden - III_Palsa_N2_3 | ecosystem: Environmental > Terrestrial > Soil > Palsa > Peat permafrost | place: Sweden...
ATGCCGACGTAGAGCGGGGGCTTGCGGCCGAACATGTCGGAGGCCGGTCCGTAGACGATCTGGCTGATCGCGAACGACAGGAAGAACGCCATCAGGCTCAGCTGCACCTGGTGGACGTCGGCATGCAACGCGTGGCCGATGGCCGGGAGCGCGGGCAGGTACATGTCGATCGCGAACGGTCCGATCGCCGACAGCAGGCCCAGCACGAGGGCCATGCGCAGGAAGTTGTGTTTCATGGAGCGGGCGACATGCAGGATGCGTGCCGCCGGAACGGAAGCGAGGAGAGCCGCGGAGTATAGAGAGCGGCCTGGGACAATGTTGCTCCAATGACCGCACCCCTGACCACGCTTTCCGACCTGCGCGCCGGCCGCCTCGCCGGCGCCACGCACCTGGACCTCCGCCACTGCGACCTGGACGAGTTCCCGCGCGAGATCTTCGACCTGGCCGACACGCTGACGATGCTGGACTTGTCCGGCAACCGGCTGCGCGCGTTGCCGGACGACCTGCCGCGTTTGCGCGCGCTGCGCATCCTGTTCTGCTCCAGCAACCGCTTCGAGACCTTGCCCGCGGTGATGGGGCGATGCGCCGGCCTGGACATCATCGGCTTCAAGGCCAATGTCATCGAACACGTGCCCGCGGAGGCGCTGCCGGCGAGTCTGCGCTGGCTGATCCTGAGCGACAACTGCGTCGCATCGCTGCCCGAAACGCTGGGCGACTGCGCGCCCCTTCAGAAGTTGGCGCTGGCCGGCAACCAGTTGACGGCGTTGCCGGCGTCCATCGCGCGCTGCGCGCGGCTCGAACTGATCCGGCTGTCGGCCAACCGGTTCGCGACGCTTGCCGAGGCGCTGCCCGATGGCCTGCTGGCGCTGCCGCGCCTGACCTGGCTCGCCTACGCCGGCAACCCGTTCAACGCCGAACAGGAGGCCCGGGCGCTGGCGGCCACACCGATCGCCCACATCGACTGGACGACGTTGCAGCTCGGCGAGTTGCTGGGCGAGGGCGCGTCCGGCCACATCTACTCGGCGCGCTGGCGGCCGACGCCCGGTGCCGATCGGCCGGTCGCCGTGAAGCTGTTCAAGGGCGCGGTGACCAGCGACGGCCTGCCGGGCAGCGAGATGGCCGCGTGCATCGCCGCCGACGTCCACGCGCACGTGATCGGCGTCGAGGGCCGCATCGCCGGCCATCCGCAACAGGCGCAAGGCCTCGTGATGAGCCTGATCCCGCCGCGCTATCGCAGCCTGGCCGGGCCACCCAGCCTGGCGAGCTGCACGCGCGACGTCTACGCGCCCGAGCTGCGCTTCACGCCCGCGCAGGCGCGCGCGATCGCGCAGGGCGCGGGGGACGCGCTCGCGCACCTGCACGCGAAGGGGCTGATGCACGGCGACTTCTACGCGCACAACCTCCTGGTCGACGACCAGGCGCATGCGCTGCTGGGCGACTTTGGCGCCGCGTCCTTCCTGCCGGAGAACGATCCGGCGCGCAGCGATGCGTTGAAGCGCATCGACCGGCGCGCGCTGGCGGTGCTGGTCGATGAACTGGCCCGGCGCTGCGACGCGCCGGCGGCGCTGGACGACCTGCGCGCCTGAGCGTCAGCCCAGCGCGGCGATGACGTCCGCCGGCGCCTGCACCAGCTCGATCAACACGCCTTCGCCGGCGATCGGGAACTCGGCGTTCGATTTCGGGTGGATGAAGCAGATGTCGTGGCCGGCCGCGCCCTGGCGGATGCCCCCCGGCGCGAAGCGCACGCCGTGGGCCGTCATCCATTCGACGGCCTTGGGCAGGTCGTCCACCCACAATCCGACGTGGTTCAGCGGCGTCGCGTGCACGGCCGGTTTGCCGTTCGGGTCGATCGGCTGCATCAGGTCGACCTCGACCTCGTGCGCGCCGTGCCCCAGCGCGCAGATGTCCTCGTCGACGTTCTCGCGCTCGCTGCGGAACCGGCCCTTGGTCGCGAGCCCGAAGATGTCGCACCACAGCGTGCGCAGCGGGCCCTTGTCGGGCGCGCCGATGGCGATCTGCTGCAGGCCCAGGATGCGGAACGGCTTGGTCGTCATGGTGCTCACTCGAAACGCAGGATGGTCTCGTCGACTGCGAGGCTCTCGCCTTGCCTGGCGACGATCTCGGCGACGACGCCGTCCTGCGCGGCGGTGAGGATGTTCTCCATCTTCATCGCCTCGATCACCGCGAGCCGCTCGCCGGCCTGCACGTGCTGGCCCACGACCACGCCCACCTGCACCAGCAAGCCGGGCATCGGCGACAGCAGGAACTTGCTGGTGTCGGGCGGCGCCTTGTGCTTCATCCAGGTGGACAGCGCGGCCGCGCGCGCCGACACGATCGTCACGTCGATGCGCGCGCCGTCGTTGGACAGCCGGTAGGCCAGGATGTTGCGCGGGGTGCCGCGCTCGACCTGGGCCATGAAGTGGCGGCCGTTGACGGTGCCCGAGTGGCGCAGGTCGGACAGCCGGCATGGGCTGACCAGGTGGAACGCCTGGCCGTCCACCGTGAGGTCCGCGGCGCCGCTGCGCGCGTCGAACGACGTGAAATGCACGACGTGCTGGCGCGTGCTGGCGTCGGCGTTCTTGACCAGCGCGACGAAGTCGACCGCCTGCTTGACCTCGTGGCCTTCGAGCTGGCCCGTGATGCCGGCCGCCCGCGCGTGCTCCTTGCGGCGGATCAGCGCCGCGAGCGCGACCAGGAACAACGGGTCGGCGTGCGCGACGTCCTCGGCGACGAAGCCGTGCGGGTAGTGCTGCGCGATGAAGCCGGTGTTGAAGTCGCCCGACTGGAAGTCCGGGTGGGCGAGCAGCGCCGACTGGAACGGGATGTTGCTGGAGATGCCGCGGATGACGAAGCCGTTGAGCGCCTCGCGCATCTTGGCGATGGCGTCCGCCCTGTCCTTGCCGTGCACGATGAGCTTGGCGATCATCGAGTCGTAGAACATCGGGATCTCGCCGCCTTCCTCCACGCCGGTGTCCACGCGCACGCCGCCGCCGGCGGGCATCGGGCTGGCGGCCGCCATCGTGGCGGCCGGCGGCAGGAACTTCACCAGCCGGCCGGTGGACGGCAGGAAGTTGCGGAACGGGTCTTCGGCGTTGATGCGGCACTCGATGGCCCAGCCGTCGCGCTTGACCTGGTCTTGCGTCAGCGCCAGCTTCTCGCCGGCGGCCACGCGGATCATCATCTCCACCAGGTCGATGCCGGTGATGCACTCGGTGACCGGGTGCTCCACTTGCAGGCGCGTGTTCATCTCCAGGAAGTAGAACGACTGGTCCTTGCCGACGACGAACTCCACCGTGCCGGCGCTCTGGTAGTTCACCGCCTTGGCGAGCGCGACCGCTTGCGCGCCCATGGCTTGGCGCGTGGCGTGCGAGATGAACGGCGACGGCGCCTCCTCGATGACCTTCTGGTGGCGGCGCTGGATCGAGCACTCGCGCTCGTTGAGGTAGATGACGTTGCCGAAGCCGTCGCCCAGCACCTGGATCTCGATGTGGCGCGGCTCCTCGACGAACTTCTCGATGAAGACGCGGTCGTCGCCGAAGCTGTTGCGCGCCTCGTTGCGGCACGCGGTGAAGCCCTCGAAGGCCTCCTTGTCGTCGTAGGCGACGCGCAGGCCCTTGCCGCCGCCGCCGGCCGATGCCTTGATCATCACCGGGTAGCCGATGTCGCGGGCGATCGTGACGGCGGCCTCGGCCGTCTCGATGGCTTCGTTCCAGCCGGGAATGGTGTTGACGTTGGCTGCGCCGGCGAGCTTCTTCGACGCGATCTTGTCGCCCATCGCGGCGATGGCGGCGTGCTTGGGGCCGATGAAGACCAGGCCTTCCTCTTCGACGCGGCGCGCGAACGCCTCGTTCTCGGACAGGAAGCCGTAGCCCGGATGGATCGCCTCGGCACCGGTCTGCTTGGCGGCCGCGATGATCTTGTCGGCCACCAGGTAGGACTCGCGCGAAGCGGCCGGGCCGATGAGCACGGCCTCGTCGGCGAGCTCGACGTGCAGCGCGTCCTTGTCGGCCTCGGAGTACACGGCGACGGTCGCGATGCCCATCTTGCGGGCGCTCTTGATCACGCGGCAGGCGATCTCGCCGCGGTTGGCAATGAGGATCTTCTTGAACATGTGGCAGTCTCGTTGGCTCAGAGCGGGATGTTGCCGTGCTTGCGCCACGGGTTCTCGATCTTCTTGTCGCGCAGCATCGCCAGCGAGCGGCAGAGGCGCTTCCTCGTCTCGTGCGGCTGGATCACGTCGTCGATGTAGCCGCGCGCGCCGGCCACGAACGGGTTGGCGAAGCGAGCCTTGTACTCGGCCTCGCGCGCGGCGAGCTTGACGGGGTCGTTCTTGTCTTCGCGGAAGATGATCTCGACGGCGCCCTTGGCGCCCATCACGGCGATCTCGGCGTTGGGCCAGGCGAAGTTGACGTCGCCGCGCAGGTGTTTGGAGCTCATCACGTCGTAGGCGCCGCCGTAGGCCTTGCGGGTGATCACGGTCACCTTGGGCACGGTGCACTCGGCGTAGGCGTACAGCAGCTTGGCGCCGTGCTTGATGATGCCGCCGTACTCCTGCGCGGTGCCGGGCATGAAACCGGGCACGTCGACGAAGGTCACCACGGGGATGTTGAACGCGTCGCAGAAGCGCACGAAGCGCGCGGCCTTGATGCTGCTCTTGATGTCCAGGCAGCCGGCCAGCACCAGCGGTTGATTGGCGACGATGCCCACGCTCTGGCCTTCGAGGCGGGCGAAGCCGATGAGGATGTTCTTGGCGCCTTCGGGCTGCAGCTCGAAGAAGTCGCCATCATCGACGACCTTGGCGATCAGCTCCTTCATGTCGTAGGGCTTGTTCGGGTTCTCCGGCACCAGCGTGTCCAGCGACAGGTCGATGCGCTCGGCCGGGTCGCCGCTCGGGCGCACGGGCGCCTTCTCGCGGTTGTTCAGCGGCAGGTAGTTGTAGAACCGGCGCAGCATCAGGATGGCTTCGAGGTCGTTCTCGAAGGCCAGGTCGGCCACCCCGCTGCGGGTCGTGTGCGTGGACGCGCCGCCGAGTTCTTCGGCCGTGACTTCTTCGTGCGTCACCGTCTTGACCACTTCGGGGCCGGTCACGAACATGTAGGACGTGTCCTTGACCATGAAGATGAAGTCGGTCATGGCCGGAGAATAAACCGCTCCTCCTGCACAAGGGCCCATGATCATGCTGATCTGGGGCACGACGCCCGAGGCCATCACGTTGCGCTGGAACACTTCGGCGTAGCCGCCAAGCGAGGCGACGCCTTCCTGGATGCGTGCGCCGCCCGAGTCGTTGATACCGATCACCGGCGCGCCGACCTTCATCGCCTGATCCATCACCTTGCAGATCTTCTCGGCGTGGGCTTCGCTCAAGGCGCCGCCAAACACGGTGAAGTCCTGCGAGAACACGAACACGAGGCGGCCGTTGATCATGCCGTAGCCGGTGACCACGCCGTCGCCCGGGATCTTGTTGTCTTCCATGCCGAAGTCGGTGCAGCGGTGCTCGACGAACATGTCCCATTCCTCGAACGTGCCTTCGTCGAGCAGCAGCTCCAGCCGCTCGCGCGCCGTGAGCTTGCCCTTGTTGTGCTGCGCGGCGATGCGCTTGTCGCCACCGCCCAGGCGCGCCTGGGCGCGCTTGCGTTCGAGTTGTTCGATGATGTCGTGCATGAGGTTCCTTCGATCGTTTCAGTTCTGGGCGTCGCTTCAGGCGACTGGATCAGGAAGTGGGCGGTGGCGCCGTATCGAGCAGCGCCAGCAACTGGCGCGCGGCCACCGAGGGCGCGACGCGGCCTGCGCGCACGTCGGCGCTGGCTTGCGGCAACGCGGCCTGCACCGCAGCGTGCTGACGGAACCGTTGTTGCAGGCCGGCGGAGATGCGTTCCCACATCCACGCGCGATCCTGGTCGCTGCGGCGTTGCATCAGCCGGCCCTGCGCCGTCTGCTGGTCGCGGAATTGGGTGACGACGGCCCAGAACGCCTGCAGGCCGTCGCCCTTGAGTGCGCTCAGCTGCATCACCTGCGGGCGCCATGGCGGGCCGGTGACCCGCGAGTTCGCGTCGCCATAGGGATGCCCCAGCAGGCCCAGCGCGGAGCTGATCTGGGCGCGGGCGCGGGTGGCCGCGTCGGGGTCGATGTCGGCCTTGTTGATGACCACGAGATCGGCCAGCTCCATCACGCCCTTCTTGATCGCCTGCAGGTCGTCGCCGGCGTTGGGCAGTTGCAGCAGCACGAACATGTCGGTCATGCCGGCGACCGCGGTCTCGCTCTGGCCCACGCCCACGGTCTCGACGATCACGATGTCGTGGCCGGCGGCCTCGCACATCAGCAAGGCCTCGCGCGTCTTCTCGGTGACCCCGCCCAGCGTGCCCGCCGACGGGCTGGGTCGGATGAAGGCCTGGTCGTGTACGGACAGTTGCTCCATGCGCGTCTTGTCGCCCAGGATCGAGCCGCCCGACACGCTGGACGACGGGTCGACCGCCAGCACCGCGACGCGATGGTCTTGCCCGACCAGAAACAGCCCCAGCGCCTCGATGAAGGTGCTCTTGCCCACGCCCGGTACGCCCGAGATGCCCAGCCGCAGCGCTTTGCCCGAGTGCGGCAGCAGCGTGTCGAGCAACGCATCGGCCTGCGCGCGATGGTCGTCGCGCGTGGACTCGATCAGCGTGATCGCCTTGGCGAGCGCGCGGCGCTGCGCGGGGCCGGCGCTGTCGAGGATGGCGGACGCGAGGGCCGCGGGTTCGGCGAGTCGCGACATGGTCAGGCGGGGAACGCCTGGCGGATCTGCTCCAGGACGTCCTTGGCGCTGGCCGGGATCGGCGTGCCCGGGCCGTAGATGCCCTTGACGCCGGCCTCGAACAGGAAATCGTAGTCTTGCGCCGGCACCACGCCGCCGACGAACACGATGATGTCGTCGGCGCCCTGCGCCTTCAGCTCCGCGATGATGGCCGGCACCAGCGTCTTGTGGCCGGCGGCCAGGGTGCTCACGCCGAGCGCGTGCACGTCGTTCTCGATGGCCTGGCGCGCGCACTCTTGCGGCGTCTGGAACAGCGGGCCGATGTCGACGTCGAAGCCGAGGTCGGCGAAGGCCGTGGCCACGACCTTGGCGCCGCGGTCGTGGCCGTCCTGGCCCAGCTTGGCGATCATCACGCGCGGGCGGCGCCCATGCGTGTGCGCGAACTCGCGGATCTCCTGTTGCAGCTGTTCCCAGCCTTGGGCACTGTCGTAGGCGGCTGCGTACACACCGGTCACCTTCTGGATGTCGGCGCGGTGGCGCCCGAAGACCTTCTCGAGCGCGTCGGACACTTCGCCCACCGTGGCACGCAGGCGCACGGCCTGGATCGAGAGGTCGAGCAGGTTGCCCGACTTCGCCTGGGCGGCGTCCGTCAGCGCCTGCAGCGCGGCGGCCACCGCGGCGTTGTCGCGCGCGGCCTTGACCTGGCTCAGCCGGGCGATCTGCGAGTCGCGCACCGACACGTTGTCGATCTCGCGGATCTCGATGCTGTCCTCGGTCTTGAGCTTGTACTTGTTGACGCCCACGATCACGTCCTTGCCGGAGTCGATGCGCGCCTGCTTCTCGGCCGCGGCGGCCTCGATCTTCAACTTGGCCCAGCCCGAGGCGACGGCCTGGGTCATGCCGCCCATGGCCTCCACTTCCTCGATCAGCGCCCAGGCCTGGTCGGCCATCTGCTGGGTGAGCGACTCCATCATGTAGCTGCCGGCCCACGGATCGACCACGCTGGTGATGTGGGTCTCTTCCTGGATGATCAGCTGGGTGTTGCGCGCGATGCGCGAGCTGGTCTCGGTGGGCAGCGCGATGGCTTCGTCGAAGCTGTTGGTGTGCAGGCTCTGCGTGCCGCCGAAGACGGCGGCCATGGCCTCGATGGTGGTGCGCACGACGTTGTTGTACGGATCCTGCTCGGTCAGCGACCAGCCCGAGGTCTGGCAATGCGTGCGTAGCATCAGGCTCTTCGGGTTCGTTGCGCCGAACGCCGTCATGATGCGGCACCACAGCAGGCGGGCCGCGCGCATCTTGGCGACTTCGAGGTAGAAGTTCATGCCGATCGCCCAGAAAAACGACAGGCGCGGCGCGAACTCGTCCACGCCCAGGCCTTTGGCGAGTGCGGTGCGCACGTACTCCTGGCCGTCGGCCAGCGTGAACGCGAGCTCCAGCGCCTGGTTGGCGCCGGCCTCCTGCATGTGGTACCCGGAGATCGAGATCGAGTTGAACCTGGGCATCTTCTGCGCCGTGTACTCGATGATGTCGCCGATGATGCGCATCGAGGGTTCGGGCGGGAAGATGTAGGTGTTGCGAACCATGAACTCCTTGAGGATGTCGTTCTGGATGGTTCCGGACAACTGCTCCTGCGACACGCCCTGTTCCTCGGCGGCCACGACGTAGCCGGCGAGCACCGGCAGCACCGCGCCGTTCATCGTCATCGACACCGAGACCTTGTCGAGCGGGATGCCGTCGAACAGGATCTTCATGTCCTCGACGGAGTCGATGGCCACGCCGGCCTTGCCGACGTCGCCGCTCACGCGCGGGTGGTCGGAGTCGTAGCCGCGGTGCGTGGCCAGGTCGAACGCCACGCTCACGCCCTGGCCGCCGGCGGCCAGCGCCTTGCGGTAGAACGCGTTGGACTCCTCGGCGGTGGAAAAGCCCGCGTACTGGCGGATCGTCCACGGGCGCACCGCGTACATCGTGGGCTGCGGCCCGCGCACGAACGGCGCGAAGCCGGGCAGCGTGTCGGTGTACGGCAGGCCCGCGAGGTCGGCTGCCGTGTACAGCGGCTTGACGACGATGCCGTCGGGCGTGTGCCAGTCCAGCTTGCCCAGGTCGCCTTCGGGCGCGGATTTCGCGGCGGCGCGCTTCCACTGATCGACGGACGCGGCGGGGAACTCCGGCGCTGGCGCGGCCGAGGGGGAATTCGGCGGGGTGGGCTGGCCCATGAAAACGTTTCTCCTGTCGGCTCGACCGTCCATCACGACCCGGCCGACGCATGTCTCGAACTGGCCCGGTTCGCCGATCGACGAGCCCCGGCCAGGCGTCCTCGAAGGCAGGACGCCTCGCGACCGCGGCAACCCTCGTGAGGTGCGGCGGCGCCGGGGCGGGCAGGCATCCCGTGATGATACGTGGGCGGGGTGAGTCGCTCCGCCTGCCGCCTTCCCGGGTGGCGGAGATCGGCGTTGCGCAACGGATTCAGCTTGTCGTCAGATCTTCTTCAGATTTTTCATCTTGGGAAACCTTCTCGGTGTCCGATATCTCCTCTTGGCCGCTTCATCTGTCGGATGAAGACGTGTTTTCCCGTATTCCCTGGAGATTCAATGAACGCGCTCAGAACCCTTCGCATCGGCTCACGCCTCGGAGTGGCTTTTTCCATGTTGATGCTCGCGCTGTGCCTTGTGGCCGGATTCGGTGCCGTCCAGACCTCGAAGGTCAACGACAACGTCATCGACATCGGCACCAACTGGTTGCAGGGCGTACATCTGCTGAGCGACGTCCGCAGTCTCGCCAACGAGACTCGCCGCGCGTCGATGGCGCATCTGCTCGAGGCGGATCCCGAGGCGAAGAAGAAGCTGCAGGTCACACACGACGAGGACATCTCTGCCAGGATGCCCGCGGCGATGGCGGCCTACGAGCGCACCGTCGCCTCGGCCGACGAGAGGGCGCTCTACGAAACGATCAAGACGACCTGGGCGGCCTTCGTCCAGGCGGATACCAAGGTCATCGAGCTGTCCAACGGCGGCGACGAACGCTTCGCGGACGCCCGCAAGGAGTCGGCCTCCACGCTCGGGGCCTTCAACGCGCTCATGGCCGCTATCGACGCGGACGTCAAGTACAACGCCGCCGGGGCCGACAATGCGATGAAGGCGTCCGCGGGCACCTACCGCGACGCACTGGTCATGGACGGTGCGCTGGTCGCGATCGCGTTGCTCGCCGGCGCCATCCTGGCCGTCGCGATCACCCGCTCGATCGTCGGCCCGATCCAGGACGCCGTGAAGCTGGCCGACACGGTGGCCCGCGGCGACCTGACGTCGCGCATGCAGGTGGTCGGCAACGACGAGCCCGCGCAACTGCTGGCGTCGCTCGTGAAGATGAACGACAACCTGGTCGGCATCGTCGGCCAGGTGCGCCTGACCAGCGACAGCATCGCCACCGGCTCCAACCAGATCGCCAGCGGCAACGCGGACCTGAGCCAGCGCACCGAGGAGCAGGCATCGAACCTGCAGCAGACCGCGGCGTCGATGGAGGAACTGACGTCGACCGTGCGCAACAACGCGGACACGGCGCGCAAGGCTGCCGAACTGGCGAGCACCGCGAGCACCGCGGCCTTGCGCGGCGGCGCCGTGGTGGGACAGGTCGTTGGCACGATGGACGCCATCACCGGCAGCTCGAAGAAGATATCCGACATCATCGGCGTGATCGACGGCATCGCGTTCCAGACCAACATCCTCGCGCTGAATGCGGCCGTCGAAGCGGCGCGTGCCGGCGAGCAAGGCCGCGGCTTCGCGGTCGTCGCCTCCGAGGTGCGCAGCCTGGCGCAGCGCAGCGCGCAGGCGGCCAAGGAAATCAAGGTGTTGATCACCGAAAGCGTGGAGAAGGTCGAGGCCGGCAGCCAGCAGGTCGACGAGGCCGGCCGCGCGATGACCGACATCGTCGCGCAGGTCAAGCGCGTCAACGACCTGATCGAGGAGATCAGCGCCGCGACGCACGAGCAGACGCAAGGCATCAGCCAGGTCGGCGATGCGGTGGCACAGCTCGACCAGGTGACGCAGCAGAACGCGGCGCTGGTCGAGGAGAGCGCCGCGGCGGCCGAGAGCCTGAGCCAGCAGGCCGGCAAGCTCGTCGAGGCGGTGAGCGTCTTCACGCTGCGCGCCTGATAGAGCCTGCGTCGGGCGCGGATCCTAGAATCGACCCCACGCGCCGTGTCGAGCGCGTTGTTCGGGAGAAACTGGATGCCGCGCTTGCGCTCGAGAGGACGCCTGATCGTCTGGACGCTGTCGGCGATCCTCGTGCTGGTCGCGCTGTTGCTGGCCGGGGTGTTGTGGGAGGTCCATCGCAGCGTGCCGACGCTGGACGGCCGGGCGCAGGTGCCCGGGCTGCAAGCGGCGGTGACGATTTCGCGCGACGCGCTCGGAACGGCCGTGGTCAAGGGCGCCAACCGGTTGGACGTCGCGCGCGGGCTCGGCTTCGTGCACGCGCAGGAACGGTTCTTCGAGATGGACCTCACCCGTCGTTCGGCGGCCGGCGAACTGGCGGCGCTGTTCGGGCCGGTGGCGCTGGAGCATGACAAGAAGCGGCGCGCGCATCGGCTGCGTGCCATGTTGGCGGCGCGCCTGGACGAGATGGACGCGAACGAGCGTGCGCTGCTGCAGGCCTACGCCGACGGCGTGAACGCCGGCCTGGCGCAACTCGGCGCGCGCCCCTGGCAGTACATGATGCTGCGCGCCGAGCCGCAGCCATGGAAGCCCGTCGATTCGCTGCTCGTCATCGGCGAGATGTTCTGGATGCTGCAGGGCTCGAGCGTCGACGACGGCCTCGAGCGCGCTCAATGGCGCGAATGCGCCGGCGACGATCTGTTCGACTGGCTGGAGCCGCGCGGCGGCCGCTGGGACGCGGCGCTCGACGGCTCGGTGTTGGCGCCAGGTGCGATGCCCGGACCGGATCGGCTCGATCTGCGCAAGGTCGCGCCCCCGATCCCGGCATCCGGCGCAGCCTCCGTCGTCGCGCGGGTCGAGGCGCCGGCCTTCCTCGACGAGGTCGATGCGCCGGACCGCCACGAGCCCCTGCTGGGCAGCAACAACTGGGCCGTGACCGGCGCGCGCAGCGTCTCGGGTGACGCGATGCTGGCCAACGACATGCACCTCGGGCTCGGCGTGCCGGCGATCTGGTTCCGTGCGCAGTTCGAGATCGGCAGCGGCGACAGCGCGATTCGCGCCGAGGGCGTCACGCTGCCGGGCGTGCCGGCCATGGTCGCCGGCTCGAACGGCCACGTGGCCTGGGGGTTCACCAATTCGTACGGGCAGTGGTTCGACTGGATCAAGGTGCCTGCGCTCCCCGATCCGGCGCAGGTCAGGCATGTCAGCGAGACCATCGCCGTCAAGGGCGGCCACGACGTCACGCTGGATGTCACGCAGTTCGCCGGCCTGCCGGTGGTCGAGAAGAACGGCACGCAGGCCTATGCGTTGCACTGGGTTGCGGATGCGGGCCAGGCCTACGGCCTCGCGCTGGACGAGATGCTGAAGGCGCGCAGCGTCGACGCGGCGATGGGCATCGCCGCGCGTTCGGGCATTCCGGAGCAGAACATCCTGGCGGCCGACGACCACGGCGCGATCGCCTGGACGATCGCCGGTGCGCGCCTGAACACGCAGACGCCGGCCGCGGCCAGCTTCGGCCGCTTCTTCCCCGCATCCGACCTGGCGCAATTGCGGCGCCCGTTGCTGACGCCACCTGGCGACGTTGTGCTGCCTGTCAACGAGAACCCGGACGACGGGCAACTGTGGACGGCCAACGCACGCACCTACGACCCCTCACCGGACACCGTCGCGCCATCGCGTCCGGGACGGATGTTCACGACGTCCATCGGCGATGGCGGCGTCGACCTCGGCGCCCGCGCCCAGCAGATCCGCGAACGGCTCAGCGCCACACCGAAGTTCGATGAAAAGACGCTCGTCGCTATCCAATTCGACGACGAGGCGAACTTCCTGCAGCCCTGGGCCGGCCGCATCGCCGCGGTGGCGGCGGGCAGCGCGGCCCGTCCCGACGTGACGGCGCTGCTGAAGGCCTGGAACGGCAAGGCAGATGCCGACCAGGCCGGCTACCGGCTCGTGCGCAGCGTGCGCGTGCGCACGCTAGACGCGCTGTGGGCGGCGTGGACGAAGCCGCTCGTCGACGGCCAGCGCTGCGCGAAGCGGGCCTACGACTGGCACGCACGCTTCGAATATCCAGCCGAGCAGGCGCTGGACAGCCAGCCCGCGAACCTGCTGCCGCCCGGGTTCGCGAGCTGGGACGCGTTCGTGCTGGCCCAACTCGATGCGACCGTGGCCGACATGACGCGCAACGGGCAACGCCCGCTGGCCCAGGCCACGTGGGGCGAGAAGAACGCCAGCCATATCGGTCACGTGCTGTCGCGCGCGGTGCCGGCGCTGGCGCACTGGCTGGACATGCCGTCGCTGCCGCAATCCGGCGACGGCAACATGCCGCACGTCGCGGGCCCGTCGTTCGGCCAGTCCGAGCGCCTGGTGGTCGCGCCCGGCCACGAGGGCCGCGCCACGCTGGCCATGCCGGGCGGCCAGAGCGGGCACCCGATGTCGCCCTATTACGGCGCCGGCCACGACGACTGGGTCGCCGGCCGGGCGACGCCATTGCTGGCCGGAGCGGCGCAGCACGTGCTCACCTTGACGCCCTGACACGGTCGAGCGCGACGCGTTCCTGGGTCGCGAACGGGTCAAGTTCGCTCCGGACGAGCCGATACCTGCAAGGTTCCCCCCGCTTTGCGGGAGGCCTTGCCGAGAACCCTCCGTGCCGCATTCCTCAACGTCCGCGACTTCCCCGGCGCCAAGTCCTCTGCCATCGGCCGAGTGGGCGACCTGGCGTCGTCTGGTCCAGGTCTACCTGAGCCGCGATACCGAGTCCGCCGAGATCCGGGCGCGGCTGGTGCAGTGGGTGACGTTCGTGTCGCCATGGATGATGGGAGTCAACATCGTCAGCGCGGTGCTGCTGGCGCTCACGTTGCCGGCGGCCGTCGTCCCCTGGCTGCGCTGGACGTGGTGCGGCCTGGTCTGTGCCATGTGCCTGCTGGGCCTCCTCGGCTGGCTGCGCCATCGGCGCAAGGTACCCACGCGCGTCAGCCCGGGCGTGGTGCGCAAGAGCATGGTGCACGCGGGCGTGCTGGCGAGCCTGTGGGCCACGCTGCCCTGGACGATCTTTCCCAACGGCACGCCCTCGTCCCAGATCCTGATTGCCGGCGTGATGCTGGGCATGGTGGCGGGCGGCGGCTTCGTGCTGACGCCTCTGGCACCGGCCGCCATCGTCTTCACGGCCATCATCGGTATCTCCACGAGCCTGGCGGTCGCCCACTATCACGACCCGATGGCCGTCTTGCTGTCCGCGCTCATGGCGGGCTACACCGTGGTGACCGTCGCCGCCGTGATGCTGGGCGCACGGCGCTCCGCGGGCGCGCTGCGCGCCGAGCGCGAGGCCGAGCGCCAGGGCCAGCTCGTCACGCTACTGCTGCGGGATTTCGAATCGCAGTCGGCGGACGTCATGTGGGAGACGGACGCGACGGGCCGCCTGGCCCGAGTCAGCGCCAAGCTGACGACCTTGATGCGTCTTGATGGCGCTGCGAGCAGGCGCTCGCTGCTGGGCTGGTTCGACGAGCAGTGCCGCGACGACGAGACCAGGCAGGCGGTTGGCCAGTTGCGCCACGCCTTCAACGCCGGCCAGGCATTTCGCCAGCGCGGCATTCCGGTGACCATCGCGGGCATGCCGCGTCGCTGGTCGATCACGGCGCGCCCGTTGGTCGACGAGGCCGGTGTCGACCAGGGCTGGCGTGGCGTCATCACCGACATCACGATGGAGCACGACGCGCAGTCGCGCATGCAGCAGCTCGCCCTGGTGGATTCGCTCACCGGCCTGGCCAACCGCACGCAGTTGCGCGACAAGCTGCAGCTCAGGCTCGAGTCCGCCAGCAGGAAGCCGGCGGCGTTGCTGTGCCTGAACATGGATCACTTCAAGCGCGTCAACGACATGTTCGGCCACGCGGCCGGCGACGTCGTGCTGCGCGAGGCTGCGCGCCGCCTGCGCAAGCTGGTGCGCGCGGGCGACGTGGTGGCGCGGGCGGGCGGCGACGAGTTCGCCATCGTGCTGGACGACATCGCCAGCGAGGAAGACGCCCTGCGCTTCGGCCAGCGCATCGTCGCCGAACTCGATCGCGGCTTCTCCAGCAGTTCCGGCCAGATCAGCAGCGGCGCGAGCGTGGGCGTGGTGACGATTCCCGCGCACGGCACGACCGTGGACGAATTGCTGGCCAATGCCGACCTGGCTCTCAGCACGGCGAAGGCCGGCGGCCGCGGCCGCGCCGAGATGTTCCGCACCGACATGGGCGAACGCCTGCGCCTGCGCATGACGATGGAACGCGACCTGCGCGTGGCCGTGGCCAGGAACGAGTTGCGCCTGCACTGGCAGCCGCAGGTGGACACGGTGACCTGGCGCGTCAGCGGCTGCGAGGCGCTGCTGCGCTGGCAGCACACCGACCTCGGGCTGATTCCGCCGATGAACTTCATTCCGATGGCCGAGGAAACGGGCCTGATCGTCGAGCTTGGCGAGTGGGTGCTCAACGAGGCCTGCCGCGTCGGCGTGCAGAAGCTGCCGGGGCTGATGGTGGCCGTCAACGTGTCGCCGATCCAGGTCGTGCGCGACGACTTCGTTCTGGTGGTGCGCAAGGCGCTGACGGCCAGCGGCCTGCCGCCGCAGCGCCTCGAGATCGAGATCACCGAGTCGCTGTTCATCGACGCCTCGCCGAAGGCGCTGCGCAATCTCGAGACGCTGCGGCAGATGGGCATCCGCGTGGCGCTGGACGACTTCGGCACCGGCTACTCCTCGCTCGCCTACCTGCGCCAGTTCCCGTTCGACACGCTCAAGATCGACCGCGCCTTCGTACGCGAGCTCGTCACGCAGCACGACGCGCGCGCCATCGTGCGAAGCATCGTCGAGCTGGCGGCTGCGCTCGGGATGAGCACCGTGGCCGAGGGCGTGGAAGAACCTGCACAGTACGAGCTGCTGCGGCGCGCCGGCTGCAACGGCGTCCAGGGGTTCCTGATCGCGCGGCCGATGCTGATCGACCAGGTGGTGGAGATGCTGGAGAGCTGGGCCATGCAGCGCGCGCCGAAGTCCGACGCCGTGCCGGACTCGATCTTCGCGCCGCTCGACGACACCGAAGCGGGCGAGCTGATGGCCAGGGACGGCGACAGTCTGCACTGACCGAGGTCGACGCGTAGCTTCTGCAGGCCGCTCTCGAAGCGGCCTTTCTTTGCTCGACAGGGACTTCGAGTCGGGGAGCGGGTGGCTGTCGCATGCTGTCTTGCCCCATTTTGGGGATTTCTTGCCTCCGGTCCGTGACGTATGCTGCCTCTACAACTTGAATCGCTGTCTGGAGGCATCATGAAATTTCGACTCGCGCTCGTCGCTGCGGCACTGGCCGCATCCGGCCTGGCCCATTCGGCCACCATCGACTGGAACACCTGGACCAGCAACTCCACGGGCACGATAGATTCGACCCCGATCACGGTGACGTTCACCGGCGAGAACAGCACCGGCTGGTACAACGACTATCCGAGCTGGACGCCGACGACGACCTTTGCCGACGGCACCGTCGTGGCCAATGCACCCACGGGCGCCAACGGCATCATCAAGCTGTTCGGCGGTGGCGGCGCCAACGCGACGGTCGACACGATCACGTTCTCGCAGGCCGTCGTGAATCCGGTCTTCACGATCTGGAGCCTGGGGGCGGGCGGCAATACGGCGTCGTTCAATTTCATCGGTGCCACGCCGGTGTTCGTCTCTGGCGGGCCGGGCGCCGAGTACGGTGGCCAGTCGATCACGGTCTCGGGCAACAACGTGTACGGCGCCGAAGGCGACGGCACGGTGCAGTTCATGGGAACGTACACCAGCATCTCGTGGACGAACCCGACGTTCGAGGACTGGTACGGCTTCGATGTCGGCATCGCCGGCGTCGCCGCCGCCGTGCCGGAGCCGGCCTCGATCGGCCTGATGCTCGCCGGCCTGACGCTGGTGGGCCTGGCGCGCCGCCGCATGATGCGCTGATGGCCGCTGCCCCGCGCGGGGCGGACGGAATGAAAGGGCCGCTCCTCGAGCGGCCTTTTGCATGCGGCGCTGCAGAGTGTCAGTGCGCCGGTGCCAGTTCCCATACCAACACCTGGAACGGCGCCAGGTGGACCGTGGCGAGGCCGCCGGCGGTCAGAGTCCGGGGCGCGGAGGTCTTCTCATAGACCGGCGTCGCGCTCCACGATCGCGAGGCCTGCGACGGCAGCTCCAACGCTGCGCCGATGTCCAGCGCGAAGTCCTGCGGGCGGTCACTCGGGTTGCGCAGCGTGATGATCGCGCGGCCCGGACTCCACGCGGCCCAGCCGTAGACCTGCAGCCGCGCGGGATCGCCGCCGATCCAGTGGCTGTCGCGCAGCGTCACGGCATTGGCGCGCGCCCATTTCGCGGCAGCGGCGAGGTCGTCCCAGTTGTGCTCGGTGAGCAGGTCCGGCGAGATGTACATCTCCTGCAGGCCGGTGCCGCTGGCGAAGTACGAGCGCACCTCGGCGGCGAAGTCGTCGTGCGGGTCGCTGTCCAGGCCGCGCGCCTTGCGGGCGTACACGATGCCGTGCAGCATCAGCGAGTTCAACGGGTACAGCGACCCGAGGCGCACGATACCGCCGTAGGTATCCGCATCCCGGTACGTGATCCAGCGCTGGCGATTGCTGCCGACGCCGGCGAACTCGTGGTCCTCGCCGCCACGCCAGATCGAGTCCGCGGTGCGCAGCCAGAACGGCGACGGCCAGGTGCCCGTCGTGAGGTTGATGAACAGGTCGGGCTTGACGGCGCGCAGGTCGCCGATCAGCGCAATCGCAGCCGCGAAATCGCTGTCGAATTCGCTGCCCGGCGTCACCTTGTCGGGGCTGCCCGTGCCATCGAGCTTGAACTGGTTGATGCCGTAGTTCTTGAGCAGTCCCAGAGTGGCCTCGTGGAACAGCGCGTAGTACTTCGGGCCCGACAGCGCCAGGCCCTGGTCGTCCACCTCGTAGCCGCCGGCCTTCGCGGCGGCCAGTCGCTCCTGGCGCGGCGGCCCGTAGCCGCCCCACGGCGACAGCCAGACGCCCGGCTCCGCGCCGATGCGTTCCGCCGCCGCGCGCACCGGCGTGAAGCCGTGCGGGAAGTGCGCGTTGAACTGCCACAGCTTCTGTTGATCGTCCCAGCCGTCGTCGAACAGGAATGAATCCATGTGCACGCCACGTTCGCGCACCAGCTTGCGGCCGTACGTGTCGATCACGGCGACGGCCTCCTGCTCGGTGTAGGGCGTGAAGTAGCCGATGTCGTACCAGGAGTTGTAGTGCAGGAAGGTGCGGAACGGCGTCGCGCGCTCATTCTCGAGGTAGGCGGAGAAGCCGCGCCGCAGCTGGCCGGCCGGCGCCACGCCGAGCACGGCGGCGTAGTCGACCGGCACACCGGCGCGCAGCGGCAGCACCCGGCGCAGGAACATGAGGGCGTGCGTGCCGTCGATGCGCGTCTTGGCCATCGGGTGCTCGAAGCCGAAGAAGCGGTCGTCGGCGATCACCGGCGAGCCGGCGGACGTGCCGGCCGCCCACGCCCCGTCGAGCTCGAGCTCCAGCAGTGCCACCTGGGCCAGGTCGATGCCGCGGGCCGATTCGAAGCGCATCTCCTCGCGCACGTAGTTGGCGCCGTCGCGCAGCACGGCGCGCCAGGTGACGTGGAGCCCGGTGGCGGCGTTCGTCAGCGAGGCGGTGAGCATCATCCCCGAGCGGCGCTCCGCCGCGCGCGCGGCATCGGGGTGTTCCTCGATCCTTTCGCAGTCCAGCGTCTGCAGGCGAAACTGGTCGGACCCGATACGTGTCTTGTCGCGCAGCGTGACCGAGAACAGCTCGCCCTTCAACGGGTGCGTCGTCTTCGTGAAGCCATTGTCGAAGGCGGTTGGCGCGAGCCTGCTGCCTCGCGTCGTCAACACGAATCGCAGGGCCTGGTTGCCCAATGTGGCCCCTGCCTCGTCGTCGTCGCAGTGTGCCGCGCCGGGATCCAATGGCAACCAAGGCGGCGGCAGGGCAGGGGGGGCGGCGTGCGCCAGCGCGGCGTTCAGCGCCAGCAGGGCCGCGAGTGCAAGGCTTCGAACAGACATGGGAGCTCCGGTGCCGATGCGACAGTAGGTGCGATTGTCGCAAGGCCTCGCAGCGAGGAATGCGCGTTCTGGGCGCCCCATTCCGAACAAAAAAAGGCCGCTCATCGAGCGGCCTTCCTGCATGCGATGTCGCGCTCGCGCGCGACCGATCGAATCAGCGTTCGCCGATCGGCTTGACGGTGCGCGGCGCGGCACCGCTGTACAACTGGCGCGGACGGCCGATCTTGTATTCCGGATCGGAGATCATCTCGTTC
>Ga0302314_10007828_pt1 | contig 19165 bp, 18 predicted proteins | sample III_Palsa_N2_3_FD_200533 | JGI IMG/M metagenome (GOLD analysis project Ga0302314, IMG submission 200533) | Peat permafrost microbial communities from Stordalen Mire near Abisko, Sweden - III_Palsa_N2_3 | ecosystem: Environmental > Terrestrial > Soil > Palsa > Peat permafrost | place: Sweden...
CGCCCCGCCGCCGCCGCCCCGCCGCGCCGCGCCGCCCCACACAATTGTACGTACATTATGATATTGTGATTTTCGAGTGTCCCCGCTCCTGCCCAGCCCCGAGGCCGTGGTGGACCGCCGGAGCCCGATGCCGCTGTGGGCTCAGGTCCTGGCCGATCTGTCCCGGCGACTTGGTGCCGGCGAGTTTGATCTGCGCTTTCCCACCGACCAGGAGCTGGTAGACGGGTACGGGGTCTCACGCCAGACGGTCCGCGAGGCGGTGCGGCGGCTTGCCGACGACGGCCTCGTGGCCCGTGAGCGCGGACGCGGCACGCGCGTACGGCCGGTCGAGTTCGAGCACACCGCCGGAACGCTCGAAGGGCTCTTTCAGCAGGTGGAGGCGCTGGGCGTCACGCAGACGAGCGTGGTCAGGGTTCGCGAGGAGACGACGGATGCGGGCATCGCGCGACGGCTGGAGCTGCCGGCCCGAGCGCGCCTGGTTCACATCGAGCGGCTGCGCCTGGCAGACGGGGAGCCGCTCGCACTTGACAGCAGCTGGCTGCCGTCGCGCGTCGCACACCGGCTGCTTGAAGCTCCGCTGACGCGCGCCGGGCTTTACGACGAGCTCGCTCGGCTCTGCGATGTCAAGATCGACCGGGGCATCGAGCGGGTCCGGCCGGTGATCCCGACGGTCCCGGAGCGAGGCGCGCTGGATATCCCCGCCGATGTGGCGGCATTCGCGATCGAGCGGCTTGTCTACAGCCAGGAGTCACCGGTCGAGTGGCGCCACAGCCTGGTTCGCGGTGATCGCTATAGCTTCGTCGTGGAGTTGTCTCCCGCGCGCGCACAGCAACCGTCGCTGCCGTGGGCTTACGAGTCGCCGGCATGAGCCGGCACTTCTCGCACCAGCCCAACGTCCCCGGCCGGGGCATCATCGCCGGTTACAGCCCGAAGTTCTGGGGGCTGTTGGTGACGATTGGTGTCGCGGCCGGGCTCGGTGCTGCGGGTCTTACTCTGCTCTTGGATGGTGTCCAGGACGTAGCGTGGAGCTACAGGTCGGGCACCTTCCTGCACGCGGTGATGAGCGCCTCGGCTGCACGGCACGTAAGCGTGCTGCTGGCTGCGGGGCTGATCGCGGGGATCGGTGGGCTGCTCATCAGACGGGTGCGGGGATCGGGCGCCGGCGAGATATCGGAGGCGTTGTGGCTCGGTGGCGGTCACCTGTCGTTCTGGCGTAGCCAGGCGCGCGGCGTGCTGTCGATCGTGACCGTCGGAATGGGCGCCTCGCTCGGGCGCGAAGCCGCACCGCAGCTCACCGGTGCAGCGGTAGCGAGCGCCCTGTCCGAATGGGCGAAGCTGCCGACGTGGCAGCGCCGACTCCTGATCGCGTGCGGAGCTGGATCCGGGATGGCGGCTGTCTACAACGTCCCGCTGGGTGGCGCGCTGTTTGCGGTCGAGGTGCTGCTCGGCACCTTGTCGCTGCCGGTTGTGCTGCCTGCGGTGGCGATGAGCGCGATCGCGACTGCAGTTGCCTGGATCGTCGTTCCCAACCGGCCGACGTACCTGGTTCCGGTATTCGGCGTGAAGGCGTCGCTGGTGGTGTGGGCGTTGATCGTCGGTCCACTGGCAGGCCTGGTCGCGGTTGGGTGGGTTCGCGCGATCGCTGCCGTCAACACGCTCAAGCCGAAGCACTGGGGCCGCGTGACGGCACCGGTCATCGTCTTCGGCGCGCTCGGAGCGATATCGATCGCCTATCCCCAGCTCCTCGGCAACGGCAAGGACACAGTGCAGCTGGCGCTGACCAATCAGATCGCGGTCGGGGTGCTGGCCTTGCTGGTCGTGCTCAAGCCGTTTGCGACCGCCGCCTGTCTCGGTAGTGGTTCCCCGGGGGGCCTGTTCACCCCGACGCTGACGCTCGGCGTTCTGTTCGGTGACCTCCTCGGCCATGGCTGGGCCGTGATCTGGCCCGGGCCTGCGCTCGGCAGCTTCGCGATCATCGGCGGCGCGGCAGTGCTCGCGGCTTCGATGCAGGGTCCCCTGTCCGCGATCGTGCTCATTCTGGAGCTGACGCACACCTCGGACGGCCTGATGGTTCCGATCCTGCTGGCGGTTGCCGGGGCAACGATCGTCGCACGCGTGCTCGGCGCGCCATCGATCTACTCCGCACGTCTGGACGATGGCGACTCGGAAACGACCGACTCCGCGGGCCCACTCGAGCCCGAACCTCCTGACCGGTCGCCCGTCCAGCCCGGCACACCGGACCCCGTGCCGGTCGCGCCTCAGCCGCCAACGTGAGATGCCCGCAGCCGGCCCGACAACGCGTAGATTCCCCCCGGTGGCACCGGTCATCAGAACTGCCGATCCCGTCGGCGACGCGCCACGCCGGCTCGACCCGGGCGATTAGCCGGGTGCGCGCGCTTGTACAGCGCGTCGCCCGGGCGTCGGTGTTCGTCGCCGGCGAGCGGGTCGCCGCGATCGGTCCCGGCCTGCTCGTCCTGCTCGGCGTGACGTCCACCGACCTACCGCAGGACGCAGACCGGCTCGCCGATAAGGTGACGGCGCTGCGGGTCTTCGACGATGCCGACGGGCGGATGAACGAGCCGCTCGGCGACCGCGAGGTTCTGTGCGTGAGCCAGTTCACTCTCTACGGAGACGCGCGCCGAGGCAACCGCCCCAGCTATATTGCGGCCGCCCGCCCCGAGCTCGCCGAGCCGCTGTACGAGCGCTTCGCTGACCGTCTCGGCGCGAGGCGCGGCGTGTTCGGCGCGAGGATGGCGGTGGAGCTCGTGAACGACGGGCCGGTGACGCTGCTGCTCGAGTGCCCCTGACCAGACCGCCCCCTGCCGGATAATCAGTTCGCACATGCTCCGCTACCGCTACCTGTTCTCGCAGCTCGTCCGGCGCGAGCTGCGCAAGAAGTACAAGGGATCGGCGTTCGGGGTGCTGTGGTACCTGGTCAACCCGATCGTGCTGATGGGTGCGTACTGGTTCATGTTCGGCCTGGTCCTGAAGAACCGCAGCAATCCTCCGGACTTCCCGATCTACCTGATGGTCGGGATCCTCGTCTGGACCTTCTTCCAGGCGTCACTGTTGTCCTCGGCGCCGTCGCTGATCGATCAGTCCGGGCTGGTGCGCAAGGCACGCTTCCCGCGCGAGGCGATCCCCGCCGCGACGGTGACGGTGCAGCTCGTGATCTTCACGGCTGTGCTGATAATCCTGCTGCCACTCGCGGTCGCGATCAGGGGGACGTTCACCCCTGCGCTCCTGCTGCTGCCGGTGCTGATGGCGCTGCTGTATTGCTTCGTGCTCGGATGCTCGCTGATCGCGGCCGTCCTCCACGCCTACTTCCGCGACGTGGAGCCGATCCTCACCGCCGCACTGCTGCCGTGGTTCTTCATCACCCCTATCTTCCTGGTGCTTCAAGGTCCAAACGAGGTCGGCTTCGTCAGGAGCCATCCGTGGACCGGCATCGTGCTGAACTGGGTCAACCCGATTGCGCCGTTCATCAACGCCTTCCGCAGCGTGATGTTCTACGGCACGGCGCCCGAGTGGGGGTATCTCCTCTACGCACTCGCGGCAGCGGCAATCGCGCTCCTTATCGGTAGCTCGGTGTTCCAGCGGATGCAGGGAGAGCTGGCGGTGGTCCTGTGAAACGGCGCGCACAGCAGGCCGAGCTCTCGGTGGCGCCGGGCGAGATCGTGTTGCAGAACGCGACCCGCTCCTTCAGCATCCGCGCCGACCAGGCGCGCACGCTCAAGGAAGTTCTGCTCAACCGGCGGACCGTGGGCCCGCCGCCCGTTCCGGCGCTGCGCGGCGTCACGCTCAGGATCGCGCCGGGCGAGACGGTCGGGATGGTCGGACGCAACGGCGCCGGCAAGACCTCGACGCTCCGCGTGCTCTCAGGGATCATCCCGCTCCATTCGGGTCAGGTTGCATGTGGCGGCCGGACGGTGGCGCTGCTCGAGCTGGGGGCCGGGTTCTCGCGCGACTTCTCGGGGCGGGAGAACATCTATCTCGGCGGCGCCCTGCACGGCCTGACGAAGGCGGAGCTCGAAGAGCGCGTGGACCGGATCATCGCCTTCTCCGAGCTGGGCGACTTCATCGACGTTCCCGTCAAGACCTACTCGGCCGGCATGTACGTCCGGCTCGGATTCTCGATCGCCGCCCACCTCGATGCCGACACGCTGCTGATCGACGAAGTGCTAGCCGTCGGCGACGAGGCCTTCCAGCGCAAGTGCCTGCGCCGGATCTCCGAGCAGATCGCGGCCGGCCGCACGCTGGTCCTCGTCTCCCACGATGCGGGTTCGATCGAGCGGGTGTGCGAGCGCGTGGTCGTGATGGACGCCGGCCAGGTCGCGTTCGACGGCCCGACCGCCGAGGGGCTGTTGTTCTACCACCGGCTGATGGGAACCGAGCACGGCAGCGGTCAGTCCGTGCGCCCGTCGCCCGACCGCTCGATCGAGGTCAGCGAGATCGAGCTCCGGGACGCCGCCGGCCGGGCGAGCCGGGTGTTCCGGTGCGGCGACCCGGTGCGGATCGTCGTCTCGCTGCGCGCGCTGAGGGCGGTGACCGCCCCCCGGCTCGCGCTCGAGGTCCGCGCGCAGGATGGATCGCGCGTGTTCCGGACGGCTACGCCCGTCGAGCTGCTCGCCGACGGCACGGCCCGGCTCGCCTTCGACATCGAGCGCCTTGGGCTGCTGGGCGGCGACTACGACATCGCTCTGGCCGGCCACGACGGCGAAGAGGGCTCGGCGTTCGACCGCACGGTCCGGTTCGCGGTCGCCCACGAGCACAACGCCGAAGGGATCGCCGACCTGCGCGGCACCTGGGAGGCGACGACGCCCGTGCCGGAGGCCGGCCGATGATCGAGCCCGAGCGGGCACTGGAGCGGGCGCGGGCGTCGGCCGAGGAGATGAGAGCCTCGGGCGCCTACGCCGACTCGGGCGCCTACGCCGACTCCGGCGATGCCGGCTTCCGGGTCGAGCCCACCGACGGGGTCACCACCTCGCAGCTGATCGAGTGGGCGCTGATCGAGCCCGATCCGTCGAACCTCTACTCGACACGCCGGCTGGGGGCGCCGATCACGTTCGTGAAGCGGCTGATGCTGCGCGGCCTGCGCCAGTACCTTGCCGAAATCGTCGCCCAGCAGACCCGCTTCAATATCCATCTGATCGCCTACGTGGGCCAGCTGACACTGCGCGTCGAAGCGCTCGAGCGGGGGGAGCAGCCCCACACTGCCGATCCGCCGGCCGCACCACAACCGCCCAGACCGCCCGTCGACGGTCCGTAGGTGGTCGTCCACCAGCTACTCAGTGCGGCGGGCCCGGTCGACGCCGTCACGGGACAGGCGCGCGCGTACCGGCGCGCGTTCGAGTCCTGGGGCTGGGGCGGGTCCGATTACGCCGCGCTGATCGACCCTCGCATGGGGCGACAGGTCAAGCCGCTCGCGAAGCTGGATGCCCAGGCGGACGACGTTCTGCTGCTGCATTACTCGGCGTACGCGCCGCGGCTGCGACCGCTGCTCGATCTCCCCAACCGCAAGCTGCTCGTCTCACACAACGTCACTCCCGCGCGATATCTGTGGAATTACGAGCCGGTCGTCGCGGTCTACTGCTCGGTCGGCAGGGAGCAGCTGCCGGAGTTCGCCCGCAGCGTCGACGTCGCGGCAGGCGTGTCGGAATACAACGTTGCCGAGCTCACCGCAGCCGGCGCCCGGGCGACGGCCGTCGTCCCGATCGTGTTCGAGCCCCCGCCGACCGGCGCGGCGGGACTGAATGGCGGCGCGGCCGTGCCGCGAGCGCCCGGCGCTCCCACGATCCTGTTCGTCGGCCGGATCACGCCACACAAGCGTCACGACCTGCTCCTGCGCGCATTCGCGCTCTATCGCCGCCATCGCGCCCCGGATGCCCGCCTGCACCTCGTGGGAGAACCGCTCTCGCCCGCCTACGACGCGGCGGTGCGCGAGCTCGCCGACGAGCTCGTCCCCGGCGCGGTAACGATCGAGGCCGGGATCACGCGGGAGGCACTGTGGGAGCGCTATCGACAGGCGGACGCGTTCCTGTCGATGTCCGAGCACGAGGGGTTCTGCATCCCCCTGCTGGAGGCGTTCAGCTTCGGACTCCCGGTCATCGCGCGACCCGTGGGCGGGATCCCCGAGGTCGCCGGCGACGCCGCGCTCATGTGCGACGGCGACGATCTCGCGGTCGTCTCCGAGCTGCTGGCGCTCGCCGTCTCGGACCCCGCACTACGGGCGGAGCTCGCCCACCGGGCGACACGCCGTCTCGCGAAGTACGCACCCGAGCGAGCGCTCGAGTCGCTGCGCGAGGCGGTGATCGCTACGTCAAGGGCACGCTCGTGACCGTCTCCACCGTCCGCCTCGTGCAGGTATCGCGACCGGGCAGGCTCGGGCTGAGCCGGTAGAGCGCGTAGCTGTCGTTCTCGAATACGGGGCCTCCGACCGAGCCGTAGGGCGGATTCAGGCGCGGCTCGGGGCTGTCGGTGGGTGCGACCTCGATCAGGGCGTAATCAGCTTTGACCGAGAACGCGACGTGCGGGTAGTTCGTGCCGAGCAGCGGCAGCTCGGAGCAGGTCGGGTGCCCGGCCAACATGTACTGCGCCCACAGCTGCGCGCCGGGAGTGATGTCGAGCCTGATCGAGTCGTCGCGCGGCAGCGCGCGGGACCACACCCGCAGCTGGAGCAGCGCCTTCGGTGTCTGGTCATACGTCGTGCTCGTCTCATCCAGCGCCCCGCTCGCGGCCGTGAAGGCAAACGCGGCGAGCAGCACCCACGCCACACCGGGCGGGCGGAGCCGGGAGATGCCGGCCGCCGCACAGACGACGAGCAAGGGTGCGACGAAGGCGAGGACCTTGAATTCGAAGTACCAGCCGTCAGTACGCAGGCGGAAGTCGAGCGCGGCGAGCGCGGCGAGCGCGATCACCGCGAAAACACCGATCCGCAGCTCGCGAGGCCGGTCGCGGAGCCCGTAGTAGGCCAGCCCCACCATCGCCACCGCGGCGAGCGGCCACAGCGTGGATGACCCGAGCGAGAAGAACTGGTAGGTCGGGATGAACGCGAGCAGGTCGCCACCCCAGGTGGCGAGCGAGCGACCTGGTTCGAGTACGACGAGGGTGCCGCTGATCAGCTTCTCACCGACGCCGTATACCGGGATCGCGAGCGCCAACGCGATCGGAATCGCCAGCAGGAGCGCCCGGCGGCTGCGCAACACGCGGCGCCAGATCGCCCCGGCGCCCGCGCGCAGGTTCGGGTCGAGCGCCGCGAACACCGCCAGCGCAGCGACCGGAATCGGCAGCTCGAGCGGGTAGGCGAACGCCGCCACGGCCAGGAACAGGACTAGCAGCGCGAGCGCGCCGCCGCTGCGGTGCCGTACTGCCCACCACGCGAGCACAAGTGAGAACGGCAGCGTGAAGTAACCCCACGTCTGATTGAAGTAGGGGTGCATGCCGGTGTGCAGCACCATCCGGTCGAGCCCGACGATCCCCATCGCGCCGACCGCTCCGAGCATCCTCACCCCGAGCAGCTCGCGCGCGAACAGGAACCACCCGAGCGCGGCGAGCGCAAGCATCACCGCCGCCAGCGTCGAGATCGCCTGGTACGTCGGCCGCCCGGTGAGCGTCGCGACGGCGCCGAGGTCGTAGTAGATCGGGTACTTCGACTTCCACACCAGCGGGAACCGGTCGACCGGCTCGTTGACATTGACGGCGGTCGGGTAGTTGTGCTGGAGGAACTGGGCTGCGCCGACCGCAAGGTGCGCATCCGAGCCATCGCCGATCACAGTCGGGTAGCCCGCCCGGAACAGCGGCACGAGCGCAACGCAGGCGAGGATCATCGCCACGTATGCGGGCCAGCCGAGCTCGGTCCAGCGCGGCGGGCGTGTGGGCGCACCGGTGCGCCGGATCGCGAACACGCCGAGGGCCACTCCGGCAACGACCATCAACGCGATCGAGATCTTGAACGGCACGAACGCGAAACCGAGGACGGTCATCCCGAGCGCTGAGGTGCACGCTCCGACGGGGATCACCCATGCGAGCTCGTAGCGGCGCAGACCGGCCGGCAGCAGCAGTCGCGTCGCGCCGAAGCCGCAGACGCCGAAGAACGTCGCCGCGGCGAGCATCAGCTCAAGGACCGCGCCCGCCGCCGAGATCCCCACGACACCTGACTTGTGCGCGATCCACACCGCCGCCGTCGCCACCAGCAGCAGCACCACCGGTCCGCGCAGGCGCGCGATCAGGGGGGCGGGGGCGTGTCCGTCTCGCTGAGACGCTTCGATTCGCTCAGCACCCGCGACAGGAACACCGGATTGCCCAGCAGATACCGCCTCCACATCCGCTGGGGCTCGATCGCGAGTCGAAAGATCCATTCGAGTCCATTGTCGGACAGCCACCGCGGAGCGCGCGGCGTGTGACCAGAAACGTAGTCGAACAGCGCACCCACCGTCCACACGACAGCGCCGTCCAGGCGATCAGCGTAGCGGTCGATCCACAGCTCCTGCTTCGGCGTACCCATGCCGACCAGCACGATCGTCGGCCGGCGGGCGGTGATGTCCTCGATCACGCGCTCGTTGTGTGGCGAGTCGAGATGGAAGAAACCGTGGTGGGCACCGACCACATCGAGGCGCGGATACCACCGCCGCAGCCGCGCCGCGGCCTCGCGCGCGACCGGTGGCTCGGACCCGAGCAGATAGATCGACTGGTCTGAGAGCTCGCAAAGCGCGGCCAGCCCCCAGATCCAGTCCGCGCCCGTCATCCGGTGGGGGATCGGAAGGTTCAGGAAGCGGGCGGCGAGCCGGACGCCGTAGCCATCGCAGTAGACGAGGTCGGCACGGCGCAGCGCATCCCCCAGGCCGGAGGTGGTCCGCGATTGGTTGACGACGTGCGCGTTGACGTACATAACCCGGCGGGTTTGGCCCTCGGCGGCCCAGGCGGAAATCGTTCGCAGCAGCTCCGCCGGCTGGGCGAGGTCGATCGGGATGTCGAAGATCGGCGACGACGGGCGATCCTGTGTGACCGGACCGCTGCCATTGCTCCTCTCCTCGGTGAGAGCATGATGGGCCTGCACAGCCCGCGGAATGGTACTGGTGCGGCCGGGGACCCCGTCGTACACCTGCCGGCGGCACAATGCATGAGCACGTGTCCCCTCCGATCGTGGCCATCGACGCCCGCGACGCCGCCGCGAGCGAGCTGCGCGGCTGGGGCCGTTACGAGCTCGAGCTCGTGCGTGCGTTGCGCGCCGGCGCCTGCGAAGACCTCGAGCTGCGCGTCCTCGAGCATGGTGGGCCCGGCCCCGAGATCCTGTTCGAGCAGGTCAAGCTGCCGTGGACGCTGCGCCGGGCCCATGCCGCCGCCGTGCATGCGACGAACTGCTTCCTGCCGCTGCTGCGTCCATGCCCTGGCGTCGTCACGATCCAGGACCTCGCGTTCGAGGCCTGGCCGGCGGACTTCGGCCCGGTCACCGGGAGGAAGTACCGGGCGATCGTGCCGCTCGCCGCCCGCTCGGCGGAGCGCATCATCTGCCCGTCCGATTTCACCCGCGATGACATCTGCGCCCGCTACGGCATAGACGCGGCGAAGGTCCGGGTGATCCCGCTCGCGCCCGCGCTTCCGCTCGCGCCGGTGATCGCGCCCGCGCTCCCCATCGCGCCCGCGCTCCCCCCCGCGCCCGCGCTCCCCCCCGCGCCCGCGGCGAACGGCGCCCGCGTGGCCCCCGCCGGAGACGATCCGGAGCCCTACCTGCTGGCGGTCGGCGACCTGCGAGCGAAGAAGAACCTGGGGGCGCTGGTCAGCGCCTACCGCCGGCTCCGCTCAGGAGCGGACGCTGTTGCGCATCGCCTGGTCCTCGCCGGGGTCGATGCCGGCCAGGGAGAGCGCCTTCGCGAGCTGGCCGGCGGTGAGCCGATGGAGCTGACCGGCTACGTGAGCGATTCGAGGCTCGATCAGCTGATCCGCGGCGCCGACCTTCTCGTCCACCCGAGCCGGTACGAAGGCTTCGGCCTGGTGGTGCTCGAGGCGATGGCCCGGGGGACGCCCGTCGCCGCCGCCCGCGGCACCGCCTTGCCACAGACCGGCGGCGAGGCCGCCGCCTACTTCGACCCTGCCGATACCGACGACATCGCCGAGGTCGTCGGATCGCTGCTGTGTGACACCGGCGCGCGCGCCGAGCTCTCCCGGCAGGGCCTCGAGCGGGCGGCCGGGTTCACCTGGGAGCGGACCGCCCGCGAGACCGCGGCGGTGTACCGCGAGCTGCTTTGAGCACCACGATCCTCATCCTCAGCGTCGACGAGGCGCCGATGCTCGCCCACTCGCTTCCCGCCGCGCTCGCCCAGCCGGACGCCGACGTCGTGGTGGTCGACAACGCCTCCGGAGACGACACGCCCGAGCTCGCCGAGCGCCTCGGCGCGAAGCACCTGCGTCTCGACCGGCGGCGAAGCTATGCGGCCGCACTCAATCAGGCGATCGCCGCCACCACCGGCACCGCCGTCCTGCTGCTGAATGCCGACTGCATCCTCGAGCCGAGCTTCCTTGCCGTGGCGCGACCGCGCCTCGACGAGCCGCGCGTCGGCTCGGTCGCCCCGATGCTGCTGCGCCTGGCCGCTCCGGACCGCCCGCTCGGCCAGCTCGATACCGCCGGGATGATCGTCGACCGCCGGCGCAAGAACGGGCTCGTCGGCCACGCCGAGCCCGCCGGTAGCTTCAGCGTTCCCGGTGAGGCGTTCGGGGCCGACGGCGCCGCAGCCCTATACCGGCGCGAGACGCTCGAGGACTGCGCGATCGGCGCCGGCGAGGTGCTCGACGAGGACATGGAGCTGTGGGCGTCGGACGCCGACCTCGCCTGGCGGGCGCGGCTGTACGGCTGGCGCTGCGTGTACGAGCCGCGGGCGATCGCCCACCACATCCGCACCTATAGCCCCTCGACCCGCGCCGAGATGAGCGAGGCAGCGCGACGGATGCAGTTCCGTAACCGCTACCTGATGATGATCAAGAACGAGACCGGCCGAGGACTTGCCCGCGACGGCGCCCTGATCGCGGGCTACGAGGTGCTCGCGCTCGGACACGTGCTCTTGCGTGAGCGCCACCTGCTCGGCGGGTACCGCGATGCGGCCCGGTTCGCACGTGGCGCCCGCGAGCGGCGGCGGCTGGTGCAGGCCCGGCGGCGAGTGTCGTTGCCGCCGTTCGGGTTGCGCGCGCAGAGGTGAGTCACCTCTAGCACAGAGGTGAGTTCACACGTGCGGGCGGGCCTCGGTCGAGCGTGCCCGGCGCCGCCTCGGTCCCCGCCAGGTGGCGGGAGCCCCGGCGGCATCCTCGTAAACCTGCCAGGTGATCTCGGCCGCTTCGAGCCACGTCCACGGTGGCGGAGCCGGTGCCGGGCGCTCGGCGGCCTCGGCCGCCTCGACCAGTGCCTCGAGGTCGTCGACCGCGACGAACGTCGCCCGACCGTCAAGCACTTCACGCAGGGCAGGGACTTCGCACGCCGCCACCGGTGTGCCGCACGCGAGCGCCTCGACCGGCGGGAGTCCGAACCCCTCGTCGTCGCTCGGAAACACGAGGGCGTGGGCGCCCGTGTAGATCGCCGCGAGCTCATCGTCGCTGACGCCGCCGGTGAGAGTGACGTCGCCGAGCTCCCTGGCCCACCGCCCCGTGTCGCCCGCGAGCACGAGCGGCATCGTCCGGCGGGTACGCGCGAGCGCCGCCACCCGCTTGCGGGGATCCGGCCGCTTGAGGCCGCCGACCCAGAGCAGATAGCTGCTGGGCAGGCCGTAGCGCTGACGCACCTCGTCGACCTCCTGCTCCGAGCGCGGACAGAACGCCGGCGCCGCCGCCTCCGAGATCACGACGATCCGGTCCTCGGGGATCCCGAGATGGGAGATAGCGTCCTCGGCGACGGCTTGGGTCGGCACGATCACGCGGACCGCCCGTTGGACCGCCAGGTAACGCATCCTGAAGCGAAGCCCGGAGCGCAGGTATTCGCCGCTGCGTTTGAGCGGCACCAGGTCGTGGAGTGTGACCACCATCGGCACGGGCGACCGCAGCAGCGCACCGTCGATCCACGGGGCGTGGAAGACATCGAAACGGCGCGGGTCGTGAGACTCCACGACCTCGCCGTGGCCGTTCTCGCGCAGCGCGTCCAGCAGGCAGCGCGTGTACCTGCCGACACCGCGATGGTCGGCGGCGGGCCGGCTGTCGAACGCAACCTTCATGGGGCGATCAGCGCCTCCACGCGCTCGACGTAGTCCTCGGCGAAGAACCGCCGCGCGCTCAGGCGCGCCGCCGCGCCCATCTCGTCGCGACGTGCGAGCACCTCGAGCACGGCCGCCGCGAGCCGGTCGGGGTCACCCGGCGGCACCAGGCGACCGGTGACTCCGTCCTCCACCACCTCCGGCAGGCCGTCGACGCACGTGGCGACGACCGGCGTGCCGACCGCCATCGCCTCCGCCAGCACGGTCCCGAACGGCTCCCCGCGGGAGGGCAGCACGAGCACGTCGAGGTGGCGCATCAGCCCGGGCGCATTCCCGCTCCACGGATGGTGCTCGACATCGGGCGCGGCGCGCACCATGCGGAAATAATCAGGGTCGGCGCCGTAGGGGTCGTCACCCACGAGGACGACGCGGGCGCCCGGCGCGCCGGCCCGGATAGCGGGCGCCGCCCGGACGAGGTCGAGCGGGCCTTTGCGCGGCTCGATCCGCCCGACGAATCCGACCACGGGGCCGTTCCCGGTCCGCCACGGCGCGGACGCCTGCGGCGGGTCCGGCTCGACGGGTCCGTACACAACGTGGGCCGGCAGGCCATGCAAGCGTCCCGCGACCGCAAACGAATCCGCCAGTACGACATCCGCTCGGCGCCAGAACGGCGGTACGCGATCGACCATGTCGTGCACGTGCAGGACGATCCTGGGGCGCCGCGGAAGTGCGGGCAGGAGCCGTCCGCAGACGGTGCCGTTCAGGTAAATCACATCCGCACCGCGGGCGATCGTCCGTGCGTGGCGCCAGGACCGCACGGCGTCGGCGCCTGCGCGCCGGGCAAGGCCGCCGAGCGGCAGCGCGTGCCATTCGTAGCCGGCATCGACGGCCGCGTCGCGCAGCGGCCCGCCGCCCGGCGTCGTCAGCGCGATCGACCAACCACGGCCCTGCAGGCCGGCGAGCAGCCGCAGCAGGTGGATCTCCGCTCCGCCCGGGTGGTCGACGGGTGCGACCGCGATCAGCCTGGGCGACATCGTCTACCGACGATAGCGCCCCACCGATGTGTGGATCTCATGCAGTCTAGATTCCCTCCTTTGAAGGACTACCTCGAAGATTTGTGGGAGCGGCTCCCTGCCGATCTGGAGCCGCCTGACCTCGCGCTCCGGCGTGACTTTCTGTTGCGCTCGAAGATCGCGCCGGGCGAGCGAGCGCTCGACCTCGGGTGCGGGGAGGGCACCTTCACCGAGCTGCTCGCACATGCCGGCGCAGACGTCGTCGGCGCAGACGTAGCCGAGGCGGCGCTCGCCCGCGCCAGGGCAGCGCGCCCGGAGCTGGCGTTCGACCTCGTCCCGATCGACGGTCCGCTCCCGTACGAGGATTCCACGTTCGCGCTGGTGTGGGCGAGCGAGGTGATCGAGCATGTCGCAGACACGGCGCGGTGGTTCGCCGCGGTGAGGCGTGTGATCGCTCCCGGTGGTCGCCTGCTACTGACCACTCCTGCGCACGGGCGCGTGGGGATGGCGCTGCGCGGCGTCGAGCGCTACTCCGAGCCACTTGGCGACCACCTGCATCTGTACACGCGAAGGTCGCTGGTCGAGGTGTTGTCCGACTTCGGTTTCTCCGAGATCGAGGTCCGCAGCCGCGGCGGCCTGCCGCCGCTGCGCCGGATGCTGCTGGCGCGAGCCGTACGCTAGACCCCACGTGCTCGTCCTGATCGACACCACCTACGCGCGCCGGGCGCCGCAGTCCGGGACCGGGATCTACGTGGAGCGGCTGTGCGCGGCACTGGAGGCATTCGACGGTGTCGAGGTGTTGCCGGCCTGCAACGTGCGCCGCCGCCCGCCCGCGGGTGGCGGGATCGGAAGCGCACGGAACCTGCTCGCCGACGAGCTTTGGACGCAGATCGAGCTGCCGCGCCGCGCACGAGCCGCGGGCGCCGATCTGATCCATCACCCGCTGCCCGCCTTCGCATACTCCTGCACCCTGCCCCAGGCCGTGACCGTCCACGACCTCGCGTTCGAGGCGCTGCCGGACAAGTTCGATCCCGCATTCCGGCACGTCACCAGTCGCACGCATCGTGCCGCCGCGCGCCGCGCCCGCGCAGTCATCTGCGTCAGCCACACGACCGCCCGCGAGGTCCAGACCCGCTGGGGAGTTCGCCCGGAGCGGGTCGTGGTCGCCCCGCACGGCCCGGGCCAGGACCTCGGGGTGCACGGCCCGGGCCAGGACCTCGGCCCGGGCCAGGACTTCGGCGAGAACGAGCAAGACCCCCGCGACGTTCGCCGCCAGGCGAACTCGCAAGGGCGGCGCAGCCGCCCCTACTTCCTCTACGTCGGGGACGACGAGCCGCGCAAGAACCTCGCCGCGCTGCTCGCCGCCTACCGGTGCTATCGCGAGCGGTCGACGGCGCCGCTCGAGCTCGTGCTCGCCGGATCTGCGACGGCCACCGATGACGGCGTGCGGGTCGAGCACGCGCCGAGCGCGGAGCGGCTCGCGGGGCTGTACGCGGGTGCCGCAGCACTGGTCCACTGCTCCCTGCACGAGGGCTTCGGGATGACGCTGCTCGAAGCGATGGCGAGCGGGGCGCCGGTGCTCGCCGCGCCCGCTCCGGGGGTCGTCGAGGTGTGCGGCGACGCGGCTCGCTACGCGGATCCGGGCGACCCCGATTCGTTCGCCACGGCAATGGCCGAGATCGCCGCCGACGAGGCGCTCGGTCGCGATCTCGCCGCCCGCGGACAGCGCCGCGCCGCCGGGTTCTCATGGACTGACTCAGCGCGCATCCACCTGGCTGCATACTCTCTCGCCGTTGAACATGTCCACTGAACCCACCGACCCTTGAAGATCGCGATCCTCGGCACCCGCGGGATCCCCGCCTCCTACTCCGGCTTCGAGACCGCCGTCGAGCAGCTTGCGTCGCGGCTGACCGCACGCGGTCATGAGGTGACCGTCTACTGCCGGCCTCACGTCGTCGATCGGCGCCTGCGGACCTACAAGGGCGCGCGCCTCGTGCACATACGCACGGTCCAGAACAAGTACCTCGACACCTTCGTGCACACCTGCCTGTCGGCGGTCCACGCGGCGCGAGTGACCAAGCCCGACGCGGCGCTGTTCTTCATCGGGGGAAATTCGCCGCTGTGCCTGATCACCCGCTGGGCCGCGATCCCCACCGTGATCAATGTCGACGGGCTCGACTCCGACCGTCGCAAGTGGCCGGCCCTGGCGAAGGCGTATCTGCGCTTCGCCGAGCGAACCGCGCCGCGGTGGGCCGATCAGGCAATCACCGACTCGCACTCGGTGGCCGACATCTTCGAGGCCCGCTACGGCGAGCGGATCGGCGTGGTGCCGTACGGCGTCGAGGACCCGGGGTACGACGGGACCGAGATGCTCGAGCGCCTCGGGCTCGAGCCGCGCCGCTATGTGCTCTTCGTCGGGCGCCTCGAGCCCGAGAACAATCCGCATCTCCTGGTCGAGGCATTTGCGCGCATCGGCGCCAAGCAGGCTCGTGGGATGAAGCTCGTCGTCGTCGGTGGCGCCCCATACGCCTCCGACTACATCCGCCAGGTGATGCGCTCGGCAGATCCGCGTGTCGTCTTCCCCGGTTACGTGTTCGGCCGGGGCTACTGGGAGCTGCAGCGACACGCGTACCTGTTCTGCGCCCCGACCGAGGTCGGGGGCACCCACCCGGTGATCCTCGAGGCGCTCGCCGCCGGCAACTGCGTGCTCGTAAACGACCATCGTCCGAACGCGGAGACCGTGGGCGACGCCGGCGTGTATTTCTCGGGCCGATCCGGCGTCGCGGATCTGACCGTCCAGCTCGAGCGGCTGCTGGAGCACCCGGAGATCGTCGCCGCCTACCGGGAACTGGGGCGGGAACGCGCACGCCTGTACTCGTGGGAGGCGGTCACCGACGAGTACGAGAAGCTCCTGACGGGCGTCTGCATCGCGCGCGGCCCAGGCTCATTGCCGCCCGAGTTGATCGATCTCGAACCGGTGCCGGTGGCTTCCTAGCCGAGCGCACTGCCCGTGCGCGACGCCCTCGCCACGGTCTCGCTCGGCCGCCGCCGCTACGCCAGTCCGTCGAAGCGCTCGGCCAGCACGAAGTCCTTCGTGGTCAGACCACCTGCGGAATGGTTGGTCAGCGACAGCCTGACCTTGTTCCAGCCGTGCAGCAGGATGTCGGGGTGATGGTTGGCTTCCTCGGCCACCTCGGCGACACGATCGACGAACGCGATCGCGGCCGCGAAGTCGGCGAACTTCCACTCGCGGACGATCTCATCCTCGTCGCGCTCCCATTCGCTTTCGGCCAGGCGCTCGTTGATGTCGTCGTCGCTAAGCAGCTGTGTCATATCGTTCTCCTCGAGATGCGCATCGTCAGCCTCGTCCCCTCCGCGACCGAGATGCTGTTCGCGCTCGGGCTCGGGCCTGAGGTTATCGCCGTCACCCATGAGTGCGACTACCCGCCCGCGGCCGGGGAGCTGCCCAAGGTGACCCGCGATGTGCTGCCCGCGGGGCTCAGCGCCGTCGAGATCGACGCGGCGGTGCGCGAGCTGACGCTGGCGGGCGACCCGATCTACGAGCTCGACGCCGAGACCTTGATCGACCTGCAGCCCGATCTGATCGTGACGCAGGCGCTGTGCGCAGTCTGCGCCGTCTCACACGACGACGTAAAGGCGGTGGCGAAGGAGATCGAGTCCCGTCCGCAAGTGATCGCGCTCGATCCGCGAACGGTCGGCGAGGTGCTCGGAGACGCCCGCACGCTGGCCCAGGCCACCGACCGCAAGGACGCGGCCGTCGAGCTGATCCTGGAGGCGTCGGCGCGGATCGATCGCATCAGGCTTGCCGTCCGCGGCGCGAGACGCCCTCGGGTGGCGGCGCTCGAGTGGCTCGATCCCCCGTTCGCGGCGGGTCACTGGACGCCGCAGCTGATCGACTACGCGGGCGGAGAGGATGTGCTCGGGTTCGCCGGCGAGGCTTCCGAGCAGCGCAGCTGGGAGGAGATCGCGCTCGCGCGCCCCGACATCGTGATCGTGATGCCCTGCGGGTATGACGCGGAGATCGCGCATCGCGAGGCCGAGATGCACCACGACGAGCTGGCCGCCGTCGGAGCGGGCGAGGTGGTGGCGGTCAACGCCTCGGCGTACTTCTCCCGTCCCGGCCCGCGGATCGTCGACGGCCTCGAGCTGCTCGCGAGCATCCTGCACCCCGACCGGGTGCCCGAGGCGCCCGGCGAGGCGCTGACGGTCGAGCTCTGAGCGCCCGTACCGTCCTGCTGCTGCACTCCTCGAGCGGACGCTACGGTGCGGACCGTCAGCTGGCGCTGATTGCGGCCGGACTCGACCGCAGCCGTTACACGCCGCTGGTGGTGCTGCCCGGCGAAGGTGAGCTCGCCGCCGACCTGCGCGACGCCGGCGTGGAGGTACTGGTGCGCCCACTCGCGGTGGTGCGCCGGACGCTACTCACACCGCGCGGGCTGGCCGCGATCACAGCCGACACCGCCCGGGACGCCGTCGCACTCCGGAGCCTCGCCCGCGCCCGTGGCGTCGCCCTCGTGCACTCGAACACCTCCGTCGTGCTCAGCGGCGCGGCGGCCACCGCCGCAGGCCGTCTTCCCCACGTCTGGCACGTCCGCGAGATCTACCCCGGCTCGGCTTTCGAGCGCGCCTGGCCGGCGTTCCGGCGGCTGCTGCTCACCGCCGCGGCGCTGCCGTGCGTCTCGCACGCGACCGCCGTCCAGTTCGGCTCCTCGCACGAGCCCGTCCGTGTGATCCCGGACGGTCTCGCGATCGACCCCCGGCGCGCGCCGCGGACGGCTGCGCGGGCTGCTCTCAACCTGCCCGGGGATGCGGCGGTGATCGCCGTGCTCGGGCGGATCTCGAGCTGGAAGGGCCAGGACGTGCTCGTTCGGGCGCTCGCTGAGCCCGAGCTCTCAGCCCGCGGCGCGATCGCGCTGATCGCGGGCGAGGCGTGGCCCGGCTCCGAGGAGCGCGAGGCCGCGGTCCGCCGGCTCGCACAGCGGCTCGGCGTCGACGACCGCGTCCGCTTCGTCGGCTTCCGCGACGACGTCGAGAACGTGTACGGGGCGGCCGACATCGTCGCAGTCCCCTCGACTGCGCCCGACCCGCTCCCGGGCGCCGCGATCGAGGCCGCGGCCGCGGGCTGCGCGGTGATCGCGAGCGCGCACGGAGGCCTCCCCGAGATCATCAGCGACGGCCGCACCGGACGGCTCGTCGCTCCAGGCGATCCGTCGGCCCTGGCCGTGGCCGCCGCCGCGCTGCTCGACGACCCAAGCGCCCGGGCGCGCCTCGGCGCCGAGGCAGCCGCCGACGTCCGTGGCCGGTTCGCCCCGGGCGTTCTGCTCGAGGCGATCCACGGGCTCTATGACGAGTTGCTCGAGCGCCCGCACAGGCGCTGGAGATCGGGCCTCACAAAGTCAGGCCGTTCGGCACCAGCCCGTGACCCCCGGCGACCGCGATCGCGGCCGCGACGCTGATCGCCGCGACGACCACGCAGCCGGCCAGCGCCGCCGCGGGCATCCGTCTGTGCTCGCCGAGCTGCACGAACAGCCAGCCGGTGATCACGCCGCCAACGAAGCCGCCGATGTGTCCGCCGATCGAGATGCCCGGGATCGCCACCGAGAAGACAATGTTGATCAGGAGCAGGATCCCAAGGCCGCTGCTCCAGATCGAGACCCTCCGGTCGTGCATTACGACCATCAGCGCACCGAGCACACCGAAACATGCTCCGGAGGCCCCGACAGTGGGTATGCCCGGCGTGAACAGCAGTGCGCCGAACGATCCCGCCAGCAGCGACACGAAGTAGACGACGAAGAAGTTCAGCCGGCCGATCGCGGTCTCGAGCGACGGCCCGATGAAGTACAGGAACAGCATGTTGAAGAAGATGTGCTCGAACCCGTCGTGCAGGAAGCCCGAGGTCAGCAGGCGCCAGTACTGGTGCTGAATCGAGATCAAGGGACCGAACAGCGCACCCTTCTCGTA
>Ga0302314_10007829_pt1 | contig 19164 bp, 16 predicted proteins | sample III_Palsa_N2_3_FD_200533 | JGI IMG/M metagenome (GOLD analysis project Ga0302314, IMG submission 200533) | Peat permafrost microbial communities from Stordalen Mire near Abisko, Sweden - III_Palsa_N2_3 | ecosystem: Environmental > Terrestrial > Soil > Palsa > Peat permafrost | place: Sweden...
AGGCATGGACTATACTTCCGGGTGCGCCCCGAGCGTCGCCGAGGCCGACGCCGGCTTCGGCGGCCCGCTCAACGCCTTCGAGCTGATGAAGTCGATGATCGAGGCGGGCGCCGCCGGCGTCCATTTCGAGGACCAGCTGGCCTCCGAGAAGAAGTGCGGCCATCTGGGTGGAAAAGTACTGGTGCCGATCAGCCAGTTCCTGCGCACGCTGAACGCCGCGCGCCTCGGCGCCGACGTCTGCGGCACCTCGACTCTCGTCGTCGCCCGCACCGATGCGGAAAGCGCGCAGCTGCTGACCTCGGACATCGATGAACGCGATCATCCCTTCATCGATCGCAACGAACGCACCGCCGAAGGGTTTTTCCGTATCAAGAAGGACGTCGGCGTCGATTACTGCATCGCCCGCGGCCTGGAATACGCCCCCTATGCCGATTTGCTGTGGTGGGAAACCTCGAAGCCCAATCTCGACGATGCGCGCAAATTCGCCGAAGCCATCCACGCCAAATATCCCGGCAAGCTGCTGGCTTACAATTGTTCGCCGAGCTTCAACTGGAAGAAGCATCTCGACGATTCCACCATCGCCACCTACCAGAAGGAACTGGGCGCGATGGGATACAAGTTCCAGTTCATCACTTTGGCCGGCTTCCACAGCCTCAATTATTCGGCCTTCGAACTGGCCCGCGCCTACAAGGCGCGCGGCATGGCCGGATATTGCGAGCTGCAGGAGGCCGAGTTCGCCGCCGAGAAGGATGGCTATACGGCGGTCAAGCATCAGCGCGAGGTCGGCACCGGCTATTTCGACGCCGTCAGCCTCGCCATTACCGGTGGCCGCTCCGAGACCACCGCTTTGACCGGCTCGACCGAAGAGAGCCAGTTCCACTAAGCGATCGAAACAGGAGTTCCATCATGCAAACCCAGTCCGAAACCGTAAAACCTACCGGTAAATCGAGTTCCAACGAGGCTTCCCTGCTTCGCGAACAGCTTAGCGCCCTGGTCAAGGAAGTGCGGTGTACCATCGCCCATCCGGCCCGGCCCGAAGGGCTGAAGGAAGTGTTGGCGCAGTCGCAGGAAATGCTGCGCTAAAATATCTCGGCCCCCGCGGTTCTCCGCGGGGGCTTTCTATTATTCCCAAACAACAAAAAAATTACGGTTTTTATTTATAAATCCACTCGTGCTACAGACTTTTCGTCCCGTTCAGCGCGAGCCTTGTCAATGAGCCAATCGCCCGATTTCCTCTGGTACATTCCCAATCAGACCCATGCCGGCCATCGTGGCGATTCCGCCAATCAGGGCCATAACAGCCTGGACACGCTGACCAGCCATGCCAAGGCTCTGGAGGAGCATGGCTGGAAAGGCGCGCTGCTCGGCGCCGGCTGGGGCCGCCCCGACACCTTCACCGTCGCCGCCGCGCTGGCCGCGCGCACCACCACCTTCGAACCGCTGATCGCGATCCGCCCGGGCTATTGGCGGCCGGCCCATTTCGCCTCGGCCGCCGCCACCTTGGATCATCTGTCCGGTGGACGGGTGAAGATCAATATCGTGTCGGGCAAGGATGATCTGGCGGCTTATGGCGACAGCGAAGGCGACCAAGCGCACCGCTATGCCCGCACGAAGGAATTCATGCAACTGGTCCGCCGACTCTGGACCGAGGAAAACGTCACCTATGCCGGCGAGCATTTCCAGGTCTCCAACTCCACCGTGGAGCCCCGAATCCAGGCGCGCGGCGAACGTAAACATCCCAAGCTCTATTTCGGCGGCGCCTCGGAAGCGGCCGAGCGCGTCTCCGCCACCGAGGCCGACATTCAGCTGTTCTGGGGCGAGCCGCGCGCCGACATCGGGGAGCGCATCGAACGGCTCAAGATGCTGAGCCGGGATCTCGACCGCGACCTGCCGCCGCTGGAATTCGGCTTGCGCATCACGACGCTCGTGCGCGACACCACCGAACAGGCCTGGGCCGACGCCGAAGCCAGAGTCGCAGAGATGGCCAAGGGCGGCGCCGGCCAGTGGAACGACCACCGCAAGTCGGTCGCGGTCGGGCAACAGCGATTACTCGATCTGCAGAGCCAAGGCGATGTGCTCGACGACAATCTCTACACAGCGCCGGGCAAGTTCGGCGGCGGCGGGGCCGGCACCACCTGGCTGGTCGGCTCGGCCAAGGATGTGGCGCGGTCTCTGCGCAACTATCAGGATCTCGGCATCACCCATTTCATCCTGTCCGATACGCCCTATCTGGCGGAGATCAAACGGCAGGGCGAGACACTGCTTCCGCTGCTGCGCGGCGCGCACGCCTGAGTCTATTTTTAGACACGGCGTCGATCAGCGCCGAAGCGCCACATTCGGGCGCCGAGGTGGGATCGTATTGCGTCACCCCAATCGCTCGAGATGACGCGACACCCTAACCACGCAATGCGATCCCACCTCGGCGCAACGGGGAGCGCGCAGGGGTAGACCCCTCGCCGGTAGCCGCGTCCGCGGCGGTATGAGTCTTGTTCTGTTCCCGCGAAGTTATTGTCCGCGCACGGCGCGTAACGGCGTGGGGTCTACCCCTCCCGCTCCCCGTTGCGCCTCGTCGAAACGATTTTTTGCCCAAGAGCAAAAAATCATTCCGCCGACGCGCCCGGGATGGACGCCGTGCAAGGGCCGGCGGTGAAGCGAACTTTCTGGCGGGGCAGCCCGTCCATTTCTAGTCGCTCTTATTTCACACTAAATTACAGTTTTATATTCCAATAAAATACTCATTTGATAGATTTTATATTGTCCTGTGAAATTTTGTGTGGAAATATCCCCTTCTTTCGCGGCGCGCCCATGCCGCGCCAGCAGCCGTCAGGGGCAGACGGCCACGACTTGTGGGGAATAAAATGAATAAGGTCACTTTCATCCGCTCATCCGTCAGAACCCGGCAGGTCGCCACGATCGCGCTGCTGAGCGGTCTCGCGCTCTCGGCGCCTGCCAAAGCGGAGGCGGACGACGAAATCGACGCGTCGCTCACCGGCAGCAACACGGTCCAGGAAATCACCGTGACGGCGCGCCACCGGTCGGAGAACCTCGAGGACGTTCCGGTATCGGTCCAAGCCATCAGCGGCGACACGCTGCTGGAAAAGGGCACCATCACCCTGGCCGACCTGCAATATGAGGCTCCCGGCCTGTTCAATTCGCCCTCGAATCCGCGCAACACCTCGCTCGGCATCCGCGGCATCGGCGTCACCGGTTCGGCCGGCGACGGCATCGACAACATGGTCGGCGTCTATTTCGACGGAGTCTATCAGGGCCGTCCCGGCATGGCGCTGCAAGACCTGATCGACATCGACAGTTTCGAGATCCTGCGCGGCCCCCAAGGGACGTTGTTCGGCCGAAATACCGAGGCCGGCGCGCTGAACATCACCACCAACAAGCCGGATTTCACGCCGAGCGTCTGGGGTGAGGCCTCGTTCGGCAACGACACTTTCCTGCAGCAGAAGGTGATCCTCAACGTCCCGATCACCGACAAGGTCGCGTCCCGCACCGCGGTGTTCAATACCTATCAGGACGGCTGGGTGCCCAACAACGTCGCCGCCGGCTACGCCGCTTCCCATCCTGGCGTTCCGCTGACCAGCACCAATGACGAGCTGAACGGCACTGGCCGCTATGGCATCCGCCAGCAATTCCTGATCGAGGCCAGCGACAAGCTTACCATCCGCATCGCCGGCGATCTGGAAAGAGAAGACGACAGCTCGGCCGCCACCGAAGTTTGGACCAACGTCTTCACGCCCACCACCTTCTCCGGCGCGCTCGGCACCAAGGTCGCCAAGTCACTCGCGGCGGTGGAGAAACTGGGCTGGACGCCGCAGGTCAATTCCTATGACGACATCGGCAATTCGCTTGAGGAGATGCGTACCCTGCAGGGCGGCGTCTCCGTCACCGCCGACTACAATCTGGATTGGGCGACGCTGACCTCGATCTCGGCCTGGCGCTTCTGGCAGTTCTCTCCGCTGCAGGACAGCGATTCGACGCCGCTCGATCTCTATGAGGTCAATACGGCCATCAGCCGCGATCAGCAATGGACCCAGGAATTCCGCCTGACCTCGCAGACCGGCGGGGCGATCGACTGGCAGAGCGGGCTGTTCCTGTTCTACCAGAACCTCAAGGACAACTATATCATCCACCAATACGGGGCGGACATCATCCCGCTGTACGACGCCTACAATAACAAGACCGTCTCACCGAGCATTCTGCCGGCCGGCACGCAATTCATCGAGAACGACCATGTGCAGACCCAGAGCGAGGCCTTCTATGGCCAGGCGACCTGGCACATCACCGACGATCTCTCGCTGACCGGCGGCGCCCGCTTCACCCATGACAGCAAAAGCGGCGGCAGCCCGGTCGACCAGAGCCAGTTCGCCAATCTGCCGGCGCAGGCAACCACCATCGCGCCGGGCTATACGGGCAACTTCACCGGCCCGGGCACGACGGGCTATCCGCTGTCCGCCGCGGTGTCGACCAACAATGTATCGGGTTCGTCCAGCCTGTCCTACAAGGTGACGCCCGAGACCTTGGTCTATGCGACCTTCAGCAACGGCTATCAGGGGGCGGGGCTCAATCTCAACGGCGTCATCAATGCCGCCAACGAGGCGGTGGTCGCGCCCTCGACCACCGACAATTACGAGGCGGGGGTCAAGACCACCCTGTTCGATCGCCGCCTGCAGCTCAATGTCGATGTGTATCAGGAAGTCCTCTACAACTACCAGATCAGCATCACGCCGCCGATTTCGGGGGCCAAATCCTACATCGCCAACGCCGGCAACATCCGCTCGCGCGGCGTCGAATGGGATGCCACGGCGGCGCTTGGCGGCGGCGTCCGCCTGACCTTCGATGGCGCCTATAACGACGCCATCTTCCAGTCCAACCACCGCGATCCCCTGAACGCGCCATTCGAACTGAGCGGCATCGAGACCACGCGCGACATGACAGGCATGCCGGCGCCCAACGCGCCCAAGGTAACCCTGACGGTCACCCCTTCCTACAACCGCCAGATCGGCGATCATGAGGGCTTCTACGCCTACGCCCAATATTACTACAGCACCGCCTTCTTCTCGGGGACCGACGATTCGATCTACAGCCGCATCCCGGCGCAGTTCAATCTCAACCTGCGGGCCGGCGTGCTGCTGGAAGACGGCAAATACGACGTATCGCTCTATGCCAATAACGCCACCAACCAGCACAATTATCTCTCGCAGAGCGTTAATACCGCCGTGGTGGTGAGTTCCGTCGGCACCACGGCCCAGCTGGCGCCGCCGGCCATGTACGGCGTCACCCTGCGGGCGAAGTTCTAAGATGCCCCCTGGCCCCCTGCCGCGCACCCGCGGGCAGCGGGGCCGGGGGGCAGTTATTTCAGGGCGCGACTGGCTACAACCAATGGCTGAGCATCAGAGGCGGACCACCCTTGACATTTCCGACGACGGCTGGAAGCGTTCGCCGTCCTCGGTCACGGAGACGTTCATCGATGTTGTCCAACAAGGCCAAATACGGCCTGAAGGCGCTTATCTATATCGCTCAGCACGCCGATACTTCCGTCCAGAGCGCGGAAATCGCCGAGGCCAAGAACATCCCCAAGAAATTTCTCGATGCGATCCTGCTCGACATCAAGAACAACGGGATTCTCTATTCGAAGAAGGGAAAGGGCGGGGGGTTTCAATTGGCGCGGCCGGCCCGGCGCATCCTGGTGGGCCAAGTCATCCGACTGCTCGACGGACCTCTGGCGCCGATCGAATGCGCCGGTCGGGGAGACGGTCAGCTCTGTACCGACTGCAGCGGCGAGCGGGAAGACTGCCAGGTCAGGTCCCTGATGCGGGAGGTCCACGAGGCGATCGTCGCCATCCTGGATCACCGAACCCTGGAGGAGATCATCCAGGCTCCCGCGCAGGAGCCGTTCATCCTGCGCTACGACATCTGAACGGACGAGGCCGATTCCCATGACTTCCCCCAATCCCGTGGTAACGATCATCGGCGCCGGCGTGTCGGGCACCGCGCTGGCCGCCTATCTGGCCGGCGAAAGACGGGCGGCGCCGTTCGACCTGCATCTCGTCAGCCTCGGGGATCAACCGGCGCAGGGGGATGCGCTGGGCGAGACCGACCCCTCGGTCATCCTCAACCTGCCCGCCGGCCGGATGAGCCTGTGGTCCGACAGCCCTAACGACTTCCTGCGCTGGGCGCGCAGCCGGGGCCCGGCCAGCGGATGGCCGCAAGCGGCCGCCGCGAATGGCGCGACCTATCTGCCTCGCCGCCTGTTCGACCTCTATGTCCAGGACGCGCTGGAGGAAGCGATCGCCCAGACCGAGACGATGGGCGGCCCCGTCCTGACCCGCCACACGGCGTCGGTGCGATCCCTCGTTCCCGGGAATGGCGGCTTTGCCATCGAGTTGGACGACGGGACCTCGATCCTCTCCGACGTGGTGGTCCTGGCGATGGGCTTCCAATCCGCCGCCCTGCCGTTCCCGGTCGCCGGCAAGGGCGGCCGCTACATCCCCAACTCGAAGCTTCCGCACGCTCTCGACGCGATCGGGCGCCAGGACAAGGTGACCGTGGCGGGAACCAACCTGGCCATGGTCGACGTCCTCTACCGGCTCGAGCGGCGGCGCTTCGCCGGGACCGTGACCGCCATTTCCCCGCACGGCATGCTGCCTTTGGCGCGCGGCGTGTCGGTGGAGCATCCGCCGGTGCTGACCGACACCGACATGCGCCGAGGAGTCCGCCATTCCTTGCGCACCATCCGGGCCGCCATCGCCGGAGGCCAGGTCGATTGGCGAACGGCCGTGGACTCCCTGCATCCGACGCTGGAGCAGTTGTGGCATGCCTTGCCGCCGGCGGAACAGGATCGGTTCCAACGCCATTTGCGGCCGATCTGGCGGATGCACCGGAACCGGATGCCGGCCGAGTCCGCGGACCTGCTGCTTCGCCTGGCCGCCTCCGGCCGATTACGGGTCGAAGCGGGCCGGATCCTTGGTGTGACATTAGCCTCGGACACGGTGGAAATCGAAGTCCGGCCGCGGACAGCCCCCAAAACGGAGCGCCGCGCCACCGATTGGTTCATCAATTGCCGGCCTCCGGCTCCTTTCCTGTCGGGCCATGACGACGGGCTGACCGGACTGCTGCTGGCCGGTGGGCTGGTCCGCCTCGACCGCACCGGCCGAGGCTATGAAGTGGATGGGGAAGGACAGGTCGTCGCCGCGTCCGGTGCGCCGATCCACAATCTTTTCACCTTGGGCCCCCTGCGGGGCGGATATGCCATCGAAAGCAGCAGCCTGCCGGATTTCCGGCCGCAATTGCAGGTATTGACGGATAAATTACTGGAAAAGACGTCACCTCGGCCAAAACGTCGGCAGGCTTGACCATCGCGCGAAAGCCACCGTCATCGAGGCTGGAAATTGAACGCGCCGATGGCGCAGGAAAGACTGGATGCGTCGAGATCGCAATCTCTGAGGTAGTCATGACACAAGCTGCGGTTCAGGTCCTAAATCTGGTGCGCTCCTATGAAGGGAAGCGGGTTCTCGACGGATTGTCCCTGGACATCCGGCCGGGCGAATTCGTCGCCCTGCTCGGGCGCAGCGGATCGGGCAAAAGCACTTTGCTGCGCGCCCTGGCCGGACTGGATCACGATGTGACCGGCTCGGGCGAGGTGCACGTGCCGGAGAAAGTCTCGGTGGTCTTCCAGGATAGCCGCCTGCTGCCCTGGAAGCATGTCCTCGACAATGTGGTGCTGGGCCTCTCCGCGCCCGATCCGAAGGCGCTCGGACGGAAGGCGCTGGCGGAGGTCGGGCTGACCGGGCGCGAGACTGCGTGGCCCAACGAACTCTCGGGCGGAGAGCAGCAGCGCGTGGCGCTGGCCCGCTCCCTCGTGCATGACCCGGAATTGCTGTTGGCGGACGAGCCGTTCGGCGCCCTCGACGCCCTGACGCGGATTCGCATGCACGACTTGCTGCGGCGTTTGTGCGACCTCCACAAACCGGCCGTGCTGCTGGTCACCCATGACGTCGATGAGGCGATCGAGTTGGCCGATCGCATCGTCATCCTCGAGCAGGGCAGGCTTCTGACCGAAAAGACCGTACCGCTGGCCAAGGGCGAGCGGACGCAGCTGCGCCTGGACCTGCTCGGTCATCTTGGTATCGGCGCCGAGCAGGTCGCCCTGTGACGGAAGATCCTCCGCAAACCGCGGTCAAGGCCGGGCCATCGGCCCCGACGCACCGGCGTCTCAGCCTGAAGAGAGGCCGGGCTTATGGCTGGGTCCTGGGTCCGGTCCTCCTATTGGCCTTCTGGTCGCTGGGGGCCTCGCTGGGCTGGATCGATTCCCGCATCCTGCCGGCTCCGTGGGTGGCCGTGACGACCGGCGTCAGGCTCATCGCGGAAGGCCGCCTTCTCCCGAATGCCCTGGTTTCGGCGCAAAGAGCCGGAACCGGACTATGCTGCGGGATTCTGGCCGGTCTTGGTCTGGCGCTGTATTCCGGCCTGACGCGGACCGGCGGCTATCTGATCGACGGTCTGGTGCAAATCAAACGGTCGATCCCGATTTTCGCGCTGATGCCCTTCTTCATGCTGTGGTTCGGAATCGGCGAGACGATGAAAGCCACCGTCATCGCCGTGGCGGTGTTCTATCCCGTCTATATTCATACGCATAACGCCTTGCGGAGCATCGATCTCCGCTATGTCGAACTGGCCGAGACGCTGCGCCTGTCCTATGCGCAGTTCTTGCGCCATATCGTGTTGCCGGGCGCATTGCCGGGGTTCCTGCTCGGCCTTCGCTTCGCCATCGTCGGCGCCTGGCTGTCGGTCATCGTCGTGGAGCAGACCAACGCCACGCGCGGCATCGGCTACATGGTCAACCTCGCCATCAACTACGCCCAGACCGACGTCATGCTGGTCGGGCTGGTTCTCTATGCCGCTCTCGGCGTGGCTTCCGATTGCTCGGTCCGGCTCCTGCAAGGAAGGTTATTGTCATGGCAACGTACTTTGGCAGGCTGATGGCCGTCCTGGGCGGGATCGTCGTCCTCTCGGCCGGCGCCACCGAGTCCCTGCCGCTCGACGCTCCGCTCCCCGACAGCGTGCCGCCCGGAACCGTGCTGCGGGTTGGGAGCTCCACCGATCTCTCCCTGAAACTGGCCGGCGTGGCGGACAATTTGCCCTTCAAGCTGGAGGTCGCCAATATCACCGGCGGTCCCGGCACGATCAACGCCTTTCACGCCAAGGCCCTCGATATCGGCACGTCGCAGGATATTCCCGCCATCAACGCCGCCTGGATCGGCATCGACGCCAAGATCGTCGCCATCCGGCTGCGCCAGAACGAGGCCTCCACCCTCTATCGCTTCGGCATCGCGCCCAAGGCGCATATTGATTCCCTTGCCGATTTGCGCGGCAAGCGCATCGCCTACAGCCCCGGGCAGGCTCAAGGAGCGCTGGTCCTGAGGACTTTGGCAAAATATGGCATCCAGAAAGGTGAGGTGGACCTGGTCGAATTACCGTCCACCGGTCGCGCCTATACCGATGCGCTGGCCGCCAATCTGGTCGACGCCGCGCCGATCGCCGGCATCAACGTCAAGCGCTATGAGGAAAATTACGGCAAGGACGGCGCCAGGATTCTCCAGGTCGCCGGCATCAAGGATGATCCCTCCATTCTGTGGGTTCGCGCGGAGACCCTGAAGGACCCGGCCAAGGCCGCCGCGATCAAGGCCTATGTGCGGGCTTGGGCGCGGGCGCAATATTGGATCGACACCCATCGCGATCAGTGGATCGACGCCTATTATGTCCAGGATCAGGGCGTTTCCCTGGAGGATGCGCGCTATATCCTGAATTCCCAGGGGTCCGCCGATATTCCTCTCACCTGGAACGACGCTATCGCCCACGAGCAGCAGACCATCGACTTCATGGCACGCGAGACAGGACATAAGAGCTTCGACGCCGCCACGCTCTTCGATCGGCGCTTCGAGACGGTCGCCGGCGCCGCCTACGCGCAGACCCCATAAGCAAGCATGACCCAAGGCATGAGCAAGCCGCGCTTCACTATTTCGCTGACCGAACTCAAGGACTCCGGGGTGGTAGACATGACGGCCCTGCCGGCCACGCTGCGCCGGATCGTCGGCATCGCCGCCCGGGCCAGGCTGGCGATGGCCGCCGCTCTGGCGACCAGCCTGGGCGCGGCCGTCTTCAGCGTGCTGATGCCGAAACTGCTCGGCAGCGCGGTCGACCAGGCCCATTCCCTGCTGATCGCGCCCGAGCTGCGGCCCGGGACGGCGCGCCATGCGCTCTGGGTCACCGCCACGCTGGTGGCGGGGGTGGCGCTGGGGCGCGGCTTATTGCAGATGCTGTCGGGTTATTGCAGCGAATATGTCGGGCAGAAACTGGGCTACACGCTTCGTCTGGCCTTTTTCCGCAAGCTGCTGTCGCTTGATTTCCGCTATCACGACCAGATTCACACCGGCGATCTGATCACCCGCGGCATGCTGGATCTGGAAGGGGTGCGCGGCTTTATCGAGAACGGGCTTCAGCGCATCGTCTCGCTGGCTTTTCTGCTGATTTTCGGCTGCTGGATGATGTTTTCGCGCGATCCGGTGCTGGCGGTGCTGGCCTTGTCCTTCGTTCCTTTCGTCGGATGGCGGGCGGCGCGCACCGGTCTGTTTCTGCGCTTCACCTGGACCAAGGTGCAGGAATTGCTGGCCGTGGTCACCCGCGTCATGGAGGAAAACCTGCAGGGCATGCGGGTGGTGCGGGCTTTCGCCGCGCGCGATTTCGAACTGGCGAAATTCGACAAGGCCGCCGATTCCGCGCTGGAACTGTCCAACCACCGCATCCTGCTGCGCGCCGGCTCGATCAGCGTCATGAGCCTCGCCTATCATCTCTCGCTGGTGGCGATGCTGTGGGTTGGCTGTCTGCGCGTGCGGGCCGGGCTGATCACGGTCGGCCATCTGACCGAGTTCCTGACCTTCATGACGGTGCTCCAGCAGCCGATCCGCCAGATCGCCATGATCGTCAATTCCAGCGCGCGGGCCACCTCGTCGGGCGGCCGCCTGTTCGATATCCTCGACCGGGTGCCGGACATCAAGGACCGCGAGGGCGCCCCTGATCTGGTGCTGACGGAAGGAACGCTCCGGTTCGAGCATGTCGATTTCTCCTACGAGTCCGCGCCGGATGCGCCGCGCGTCCTCGGCGACGTCTCCTTCGAAGTCAGGCGCGGCAGGACTCTGGGCATCGTCGGACCGCCCGGCTCCGGCAAATCGACCCTGGTGCATCTGATCTCGCGCTTCTACGACGTCTCCGGCGGCTCGGTCAGCATCGACGGGCAGGATGTGCGCGATGTGACGCTCTCTTCGCTGCGTGGCGCGGTGGCGTTGATTCCGCAGGATGTATTCCTGTTCGATCAAAGCGTGGGGGACAATGTCGCCTATGCCGAGCCCGGCGCCGAGGAGGAACGGCTGGTGGCGGCCACTTCCGTGGCGCAGATTCACGACCATCTGGCCGGACTGCCCGAGGCCTATCGCACCCGGGTCGGCGAACGCGGCGTAAGCCTGTCCGGCGGACAGCGCCAGCGCCTGACCATCGCGCGCGCCATCGTCCCCGAACCGGCCATTCTCGTGCTCGACGACGCCACTTCCGCGGTCGATGCGGCGACGGAGGCCCGCATCCGGGAAGCGATGAAGGGAGCGACCCGCGACAAGGCCACCATCATCATCGCTCACCGGCTGAGTTCGCTGCTGCATGCCGATGAAATCCTGGTTCTCGACAAAGGCCGCGTCATCGAACGGGGCAGTCACGCCGAATTGATGGTGCGGGGTGGGCGTTATGCCGCCTTGTATCGCCAACAGGCCGTGGCCGCCCGCACCTTGTCGGGAGACGCGGCATGATTTTCGGCAATGCCGGCGCGCCGGGCGGTCACGGGCCGCAGGGGCATGGGGACGGGGATGACGAGATTTTCGCCTCCTTCGATTCCGGTATCCTGCGGCGCTTTTACGGCTTTGTCCGCCCTTACCGATCGCCGCTGGTCTGGGCGCTGCTCAGCGCGATCCTCTATGTGGCCAGCCAGGTCGCCATTCCCTTGACGATCCGGAGCGCCGTCGATCATGCGGTGGCGCGCGGCGACGGGATTCCCGTGGAATGGATCGTCCTCGGCTTGGGCCTGCTCGCCGCCACCTCGTCCCTGTTCAACTTCCTGCAGGAATGGACGGCGGCCCGCCTGGCGCAAAAGGTCATTTTCGACCTGCGTCGCGCCATGTTCGCCCATCTGCAGGATGTTTCCCTGTCCTTTCTCGATCAAACCCATGTCGGGCGGATCATGTCGCGCCTGCAAGGGGATGTGAACGCCCTGCAGGAATTTCTGGAAACATCGGTTTCGGCGGTCGGCGACCTGGCCCTGCTGATCGGCATTTTCGCCGTGCTGCTCTGGATGGATTTCCAACTGGGCCTCCTGTCCTTGTCGGTGGTGCCAGTGCTGGTCGCGGCCAGAGCGCTATGGCTGCCTTGGGCCAAGACGACGTTCCGCCGCGCCCGCGATGCGTCTTCCATCGTCAACGGGGTGCTGGCCGAGAATATTGGCGGAGTCCGCACCATCCAGGAATCGCGGCGCGAGGCGGTGAACTTCACCCATTACGAGACGAAGGCACGCGAGTATTTCGACGCCCAGATCGCCTCGTCCCGGGCCGCGGCGATCATGGTGCCGACGGTCGATTTCCTGACCGGCCTGGCCCAGGCCATCGTGGTGGTCGCCGGCGGCCTGGCCGTGCTGGGCGGACGGCTGGATGTCGGCGTCATGATCGCCTTCATCTTCTATGTGCAGCGGTTCTTCGATCCGATCCGCACCTTGTCGCAGCAATATACCGTGATGCAACGGGCGATGGCGGCCGGCTATCGCATCTTCGAGGTTCTCGACGTTCCGGTGACCGTCGCCAACAAGCCGGACGCCATTCCCCTCGAGACGTCGAGCCCGTCCATCGAATTTTCCCATGTCACCTTCGGCTACAAGCCGGGGCGGCCCATTCTTCACGACCTGTCCTTCGCCATCGAGCCCGGCCAGGTCGCCGCCCTGGTCGGACCGACCGGAAGCGGCAAGACCAGCATCGCCGCCCTCATTCACCGGTTTTACGATGTCTGGCAAGGCGAAATCAGACTGGGCGGACAGGACGTCCGCGACCTGACGCAGCGCTCTCTCGGCGGGGCCATCGCCATGGTGCTGCAGGAGCCCTTCCTGTTCACCGGCACCGTTGCCGAAAATATCCGCTTCAGCAGCGATCATGCCAACCGCGACACCATCGTCGAAGCCGCCAAGGCTGTCCATGCGCATGACTTCATCATGGCCTTGCCCCAGGGCTACGACACGGAGCTGGGACAGCGGGGGCAGAACCTCTCGATCGGCCAGCGCCAATTGCTGAGCTTCGCCCGCGCGCTGGTGGCCGATCCGAAAATCCTGATCCTGGACGAGGCGACCGCCAGCATCGACAGCGACACCGAACAGAAAATACAGGCGGCGCTGAAGGTTCTGCTGAAAGGCCGAACCAGCATCGTCATCGCCCACCGGCTTTCGACCGTGCGCGACGCCGACAAGATCCTGGTGCTGCGCAATGGCCGCCTGCTGGAACAGGGCAATCACACGCAGCTGGTCGCTGCCGGCGGACTCTACGCCGACCTTTGCCGCCGCAGCCAGTCGTCGTTCGATGATGAGCGGACTCTTGCCGTCTCGTGAGATTGGCAACGACGGCTCCCCCAATAAAGTAGATCGCCGCCGCCAAGGCCTCGCATGAAAGACGACTGATGCCCGCAACCGTTCTCGATGGGAAAATATTGGCCAGACATCTTGAAGGCGAGCTTGCGCTTCGCGTGCAGGCTGTCAGGGAGAAGAGCAATGGGATGCCGCCGATTCTTGCGACGATCTTGGTCGGTGACGACCCGTCATCGGCAACTTACGTCACCATGAAAGCCAACGCCTGCCAACGGGTTGGCATGAAATCGATTAGGGTCGTTCTCCCACAGACGACGACCACGAGCGAATTGCTGACTGAAATCGGCAAACTCAATGCCAATCCGGGCGTTCACGGCATTCTGCTCCAGCATCCCGTTCCTCCACAAATTGACGAACGCCGTTGCTTTGATCAAATCGCCCTCGAAAAGGATGTCGATGGCGTAACCGTGCTCGGATTCGGCAGGATGGCCATGAACGAGCCTGCTTACGGCTCCGCTACGCCGGCGGGCATAATGCGGTTGCTGAAGCACTATGATATTGCCCTCGAAGGCAAACATGCGGTTGTGGTGGGACGCAGTCCCATACTCGGCAAACCGATGGCGGCGATGCTCCTTAACGCGAACGCTACCGTCACGATCTGTCACTCGAGGACGCAGGGTCTTTCCGACTTGATCCGGATGGCCGACATAGTTGTCGGAGCTGTGGGGAAACCACAATTCATCAAGGGTTCGTGGATCAAAAATGGCGCTGTTGTCGTTGATGCGGGCTATCACCCTGGGGGGATTGGAGACGTGGAGTTGTCTGCTGTCACTGGCAAGTGTGCCGCATACACGCCGGTGCCAGGTGGTGTTGGCCCAATGACCATAGCAACGCTGATTGCCCAGACCGTTGATGCCGCCGAAAAGCGTCTGTCCATTTGATTGTTATGCAGACATGCGAGGTCGGCATCTTGTCCTCCCCAACGTCAGGGACGGTGTGATTGGCATCATCCCCGCCGGTAAATGGTAGCGTCATGAAGCTTGCGAAAGGCACCTCCCTTGCCCGCAAGGCGCCGTTGATCCATCTGAACGGCGCGCCCGGCGTTGGGAAGCTGACGATCGGTCGAATTCTGGCGGACCGCTTAGAAGCACGCCTGCTCGACAACCACGCCACCCACGATGTCGCCTTCGCCCTGACGGAGTTCCGATCCCCGGAGTTCTACGAAGCGGCAACTGAAATCATAAGGGCTGCTTTCGTCATGACAGATATGCCATTATGTAGTGCATATTCTGGCAACACATTCGAATTGAGCCATCGCCATGAACCTACAGATACGGGACCCCCGCGCCCGCGAGCTTGCCAAGCGAATCGCGCAGCGCCGCCACATTTCAATGACCGACGCCGTTGTTGAAGCCTTGGAGGCGGAATATCGACGCGTGTCTGCTCAGCAGTCTTTGGCGGAGCGTCTGGATGCCATTGCGGATGAGCTTGTGGCTTTAGCCAAGCCCGGTGGCCGGACTATGACGAAGGACGAGGTCGATGCGATGTGGGGGCATCCCTGATGTTCATCGACACATCGGTTATCGTCGCGATCCTTTCCAAGGAATCCGACTCAACCGAATTCGCGAACAAGATTGAGGCGGCTGAGTGCTGCACATCAGTTTTGGTTATCTTGGAAGCCGCCATGAGACTAGCGACGAAACTGGGGATTGATCCGGTGGAGGTGGAACAGCGGATTCAGACTTTTATGGACGAGGCCAGAATCACTCTCGCGCCGATGGATGCCAGAACAGCGAGCTTGGCGGTAAAAGCTTTTGCCGATTATGGAAAAGGAAGGGGTCACCCCGCCCAGCTCAACTTGGCGGACTGCCTTTCCTATGCCTGCGCCAAAGCGCAAAACATCCCGCTCCTCTATAAGGGGAGAGACTTCTCGCACACAGATTTGGGGTGAGTCTTCAACGCGATTATGAGGGCCGGCTGCGCACTCGGACGGCCTAGCGCAGTTCTTTTCGCATCCGGAAGTTAATTAAATCCTGACCCCGGACATGCACCGTCTGCGGCGTGACGAGATCAAATCCGCGCCGCTCGAAAAAGGGGCGAGCCGTGATGCTGGCTTCGGTATAGAGGTGGCGGAGATCGAGGGCGCGGGCGCCTCTCTCGACCCTGTGCAGCAGGGCGGTGCCGACGCCGCATCCCTGGCGGTGCGGATCGACATACATCATGTCCAGATGTCCATCGGGCTCCAGATCGGCGAAACCCGCCAGTCCGCCATCGACCACGACGACCCAGGCTTGCCGGTCCCGGTATTTCGCATCCCAAGCTACCGGATCGATGACGTCCGGAGCCCAGGCCAGCACCTGTTCTTCGCTGTAGTCGTGCCGGGCGATGATCCGCACGGAGGCTCGGAACAGCTCGATCATCGCACCGATATCGGCCGATCGACCCTCTCTTATATGACGTCTCCATTCAGCCATCAGCCGATGCCATCGTCCGAAAGCGTTTCAATTCGAAAGGTCATGACTCATCTTATTTAACATAATATATTAGTATAATATAATAATTTTACGCGTTTACCGCAAAATACTACTCGTGCTATAGAGTTTATAGCCTAAGCAATGCGAGCCCGTCCCATGAGCGACTTTTTCTGGTACATCCCCAACCAAACCAATCCCGGCCATCGCGGCGACCCCGCGGCCGAGGATCACAACAGCCTGAAAACCCTGCTCGGCCACGCCGAAGCGCTGGAGACGCATGGCTGGCAAGGCGCTTTGCTCGGCACCTCCTGGGGCCGCCCCGACACCTTCACTCTCGGCACCGCGCTGGCCGCCCGTACCAAGAGTTTCATTCCGCTGATCGCGATCCGCCCGGGCTATTGGCGCCCGGCCCATTTCGCCTCATCCGCCGCCACCCTCGACCACCTGGTCGACGGACGCGTCAATATCAACATCGTGTCCGGCCAGGACAATCTCGCCGCCTATGGCGACAGCGAAGGAAATCAGGCCGAACGGTATGGCCGCACCAAGGAATTCATGCGGTTGGTCCGTCGGCTCTGGACCGAGGAAAACGTCACCTTCGAGGGCGAGTATTTCCAGGTCACGAATTCGACCGTCGAATTGCGCATCAAGGAGCGCGAGGGGCGCAGGCACCCCAAGCTCTATTTCGGCGGCGCGTCCGAAGCGGCCGAGAAAGTGTCGGCGACCGAGGCCGATATCCAGCTGTTCTGGGGCGAACCGCTGGCCGACGTCGAGGAGCGCATCCATCGCCTCAAGACCTTGAGCAAGGATTTGGATCGCGATCTGGCGCCGCTCGAATTCGGCCTGCGCATCACCACCTTCGTCCGCGACACCACGGAAGAGGCCTGGGCGGAGGCCGAGGCCAAAGTCGCGGAACTGGCCGAGAGCAAAGGACAGCGGGATAATCACCGGGCAGGCAGGCCGGCCGGCTGGCAGGCCGTCGGGCAACAACGACTGCTCAATCTGCAGGAGCGCGGCGACGTGCTCGACGACAATCTCTATACCGCGCCCGGCAAGGTGGGCGGCGGCGGCGCCGGCACCACCTGGCTGGTCGGCTCGGCCGAGGATGTCGCCCGGTCCTTGCGCAAATACCAGGATCTCGGCATCACCCATTTCATCCTGTCCGATACGCCCTATCTGCGGGAAATCAAACGGCAGGGCGACCAATTGCTGCCGCTGCTCCGCGGACCGCAGCAAAAGCAAAGCGCCGCGTAACCTAGAATTCCCGCCTCCCCCGCCATGCCCGCGCCGACGGGCGTGACTGGATTTTTTTCAGAAAACAGGACTGAACCATGAATTACAGAAGTCTGGGCCGCACCGGAATCAAGGTGTCCCCGCTCTGCCTGGGCACCATGATGTTCGGCGGCCAGACCGACGACGATGTCGCGCAGCGGATCGTCGACAAGGCCCGCGCCATCGGCGTGAATTTCATAGACACGGCCGATGTCTATAATGGCGGCAAATCCGAGGAAGTGGTCGGCAAACTCGTCGCCAAGGATCGCGACGATTGGGTGGTGGCGACCAAATTCGTCAATGGCGGAAGCGCCAAGGGCCCCAATCACAGCGGCGCGTCGCGCAAATATGTGATCGCGGCGGTCGAGGCCAGCTTGAAGCGCCTGAACACGGATTACATAGACCTGCTCTATCTGCATCGCGAAGATCACGACACGCCGCTGGAGCAGACCATCTCCGCGCTGGGCGATCTGATTCGCCAGGGCAAGATCCGCTATTATGGCGTCTCCAACCACCGCGCCTGGAAGCTGGCGGAGTTCTCCCGCGTCGCCGACGAGCTGGGCGTCCCGCGGCCGGCCGCCACTCAGCCCTGCTACAACATCGCCAACCGGCAGCCGGAAGCCGAGCACTTCGCCGCCGCCGAGCATTACGGCATCGGCGTCGTGCCTTTCAGCCCGCTCGCCCGCGGCGTGCTGACGGCGAAATACGCGCCGGATCAGCCGCCGCCGCCCGACACCCGCGCCGGCCGCAACGACAAAAGGCTCCATCAGACCGAGTGGCGGCCGGAATCGCTGCAGCTGGCGCAGAAGATCAGGGAACACGCCGAAAAGCGCGGCATCACCCCCGGCCAGTTCGCGCTCGCCTGGGTGATCGGCAACGACTTCATCGCCTCCGCCATCACCGGTCCGCGCACCGAGGCCCATTGGGACGATTACGTATCCGCGCTGGAGTACCGGCCGACGGAGGAAGACGAGGCCTTCGTCGATACGCTGGTAACGCCCGGCCATCCCTCGACCCCCGGCTTCAACGATCCGGGCCATCCCTTCGTCGGCCGGCGGCTGAGAGGGTGATCGGCCGATGACCTCGCGGCGGAAACTTCTCGGCTTCGGCTTGACCGGCTTGGGGGGGCTGGTCGCCGGCCGCGCCGGCGCCGCCGGGGAGTTTCCGCCCGAGCCCGAGCGCGCGCCCGGCCTGCCGGTGCTGAGCCCGGCCTATGGCCAGCCTTCGCCGCGCGTCGCCGGCATCCAGCGCAAGACGTGGAGCAACCCGCCGCTGGAGCAGGCCTCCAGCCTGACGCCGCTCGGCGACCTCTACGGCACCATCACGCCCAACGGCCTGTTCTATGAGCGGCATCATTCGGGCGTTCCCGACCTCGATCCCGACCAGCACCGCCTGGTCATTCATGGCGCGGTAAGCCGGCCCGTCGCCTTCTCTCTCGAGGATCTGCTGCGCTTCCCCTCGGTGTCGCGCTTCCACTTCCTCGAATGCACAGGGAACAGCGGCTCCGAACTGGTCAAGCCGACGCGCGAGACCGTGCAAGGCACCCATGGCCTGCTGTCCTGCGCCGAATGGACCGGGGTGCCGCTGTCCATCCTGCTCGACCAGGCCGGGCTGCTGCCCTCGGGAAAATGGCTGCTGGCCGAAGGCGCCGACGCCGGACGGATGACGCGGTCGGTGCCGATCGAGAAGGCCCTCGACGACGCGATCGTCGCCTATGGCCAGAATGGCGAGCCGCTGCGCCCCGAG
>Ga0302314_10007830_pt1 | contig 19162 bp, 17 predicted proteins | sample III_Palsa_N2_3_FD_200533 | JGI IMG/M metagenome (GOLD analysis project Ga0302314, IMG submission 200533) | Peat permafrost microbial communities from Stordalen Mire near Abisko, Sweden - III_Palsa_N2_3 | ecosystem: Environmental > Terrestrial > Soil > Palsa > Peat permafrost | place: Sweden...
CGGCAAGTGCTCTCGCACTTGCCGCGCCGGCACTTCCATGTGCCGGTTCTGCAACCTTCCGCACCGAGAAAAATCATGAGCAAACAGACTCCGATCATCGCCCCGTCCATCCTCGCCGCTGATTTCGCGCGGCTCGGCGAAGACACCGCTGCGGCACTCGCTGCCGGTGCCGACTGGGTGCATTTCGACGTGATGGACAACCATTACGTGCCGAATCTCACAATCGGACCGATGGTGCTGCAGTCGCTGCGCGGTTACGGCATTACCGCGCCGATCGACGTGCACCTGATGGTCAAGCCGGTCGACCGCATCGTGCCGGACTTCGCCAAGGCCGGCGCCAGCCTGATCAGTTTCCATCCGGAAGCGAGCGAGCATATCGACCGCACGCTCAGCCTGATCAAGGAATCGGGCTGCGAAGCTGGACTGGTGTTCAACCCGGCCACGCCGCTGGATTACCTCGATTACGTGATGGACAAGCTCGACTTGATCCTGATCATGTCGGTCAACCCCGGCTTCGGTGGGCAGAAGTTCATCCCCGGCACGCTCGAAAAACTGCGCCAGGCACGCCAGCGGATCGAGGCCAGCGGCCGCACGATCCGGCTGGAAGTGGACGGTGGGGTCACTGCCGACAACATCGGCGCGATTGCCGCCGCCGGTGCCGACACCTTCGTCGCCGGTTCGGCGATCTTTCACGCCAAGGATTACCGTGCCGAGATCGCCGCCATGCGCAAGGCGATCGCTTGAGAGTTACCGCCGCTATGCACATGGCGATCGGCTGAACGTCAGGCATAAAAATCCCGGCGCGGAGAACGGCTGCGCCGGGACAAACGTCGTCGGATGACGTGAGAGGAAACACCATTGATTGGTGTGCCGATACGACCGCATCGGAGGGAGGGGGTTGCGGCCGTACCGGCACGTTCCACGGCAATGGAACGGGTACCAATCAGTAACTCTGACCCGGGCGATCCGGTTTGGTTCCGGTCAAATCATGAACGTGTTGAATTGACGGCACGATCGGTTCAGATTCCAAAAAAATCCCCTCGTTGAGGAGGGGAAAGTAACCACCATGTCGGACGGAATACAGTTGCGCTAGATGGGCTGCCAATCGGGATCGGGCTCGTCGTGCCCCACGTCCGGCGCGATTCCCTTCGCGCCGGACGCAGCGATGCCTTCCACGGCTGAAAACTTCAAGATGTTCATGTGCATGGCGTCAGCTCCGAATCAATGCATACCTAAGATCAGGCCGAGCAGCAGGGCGCCCAGCGCCAGGGTCACCCGTAGCGGTTCGAAGTTGCGCAGTTCGGCGTTCGGGTCGTGTTCGGTGGGTTCGATCTTGGACATCGTTCAGCTCCATGCGTGGTGCATGGGACACATCAAACATCCGGCCGCGGCGCTGGCGCCGGCACAATCGGGCCGGCTTGCCGCTGGTATGTGGCAAAACGCGGGCAGTCATGCCGCACAGCTTGCGCACTCGCGTTCCGCATAGCACGCTGCGCGCACTACCAAGGGAGCGCGCCATGGGCCGCAGCATTGCCATCGTCGAGGATGAACCGTTGATTCGTGCCAACTATGTCGAGGCGTTGAACCGCTTTGGCTACGACGCACGTGGTTATGGTTCGCGACAGGAAGCGTCCAGCGCATTCGCGATGCGACTGCCGGAACTGGTGATCATCGACATCGGCCTCGGCGACGAGCCGGAGGGCGGCTTTGACCTATGCCGCGAACTGCGCGCGAAGTCATCCACGTTGCCGTTGATCTTCCTCACCGCGCGCGACTCGGATTTCGACGTGATCTCCGGGCTGCGCCTGGGCGCCGACGACTACCTCAGCAAGGACACCAGCCTGCACCAGCTGGCCGCGCGCATCGCGGCACTGTTTCGCCGGATCGAGTCGTTGAAGGCGCCCGCTTCCAGCGAAACGGTGATCGAACATGGTTCGCTGAAAATGGAATCCGAACGCATGCGGATCAGCTGGAATGGCGAGGAAGTTCCACTCACCGTCACTGAATTCTGGATGGTGCACACGCTGATCCGCTTTCCCGGCCACGTGAAGAACCGCGACCAGCTGATGCGCGAGGCGGAACTGGTGGTGGACGATGCCACCATCACTTCGCACATCAAGCGCATCCGCAAGAAGTTCATCGCGGTGGCGCCGGAGTTCGACGCGATCGAAACGGTGCACGGTGTGGGTTATCGCTGGAAGCCGTGACGGATGTATGCGCTTCCCCATATTGCCGTCTTCAAATGAGCGGCTGACAATGACGACGCAGGTACGGGATGTACCAAGTCGGCTGGATGCCATGTGGTTCTGGCTGCGCTCTCGTCGGTTGATCGCTCTGCAGGCTTGGCGCAACGTATTTGATCGGCGATTGCGTCGATGGGCAGCCGGAGACGCGTTGGTCCATGCCCCGATTCTTGCGCAACTGCGCACATCCCTGTGGAATGACGGCCGTCCCGACGAGTTCATGCTGGTTGCGGGCAAGGTGCACAACCTGCGCATAGCCGCAAAAGCCTTCCATGCGGTGGAAGTGCCAGCCGGAGCATGTCTGAGTTTCTGGCAACAGCTGGGGCGACCGATGGCACGACGCGGCTTTGTCCGTGGGCGCGAAATACGCGAAGGTTGTGTGGTGCCAGCGCTTGCCGGTGGTCTCTGCCAAATTTCCAATGCATTGGCGATCTGCGCTACACGAGCCGGTTTCGAGTTGGTGGAACGGCATGGGCATAGCGCGCGTATCGAGGACGCCGGTACTCATGCTGAACAGGTTGATGCCACCGTGTTTTGGAATTACGTGGATCTCAAGATCCGTGCCCCCAAGGCATGGCGGCTTGAGCTGCGGATGGACGCAAGCGAACTGGTGCTGACAATGCGCGCACAGGCGGCGGTTGAGCCATCGCCGCTCCAGTCGATTCCATGGGCAGTCGCTCTTGGGAAATCAGCGCTGCCGACCGCGCGTGGCTGCAATAGCTGCCAGGAGACTTCGTGCTTTCGGCATCAGCCCAGGCAACAAGTGATGCAGGGGACGACAGCATGGCTGCTGGACACCTGGACACCCGAACTTTCGGCCTATCTGTTCGACCAAGGGCAAGCGGGCGATCTTCTGTTGCCATTGCCCCCGAGGTGGTTGCAGCGCTGGTTACCCCTGCGCAGGGCAGGCACGATGGGTTGGTTTGCACTGAAGCCAAGCACTGGCGCGTGCGTTGAGTATGCCGGGTGGACTTGGCTGCGGCGCAGCTGGTGGTTGCGCCGTTGGGCGCGGCACGCGGGTCGCCGGCAGGCCAGTGTCATCGATGGTCAACGCTGGCTTGCGGCAGCGTATGCATGCAAGTTGCGACCCGAACATACCCATCTCGTGATCGATCAGGGTTTGTTGCCATATCTGCATCAATACGGTGCGCTCGGTGGACGCAGTTATGAGGTGCTGGCCACCACCTTGCCGATGGACGAGATCCAGCGTCGACTCGATCTGGCCCACCATTCCACGAAGGCTGCTGACGCACAGGCAGCGACATTGACAGACTTCCGCGCCAAACCCGACCTGCTCATGGCGGAAATCGACGCCATGCGTGGCGCGCGCCAAGTAGTTACCGCGCATGGCGAAGTGGCCGCGCATTGGCGTGAAAGTTTGGGACTGGACGTGCTTCAGCTGCCCTGGATACTGCCCCCTGTGAAAGCGCATAAGCCGGTTGCCTCGACCGCGCTTCCGCTGGTGGTTTTCCCAGCCAGCGCGCTGGCTCGCAAAGGTGCCTGCGAGCTGGCTGAGGCCTTGCGTGGGCTGAGCTGCCGCCTGCAAGTACTCGGCACACCCTCGGATGACCTCACACTGTGGCAAGGAATTGAGGTCGAGTACGCTGGCTATGCCAGCGACTGGCTCATGCATGCCGATGTGGTGGTACTACCGGCGCATGTGGAGCACTCTCCGCGCGCGGTGCTGGCTGCCGTGGCAGCCGGTGTCGCGGTGATTGCCACGCCTGCCTGTGGCCTGCAAGACTTGTCCGGCGTATCAACAATACCTGCTGGGGACGTTGCTGCACTGCGCGCCGCGTTGCTGATCACACTGGCGAAGCGCATGTCGCAGCTCTCGGAAACCCAATTTCAATTATGAGTTGCCCCTGTCCATGACTCTATGCTGCAAAACACATCTAGCGCGTCCGCAAGAAGTTCATCGCGGTGGTCATCGGTGGAAACCGTGATGTGGCGTGTGTTGCTTGTGCTGGGGTTGTCCGTGTCTGCAATGCTCGTAAAGGCGGCCACGCCACCAGACAACCTGCTGGCACACGGCGCACGCGACGGCGATGTGCCGGCGTGGGCGATCACCGTGGCATCGCCGGCCGGCTGGACGCGTGATTGCTGCACCTATGCGAGTGCGATCGGCGTCGATGCCGTGCTCTACCAGGGCGAGTGGACCGGCAAGCCGCAGCGGGTGATGGTGCTCAACGTGTCGCCGCGCAAATTGCCCATATTGGCAGAGGAGGTGCAGGCTGACCGCAAGCATTTCCTGCAGAGCGATCCCACCGCGAAGGTCACCGACCTCGCCGTGCAGCATAAAACGATGCCTTGCGAGGCGACGGTCTATCAGGGCAGTGATCACGTCGACGATGTGGTGGTGATCTGCGATCCGGGCAAGGACAGCGGTATCCGCATGAGCTGGTCGATGACCTTTGACGATGGCGATCCCATGCGGCGTACGCTGCTCGATGACTTCATGCAGGTGGTGGTCGCCTCACGCTATGTACGTTATGTGGCCCCGCTGCCGGCATTGCCTGCACATGCTGGCTGAGTCGTCGTGCTGATGATGTCGCCCGCACGATGACCCTGCGCCGCAAGCTGCTGCTGGTTGCCCTGTGCACGCTTGCGTTGCCGATCGCGGGTTGGCTGTACGTGCAGCAGATGGAGAGGCTGCTGCGCGAGGGTCAGGCGCAGGCGTTGCTGGCATCGGCGCGCGCAGTGGCACGTAGCCTGGTGGTAACAGGTGCGGTGGCACCGGGGCAGGGCAACGGCTGGTATGTGCAGCAGGCGCTGGATCCGATAACCGTGGATGGCTACGGCGACGACTGGGCACCGTTGACGCCATGGAGCCAGTCACTGGGTCAGCGTGGCCGGTTGTTGCTGGCCGAGGATGCTGACGGGCTGTATCTGTATGCGGAGGTGCCGGATACACAGCGTACCCGCGCCGATGCCGATGACACGAATGCGCTGGCGGCCGATCATCTGATCCTGGCGTTGGGCAACGCGGCCGGGCAGCGCCGATACCTCTTGGCCAGTGCGGCGCCGGGGGCGCTGACGGCGCGACCGCTTGATCCGGCCGTCGACGGCTTGCCCGACCTGATCACCGCGCAATGGCAGGAGGACGGCAGCGGTTACCGGGTCGAGCTGCGCCTGCCGCGCAAGCTGCCGTTGCTCACGCTGGGTGTGGGCGTGTACGACGCCCACGTTGGTGGAGATCCGATGGCGGTGGATACGCGTCCGCTGCTGCGCTACTCCAGCACGCTTTCCGGCGAGCTGGCACAGCTTGCGCCTGACCAGGTGCAGGCGCGGGTGTTGTCGCCGCAAGGCTGGTTGCTGGCGCGCAGCGGTAAGCTCAACACGGCGCCCGGCAGTGACGGGCAGCCGGGCTGGTTCGCCTCGATGATCTATCGCTCGCTGCTGGCGACGCAGCTGGAGGATGCCAACCTGTGGTCGCAGGACGTGCCGCGACTGGATACGGCCGAAGTCCGTGAGGCGCGTGCAGGCAGCTCGGTCAGCGTCTGGCGCAGCGGTGAGGAGCGCGGCAGCGTGGTGCTGAGCGCGGCCGTGCCGATCGAGCGGACGGGGCAGGTTGATGGCGTGCTGCTGCTGGAGCAGGCCAGCCGTGCCGTGCCGTTGCTGGCCAACCGCGCGCTGCTTGGATTGCTGCTGACCAGCTTCGGCGTGCTGCTGGTCGCCGGCGGCATTCTGCTGGCGTTCGCCACCAGGCTCAGCCTGCGGCTGGGGCGCCTGCGCAACGCGGCCGAGCGCGCGCAGCTCAATGATGGACGTCTGGACGGCCTGTTCGAGCATGGCCGTTTCCCGATGGCGGACGCACCGGACGAGATCGGTGATCTGGCGCGCAGCTTCGAGCGCCTGTTCGAGGTGGTAGATGGCTACACCGACTACCTGCGCACGCTGGCATCGAAACTTTCGCATGAACTCAACACGCCGCTGGCGATCGTCAAGTCCTCGCTGGACAACCTCGAGCACGCCGCGCTGCCGGCCGAGGCGCAGCCGTATCTCGCGCGTGCCCGCGATGGCGTCGCGCGACTCGGCGCGCTGGTGCGCGCGATGAGCGAGTCGAGCCGGATGGAGCGCTCGATCATGGCGGCGGAACCGGAAGACGTCGACCTGCGTGACGTGGTGCGCGGCTGTGCCGACGCCTATCGCCCGCTGATTGGCCTGCGCCGGCTCGAGTGTGTGTTGCCCGAGGCACCGCTGCATCTGCATTGCGCGCCAGAGCTGATCGCGCAGGCGCTGGACAAGCTGCTCGACAATGCCCTGTCATTCACGCCGGAAAGTGGTTGGTTACGGCTGACCCTGAGCACCACACCGGATGGTGCCGAGATCGAACTGGCCAACCAGGGGCCGCTGTTGCCCGAGGCGATGCAGGGGAGGCTGTTCGATTCGCTGGTCAGCCTGCGCGACAAAACTACCCCAGGCGACGCGCCGCACCTGGGTTTGGGTCTGTACGTGGTGCGACTGGTGGCCGAGCGTCACGGTGGCGTGGCGTCGGCCCGCAACCTCGACAATGGCAGCGGCGTGGCGTTCTCGCTGCGGCTGCACGGCATGCCGCGTCAACGACTGAGCGGCTGACGCCGCGCTAGCCCGGGTGCGGGGCCAGCGTCAGCTTCAACGCTGCTTACTGCTCGCGGCAAGAGTTCGGTAGGTATTTCTGCGGCACGGTGGTTTCCGGGCCGCCGCAGCGCCATTGAATATGGCCACTGCTGTCCGGTGACGGGCTGAGCACCAGCACGTCATTGCGGATGCTGAGGTTGGTGTGGGCCGAGTCGAACGCTACGGTGATCCTGCCACCCGATATGTCCACGCTGGAGACATATTTGCCGGCAATCGAGGTGCTCTGCGCCAGGCCGGCAGAGGGATTGTCCGGCGGCAGGGACTGCCGGTTCGCGTAGTACTCGGCCATTGCTGCCTTGGCGCCATCAGCAACGACGAAGCCTTCGGAGACCTGGGAACGGATGATGTAATCCTGATACGCGGGGATCGCGATGGCTGCGAGGATCGCGATCACTAAAGGCACGATGCAGAAAAAAATGGCCCAGAAGACACCCTTGGATGCCCTGGGTGAGGTTTGACCCGTGCGCTTCCAGCAAGCGAGCCAGCTCAGCTGGGCCTGCAGGTAATACACGGTGAAGAAAAACAGGGTGACACCGCCGATTTCCAGCGGCAGCTCCCGGGTTGTAAGTTTGTCCCGCATCGAGCCGGCCATCGAGAAATAGGCCACGAGGTACAGCACCCAGTAGGCAAGCAGCAGCAGGCCGCCAAGGCCTAACATGCCCCCACCTCCGTTAGCCATCGATCCGTGAGTCATTGAAGCGAGGCCGACGAAATAGAAGAAGTAGCCGATGACCAGGCAACCCATGGCGAGGCCAAGCAGCAGCGTGGCTTTGCTCTGATGATCAATCTTGCGCACCCAGTTGGCCTGGATGAACGGCCAGATGATCCTGAAGATGCCGAACGTGAGCATCGTGAAAAGCCAGACCAGACCCCAGTGCAGTGACGGCGGCGTGGGGAAGGCTTCGCGATCCGTTCGGGCCGCGCCCAGGGACTCGTCCCGTCGTGCCGAAAACGACTCGGGCACGGCCGTCGCCCGCGCGTTGGCAAACGTTGGTGGAACATTGGCGGTCGTCAGCGGGGGTGGCACTGGACCATTGGCTGCCGCTGCAGGGAACAAGCTGGCGAGGGGAACCCAGCCGGCCATGCCGTTACGCCAGGCGAGTGCATCCGGAGCGATCTTGCCTTCCCTCAGCCATTGGCGGATGTTCGCTTCACTGAATGGGCCGTGCCTCTCGCCATTCTGGCCAATCCATATCTGGTCATCGTCGGTCACATCGAACTCCCTGTGGGTCACCCTATATTCCACGCGCCGCCTGCCTATCGGTGGGCATCTACGCGGGGGTCTATATCTTTAAGGGAAGTGCGCCTTCGGCAAAACGATTAATCCAGAATCCGCCGCGCGCATACCGGCAGCGCGGCTTGCGAACTGCAAATCGTCAAACCCAATCGTGTTCCCTGTTTGGCCCGATCCCCCGGAAGCCAGAGTAGTGGGGCGGTCGTGGGGGAACAAGCGGGTGCCATGGAAGGTGCTCGTGGGGGCGCTGACTGCTATCTTGATGCGCCCCCATCCGTGGATCTGCAACGTGATCTCCCGAGACGAATTCGACGCGCTGGTTGCCCAGGGGCATACGCGCATCCCGCTGGTGCGCGAGGTGTTTTCCGACCTCGATACGCCGCTGTCGGTGTACCTGAAGCTGGCTGATGGCCCGTACACCTTCCTGTTCGAATCGGTCGAGGGCGGCGCCACCTGGGGGCGCTATTCGATCATTGGGCTGCCGGCGAAGCGCGTATACCGTCTGCGCGGACATGAGCTCGAGGTGGAAGATTCGGGCGAGATCACCGAACGCCGCCATCTCGACGATCCGCTAGCCGAGATCGAGAAACTGCGTCTGCAATACGACGTGCCACGCTTGCCACAGCTGCCCGCGTTCAGCGGTGGGCTGGTCGGCTACTTCGGCTTCGAGACAATTGGCTATATCGAGCCTCGGCTGGCGCAGTGGGATCGTGCCGATGAACTCGGCACACCCGACGTGCTGTTGATGCTGGCCGAGGAAGTTGCCGTATTCGACAACCTCAAGGGTCGACTGTATCTGATCGTGCACGCCGACCCATCGCAGCCGCAGGCTTACGCCGAGGCACAACGCCGGCTCGACGCGCTGGTCTATCGGCTGCGCCAGGGCGGTGCCTCGTATCCGCAGCTCACGCAGTCGATCGCACTGGACGAAGCCGACTTCAAATCTTCGTTCACCCGCGAGGAGTTCGAGGCGATGGTCGAGCGCGCGAAGGAATACATCCGCGCCGGCGATATCTTCCAGGTGGTGCCGTCGCAGCGGCTCAGTGTTGGTTTCAATGCGCGACCGGTTGATGTGTACCGCGCACTGCGCGCCATGAATCCGTCGCCTTACATGTACTTCGTTGATCTGGGCGACACCCAGATCGTCGGCTCTTCACCGGAGACACTCGCGCGCCTCCGCGACGGCAAGGTGGTGGTGCGTCCGCTCGCCGGCACGCGCAAGCGCGGTGCGACCGAAGCCGAGGACCAGGCGCTGGAGGCCGAGCTGCTGGCTGATCCGAAGGAGCGCGCCGAGCACGTGATGCTGATCGACCTCGGCCGCAATGATGTCGGTCGGATCAGCGAGGTCGGCAGCGTCGAGGTGAGCGAGTCGTTCGCGATCGAGCGCTACTCGCACGTGATGCACATCGTCTCGCAGGTGCAGGGTACCGCGAAGCCGAACCTCAGCTACATGGACGTACTCAAGGCCACGTTCCCCGCCGGCACGCTCAGCGGGGCGCCGAAGATCCGCGCGCTGGAGATCATCCTGGAACTGGAGCCGTACAAGCGCAACATCTACGCCGGTGCGATCGGTTGGATCGGGTGGTGGGGCGACGCTGACACCGCCATCGCGATCCGCACCGCCGTGATCCAGGACGGTCGTCTGCATGTACAGGCTGGCGCCGGTATCGTCTACGACTCCGACCCTGCCGCGGAATGGGAAGAGACCATGAACAAGGGTCGCGCCCTGTTCCGCGCGGTAGCGCAGGCAGCCAAGGGGCTGTGATTTCAGGTGGGGTGAGAATGCAGCGACGGCGATAGTCTGCGCCGTCGCTGCCCGTCAATGCCCGGTTGGCGCTCGTATTCGCCGATTTCGGCGGCTTGCCTTGGGAGGTGACCTTCGGCATGGCTTTCGCTCGCATTTGATACGATATATTGTTACACCCTGACTCTCTCTCCAAGACGCGCTCGCATGAACCAGACGTGGGCCGATGTGTTTGCCGGGATCGAACGGACGAGAGATGGGGTAACCAGGGAAGTCTCGTCGCTTGCCCATTCGTCGCGATCGCGCGCACGGCCTGTCATCGCGACCGTGGCCTGTCTGCTGATTGCCGGTTGTGCCGTAGGCCCCAACTTCAAGCGACCCGCTGCCCCGGCTGTCAGCGATTACACCGCGCGCCCGCTCTCGAGCACGGTCGCGACCAAGAACGTCGGCGGTGGCGAAGCCCAGCGCTTTGCCAAAGGCAGCGACATTCCCGGTGACTGGTGGACCCTGTTCCATTCCAGGCCGCTCAATGAGCTGATCGAGCAGTCGCTTGCCAACAATCCCGATCTCAAGGCGGCGCAGGCGGCGTTGTCGGTGGCCAGGGAAAATGTGCTGGCGCAACGGGGCGTTTACTTCCCCAGTGTCTCGGCGGACTTTTCGGCCAGCCGCCAGAAGACACCAGGCACCATTTCACCCACGCCCAGCTCGAACGCCCTGCTGTACAGCCTGTATACCCCGCAGGTCAGCGTTTCTTATGCGCCCGATCTCTTCGGTCTGAACCGCCGCACGACGGAGTCGGTGAAGGCACAGGAGCAGGCAGTTCGCTTCCAGATGATCGCGACGCAGATCACGCTCAGCAGCAACGTAGTGGCTGCCGTGGTGCAGGAGGCATCGCTGCAGGCGCAGGTCGACGCGACCCGCCAGCTCATCGACATCAACACCAAGATGCTGCAGATCCTGCGCTACCAGTTCGCCAAGGGTTATGCCGGCCGGCTTGATGTGGCCGCGCAGGAATCGCAGCTCGCGCAAGTCGCTGCCACACTGCCACCACTCATCAAGCAACTCGTCCAGCAGCGCGATGCACTGGCCGTTCTGGTCGGCAAGTTTCCGAGCCAGACGTCGGCTGAGAAATTCGAACTTTCAAGTTTACAGTTGCCGCAGGAACTGCCGGTGAGCCTTCCTTCGACGCTCGTGGCGCAGCGTCCGGATGTGCTTCAGGCCGAGGCCAATATGCATGCGGCCAGCGCCCAGATTGGTATTGCCATCGCGAACCGGTTGCCCAATATTGCGCTGACCGCGAATGCCGGCAGCTCCGCGCTGGCCATCGGCCAGGTGTTCAAGTCGGGCACCGGTTTCTGGGGTGTGGGCGCGGATCTGACCGCGCCCATTTTCCAGGGCGGCGCCTTGCTGCATCAGGAACGTGCCGCGAAGGCAGCCTATGTGCAGGCAGCAGAGCAATATCGCAGCACGGTGCTGACGGCCTTCCAGAATGTCGCCGACACATTGACGGCGCTGGATCAGGATGCCGAGGGCCTGAAGGCCGCGGCCGCCGCCGCGGATGCCGCCAAGGTCACCCTGGACTTGTCACAACGCCAGTGGAAGGACGGCTACGCCAGCTACCTTTCGCTGCTGAACGCTGAACAGGCCGATCAGCAGGCTCGGATCAACCTGGTGCAGGCGCAGGCCAATCGTTATGCCGACACGGCAGCGTTGTTCCAGGCGCTCGGCGGTGGCTGGTGGAACCGCGCGGATTTGCTGCAAGCGGACCCAATCAAGGCCGACTCAATCAAGGCTGGTTCAACCAAGGCTGACGATGAAAAATAAATCGCTTTACGGAATGCCGGCTGCGCAACGTCGGGGCAACTTCCCGTGCGCAGTGGCTATAGCCACCATGATGCTGGCGACTGTAGTGCTGACCACCGGCTGTTCTCACCAGACGGATGACAACGCGCAGGCCGCCGCCGTGAAGGCGCGCGATGTGACCCTGACTGCGGAGCAGCGACAGAACATCCGCCTGTACACCGTCGCGCTGTCCACCTTCCACCAGACGGTCGAGAGCATCGGCGCGGTCGACTTCGACAACGATCAGGCCACCAGCGTGCTGGCGGCGTTCTCTGGCCCGGTGTCGCGGCTGCTGGTTTCCCCCGGCGAGCACGTCAGGAAAGGCGACCCGATGGCGATCGTGGATTCGCCCGACTTTGCGGCAGCGATCAGCACGTACAGCAAGGCGCTCGTCACCGCGAAGAACGCTCGCCGGCTGGCCGATGTGGACAAGGATCTGGTCCAGCACAACGGCGTCTCCCAGCGTGAGTACGAGCAGTCGCAAACCGATGCCGCCAGCGCCGAGGCCGATCGCGACGCCGCGCTGCAGGCACTCGTCTCGCTGAGTGTGGATGCGCAGACCATCAAGGACATTCAGGCCGGTCGGCCGGTTCCGCGCATCCAGGGCGTGATCCGCTCGCCGATCACCGGAACCGTGGTGGAGAAACTGATCACGCCGGGCGAACTCCTGCAGGCGGGTACGACGCCGTGCTTTACCGTGGCTGACCTTTCACGCGTGTGGGTGATGGCGCAGATTTCCACCTCCGATCTTGCCTCGGTGAGTACGGGTGACACCGCCGATGTGGAGACCGGTGTCGACGGGCAGAAGGTTTCCGGCACCGTGGACAACATCTCGGCCGTGGTGAACCCAGATACCCGGGCTGTCATCGCCCGGGTGGTCGTCGAGAATCCCAAAGGTCTGCTGAAGAAGCAGATGTATGTCCGCGTGCAGATCCATGCCAAGCAGGCAAGCACGGGCATGCTGGTGCCGGTGTCGGCGGTCTTGCGCGACGATGAGAACCTGCCGTTTGTCTATGCTGCCCAGCACGACGGCGGCTTCGCGCGGCAGCATGTGACGCTGGGTTCGCGCACGGGTGACCAATACATTATTCCGGACGGTGTCAACGCCGGTGACCAGATCGTGGTCGATGGCGGCATCTTCCTCCAGTTCATGCAAAACCAATGAGCGACCAACTGCCTTCGACCGAGCCCCAGTCGCGAACGGTCTCGATCATGAACCGGATCGTGGCCTCTTCGCTGGGGCAGCCTCTTCTCGTCATCCTGATGACGCTGCTGCTGGTGGGATCAGGCGCACGCTCGCTGCAGCGCCTGCCGGTGGACGCCTACCCGGATCTCTCGCCGCCGATCGTCGAGATCATCACGCAATGGCCCGGGCATGCCGCCGAGGAAGTGGAGCGGCTGATCACGGTACCGGTCGAGCTCGGCATGAACGGCATTCCGAATTCGGACAATGTCCGCTCGATCTCGCTGTACGGACTGTCCGACGTCATCATCACGTTCCACAATGGTGCGGGCGACCTGCCCACGCGTCAGGAAGTCTTCAATCGCTTGCCTGATCTTAGCCTGCCGACTGGCGTGACCCCTTCTGTGTCGCCGCTGTCCGCGCCATCGGGCCTGATCTATCGGTACGTGCTGCAAAGCCCCGACCGCTCGCCGATGGAACTGAAGACCCTCGAGGCCTGGACCATCGAACCGCAATACCGGTCCGTTCCCGGAGTGGCGGATGACTCGGGGTTTGGCGGCGGCACCATGCAGTACCAGGTGCTGCTCGACCAGGCCAAGATCGCCGCGGTCGGCTTGTCGGCGGTACAGGTGGAGGCATCCCTGGCGGCCAATAACAGCAACGCCGGTGGCGGTTTCTACTCCCAGGGCGGCCAGTTCTATTACGTGCGCGGCATGGGCGACCTGGAGACGCTGGAAGACATCGGTAACGTGGTGCTGGCGGTGCATGACGGCACCCCGGTATTGCTAAAAGACGTCGGCCGCGTGGTCATCGGTATCGCCCCGCGCCTGGGTGAATTCGGCTACGAGAAACAGGACGACGCGGTGGAAGGCGTCATCCTGTTGCGCACGGGCGAAAAAACCCAGGATGTGCTGAAGCGGGTCGAAGCGAAGACGAAGGAACTCAACAACGGCGTGCTGCCCAAGGACGTCAAGATTGTTCCGTATTACGACCGCACCGACCTGATCGGGCTGACCACGAAGATCGTGGAACAGAACCTGTTGCGCGGCATGTTGCTGGTCATCGTGATCCTGATCTTCTTCCTCTACGACGTACGTGCAGGGCTGATTGTCGCGATAACCATTCCGTTGGCCTTGCTGTTCGCCTTCATCTGTCTCGATCTGCAGGGGGCTTCAGCCAACCTGTTGTCGATCGGCGCGATCGACTTCGGCATCCTGGTAGATGCAGCGGTGGTGATGGTCGAAAACATTTTCCGCCAAATCGCTGAGCGCAAGGGAACGCAACTCAACGTCAGGGAAATCATCCGGGATGCCGCCGCGGAAGTGGATCGTCCGCTGTTCTATGCCGTCGCGGTGATCGTGGTCAGCTTCATGCCGATCTACGTCTTGTCCGGGCCTTCCGGGACGCTGTTCAAGCCGATGGCCGACACGATGATTTTCGCGTTGGTCGGCTCCCTGGTGGTTACGCTCACCTTGCTGCCCGTGCTGTGCGCATGGTTCATGCGCAAGGGCGTGAAGGAACGACACAACCGCGCTTTTGAAGCTACCAAATCGGTCTACATCAAAGGTCTCGATTTCTGCCTCGCCCATCCGTGGGGTACGACGCTCGCCTCGACCATTCTGCTGCTGTGTTCGCTGCTGCTGATCCCGCGCATCGGTGCCGAGTTCATGCCGCAACTGGATGAAGGTGCGCTATGGGTGCGTGCCACGATGCCGTATACCATTTCGTTCGACGAGTCGGCGAAGATCACCCCGAAGATCCGCGACATCCTGCGCACCTTTCCCGAAGTCACCACGGTCGCCTCGGAACTGGGTCGTCCCGACGACGGCACCGATTCGACCGGCTTCTTCAACGTCGAATTTTACGTGGGCCTCAAACCCTATTCGGAATGGAACGGCGCCTATCGCACCAAGCCCGAGCTGATTGCGGCGATCAACAAAAAACTGCTGGCCTTCCCCGGTATCAATTTCAATTACACCCAGCCGGCAGAGGATGCGGTGGATGAAGCGGAAACCGGCCTGAAGAGCGCGCTGGCGGTCAAGGTCTTCGGTTCCGACCTGAATACGCTGCAGCAAAAGGGCAAGGCCATCAAGAAGGTGCTGGAGCAGGTGCGCGGCATCCGTGACGTGACGCTGGTACAGGAACTCGGGCAGCCTAGCCTGTCCATCAAGATCAACCGCGCAGCGATTGCCCGTTACGGTTTGAACGTCGCCGATATCAATGGCGTGATCACCACCGCCATCGGCGGGGACGTGGCTACCCAAGTGGTGCAGGGGGAAAAGCAGTTCGATCTCGTCGTTCGTCTCGAACAGCAATACCGGGACAACCCCGAGGAGATCGGCAATATCCTGGTGGCGACGCCCGGTGGGCAACAGATTCCGCTGAAGGAATTCGCGGATATACAGGTGACCAACGGTGCCTCGTTCATTTACCGCCAATACAATTCACGCTACATCGGCGTGCAGTTTTCGGTGGAGGGACGCGATCTGGCCGGCGCGGTGGAAGACGCCATCCAGCAGGTCAACCAGAAGGTCAGCGTGCCGCAGGGCTACCACCTGGATTGGGGCGGCGAATACTCGGAATACACGGCTTCGCGCGCGCAAATGAATGTCATTCTTCCGCTCACGCTGGCACTGATTTTCCTGTTGCTGTTTACCCTTTACAGCAATTTCAAATTCCCGTTCATCACCGTGCTCGGCGTGCTGCTGTCGGCGCCGGTGGGCGGCATCGTGGCGCTCTGGCTCACTGGCACGCCGTTCTCGGTTTCTTCCGGCATCGGCTTCCTGGCTCTGTTTGGCGTCTCGGTGCAGACGGCTGTCGTCTATATTTCGTACGTCAACGAGCTCCGCCTCAGCGGCACCGATCTCAACGAGGCGATTCGTCAGGGCGCGATCCTGCGGTTGCGTCCGATCATGATGACTGCGCTGGTGGCGGCGTTGGGATTGTTGCCGGCAGCGCTGGCCACGGGCGTCGGCACGGATACCCAGCGGCCGTTTGCACTGGTCATCGTCAGCGGTTTGTTCACTCGACTCTTGATCAGCATCTTCCTGATGCCGGCACTGTATGCGCTGGTGGCGCGCCCGGACGATCGGCTGGAAGTGTGATGTCATTTCCCGCAGACGCGAGTCGATCATCACGATGAGGCATGTCGGCCCTCGCTCTGGCTTGGCGGTGCTATTGCTGGCGTATTCGCTCGGCATCGCTGCGCGGGAACCTGCAGGACGCTGGCCCGACACGCCGCTCAGCCGCACGCAGGCACTGGCCGAATTGCAGACGTTGAATGCCGATCTGTTGAGTCACCCGAGCGCCACGCTGACCCTGGAGCGCTGGTGCGGCGCGCATCATCTGGCCGCCGAAGCGAAGATCGTTGCGCGGCGTGTGCAAGGTGCGGACAAGCCGCTGCCCGACGGTGCCCGTGCGCAACTCGGCATCGGGCCGGATGAACCGGTGCGCTACCGCCGGGTGCAGCTGGCCTGTGGTGACGTGGTGTTGTCCGATGCGGACAACTGGTATGTGCCGGCGCGGCTCACCGCGGCGATGAATCAGCAACTGGACAGCTCCGACGTACCTTTCGGCAAGGTCGTCCAGCCGCTGCATTTCCGTCGCCAGACGCTCTCCGCCGAACTGCTGTGGTCGCCGTTGCCAGATGGCTGGGACAGCGGCGCCGCGCTGCCGCCGCCCAGCGACAAATCGCTGGCCATTCCGGCCCATGTCTTGCAGCATCGCGCGCTGCTGTACACGCAGGACAACCAGCCCTTCAGTCTGGTGGTCGAGAGCTATACCGCGAGCGTGTTGGCTCGCCCCTGAGCGTGACTTGTGACTTGCGTCGAGCCGATACCGGTCCAGACTCACCTGAGTCAGGCGGGATCCCGGGCGGCGCAGGTTAGTCGAGGTCTGCCAGCAATGGGCGAGCGTGACAGCATCCATGCGCAGGTGCGGCTATCATCACTATGCGCCGCGCGCCCCCGAGCCGTAGCAATCCCCCTTGCCCGGTTCACGGGCCCCCGAAGGGGGCCTTTCTCATGCAGAGGTGCCCGACATCGTCGTCTATACCCTCAAGCAAGCCGATGATGGGCAGTGGAGCATCTGCTGTGTGGGTGTGCCGCTGTTCACCCAGATGCAGCTTGCCCCCGCGATCAAGCTGGCTCGAGAGGCTGCCCGCGACGAGCATTACCGCAACGGCCAGCCGACCTGCGTTGAAATGCGCGGACTTGGTTCGCTGATGAGGTTGGCGCACTTCGATCGGGCGGCAGGCAGTACCGCGGCGTGAGTGTGTGCCATGGATGAAAGGATCGACCTTGGCAACCCGCTGAGCCGTGCGCACTGGTGCGGATGCTTCAGCTGCAGCGACCAAGAGCTGATCGAGGCGGTACGGGCCACGGATAGCGATTAAGTCGGCGCGGTCGGGTTATACCTAGCCACCCGCTACGCCCTAGAGTCATTCGACGCTTCAGACGTACACAGATGAACGGCACCACTGTCTATTATTAACAGCGCTGTGGCGTTGGCTGCACGCCTGCGGGCACATGGTGATGCGGGTTCAATTCAAGAGAGCCCGCGGAGCAACCATATGACCTGTCCCCTCGATCGCGATGAACGGAACATGCTGGATCAGCTGTGCGGGGAGCCGTGGGCTTGGAATCGCTACTATGACCCTGACATCGGCCATCGCTTGGAGGACAGGGGCTTCGCCCAACTGTCGATGCTGGGCCAATGGTGCCCGACGCCGGCCGGTCGACTGATGGCGGCTTTAAGCGGCAGTACTTGAATGGACGTTCCTCAAATTGTCCCCGACATAATTCTTCAGAGCTGGCGCTTCGCCTTCGGCTGCACAAGCACTTTCACAAGACTCCCTGACCACTATCGCGTAGGTCCACAAGCGTGGTGCTGAGTGCAACGTCCGGTCGCAGCCCCACAGACTGGATAGCGAACGGGCGTGTACGGCTGGGCTTGTGCACGATGCGCGGCTTCCCCGAAGCGGCTGCGCTGCGGCTGGCGGTGGCGCGCAGGCAGCGACCTTTTGCCGACATCCTCGACCTGTGTGCGCGAGCCGATCTCGACCGCCGTCATCAAGACCTGCTGGCCGACGCGGCGGCCTTGCGCGGACTGGCCGGTCACCGTCACCGCGCACGTTGGGCGGTTGCTGGGGTCGAGGCGCAACTGCCGCTGTTTGGCATCGAAAGCCCGGCGGAGCCCACCGTGATCTTGCCGTTGCCCACCCAAGCCGAGGACACGTTAGCTGACTATGCGCAGATCGGATTGAGCTTGGGTGCGCATCCGCTGCAGCAAATTCGTGGACGGTTGAACGCGGCGCATTGCATCGACGGAAAAGCACTACGCAAGCAACCGCAATACAGTCGCGTGCGTGTGGCTGGGCTGGTGACTTCGCGCCAGCAGCCGCAGACGGCCAGCGGCATCATCTTCGTTACGCTGGAGGACGAGCATGGCCTGATCAACGTCATCGTGTGGCGGCATGTGGCCGAAATGCAGCGTCGTCCGCTACTGCAGGCACGCCTGCTCGCGGTGGAAGGGCAGTGGGAGAACGTGGATGGCGTCAGCCACCTGATTGCACACCGACTAAAGGATCTCACCCCGCTGCTCGGCGTATTGGATGCGCGGTCGAGGGACTTCCATTGAAGCAGTCAGACTCTGACGAGTTCATCCATCCACGTTTCGCCAGTACGGGTCGCACTTACGTTTACGTGCTGCCGTGTCAAGGCGAAGATCTATTGAAGGTCGGATTTACACGGGATCCACTGCAACGGTTTCGCACATTGCACCGACGCTTCTACACGTTTTTTGATCTTGAAGCGGCGCTGCTCATTGAAACCGAACACTTGCGGGAGGCCCGCCGCATCGAGCGTCTGTTCATTGAACGGTGGCCAGAACACCAAGCTCCCGCTCCGCTTGTCATTCCTCATTCTGCTGCGGGTCACACCGAGTGGTTCCGCGGCATTCGCGCACCGGTGAGCGACTTCGCACACACGTTGGCCCAACGTTACGGCCATGAGATGCACGCGCCATTGCGCGCTTGGTTGTCAGCACGCTTTCTCGAACGCAGTGATGCCTTGTTTGATTGGTCGCTGCGAATGTTGGATTTCATCGAGTACCAGGCACTCAACGTATCCCTTGAAGAACGGACTGGCGCCTATGCGCAGGCGCTGGGGGACGCTCTTGATGCATGCCGTTCGGTGGGGCTGGATCTCGATGCACTGTTTCCCGGCTCGGTATTGCGATGGGACGAGAAGCGTAGGGACGGTCATCGATAGAGACAGGAGATCGGTCGGGGCCAGGTT
>Ga0302314_10007831_pt1 | contig 19162 bp, 20 predicted proteins | sample III_Palsa_N2_3_FD_200533 | JGI IMG/M metagenome (GOLD analysis project Ga0302314, IMG submission 200533) | Peat permafrost microbial communities from Stordalen Mire near Abisko, Sweden - III_Palsa_N2_3 | ecosystem: Environmental > Terrestrial > Soil > Palsa > Peat permafrost | place: Sweden...
GTCGCTCAACGTCTGGCGCGGAGGCTCGCTCGTCCAGGACCTCACCCCGTTGCCCGTCAACCACGCCGCCGGCAGCAAGGTCGCCATTGCCCACGCCGCCCTCGTCGCCGAAACCAGCCTGCTCGCCTCGCTGCTCACTCCCAGTGAAGCTCCTGATTCCGAAGGCTTTCTCCGCCTCCCCATCAACACCAGCCATCACCAATCCGTATCCGCCCCCGGCGACGGACTGCGCATCGTCGCCCGCTGCCCCGACGACGGCGTCGTCGAGGCCGTCGAAAACGATCCCACCAGGCACGCCGCACATCAAAACCACCCCCAGTTCCTCCTCGGCGTCCAATGGCATCCCGAGCGCAGCTACGACATCAGCCCAGCCTCCCGCGCCCTCTTCGCCCGCCTCGTCGCCGAAGCCGCAAAGATCGCTTTACCGGATTAGCGTGGGGCTTTAGAGGCTTCTGAAAAAGCCTCGGCCCGTTAAGGGCACGGCTTCAGCCGTGCCGTAAATGACCTAATATGAATGCGGCTTTAGCCGCGGAGGGACGCTTCTCGGGGCCGTAGCGACTTTTCAGGATTCTCTTTTAGCCCCTGGGGAATGCGTTCCTCCCCAGTACCACATCGATTCCCATGCCAACCCTCTCCGAAAACCGCATCGCCGATCTCCTCCAACCCTATTTAGGAGACACGAAACCCACTGAATATGACCTGCTCATAAGCAATCTGAGCCTCTACCTCGACCACCTGATTAAGTGGAACGCCCGCACCAACCTCACCGCCATCCGCGATCCAGGGGCCATCGTCCAGCGCCACTTCGGCGAAAGCCTCTTCGCTGCCCGCATCCTTACCCAAACCCTCGCCCCCACCGCCTCCCTGCTCGACTTCGGCTCCGGCGCCGGCTTTCCCGGCCTCCCCATCCAACTCTATCGGCCCACCCTGCGGGTCACGCTCGCCGAGTCCCAAGGCAAAAAGGCTGCCTTCCTGCGCGAAGCCGTCCGCACACTAGCCCTCCCCACCGAAGTCTGGCCCGGCCGCGTCGAAGCCATGCCCCCCAGCCGCCGCTTCGATTGCATCACCCTGCGCGCAGTAGACCGCATGGACGACGCCCTCAAAGCGGCCACTGCCCGCGTCGCTCCAGGCGGCACTCTGGCTATCCTCGGGGGCGACGAGCCGGAGCCAGCCCTCGCCCCATGGCCCAGCGTCTCCTTTGAACTCCCCCTCAGCGACAACCGCCGCCTGCACCTCTATACCGCCCCAGCGTAAAGCTCACCTCCAGGAAATCCCTGTCAAGCCCCTCAACTCCGCCAAAAACCACAAAACCCCCGTCATCATTGGCGATTTCTCTCAAGAATACTTTGCACATGTATTTCCCCGCATCCGCTATTCTATTAACAGACTCCTCCGTGAAGCTTCGCTCTTCTCTTCGCGAACTTTGCGTCAAAGCTTTACGATAGGCAACCACAACGTTGCGTATCCCTAAGCAATACAGCCTATCCTGACGGCAAACTCAAATCCAGCCGGAGCGTAGCCTTTAGAATCAAGACTTTACCCAAAAACATTGGATGACTCCTTTGTTGTCTGGACTTTGAGCGAAAGCATGCGGGGGTATCAAATTTTTTGTTCGATTACCGCCTGGCCTCTGTGTTCCACGTGGAACATCTCATTTCAGCACGCAGGAGACACCACAAGCCTCAACGCCATCCAACAGCTATGAGTCACCTCAATTGGGCCCGTTTGTCAGTTCTAGCCTTTACCCTCACGCCAGTCACCGCATTCGCTCTCCCCGGAGAAGCCGCCGCCGTCATCCAGCACTGCGGTCCGCCCACCGGAGAGAATCAAGCCACCAGCCAGGTCACCGGCCTGATGCAGCGAGATCTCACCTACTCCAACGTCACACTCCACTTTGAGCCGATGGAAGGCGGTTGGAGCTTCACCTCCGCCTGGAGCGGGCACTTGCCCATCTCCAGAACCGAGCTCGAGGCCCGAATGCCCTGCTTCCGCGACGCCCTCCAGGAGGTCGCCGCAGCCCCCGCGCTTGCCATTGACCCCACCACAGCAGGTCAAGGTCTTACTCCTGGAGCCTCCAGCTCCACCTTCGGGATATCCTTCCTCTGGCTCATCGCAGGCCTCGCCATAATTCTCGTGCTCTTCGTAGCCATGCCGTCCAAGAGACGGCGCGCCAAGCGGAAGCTGACTCTGGAAGAGCGTCCCTACCGCAGACCGATAGTGATCGGCATACCCTTCCTTCGCCGTAAACGCCCACTTCCAAAGCCGCCAGCTCCCAATCCGGTAGACCTCTAGGCCTCAGCGTGTGCGGATGTTCCACGTGGAACATCCGCACACGCTCCCCCAATTCTGCTAGCCTAGCTCTCACTGCATGTCCGAGCCCTTCCCATCTCCCGCGACTCCTGACGTACTGCCATCCAAAGTCATCGCCATCGTCAACCAGAAGGGCGGTGTCGGCAAGACCACTACTGCCATCAACCTCGCCGCAGCCCTTGCACTCGATGGCCTCTCCACGCTGCTCATCGACTGCGACCCACAGGCCAACACCAGCGGAGGCCTCGGATACGGGCGCGACGACGCTCGCCTCTCCATCTACGACGTGCTCCTCGGCCTTTGTCCTGTGCAGGACGCCCTGCTCTCTACCGATCTAGCCAACCTCAGCCTCTTGCCAGGCTCCCGCAACATGATCGGCGCCAACCTCGAGTTGGTCACCGCCGAGCGCCGCGAGTTCCGCCTCCGCGATGCCCTCGAGCCTATCCGCAACCACTACGCCTTCATCCTGCTGGACTGCCCGCCGGCGCTCGATCTCCTTACCCTCAACGCCCTCGTCGCCGCTGACGGACTCCTCGTCCCCATGCAGGCCGAGTACTTCGCCCTCGAAGGCATCTCTGAGCTCATGTCCACCCTCGACCGCGTCGTCGCCGCCTTCAACCCCACACTTACCCTTGAAGGCGTCCTCCTCACCATGTTCGACGACCGCACCCTCCTCTCCCAGCAGGTCCGCGCCAACCTGCAGGCGTACTTCGCAGAGAAGCTCTTCACAACCAGCATTCCCCGCAACATCCGCCTCGCCGAGGCGCCGAGCCACGGCAAACCCTGTGTCCTCTATGATCCACGCAGCCGCGGATCCGAGGCCTACTTCGAGCTGGCTCTCGAACTCCTCCACCGCAACGGCAGAAAGCCTCCCGCTCTCCGCCCCCGCAAGCAGCTCATCGTCGACCCCATTCCACCACCCCGCGAGATCACCCCCGAAGAGCCTAAACGCAAATCACGTATATGGCCGTTCGGCGGCTAATCCAGCACAGAATCCAGACAGGAACCAGCAATGTCAACACCCAACCAGAACGATCCCAAACGCCGCGCCTTAGGCAGAGGCCTGGAGTCGCTGCTGCCAGCCCGTCCAGCAGCCCCGATTCCGCCGCCAGTCGCTCCAACGCCCACCGGCAAGCCCTTCGAGATTGCCCTCGACCTCATCGACCGCAATCCCTTCCAGACCCGCACTCAGTTCGACGAGACCAAGCTCGCCGAACTGGCCAGCTCCATTGCCGCGTCCGGCGTCGTCCAGCCAATAGTAGTTCGCTCCGGTAAAGACGGTCGCTATACGCTCATCACCGGCGAACGCCGCCTGCTCGCCAGCCGCAAAGCTGGTCTCACGGCGATTCCAGCTGTCGTCCGCGAGGTCTCGAACGTGCAGGCGATGGAGATGACCATCGTCGAAAACCTGCAACGCGCCGACCTGAACCCAATGGAGCAAGCCCGCGCCTTCCAGCGCCTCTCGCAGGACTTCCACATGACTCAGGAACAGATGGCCACGCGCACCGGCAAGGACCGCGCCTCGGTCTCTAACTCCATACGGCTGTTACGGTTACCGGAGTCCATCCAGGCGCACGTCGAAGCCGGTGACCTTACCTTCGGCCACGCCCGCGCCTTGCTCTCGCTGGACTCGCCCGAGGCCATTTTGGCCGCCGCGCAGAAGATCCTGGCGCTGCATCTGTCGGTTCGGGCAACCGAAAATTTCGTCCAGGGCCTGCTCAACCCCGAGTCGAAGGCCAAGCCAACAGCGCCTCCAGTCCCGATCGATCCCAACGTCCGCGAGGCGCAGGACCAGCTCCGCCGCTCGCTCGGCCTCAAGGTGACCATAGAAGACAAAAAGGGCAAAGGCAAGGTCATCATCGAGTACAGCGGCATCGAGGACTTCGACGCCATCCTCTCGGCGCTTGGCCAGAGGACGGTGGAATAGCCATGTTCAAGGCCAGCGCCTTCGAGTACCGCTTCCGCTTCATCGTTCACCTGTTGCTCTTCGTGCTGGGCTTCTCAGCGCCTTGGGATTACGCCTGGCAACTCGATCCCTCCGGCCCGAACGCGCACGCGTGGGGAGTCTTAGCCGCGCGACTGTCCGAGACGCAATGGTGCTCCATCGTTGCTGCGTTCAACGGCCTGCTCGTTCTGGGAATCCTCTTCGCGGCACTGGGTGCCTTTCTGCGCACTTGGGGAGCTGCTTATCTCAGCTACAAGGTCGTGCAGTCTGAAGCGATGCACGGCAACGCGGTTATTGCCGATGGCCCTTACCGTTTCATGCGCAACCCGCTTTATCTCGGCACATTTCTTCATACACTGGCGCTAACGCTGCTGATGCCGCCCTCCGGAGCGATCTTCTGCATTGTCACGATCGGGCTGCTACAGCTTCGTCTGATCCTCGCGGAGGAGCCGTTTCTTGCCGCAAAGCTGGGCCAGCCGTATCTGGACTACTGCGAGCGTGTGCCGCGTATATTGCCCGCTCTAACGCCGCGCGTGCCAGCCGGAGGAATGCGTCCCCACTGGCTACAGGCCATGCTCGGCGAGATCTACGTCATCTGTGTTGCGGCGGCGTTTGCCGTCCTGGGCTGGCGCTACAACCAACTGCTCCTGATTTGCTGCGTGCTCATCTCGCTCGGGGTCTCGCTGGTGGTCCGCGCACTGCTGCCGCGAGGAACAGCACAGACGGCCTAGCGCAAACTCAACTCCATTGCGAAAAGAAGAGGCCGAAGCAAAGCTCCGGCCTCTTGCGTTGAATCGTGGAACAGAGTTACTTCTTGGGAGGAGCGATGGTGTCCTTCGCGACCTTGGCCACGCGGAACTTGACCACGGTCTTGGCCTTGATCTTGATGGCCTCGCCGGTCTGGGGGTTGCGACCCACGCGGGCCTTGCGCTCGGCCTTGACCAGCTTGCCGATGCCGGGGATGGTGAACTCGCCGTTCTTCTTGGTTTCCTTAACGGCTGTGTCGGCCAGCAACTCGAGGAACGCTGCGGTCTGCTTGTTGGTGAGCTCCAGCTTCTCGGCGAGCAAGCGGACGAGCTGTGTTTTCGTAATACCCTTTGCCATGTATGTACTCCTTCGATTCTGAGTGATGATTGAGCATGAGCTTTCGCCCATCTCCCGCCCTTGCACAGCGGCGCTACTTAGAGCAGCGAATCGCCAGTGTTTATGCGGGTGCGGAGAACCGCGCCGATGTTCACCTTCAACCTTTGCAAACCCTTTGTCAACGGCAAATATGCCTTTTACACAGGTATTTTCCGGTTTTTCTAGGAAATCTTCGCTTTTTCTTAGGAAATCGCCCAAATTGGGCTCGAAATATGCTCAAGCCACGCTAAAACAGCGGCCGGCGCGCTCCTGGCACGGGTTGCGATAAGCGGCTTGAAGCCTCGTCCGACCCTCTCAAAATCGCCCCATTCAGCGCGTCTACCAGCGGAGCGGCTGCTCGAAACCGCTTCACAATATCACGCGCCAGTGTGGGTTGTAACGCCTGTTCCGCAGGCAGGGACACATGAACGCCCCAGTTCTTCGCCCGCAGCAGATCGCCAGCTGGGTGCTCTGCGGGAAAGCCCTTCGGCATCCGCGTCAGGGCTTCCATATCGACCAGCGTAAAGGGCTCCAAGCCCCCGCTCGCTTTCGTGATGCGCTTCAGCATCGCGCGATACTCCGCATGATGCTCCGCCATCCACCGCCGGATCGCCAGCAACTGTTCGCGCTCCGGCATAAAGACGCCGATGGATACCAGCACCTCTTTTGGACTCACATGGAAGTAGAACCCTGCACCGCTGGTCTTCTCCATCCCGCGCCGCGCCCACCATGCGGACACCTGCCGTTTATACGGCCGCTTGTCCGCCGCGAACCGTGTGTCGCGATAGATGCGCATCATGATCTTGTGCGGTGGCCGCAGATGCTCGGGAGCAAAGCTCTCCATCGCGGCGCTGATCTCGTCGATGAGTGCCAGCATTGGGACCTTCAGCTCGCGTTCGTAGATCGGCTTGCGCGCGTTGAACCACTCGCGGTCGTTGTTCTTGATGAGGCCGCGGAGGAACTTGAGAGCTTCGGAGGTGAAGGGAGTTGGCATTTACGGTTTGGCTTCTACCGCCCCTGGATATAGCCCCGGAATCGGCGCGCTCAGCTTCTTCTCCAACTCAGGGTGCGGGAACGGCTTGCGTGGCATCATCTCCTCGCGCTGGCTGGTGTTCCAGAGGAAGATCGCCTCGACTACCGCCGCCTGCTCCAGGTCGTCTTTGTGCAGCCGGTCATAGGTGTCCATGTCCGAGTGGTGCGTGCGGGTCTCGTAGTCCATCGGGTCCTGGATGAACTGGAAGCCCGGCAGGCCAACCTCGTCGAAGGACTCATGATCGGTGCCGCCGGTGTCCTGGTAGCTGATCGTGCTTACGCCGAGATCGTACAGCGGCGCAATCCACTGCTTGAAGATCGGCCCAATGGGAATGTTGCCCTGCGTATACACGCCGCGCACCTTGCCCGTACCGTTGTCGATATTGTAGTAGGCATCCAGCGTCTCCCACTCCTTGGTCGTCTTTAGCGGGCCGTGGTTGTGGACCATGAAGCTTGGCAAGCCCGAGGTATCGGGCGCAGCCGGAGCGGCGAAATCGCCAAAATGCTGCTTCACATAGCCCTCAGAGCCGTACTCGCCCTCCTCCTCGCCCGTCCATAGCGCAATCCGGATGGTGCGCTTGGGGTGCAGGTCGAGCGCCTTCAAGATGCGCACCGCCTCCATGCCGACGACCGCCCCCGCGCCGTTGTCGGTCGCGCCCGTGCCGGATATCCAGCTATCCAGATGGCCGCCCACCATCACCACCTCGTCCTTCAACTTGGGATCGGTGCCCGGAATCTCAGCGACCGTGTCGAAGCCATGTTCATGATCGCCCGTAAACTTCGTCTCGATGTTCACCTCGACCGTAACCGGCACATGCGCCTGCACCATCCGCGCCAGCCGGTTGTAGTGCTCGATCATCATCACGGCGTTGGGGATCTTCACCAGATTCTCCGGCTTCTGCGCATCCCGAACCAGGTCAGCGCCGTTGTCGTCGAAGATAATCCCGGTACCTCCACCGCTGCCGCCATCGCGGCTGGGCGTGATGATGGCGGCAACACCCTCGTCGGCCATCATCGCCAGGGCGGCCTTGCGCAGGGCCCCGCGCTTCAAGTACGCGGCGATCCGCTCCGCCCGCGTCGGCTGCCCGGGAACGACGGGCCGGCTCATCGGCTCGACCAGTTCCATCTCCTTCAGCTCGGCATCGGTATAGCGATGAAACAGCGGCTCAGTGATGTCCGGCGTAGGCCGCATAGCGCCCAGCAGCACGATCTTGCCCGCCAGCTTGCCCTTCAGCGCGTCGAGCTCACTGGCATCGGCCAGCGGCACGTAGACGACCTCTCCCGTCACCGCGCCTTTGGTCGCAGGCGACCACGGAGCAGACTGCAACCAGAGAGGTTCTGGGTCAGGAGAGACCATCCGCGCCCAGGTGTTGATCTGATACCACCCCATGCCGAACTCGCCCCAGTCTTCCAGGTGCGCGTTCTCCAGGCCGATCTTGCTCAGCGTGTCGCGCGTCCAGGCGTTGGCCTTGGCCAGGTTGGGAGAGCCGGTCAGCCGCGGCCCGATGCCCTCGTCCAGAGCCGCTGAAAACTCCATCACCTTGCCATGCGCGAAGCCCTCATTGCGGATGCGCGCATACATCGTCAGGTCCAGGCTTTCGGTGGCCGGCTGCGGACGTTCCCACGCAGGCACCTTCTTCGCCTCCTGCCCGCTCGCGCCGGCAAAACAGGTTGAAATCGTCGCAGAAAGCGCCAAAGTGGTGAAAGACCGGCGCAACAGGGTAGAGGCGGACTTGAGCATCCGAAGGGCTCCTTGATGAGGTTTGGAAGGTAAAAATTGTGCGTTCAGACCCGGCGGGATTTGCGAATCATGCGCCGCGACCACTGTACGCCAAGGTAGCTGAGAGCCAGCGCCATGACAACCACGCCGACTGGAAAGCCGAAGTCGCGATACGCAAGGTTGTACTCGGGAACGCGGTGCGTCACCGTCTGATAGACCAGCAGCGTCATGATCGCGCAGAAGGTCGTCGCGAAGAACGCGGCCATCCCCGTAGCCACGCCCATCAGCAGGGAGGCGAACCAGCCCAGGTCGCCCAGCGGGATTCCGAACAAAACACCGTCGCGCCGGGCGCGTTCTACATCGTTTGCAGTGGCCATACTCATTTAGAATAACCGGATGGCCGAGACTGTGCAGACCGGTGTGGTGCGAGCTCCGCAACTTGTGCGCGCGGCCCAGGTAGCGCGCGAGGCCGAAGTCCGCCAATCCGCCAACGGTGTCCGCTTTGCCACCTATGGCGAGACCGGCGTCGAAGCCCCCGACCTCGACCGCATGTTGGAGGCTGTCCCCGAGGCCATCGTCGCCGCCCTCAAGGCCAATACCTACTACTTCGTCCCGCTCGCCCTGCGCGAGCACGCCGACACCTTCGATCACCCCGCAAAGACCGCCAAAACACCCGACCACGCCATGGTCGCCGGCGCCTACACTGACGAGTTCGGCGACGCGGCCATCTGTCATCGCAACGTGGAGCTGGGCAGCGGCAACCACGGCGTCTTCATTTCGACGCGCCTCATGGGCGATCGCTTCGCCCTCAGCTTCGAGTTCTTCATCAACGTCGCGCACGCCTTTGTCGACCAGGCCGGCGTGCCCGAAGCCTTCGCCGAGTTGGCCTGGCAGCAGGCGCTCGCGGACGTTCGCGGCGAAACCAGCCTCGACGCCTGGGAGGCCCGCAACCTCGCCCTCGGCCGTCCCGCCAACGCCGAGCCTGAACAGCCCTCACGCCGCGCGCGAGCCTTTGCTTCTTCCTTTGGCCCAGCCTCCCGCTCCCGCGTCTTCGGCGGAGTCGCCCCCAACCTCTCTGCATCCGCTTCTGCTGCCGTCGACGAAAAAGAACGCGCCCTGTTCGTGGAGTCGGCCTTCTCGGATGCCGTCGCCATCTACCTCCTCTCGCTGGCCCTCGACTTCGACTACAGCGAGCTGCGCGAGCGCGAGTACCCCCTGCTGGCCCCCGCCGCGCTCGCCACCCGCCTCAAGCTGGTGTCGGAACTCTTCCCGCCGAATGCGGAGTATGAGTTCGCGGTGAAGTACCGCCGCAGGGCGTAGAGCCAGGGATCATGCAACCTGTGGCACCGGATTCAAGTGAAGGACCAGTAAATCCTCTGTGTTTACTGCCACTAAAGCGCGGGTGCGCCCACCCGGGTCCACGAACTCCACCTCGACCGCCGTTGGCGACAAACACTCCACAACCGTGCCGGCCTCACCACGCAGGAGACCTTGTTCTGGCAAATCTCGCAGCAGCGCCACAGTGGTCAAAATCTCCATAGAGGTAACACTCTCCGAGCTACGCTTTGTGTTTGGCATCTGAATCCTCCTACCGAACGAAACACGTCACAAGCCGCGGTCTCATCTCGCCAAGTCGAATGATCCAGTAACTGCGGAGCACCGCTTGCAGATCGTCCCGCTTCATCTCAAAGTCTATTACGAAATGCCAGCCATACTCGCTAGCACCTTTCGATTCAGCATCCTCTTCCCTGGCTGCCGCCAATAAGGCTGCTCGAAGTTCCGTCGCGTCAGCTTGCGTCAATCCCAGCGCCGCCCGAAACACGCGCGACTTATGCTGACCATAGGGATGGGTAGGGCATAAGCAGTAATCCACTAGCTTCGTCAGCTCGACAATCGCTTCACTACCGTTGGGCAGCTTCATCGTCTTACCGCACCGCCGCCATCGCTGCACGGAAAAATGCTTCAAACTCATCGCCGGAATCAGTCCCAGCAACAATCCACCGCAGTTTTGGATCTTTAACCACGGTCTCAACTGCCTTCTGCGCCACGGGACGCGCATATCCCAGGTTTACCAGCGCGCTCAGCACATCGTCGGCCACCCCACCGAGCGAAACCGGCGCACCCGCCTCCGCCGTCCCAACCATATTGTCGAGCTTGTCCTTCAACTCCAACACCACACGCTCAGCGGTCTTCTTCCCAATTCCCGGAATCTTCGTAAGTGTGGCGTGATCACCGCCGCGAATCGCCCCCACCAGCCGCTCCGCCGAGATCCCGCTCAACACCGTAATCGCCAGCTTCGGTCCGATCCCCGAGATCGTCAGCAACTTTTCAAACAGCCGCTTCTCCGCCATCTCCACAAAACCGAACAACAGAAGCGCATCCTCACGCACATGCGTATGCACATGCAGCTTTACCTCTTTGCCTTCCGCAGCAAGCTCCGTGAACGTAGAAACTGAGATCGCCAGCTCATAGCCCACGCCACCGCACTCAACGACGACGGCGTTGGGCGACTTGCTAAGAATCAGTCCTCGAATATGCGCGATCACAGGATGATTGTAGAGCCGTGGCTCTATCCGCGCAGTGCCGAAACCGGGTACTGCAACACAAGTTCATCATTCGTCAGGATTGTCAGACCCTCCACAAGAGCCTGGCACACGAGCAAGCGATCGAAAGGGTCTCCATGCAACGCAGGAAGTTGGTCAACAGCAAGTGCGTGTTCCCCTAAAACAGGAAGCTCCACGAATTCCCGAACAAGCAACTCGCCCCGCAATATATGCGGGTCAAACTGAAAGTCGGCTCGCCCGAGTGCGCGCTTCACGCCAATCTCCCAAAGAGAGACAACACTAAAAAACAGTTCGTTCGCATTGTCCGCGACTTTGCGGCGTCCGCTGGCGGACATCCTTTCCGGAGTGAAGGCCGTGTAGATCAAAATATGTGTGTCGAGAAGAAGTCTCATTCTTCTCCATAGAACATCTTCTCGATTTCCTCGCGGCCCATCTCATTAAAATCGTCGGGAACCTTGAAGTTATAACCCGAAAGAAAGCCTAGCTCCCTCTTCTTTGCCTTCGGCTGCAACCGTGTCAGCCTGACAACAGGCTTGCCCGCACGCGCAATCACCACCTCTTCGCCACGCTCAACCTGCTCAATGAGCTTGGAGAGTTGGGTCTTCGCATCATGGATATTTACGGTCGTCGTCGCCATTCTCGAATGTTAGCTAACAGCGCCTAGCTAAGTCAACCATGGTTGGCCACATACGTCTCATAAATCACGGCCCGCAGCCTCTGCGTCAGCGCATCCGCTTCTTTCGTCGTCATCCCCACGGTAGAGATCGGCTCCCCCACGATCAGCTTCAACGGCCTCGGCCGCAGTGCATATACATGGATGGGCAGCAGTTCGTATGTCCCCACCAGCGTCAGCGGGACCAGCGGCACCTGTGCCTTGATCGCCATCCACGCGGCGCCAGCGACCATGTCCTGCAACTTGCCCGTCGCCGCCCGGCCGCCCTCGGGAAAGACCATCAGCGGCAATCCTGCCTGTAGCGTCTTCACCCCGCGGCCCAGGCTGGTAACGCCGGCGCGCGCGGAGCTTTGGTCGATCGGCACCTGCCCCGAACGATTCAAGTACCAGCCGATGAACGGGATCTTCCACAGCGGCGCCTTCGCCAGGATGCGGAACTGAAATGGCAGCTTCGCAAACAGCACCGGCGTGTCGTAGTAGCTCAGATGATTGCTGGCATAGACCGCCGTCTCCCGCGGCAGCCGCTCGGCATGTTCCACCGTCACCGGCGAAAGCGCAATCCGCAGCAGCACCCGCGACCACAGGCGCGCGCATAGATGCTGCTGGCTGCCGTCCTTGTCCCACAAACCGCAGGCCAGCGAGATCGTGCCAAAGAACGCCGTCGCCAGCCCCACCAGCGGCAGGAACACAAGATAATTCACCCACCGCCGAATCGGCGAGATCGCGGGGCGCGGCGCAGCTTCGGGCGCGACGTGTTCTTCCGGCTCCAGAATCTCATGGGCAGTTGGCATCTCTCGCTATGCTAAACCGCTTCGGCCAATACCAGCGCCCGCAATTCGCCCACCAGGAAGATCGAGCCCGTTGCGACGATCACCCCCTCCGGCGGCGTAATCGCCTCGGCCTGCGCCAGCGCTCCCGGCAGATGCGGCGCCGCATGAGCGGGCACGTCGAGCCTGTGCGCGGCGGCCAGCAACTCCTCCACCGTCGCCGCCCGTGGATTCTGGATCGGCGCCAGAATCACATGGTCCCGCGATCTTGCCGGATCGCCAGAAGTCGAATCGAAGAGTGGCAGTAAAACCTGCGCCATCTCGTCGATCGCCTTGTCCGCCAGACAGGAGAAGATCAGTGTGCGCGGCATCTCGTCCGGCAACTGCGCCAGCGCAGCCCGCAGCGTCCACGCCCCGGCTGGATTATGCGCCACATCGAACAGCAGGGGAGCATGGCCGTGTCGCGAGGGAACCCACTCCAGCCGTCCCGGCCACACTGTTGCTCTTACACCAACCTCGATCGCCGCGTTCGGAATTGCAAACCCATGATTCGTACGCAGCTCAACCGCCGCCGCCACCGCCAGCGCAATATTCCGCTGCTGATGCTGCCCCGCCAGCGGCGAATCGATCCGCAGCTCTTCCCCATCAATCGAAAGCACATACCGGTTCCGCCCCAGCGGCGATTCTCCGGCTCCTTCCTGCTTCCTACTTCCTATTTCCTGCCTCGCCGGCGGCAAGCACCGTGCCGCATCCACCCCCCGCACATTCTTCGCCATCGCAGCATTGCCTATTGCCGCATTGGCCTCGGGATGCTGCGACAGCGTCACCAGCACCCCGTTTTCCCGCAAAATACCCGCCTTCTCGCCTGCAATCGCGCCCAGTGTTGTACCCAGGTAGTCCATGTGGTCCATGCCGATGTCCGTAATAATCGACACCAGAGGCTCAACCACGTTGGTCGCATCCAGCCGCCCACCCAGCCCAACTTCCAGCACGGCCAGCTCGACGCCGTGTTCGGCAAAATAGCAGAGCCCGACCGCCGTCAGCAGCTCAAAGAAGCTCGGATAATGCGGCAGCTCCCCCCGCTCCACCAGGCGGTTCGACGCCTCATCCACCTGCGTAAACACTCGCGCAAAGTCCTCATCCGCAATGTCTTGCAAGGTTGTCCCATCGTCGGACGAGACGCGCATCCGCTCGTTCACCCGCAGCAGGTGCGGCGACGTATAGAGTCCTGTGCGCAGACCGGCTGCGGCTGCTATCGCCGCCAGCGTCGCCGCAGTCGAGCCCTTGCCGTTGGTCCCCGCGATCAGCACTGACGCGAACTTCAGCTCCGGCCGCCCCAGTTCCAGGAGCAGCGCGCGAATGGCATCCAGCGAAAACTTGCGCGGACCTGAACCCACTGCGGTCTTCCCAGGGGCCAGTTCCGGCCCCAGCGCGGCAAGTTTTCCAATCACCTCAAAATAGTTCATGAGCTACTTTCGTTTGACCCGTCTTCAAATAGGAATTAGCCTTAATAGGAACTTCCTTGGATACTTCCGGCGCTTCCCAAGTGTGGCCTTCCTGGCATACTATCCGCGTTGCTAGTTCCCAGATCCTCTGGTTGTTCATGAAAGCGGGCCCCGATGCACGATGTTGCCGTTCTCTTTGCGTTCTTTACCATTATCTTCCTGCCTTGTGCCGCAGCCCATCGCGCCCACGCAGAACGCTAACGGAGATTGTCGTTTCACCCAGCGGCCTGAGCCACGCAAATCCTCCCCGCTTTGCCGCGCAGAGCCAGCCCGTCGGTCCGGCCACTGAAGTACCTCGCCGTCAACGCCCGGCTGTCGAGGTCTTCCACCACCTGTAGATCGGCTAACGCTAACTCAGCTTCCAACGCATCCGGCGTATAGAACAGCCGGAACGGCTCGCCCGCCTGGGCCACTCGTGCCGAGAGCGAATCCAGCATCATCTGCTCGACGAACGGCAACACCTCGCGCGGCTGCGAGTAATCGAAGACCACCGCGCTCCCCTTCGCAAAGCTGCCCAACAACTCGGTCGTATCCCGAAACGCCTCCAGCGTAAGGTACGGCACCACGCCGAGCCACGCGGTAACCGTCGGCTGTGTTCGGTCAAAACCGGCAGCCAGCAACTCGTCTCCTAAAGCCTGCCGCTCAAAGTCCACCGGAACCATCGTCAAACTCTCCGGGACCCCAATTCCAGCCACTCTCAGGCGCTCGAGTTTCCACGCCTGCGTCGCCGGGTGGTCGATCTCAAACACTCTTACCTGCTCATACGGATTGCGATAGGCAAACGTATCCAGCCCCGCGCCCAGCACAAGATATTGCCTCGTTCCAAGCTCTGCAACTCCCCGAGCCAGCGTATTTTCCGCCAGCCGCGCCCGCGCCACCATGAACGCCCGGATTGCCGCCGAAAACGGTCGCATCACCTTATCTGGCGTACGCGTAAGCTCCTCGCGGTACTCAGGCCCGACAATACGCACCGCCAGCGGGTCCTCAAAGACCAGCGGCTTCTTGTCATGGATCTGGTGCGCAGCCCGCCGCAGCGCTACGCGCAACGCAGTCTTCGATGGTTGGGCCTCGTGCATACCAGCCCTACACTGACTCGCTAACTTGCTGACTCGCTAACTTGCCGCCGGTCCCCATCCATCCCAGCGCCTGCGCGATATACCCCTTCAGCTCCTTGCGCGGCACCACGGCATCCAGAAACCCGTGCTCCAGCAGGAACTCTGACCGCTGAAAGCCCTCGGGGAGCTTCTGCCGGATTGTCTGCTCAATGACTCGCGGCCCGGCAAAGCCAATCAGCGCACCCGGCTCAGCAATATTGAGATCGCCCAGCATGGCAAAGCTCGCGGTAACGCCGCCTGTGGTCGGGTCGGTCATCAGCGAGATGTACGGAATCTTCTCATCGTCCATCTTCGCCAGCCCCACCGACACCTTCGCCAGCTGCATCAGGCTGGCGATGCCCTCCATCATGCGCGCTCCGCCGGAAGCCGACACGATAATTAGCGGAACCCGCGCAGCCAGCGCCCGGTCGACAGCGCGGGCGATCGTCTCGCCCACTACAGAACCCATCGACCCGCCGATAAACCCATACTCCATCACCGAGAGCACAACATCGTGCCCGCCCAGCTTGCCCACCGCGTTGACGATCGCGTCGTTCAGCCCGGTTTTCTTCTGGGCCTGCGCCAGCCGCACCTTGTAGGGCTTAAGGTCGGTAAACTCCAACGGATCGGTCGACTTCAGCTCCAGGTCGACCAGCTCATATCCAGGATCGAGCAGGGCATCGATCCGCGACCGCGCGTCGAACTTGAAGTGGTAGCCGCAGTGCGGGCAAACCTGTAGATTGGCCTCGAGATCGGCCTTCCAGATCACCTTGCCGCAGTCCGGGCACTTCACCCACAGCCCCTCGGTGCGGACCTCGTGGCCTGCTGGGGGAACAATCTCGTTGTCGTCGCGCTTGAACCAACTCATCGGCGGGTCGTACTCCTTGCAGCAGGCGACCCCCCATCAAGTTAAACAGCAAAGGGCCTCCGCTATTGTAGCGAAGGCCCCGCTGATCCTGCTTGGCCAGTGCGGCCGATTTGCTACTACTACGCTCTACGCCGCCGCCCAGGTGGGCGCGCCGCCCAGCAGCGCCGCCGCGGAATACTGCGGATTGCCTGACCATTCGGGCAGGTTGAAGCCATTGACCGGATGCGCGGCCGAGCTGTCCAGAACCATGTGGTGGTCGCGCAGGGCCTGCTGAATCTCGCTGCGGCGCTGGGCGCGCTCCTGCACCGAGGTACGCGTGAAATAAACCAGGAAGCCCTGGCCGCAGATATTGCAACGAACGTCGTTACCGGTGTTGGATGCCTTGCACAGAACCTGCATGATGTCTCTCCTCAGAAAATCTTGAAATTGTTCGGGTGCTTCGATCCACCGTGGCCCTTTTCGCTGTCCCGATAACGAGACATTACGGTCTCCGCGCGGTGTCGCCAATACAACTTCCCGAACAGCCTCCGAGCGAAAGTCACATGGCGGATGGTTACCGGATTCGGGACGGGTTCGATAGGCGCTCTATCAAAATCGCAAAGTCGAAAGTCGCGGGGTAGGATTTCAGACATGAGAAAGAGGGTACAGGTGTTCTCTTATGTCGCCGGGCCTGCCTGTTTGCTGGTTTGTGCGCTACTGCTGTGCTGTCAAACTCCCACCGTGGCAGCCTCACCCGGTCAGCATTTCTCCGATTTCAGCAATCCTCAGCGCGTCTGGATCGAGGGTTATGAAGGCGACGCGATGGAGCCGTTTATCACCCGTGACGGAAGATACTTGTTCTTCAATAATCTGAATGAAGCCTCCGTTAACACCGATCTACACTGGGCGGAACGCATTGACGACCTGCATTTCATCTACCGGGGAGCCATTCGCGGCATAAATACCCCCGCCCTTGAGGCCGTTGCGTCGATGGACCGCCAGGGCAACTTCTACTTTGTCTCCAACCGCAGTTACGACCAGACAGCGTCAACCCTGTATCGAGGCAAGTTTGCCGATGGAGCAGTCACCGGGATTGAACTCGTGCCCGGGGTCTCGCTGGCCAAACCGGGAGTTGTGAACTTCGACGCGGAGATCAGCGCGGACGGCGACACGCTTTACTTTGTAGAAAGCCAGTTTAGCTGGCGTGGTAAGCCTAAAACCGCTCGAATCCTGCTTGCTCACCGCCAGGGTACGACGTTCGCCCGCGACGATGCCGGCAGCACTATCTTTCGCGCTATTAATGCGGATGGCCTCAACTATGCGCCTGCGCTTGCGGCCTCGGAGTGCGAGATATTCTTTACCCGGGCTAACGCCCATGGCCCGGTCATCTATAGATCGACGCGTATCGACCGTATGCACCCCTTCGAAGAGCCCGAACGAATCACTGCTATCACAGGGTTCGCCGAAGCGCCCAGTCTTTCGCCTGACGAGAAGTCTCTCTACTACCACGAACGGGAGAACGGCCATTTCGTGATCTATCGGGTGACGCGGGTGACGCGGCACTGAACCACTACAGCCTGCGAGGATTGAACTAGATTGATCTATCTGATCTATCCTTGATAGCTGTGAGTGACATGATCAAGATTCAGCTTCCTGATGGTTCCCTGCGCGAAGTTCCCCAGGGCACAACCCCGCTAGACATCGCCAACAGCCTCTCCCCGCGGCTGGCCGCAGTCGTTGTCGTCGCGCGCGTTCGCCCGCTTGAGCCCGTAGCCGCAACCGGCAACGAGGCTTCTCTTGAAGCCAGCGAAGAGGCCATGTACTCCGGCCACACTACGCAGGCCGAGCGCATTATTGACCTCAACGCGCCGCTGCACGAGGATGTCGCGCTCGAACTGCTCAAGGAGAACGACCCCGCCGCGCTCAAGGTCGTTCGCCACTCCGCCGCGCACGTGATGGCGACGGCCATCCTCGAACTCTTTCCCGAGACCAAGCTCGGCCACGGCCCCGCTACCGACAACGGCTTCTTCTACGATGTCTACCGCGAGGTCCCCTTCACCGAAGCCGACCTCGCCAGCATCGAAGCGCGAATGGCCGACGTGGTTAAGCGCGACGAGCCATTCCTGCGCGTTGAGGAACTCCGCGAACAAGGCCTGGCTGATTACGAGAAAGCCGGCGAGTTCATGAAAGTCCACTTCATCGAGCGTTTCACCAAACCCGGTGACGAGATTTCGCTCTACAAGAACGGTAACTTCACTGACTTTTGCCGCGGCCCGCATGTGCCTTCGACCGGCCGCGTCAAGGCCTTCAAGGTGGTCTCCATCGCCGGGGCCTACTGGCTCGGCGACGAGAAGAACCAGCAGCTCCAGCGCATCTATGGCACAGCCTTCTTCAACCCCAAAGACCTCGAAGCCCATTTCAAGCATCTCGAAGAGATCAAGGCCCGCGACCACCGCGTGCTCGGCAAGCAGCTCGACCTGTTCAGCATTCAGGAGGTCGCCGGCGCGGGGCTGATCTTCTGGCACCCCAAGGGCGGCCTCATCCGCAAGGCCATGGAAGACTGGATGCGCGAGGAGTGCATTCGCCGCGGCTATGCCATGGTCTTCACCCCGCACATCATGCGCCGCGAGCTGTGGAAGATCAGCGGCCACGAGGAGAACTACGCCGAAAACATGTACCCGCCTATGGAGCTGGATGATGCGGAGTACCGCCTGAAGCCGATGAACTGCCCCGGCCACGTCCTCATCTACAAGAACTCCCCGCGCAGCTACCGCGACCTGCCTCAGCGCTACGCCGAGCTAGGCAATGTTTACCGCTATGAGCGCAGTGGCACGATGCACGGCCTGCTGCGCGTTCGTGGCTTTACGCAGGACGACGCCCACATCTTCTGCACGCCGGATCAGATCGAAGGCGAGATCGAAGACTGCATTGACTTCGCCGAATCGGTGCTCAAGACCTTCGGCTTCCACGAGTTCCAGATCGAGCTCTCCACCTGGGACCCGCGCGACAAAAAATTCATCGGCAGCCCCGAGATGTGGGCCTCCTCCGTCGGCTCGCTCACCCGCGTGCTCGACCGCAAGAACATCCCCTACAAAACCATCCCCGGCGAAGCCGCCTTCTACGGCCCCAAGATCGACATCAAACTGGTCGACGTCCTGGGCCGCCTCTGGCAACTCTCTACCGTGCAGTTCGATTGGAACCTGCCTGCCCGCTTCGATCTCGAATACATCGGCGAAGACGGCGCACCGCACCAGCCGGTGATGGTGCACCGCGCCCTCTTTGGCTCGGTCGAACGCTTCTTCGGCGTGCTGATCGAGCACTACGCCGGCGCCTTCCCCCTCTGGCTCGCCCCGGTGCAGGTCGGCCTCGTACCCATCTCCAACGAGAAACATCTGGACTATGCTCACACGGTAAAGGCCCGGCTTGAAGCCGCCGGTTTGCGCGTGGAACTGGATGCCTCGAACGGCAAGATGCAGAGCAAGATCCGCGACTTTGGCCTGCAAAAGGTCCCATTCATCCTCATTCTCGGCGACAAGGAAGCTGCCAGCGACTCGGTTAGCGTCCGCGTGCGGGCTAAGGGCGA
>Ga0302314_10007832_pt1 | contig 19158 bp, 20 predicted proteins | sample III_Palsa_N2_3_FD_200533 | JGI IMG/M metagenome (GOLD analysis project Ga0302314, IMG submission 200533) | Peat permafrost microbial communities from Stordalen Mire near Abisko, Sweden - III_Palsa_N2_3 | ecosystem: Environmental > Terrestrial > Soil > Palsa > Peat permafrost | place: Sweden...
TGCACAGGGCGTGTTCGACGCCGACGATCCCGCCTTGGCGGCCGAAATATTGCTCGGGCTCAGCAACGGTCGGCGCGCGCTCGTGATCGCCGCCCTGGCCGAGGCTGACACGGACCGAGCCCTGGCGATGATCGTCGGGCGCGTCGGCGCCGAGGAGGCGGTGATCGACCGCCTGCTCGGGCTGAAACCAGGCGGCGTCGACCTGATGGGCCCGAAAGACGCGCTGCGCGCCATGCTGGTCGACTGGAACGAAGCGGGACGGGACCAGCCGGCGTCGCTGGCCCGATAAAAAGACGCCCGCCGCCAGCGATTGCCGACGACGGGCGAAGGGACCTTTGGACCTCAAATCCAAATGCGACTGTGGAACCGAGGCCGCATCACCTCCGAATCATAAAGCCGTGACAGGCGTCAATCAGTCGCCAGGTGATGCAAAACGACCGCGCTGGCGGCCGCCACGTTGAGCGAGTCCCACCCAGGCGCCATTGGAATGGCGAGGGTCCGGGCGCCGGCCAGCAGCGCGGGCGCCAGGCCCGCGCCTTCCGCGCCCAGCAGGATCGCCGCCCGTGGCGGTCTCGTCACGCCGACGAGCGGCTCGGCGCCGCCAGGCGTCAGCGCCAGGGTCTCGAACCCGGCGCGCGCGAGCATCGCCAGCACATCGTCTTTTGCCGATAGCCGCGCGAACGGGACCTTCAGCGTCGCCCCGACCGAAACCCGGATCGCCTTGCGATAGAGCGGGTCGCAGCAGGCGGGGTCGATCAGCACCGCGTCGGCGCCGAATGCCGCGGCGTTGCGAAAGACGCCGCCGATGTTGTCGTGGTTGGAAATGCCGAACAGCGCCAGGATCAAAGCGCGCGGTGGCAGCCCGCTCAGCAGCGCGGTCGCGCCGGGATCCGCCGGCCGCGTGCCGTGCGCCAGCATTCCGCGATGGATATGGAAGCCCACCACCGCGTCCATCACGGCTTGGCGGGCGGCGTAGACCGGAATCCCGGCGCCCAGGCCGTCGACCAGCGGCGCCAGCCTCTCGACCCGGTTCTCGGCCAGGAGCACCGAATTCGCGCGGCAGCGCGCGCCGCCGCCCAGCAAGACCCGCAGCACCACCTCGCCCTCGGCGATGAATTCGCCGCGACGTCCGACCAAATCGCGCTCGCGAACCTGCAGATAAGGCGCGATTCGCGGGTCGGCCGGATCGTCGATGGGAACGATCACGTCGCCCCGATTGGCTTTATCGGCGAGGTCCAGTTGGTCGGATCGATGCGTTCGAAGCCGGTGACTTGCAGGCCGCGCTCTTTCGGCGGGCAGAACATGTTGAGGCTGGCGGTCTTGCCCGTGACGTCTCCTTGAGCGCCCTTGAAGTTGGCGGCGCTGAACAGCGGTGCGACATGCCAATATTGGTCGTAGCCGAGCTCGGCCATCAGATCGATCAACACCGACTGCTGGTCGGCGCGGTCGTTCTCGACATAGATGATCGGCCGGCAGCGCAGGATGGTCTGGCGGGCGCCCTGCAGCACCTGCGTCTCCCAGCCTTCGACGTCGATCTTCAGGAAGTCGAGCGTCGCCAGGTCGAGCGCATCGAGCGGGGTCACGCGCACCGTGCGGCCGTCCGCCCAGCCGCCGTCCGCGACCCGGTTGGTGAAGAAGGGCGACACCTGGCCGAAATTGCCGTCGACGCTGTAGTCGGTCGGCGGCATCCGCGCGAACCGCGCGTCCGCGCCCAGGGCTTCCGGCATGGCCGTCACATTGGTGAGGTCGGCCAAGGTCAGGTTGGCGCAGAGCAGCTGGAACGCCCGCTGTTGCGGCTCGAACGCGAGCAACCGGCCGGGCGCGCAGGCCTTGGCCAGCATCACCGAATGCACGCCGATATTCGCGCCGGCCTCGACCACGGTCATGCCCGGCTTGACCACCTGTCGAAACAGCTCCGTCTCTGCCTCGCAGTACTCGCCGTAGGTCTGCAGGCAGCGGGTGATGTAGGCATCCGTCTTCAAGCCCCACATCGGTCCGTAGCGGGTGTCGATCAGGACGGCGTCCGACAGCTCGGTCATCAGGGCTCCCTCTTCGCCGACCTCCCGGCGCACGCCGCATTTCATCAGACTCGCTCGTTTTCGGCACGGCGATTTTTTCGCGCTTGCAATCGTACTAACTTAGATATATCTATCGTATCAGATATATCATATCGTATCGGAGTTACAACGAATGCATAGACATCATCACCATCACCGCGAGGCGTTCGCCGCCAGGGAATTCGGCTTTCATGGCCGCCACTCCCACGGTCCCGGGTCGCGCGGATTCGGCGGGCGCCAGCGCCGCGCCGAGCGCGTGTTCGACCAGGGCGATCTGCGGCTCGTCATCCTGAAGATGATCAGCGAGGCCCCGCGCCACGGCTATGAGATCATCAAGGAGATCGAAGAAAAGGTCGGCGGCGCCTATTCGCCCAGTCCCGGCGTGATCTACCCCACCCTGACCCTGCTCGAAGAGCTGGGCTACGTGACGGTCGAGAGCGCGGAGGGCGGCAAGAAGCTCTACCGCATCACCGACGCCGGCGAGGCCGAGCTCGCGGGCAAGAAGGACGTCATCGACGGCATCTTCGGCCGCATGGCCGAACTGCACGAGCGCTACGAGGGCCCATCGCCGCGGATCTTCCGCGCCATGCAGAACCTCGGTAATGCGATCGGCGCCCGCATGCGCGCTGGCCCGGTCGAGGGCGAACAACTCGACGCCCTCGTGGCCGCGATCGACGAGGCCGCGGGCAAGGTCGAAAAGGCCTAGCCTTAGCGGCCTCGACAGCCCGCTTCTCTTTCCCCCCAACACCGTTAGGCTGGGCCGGCAGAACCGGTCCAGCCGGCGCGTGGGGAGACACTGTGAGCGAGTTGATACCGGAAGGCGATCTCGCGGTCGCGAGCAACGCCGCGTCCCACCTGCCGACCAAGGGGCTTTCGCGCGGCGCGGCGGCCTGGTCGTTCTTCGAGGGGGCCCGCAACCCCTACGTCATCCTGATCACCATCTACATCTTCATGCCCTACTTCGCCGCCGTCGTGGTCGGCGATCCGGTGAAGGGGCAGGAAGCGGTGGCGGCCTACGGACAGTATTCCGGCTGGATCGTGATGGCGACGGCGCCCTTCCTCGGCGCCTCGATCGATAAGATCGGCCGACGCAAGGGCTGGCTGGCCCTGGTGGTCTGCCTGATGATCCCGCTGATGTGGGCGCTCTGGTTCACCACGCCAGACGGCAAAGGCCTATCGGTCGGCATGGTGATCGCCATCGCCACCGCGATCGGCGTGCTGTTTTCCTACTCGGAAGTGCTGCACAACTCGCTGCTGGTGCGCGCCGCCGGACTTGGCGACGCGCACAAGGCTTCAGCCCTCGCGCTGGCGCTGGGCAACGCCTTCGCCCTCGGCGCCCTGGTCTTCACCGCCTGGGCCTTCGCCCTGCCGGGAAAAGTCAGCTGGGGTTGGGTGCCCGCCGCGCCGCTGTTCGGGCTCAATCCGGCGATGCACGAGACCGACCGCATCGTCGCCCCGATGGCCGCGACGATCTTCGCCCTCGGCGCGATCCCGCTGTTCCTCTTCACCCCCGACGCGCCGAAGAGCGGCGTGCCGCTGCTGCAGGCGATCCGAACCGGCGCCCGCGACCTGATCCGCATGGTCTCGACCATGAAGAACTACCGCGACGCGGCCATCTTCCTGATCGCGCGGATGTTCTACGTCGATGGCATGACCGCGGTGCTGCTGTTCGCGGGGGTCTACGCCCGCGGCGTCATGCACTTCGACGCCCTCACCATGCTTTTCTACGGCATCATCCTGACCGTGCTGGCCGTGTTCGGCGGTTTCGTCGGGGGCTGGCTCGACTCGTGGCTGGGCGCCAAGCGCTCGGTGCAGGTGGAGATCGGCATCTCGCTGATCGGCGTCTTCGCCATCTTGGGCATGTCGCCGGACACCATCCTGTTCTTCTGGCATTTCGACCCCGCCGCGCATGCGCCGCTGTGGAACGGACCGTTTTTCCGCACCCTGCCCGAGTTGATTTTCCTCTTGATCGGCTTCTCCAACGCCACCTTCATCACCGCCCACTACGCCTCCAGCCGCACCCTGCTGACGCGCCTGACGCCGCCGGATCAGACCGGCACTTTCTTCGGCGTCTATGCGCTCTCGGGCACCGCGACGGTGTGGCTGGGCTCGTTCCTGGTCAATCTCGGCACCCATTTGTTCCACTCGCAGCAGGGCGGGTTCGGCATGATCTCGATCCTGCTTTCGTTCGGATTCCTCGGCCTGCTGTTCGTGCGCGGCGACGGCCGGACGGCGCACGAGCGGAAATAATGCAGGCAGCGGTTCCGCTCGACGACCGCGGCCTGCTGCTTGGCGACGGCCTGTTCGAGACCTTGCTGGCCATCGACGGGCGGCTGATTCTGGCCGAGGCTCACGCCGCCCGGATGGCGCGGGGCGCCGAGGTGCTCGGCATACCCGCGCCCACGCTCGAAGACTTCATGGCGTGCGCCGCCGCCGCGGTTCACGCGGCCGACCTGCAAGGCGGAAGGGCCGCCGTGCGAATCACCCTGACCGCGGGGTCAGGCGGACGCGGGCTCGACCGGCCCGCGACTCTTGCGCCGCGCCTTTTCGCCACCGCCGCATGCGCGGTGAAGCCTTCGGCGCCCGCCGCGATGATCGTCGCCGAGACGCGCCGCAACGCCGCTTCGCCGGCCAGTCGCCTCAAGACTCTGGCCTACCTCGACAATGTGCTCGCGCGCCGCGAGGCGACGCAAGCCGGCGCTGACGAAGCGGTAATGCTGAACACTCGGGGCGAGATCGCGTGCGCCGCCGCCGCGAACCTGTTCTGGATCAAGGAGGGCGATCTTTTGACGCCCGCGCCCCGGACCGGTCGCCTGGACGGCATCATGGCCGGGCGGGTCGCCGAAGCGGCCCGGAGCCTCGGAATTGCGGTGCGGGAAGTGAGCACGAGTCCCGAATCGCTGCAAACCGCCGACGCGATCTTCTTGACCAGCAGTCTGATCGGGGTCCGACCGGCCTACCTCGCCGACGGCGAGCCGCCCGCGCCGAATGCCGTGGTCGATCGCCTCGCCGCCGCTGTCGCTGACGACAGCTGACCTCTCAGCAGTCGGTGCAAGTGACGCTGCTGGAGAGGCGCGGATGCTCGTAGGATGTTTGCTTGAACACGATCGGCGTTGGCAGGATCTGCCCGAATACCGAGGTGTAGGTGTACTGGCTCTCCGACATGATCACGGTCTCGTTGGCGGTGATCACGTTGGTCGGCAGCCCCGCGACGGTCGAGTTCGCGGCCAGCTTGGTCAGGCCGCCCGCCGCCTGGCTCCAGACCACCGTGACATTGCCCTTGGCGTCGGCTGAGAGGCTGGAAACCCGCATCTCCAGGCTGGTGGTCGGGTAGGGATACATCACCGTGTTTCCGACGCTGAAGACATCGGTGACCTCCGCGGTCGTGACGCTGGAATTCTGCGAGATCAGGTCGCCGACGGTCGAGGCGACGTGCGCGGCGCGCTCTTGTGTCATCAGGCCCTGGGTCAGCTCCACCACGCCGAAATAGAACGCGACCAGGATCGGCAGCAGCAGCGCGAATTCGACCGCCGCCACCCCCCGCGTGTCACGGGCGAGATTCCAGGGCGTCAGCTGCACGTGGCGCCCTGCGACTGGTAGTCTTCGTTGCGAAAGGCGATCACGGTGCTCAGCAGGCGCTGATTGGGACCGAGATTCGGCAGGCCCGGCTCGAGCAGCGGCGTGATCAGGGTCCAGGGGTAGAACACGCGCACCAGCACGATGTCGCAGGGCGAGCCATCGTTGAACGTCAGCTGCGATGTATCGATCGCATTGCCACTGACCGGCGGGGTGACGCTGATCGCCGAAAAGCTGCTGAAGGTGCGCACGTCGACGCTCAGGTTGGCGTTGCAGTCGGCGGACGAGATCCAAGACATATCGGCGCAGACCAGGCTGCGGAAGCCGGCTGCGTTGTTGGCGCTCGACTGCTGCAGCTGGCCGGTGCGGACCTGGCGTGCGGCGTTGGTGGCCGCCGCTTCGATCGCGGTGGAGGCCATGAACAGGATCCCGAGCTCCAGGATCGAGAACAGCAGGACCAGGAACGGAATCGAGACGATGGCGAACTCGATCGCGGCCACGCCCTGGCGTGCGGCGACGTAGCCGCGAAACCAGCGCCGTGCGGCGTCGAAAGGGGAGGGCGGCATTGACCAAGGGTCCTGCGGCGAACTGCCGCGACCCTAGCCGCCAGCCCCTAAGCGAGCCTTAAGGCTGGGCTTTCGGCGCTGCGGCGGTCTCGCGGGAACCGAGGGAGGGCAGCGGGCCGTTGAAGGTGACGGTCGTTGTTGGCGTGACGGGCGCTGTGCTGCCGATCGGCGCGTCTTGCGCGCTGCCGACCTGTTCGCAAGCCGGGGCGCAGGCGTAGCTGATCACATTGCCGCCGTTGATCAAGGCCACCCGATCGCCCGCCGAAGCGCCGACGACGATCTGACGGTCGAAGATGGTGCGCCCGCGGTCATCGGTGACGATCAGGTTGGTCACCCCGCCGGTCTTGCCGGTCACGACCACATGGCGCTGATCGGACAGCGCCACATCCGCCACGGTCGGATTGCCGAGGAAGATGTTGTGGGCCGGCGCCGGCAAGGAAACCAGCACCGACTGATTGAGCGGGACGCCGAGGCTGGCGGCCATGACGGCCACGGGAGCGAGGGCGAGGATCGAAGCAAGGGCGAGGCTGCGCATAGGCGAAGGCTGCTCCGGATTGGTCAATAAAGCCTGAACGAGGCGCCGATTTCAGCCGCCGTGCGCCGCCTTCCAGGCCATGGCGTGGCGGATGCGTCCGATCATCGCCGGGTGGCTGCTGAAGATGGCTTCCTCGAGCGGGGAAGGATCGACGCTCTCGTGGTTCCATTCTCCCTCGATCGCCGCCGCGAGCCCGTCCGGCTCGCGGGCGTGCTCCAGCGAATAGGCGTCGGCGCGGACGTTGGCCCAGCGCAGGTAGCCGGTCCCGGCGAGCCCGGCACAAACCATCGCCAGCATGAACACGATCGCCGCCGCCGGCAGCACCTCCGGCTCGGCGGCGCTGGCGGCGCCTCGCTCGCCGAGCAACCCGGCCAGGGGCGCGGCCCACCGGTTCACCGCGAAACAGCCAAGCGCCATCACCAACCCGAGCACGAGGCTGTAGATCAGAATGTCGTTGTGAGCGTAATGGCCCATGATGTGGCCCACGAAGGCGCGCGATTCCGCGGGCGGCGCGGCCGCCATCAGCGGGCCGACGCTCACCTTCGCATGGCCGAAGCCGCCGTTGACGTCGGCGTCGAACGCGGGGTCGGCCGCATAGTAGACCTCGTGCGCCGGGATGCCGGTCTCCGCGATCAATCGCACCAGTCCGTCGCGCACCGGTCCTGGCGGGGCGGGCGTCATCGGCGGTCCCGCCGAGAGCACGTAGGGCGCCCAGACCGCGAGCAGGATCAGGCTGGTGATCGCCCCGCCCGCGACGAGCGGCCATGTCCTTGGCAAGCGCCGCATCAGCCAGAGCGCGACGGGCAGCAGCAGTACGCCGGCGATCACCTCCGGCGCGATCGCGCCGGCGCTCCCGGCGAGGGCGGCGATCAGGTTCTGCGCCTGATGAGTCTGGATCTCTTGCCCGCGCCAGCTGGCGACCGCCTGAATCACCGCTTCCAGGACCGCCAGCACCAGCGCCAGCAGGCCGGCGCAGGCGGCGCTCGCGAGCCAGGGCCGCGACCGTTCGGCCTCCAGTGCGCGCCGCCAGCGTCCGAGCACGCCGCTGCGGGCAAGCCCGGCGCAGGCGGCGATCAGCACGATCTCGCCGGTCGCCCAAGCCACGAGGCGCCAGTCGCTGAACGCCTGGGCGTCGATTCGCTGGGCTTCAGGGATGCGCGCGAGCCAGACGGCGGTCGCTGCGTCCACGCTGACCATCTCGCTCAGGCCGCCGCTTCGCCCGGTCTCGGCTTGCGCCACACTCCGAGGCGTTCGGCGTAGACACCGAACGGATAGATCAGCTGGCCGACGAAGTTGGTTGGCACGCCCTCGACCCCGTAGTCCGCCGGCAGCACGCCCTTGGGCATGTAGCAGGTGCCGAACATCAGGTCCCAGACCGGAAAGGTCGGCGCGAAGTTGTGGTCGTGCACGGCCGGATCCTTGGCGTGGTGCCAGCGGTGATAGACCGGACTGACCAGCACATAGCGGAACGGCCCGAAGGTCCAGTTCAGGTTGGCGTGCACAAGGGCGCCGTAGATCAGGTTGAACGGACCCAGGATCACGTAGGCGGCGTCGGAGAAGCCGGCCACGCGGATCAGCGCGATCACACCCGAGCTGTAGACCATGAAGTTCAGCGGGTGATTGCGATAGGTCGTGGTCCAGTCGAGGTCTTCGGCGCTGTGGTGGATCGCGTGCAGCGGCCAGAGCGCGTGGCCGTGGAACAGCCGGTGCACCCAGTACTGCACGAAGTCGATCGCCACGATGATCGCCAGCGCCTGGACCAGCAACGGCAGATGCGACGCCGGACCATAGCCGGTCATGACTGCGTTTGCGGCCGCCTTGGCGCCTTGCGGCGCGAGCAGGCCTGCGCCGGCATGGACGTAGAAAGCGACTACGCCACCGTAAGCCAGCAGCCCGAACACCCAGTATAGGCTGTTGTCGACGAGATCGCGGCCGAAGAACCGCGGCTGCCCGGGATTGCAGGGCCAGATCCGCGCCATCAGCCCGAAGACTGCGAACAGGGCGGCTAAAATGATCAGCGTCATTAGAGTCTTGTTTCCGCGCGGCGAGGCTCGGCGAGGCTACCGGCCTCGGCCCTAAGGTTGGGTAAAGGGGCGACTGGTGTCCGTCCGCCACCTCCGCTCACCCGGCCGTGTCGGTATAGGGCGAAAAGATCGCTGTAGTTAACGTAGATTAATCATGAAAGTCCGTAAACCATAGAAGTGAGCGGTCCAATACTTCTACGTTTACTCAGAATTAAGGCGGATGCGCGAAAAAGCCGGCGTCTTCAAGGGACGAGCGGCCTGAGCGGCTCGATCCCCCGATCGAAATGTCAATCAAGGAGTTCACGCCATGACCAAGTTCGTCTCAAGGCTGATGAAGGACGAATCGGGCGCGACCGCCATCGAGTATGGCCTGATCGTGGCTCTGATCGCCGTCGTGATCATCAGCGCCGTCACCACGCTGGGCACCAACCTGAACACCAGCCTGTCCAAGGCGGGCAGCGCGATCGGCTCGACGACCAGCCACTAAAACATCCGAACATCGTCGGATCAGGAAGGGCCGCGGCGAAAGCTGCGGCCCTTTCGTTTTGCGCGCGTTGCTGAAGGATCTGCATTGAAGAAGAGTTATATGAATAACGCGCAGTAACCTTCCTTTCTCGTCAACTAATATTGCGCGTTCAGCAACTATTAAGAACTTCGCGCTAGATTGTTGAAGCTAAGACAAAGGGGCCGGCTTGTTGGCGCCTTGCAAGCTTGAACCTAAAGGACCTGAACCCAATGAAGAAGTTCGCTACTCGCCTCATCCAAGACCAGTCGGGCGCCACGGCCATCGAATACGGCCTGATCGTCGCGCTTATCGCCGTCGTCATCATCGGCGCCGTGACCACGCTGGGCACCAACCTGAACACCAGCCTGTCCAAGGCCGGCAGCGCGATCGGCTCGACGACCAGCCACTAAGACGTCTGAATACGTCTGATCGGAAAGGGCCGCGGCGCAAGCCGCGGCCCTTTTTCCGTTTGCGCAGCGCTCTTCTTTTGTCGTGAAGCACCGGCGAGGGCTGACGCCCGTCAACCCTCCTGATTCAACGGCCCTTAAAGGTTGTGCGGCATATCGCCACCATCAAGACGGGGCCAGTGTTCGTGGCGCCTTGCACGCTTGAGCCGAAAAAGGAGCCGGGCGCGACGGCCATCGAATACGGCCTGATCGTCGCCCCCATCGCGTAATTAGTAGAGAGGCCGCGGCGGACGCCGCGGCCTCTCGTGTTTCCGGGGCCCGCTACGTCGCGGTGTTCCGGCGAGGCGCTACGGTTCGCCGGCCCGGAAAAAACCATTGCTTCACCATCTGGGGCGAAGGTGCGGCTCCTCAACCAACCGCCGCGTCGCCCCATGTCATCCGAGCTCATCAAGATCCTTGTCCTGGGCTTCTTCGCCGCCCTCGTGATCGTGGCGGCGGTGAAGGACCTCTCTTCCTTCACCATCCCCAACTGGATCTCCGTCGCCCTCGCGCTGGGCTTCGCGCCCGCGGCGCTGATCGTCGACACTTCGCTGCCGGAGATCGGGCTCAGTCTAGCCGTCGGCGTCGGCGTGTTCGTCCTCGCGGCGGGCATGTTCGCCCTGGGGTGGATTGGCGGCGGCGACGCCAAGCTGATGGCGGCGGCGGCGCTTTGGGTCGGCCTCAAGGGGCTCGCGCCTTTCGCACTCTATACGGGGTTGGCCGGGGGCGCGCTCGCGCTCGGCCTCGTCGCCCTGCGCTCTTCGTGGATTCGCCCATTCGTGATCGCCGGTCCGGCCTGGACCAGGCGCCTCGCCACGCCAGGCGAATCCGCACCTTACGGGGTCGCCATCGCGGTTGGCGCGCTGGCGGCGTTCGCCGCCCATCCGCTGGCGTAGCGGCGCTCGGGACCTCGGGTTCCACCCTTAGGCGGGTGTTAACCATGGGTCCCCCAAGGTTGGTTCGCGCCAGAAGCGGCGTCGATTCTCTTCGGACCGGGGCTCGAACGAGTGGCGGTCCGCTAAAGCGCAGCCGCCGCGGGGGAGGGCGGATATTCAGATGACACCTGCTCGTATCCTCATTCTAATTGTGGCGCTCGGGGCGGCGGTGGGCTTGGCCCTCCTCGTCCACGGCATGTTCGCCCAACCCAAGGCGCCTGCCCCGACCGTGGTCGCGGCCACCGCGCCTCCGGCGATGACCCGCGTCCTTGTCGCGAAGACCGACCTTGCCGTCGGCGATCGTCTCACCGCCGACAACATGAGCTGGCAGGGCTGGCCCACCGCCACCCTGAACGCGGCCTACATCTCCGATGGCGAGAGCGCGGTCGCGCCGAAGCCGGGCGTCGACGCCGTCATGCAAAAGGCGAGCAAGACCGTCTCGGACATGACCACCGGCGGCGGTCCCAAGATGACGGCCATGATCGGCGACGTGGTGCGCGAGCCGATCTTCGCCGGGGAGCCGATCACGGCCAAGAAGATCGTTCACAGCGGCGACACCAGCTACATGGCCGTGCGCCTGCCCGAGGGCATGCGCGCTATGGCGCTGCCGCTCAGCGTCGAAAGCGGCGCCGGCGGCTTCATAGCCCCCGGCGACCGCGTCGACATCATGTCCACCCACACGGACCAGAACAAGAACGGCGGCGGCGGCATGATCACCGAGACGGTGCTCAGCAACGCCCTGGTGCTGGCGATCGACCAGAAGACCGACGCGCCCAAGTCCGGCGCAACGGTCACCGGCGTCACCATCACGCTTGAAGTGCCCGATATCAACGCCAGCGCCGTCGCCAAGGCCAGGACCCAAGGTGGCCTGACCCTCGCGCTGCGCTCTTACGCCGACATCGGCGGACGCACCGGCGGCCCAAGCGCCGACGACGGCCACGGTGTCAGAATCTTCAGAGGCGGGGCTCCCGCCGAAGTGGTGACCGCGCAATGATCCGCAAAGCCGCCCTCCTCCCCGTCCTGGCCGGCGTACTCGCCGGCGCCGGGATGCTCATGCCAGCGGCCAGCTACGCCGGCGACGACGCCACCTCGGTGATCAAGGTCGATCCCGGCGCGGCCGCCTCGACCCAGTCGCTGGCCCTGCCGGTCGGACGCTCCGCCGTGATCGACCTTCCGGTCGACGCCCGCGACGTGCTGGTCAGTAACCCGCTGGTGGCCGAAGCCGTGCTCCGCACGCCCAGGCGCATCTATATCCTTGGCCTGAAGAGCGGCGTCACCGACGCCATGTTCTTCGACGCCGGCGGCCGGCGCCTGCTCTCGCTGAGCATCCGCGTCGATCAGAACACCTCGGCCCTCGCCGACACCATCAACCGGATCATCCCCGGTTCGTCGGTGCGCGTCGAAGCGATCAACGACAGCGTGATCCTCTCCGGCTCGGTAATGAACGCCGGGGACGCCGATCGCGCGGTGCAGCTCGCCAAAGCCACGGTCACTGGGCCCGACAAGGTGCTCGACATGATCAGCATCGCCGGCAAGGACCAGGTGATGCTGAAGGTCCGCATTGTCGAGATGGACCGTCAGGTGATCAAGCAGCTGGGCGTCAACTGGAACGCGCTGATCAATCAGGCCGGTACGACAGCGTCGGCGCTGCAGACGGTCTCGACCTACGGCGTCAACGGCGCGCTGCTCGGCGGCCTCACCAGCGGCGCCATCAGCGCCAAGTTCGGCAGCACGACAGTCTCCGCCGATCTGCAGGCGTTCGAGCGGGTGGGCCTGGTGCGCACTCTGGCGGAACCCAACCTGACCGCCATCTCCGGCGAATCGGCGAAGTTCCTGGTCGGCGGCGAGTTCCCGGTCCCGACCGGCGAAACCACCACGGGCCAGGTCAGCATCGAGTTCAAGCCCTACGGCGTCGCGCTCGGCTTTACGCCGGTCGTGCTCTCCAGCGGCCGCATTTCGCTAAAGCTCTCTACCGAGGTGTCCGAGCTTAACAACCAGGGCGCCTTCAGTGTCGCGACGGGCGCGGGCGGCCCCATTCTGGTCGTGCCCGCGCTCACCGTGCGCCGCGCCGAGACCACGGTCGAGCTGCCCACCGGCGGCGCCTTGATGATCGCGGGCCTGCTGCAGGACAAGTCGGAGCAGGATCTCGACTCCCTGCCCGGCGTGAAAGACCTGCCGATCCTGGGCGCGTTGTTCCGCTCTCGCGACTATCAGGCCGGTCAGACCGAACTGGTGGTGATCGTCACGCCCTATCTGGTCAGCCCGACCAGCCCATCCGACCTGCAGACGCCGATCGACGGCCTGCAACTCGCCAACGACCAGGACACCATTCTGCTGGGGCGGCTCAACAAGGCCTTCAAACATGAGCCCGACGCCACCTCGGGAAGAACCTATCAAGGACCTTACGGCTATGTCGTGGAGTGACCGTCACTTGACCAAGGAACGTTCGCTCATGCGCACGCCACTGATCGCTGCTCTGGCCTGCCTCGCGCTCGGCGCCTGCGCCGGCGAGACCGAGGGGCCGGTGCAGGCCCAGAGCCATCCGATCACGCCCACCGAACGCTACGCCATCCAGGTGAAGCCAGCGCCGGTGGAGCTGATGCTGGCGGCGCACGGCGCCGGGCTCTCGGCGAACCAGGCTGAAGCGCTGCACGATTTCATGGGCCGCTACAACGACGCCGACCGCGGCCCCATCACCATCAAGGCCCCCGAACATGGGCCGGACCAGACCGGAGTCTACCGCACCGCAACGGCGGCCCGTGACTTCCTAATCTCCGAAGGCGCCATGCCCTCGGACGTCAGGATCGAAGGGTACGACGCCGCCGGTGACGGCAAGGCGCCGGTGCGCGTGGACTTCATCGCCTACCAGGCTCAGGGCCCTGCTTGCGGCACGAGCTGGAGCGACATCTCCAAGGAAAGCGACAACGAGCAGTATCCGGAGTTCGGTTGTGCGATTACCGCCAACGTGGCGGCCCAGATCGCTGATCCGGCCGACCTGCTGCACCCCAGAGCCAGCGATCCGCCGGACGCGCTGCGGCGGGGCACTGTGCTCGACAAGTACCGCCAAGGCACGATGACTTCGACCATCAAGGATCCGCAGGCGGATGGCACCCTCTCGACCGTGGGGCAGTGACGACATGACGCCGCAAGCTGCGCAAACCGCCGATCCGTTCGACCTCGACTTCGACGGCGAGTCCGATTTCGCCACGCCGCAGACCAGCGGCGCGCCCGTAACGAACGATCCGTTCGTGGGTCTGTCTGCGCCGGCCACGCCGGAAGACGACGGGCCTCTGCAGGGCGGCAACCCGATCGCCGAAATGCTGGCGAGCGCGGAAGCCGCGCTCGGCGAGCACACCGTGCCGCGCATCACCATCCACTTCTTCTGGTCCCGCGCTGAGACCGGCGAGCTGATCCACCGCGCCAGCGGCGATCGCCGGATGGAGCGGGCCAAGATTGTCACCCAGGAGGGTGGCCTCGGCGGGGCGGTCGAGTATTACAAGAACCAGCCGACGCCTTCGCTGATCGTGGTCGAGACGCTCGATCCGACTTCGAAGCTGATCGAATATCTCGATCAGCTGTCGGAAGTCTGCGATCCCGGAACCAAGGTCATCGTTCTGGGCGCCGCCAACGACATCGCGCTCTACCGCGAACTGATGCGGCGCGGCGTCAGCGAATATCTCGTGCCCCCGCTGGGCACGCTGCAGCTGATCGCGGCGATCACCGCCCTCTACGCCGACCCGGCTCAGCCGTTCATCGGCCGCCAGATCGCGTTTTGCGGCGCCAAGGGCGGCGCGGGCGCCTCGACGCTGGCGCACAATGTCGCTCACCTGATCTCCGAGCGGATGGGCGCCAACACGGTGCTGGTCGACCTCGACCTCGCCTTCGGCACCGCCGGGCTCGATTTCAACCAGGACCCGCTGCACGGCATCGCCGATGCGCTCTCTCAGCCGGACCGGCTCGACCCGGTGCTGATGGAGCGGATGATGGCCCGCTGCGGCGATCACCTCTCGCTGTTCGCCGCCCCGGCCAGCCTCGAGCGCGATTTCGACATCGCGCCGGAGACCTTCGAGGAAGTGGCGCACAAGATCCGCGCCTCGACGCCCTACGTCGTGCTCGACCTGCCGCACGCCTGGACGCCGTGGAAGCGCCGTATGCTGACGACCTCTGACGACCTGGTGATCGTGGCCGAGCCGGACCTCGCCTCGCTGCGCAACGCCAAGAACATCGTCGACCTCGTCCGAGCCGCCCGCCCAAACGACGCGCCGCCCCGCGTGGTGCTGAACAAGGTCGGCGTGCCGGGCCGGCCCGAAATCCCGATGAAGGATTTCGGCGAGGCGCTGGGTCTCGTCCCCTCGATGGCGATTCCGTTCGACGCCAAGCTGTTCGGCCAGGCCGCCAACAACGGTCAGATGCTCTCCGAAGTCGGGCCGAAGTCGAAGCAGGCCGAAAGCCTGGATATTCTCGCGCGCATGATCAGTCGCCGGGAGACGGGCCAGGCCCCGACGCCGAAGGCCGCCTCCTTCCTTGACCGCATGCTGAAAAGGTAGCGACCTCGAGTGTTCGGAAAGCGCGCCACAGACCAGACCAACCCGACCGCCCGGCAGGCGCCGCCTCCGGCGGCGGCCGGCGCGCCGCCCATCGCCACGCGGCCGCAGAAGGTCGAGAGCCAAAGCTCGCCGCCCTCCGGCGGCTCCAAGCCCGCGCCGAAACAGACGGCGGGCTTCGAACAGCTGCAAGCCGCCCAGGGCACGGCCGAGATCGTCCGTGAGCAGAGCGAATACTACCACCAGACCAAGTCGACCATCTTCAACGCGCTGCTGAACACCATCGATCTCAGCCAGTTGGCTCAGCTCGACCAGGCGACGGCGGCCGAAGAGATCCGCGACATCGTCGCCGAACTGGTGGCGATCAAGAACGTCTCGATGTCGGTCGCCGAAACCGACCACCTGGTGCAGGACGTCATCAACGACGTGCTCGGCTACGGCCCGCTGGAGCCGCTGCTGGCGCGCGACGAGATCGCCGACATCATGTGCAACGGCGCCAACCGGGTGTTCATCGAAGTCGGCGGCAAGACCCAGCTGACCAACGTCCGCTTCCGCGACAACGCCCAGCTGATGAACATCTGCCAACGGATCGTCAGCCAGGTCGGCCGGCGGGTAGATGAATCCTCGCCGATCTGCGACGCGCGTCTGCCGGACGGCAGCCGTGTCAACGTCATCGCCCACCCGCTGTCGCTCGATGGTCCCACCCTCACCATCCGGAAGTTCCGCAAAGACAAGCTGACGATGAAGAACCTGGTCGAGTACAACTCGATCAGCCCGGAAGGGGCGCGGGTTCTCGGCGTGATCGGCGCCTGCCGATGCAACGTGGTCATCTCCGGAGGCACCGGCTCGGGCAAGACCACCTTGCTCAACACCCTGACCGCATTCATCGATCCGAGCGAGCGGGTGATCACCTGCGAGGACGCCGCCGAACTGCAGCTGCAGCAGCCGCACGTGGTGCGCCTGGAAACCCGGCCGCCGAACCTCGAAGGCCAGGGCACGATCAACATGCGCGATCTGGTCAAGAACTGCCTGCGGATGCGTCCTGAACGGATCATCGTGGGCGAAGTGCGCGGACCTGAAGCGTTCGACCTGCTGCAAGCCATGAACACCGGCCACGACGGCTCGATGGGCACGCTGCACGCCAACTCGCCGCGCGAAGCCATCAGCCGCCTTGAGTCGATGATCACCATGGGCGGCTACGGCCTGCCCTCGAAGACCATCCGCGAGATGATCGTGGGCTCGGTCGACGTGATCATCCAGGCCGCCCGCCTCCGCGACGGCTCACGCCGCATCACCCACGTGACCGAGGTGGTCGGTCTGGAAGGCGACGTGATCGTGACCCAGGATCTGTTCGTCTACGAGATCACCGGCGAAGACCAGCACGGCGGTGTCGTCGGTCGCCACCGCTCGACGGGCATCGCCCGTCCGCGGTTCTGGGATCGCGCGCGTTACTACGGCCTTGAGCGTGAACTGGCCGAGGCCCTGGACGCGGCGGAGTAGTCGATGAACGAGATCGTCCTCATCGGCGGGATCGCGGTGGTCGCCTTCGCGATCGTCGTCGCCGTCGGCTTCGTCTTCGCCGGGGGCGAGACTTCCAAGGACCGCGCCGTCAAGCGCGCCCAGGCGATGGCCGGCCCCGCGCCCTCGCGCGACGCGCGACGCCGCGCCCAGGCCAACAACCCCGAGGCCCGGCGCAAGCAGATCGTCAAGAGCCTGCAGGATCAGGAACGGCAGCAGAAGAAGGCGCGGCTGACGTTCGAGAACAAGCTCAAGCGCGCGGGCCTCAGCATCACCGTGCCGCAGTTCTGGATGGCCAGCGCCGCGTTCGGCGTCGTCGTCGCGATCATCGCCCTGATCGCCCACATCAACCCATTCGTCTGCCTGGCCATCGGCGGCGTCTGCGCCCTTGGCCTGCCGCAGTGGGTGGTGGGCTTCCTCGGCGGCCGGCGCACCAACAAGTTCACCCAGTCGTTCTCCGACGCCATGGACATCATCGTGCGCGGCATCAAATCGGGCCTGCCGGTGCACGACTGCCTGAAGATCATCAGCCGTGAGTCGACCGAGCCGTTGGCGGGCGAATTCCGCCGCCTGGTGGAGAACATCGGCATGGGCATGTCGCTCGATGGGGCGCTCGACAAGCTCTATGAGCACATGCCCACCGCCGAAGTGCGCTTCTTTTCGATCGTGATGAGCATTCAGCAGAAGACCGGGGGCAACCTCGCCGAAGCGCTGAACAACCTCTCGACCGTGCTGCGCTCGCGCAAGCTGATGCGCGAAAAGGTCAAGGCGCTCTCGGCCGAAGCCACCTCCTCCGCGATGATCATCGGCGCCCTGCCGCCCGGCGTCGTGGCGATGATCACGGTGATGACGCCGTCCTACATGGCGCCGATGTTCACCGACCATCGCGGCTGGATCATGCTGGGCGGCTCCGCGATCTGGATGGGCATCGGCATCTTCGTCATGGCCAAAATGATCAACTTCAAGTTCTGAGGCGGCGACGATGGATTGGATCCAGTTCCTCACCAACGGCGACAATGTGATCGCCGCCGTCGTCGGCGTGTTCGTGTTCTTCACCATCTACACGGTGGTCTCGCCAGCGTTTCAGCAATCCGGCCTTGAGAGCCGGCTGAAGTCGGTGGCCAACCGGCGCGAGGAACTTCGCCGCCGCTCCCGCGAAGCCCTCGCGGCCGGCAAGGGCGGCAATGCGCCCACCCTGCGCCGCACCGACGAGGGGGTCGCCAAGCGCGTGGTCGACCGGCTGCAGCTGACGAAGCTTCTGGAAGACACCAACCTGACCGACAAGCTGGCCCAGGCCGGCTATCGCGGTCCCAGCGCGGTCTCGCGCTTCTACTTCTTCCGCGGCGCCACCCCGCTCGTGCTCTGCGCCGTGGCGGCCATCTATGTGTTTGGCCTCAACGGCCTGCACCTACCCTTCATGCAGCGGGTCGCCGCCTGCGTCGGCGGCTTGGTGCTGGGGTACTATGTGCCCAACCTCTACGTCAGCAACGTCGCCACCAAGCGGCGCGAATCGATCGTCAGCGTCTTCCCCGACGCGCTCGACCTGCTGCTGATCTGCGTCGAGTCCGGCATGTCGATCGAAGCGGCGATCGTGAAGGTCAGCCAGGAAGTCGGCGGCAGCTCGATGGAGCTGGCCGAGGAAATGACCCTGCTCGCCGCCGAGCTGTCGTACCTGCCCGAACGTCGGATGGCCTACGAGGGCCTGGCCAAGCGCACCAACCACCCTGGCATCAAGGCGGTGGTCACCGCGATGATCCAGGCCGAGCGCTACGGCACGCCGCTCGGCAACGCCCTGCGCGTCATGGCCAAGGAAAACCGCGATCTGCGCCTGGCCGCCGCCGAGAAGAAGGCCGCCTCCCTGCCGCCGAAGCTGACAGTGCCCATGATCCTGTTCTTCCTGCCCGTGCTGTTCGTGGTGATCCTGGGTCCGGCGATGATGCGGGTGCAGGACACCATGTCGGGCCACCACTAGCAGACCGGGCCCGCGGGCCCGCGTTGACTTGACCGGACGGACGGCGGCTTACACTGGCGAAAACACCAGGGAGCGGCGCCGATGTGGAATTTCGCCAACGTCTTCGAGCCGATCGCCGCGGCCATTCCCGATCGACCCGCGCAGATTCGCGGCGAGCGGGTGGTCACCTGGGGCGAGTTCGATCGGCGGGCCAACGCCCTCGCGCGCCGCTTGATCGACCTTGGCCTCGGCAAGCAGTCGAAGGTGGCGGCCTATCTCTACAACGGGCCGGAATATCTCGAGACCTACCACGCCGCCTTCAAGGCCGGCCTCGCTCCAGTGAACACCAACTACCGCTATGTCGCCGACGAGCTGATCTACCTGTTCGATAACGCCGACGCCGAGGCCGTCGTGTTCCACGCCTCGTTCGCCGAGACGGTCGACCGCATCCGGCGCCAGTTGCCCAAGGTGAAGGCCTGGATCGCCGTCGCCGAACCCGGC
>Ga0302314_10007833_pt1 | contig 19156 bp, 20 predicted proteins | sample III_Palsa_N2_3_FD_200533 | JGI IMG/M metagenome (GOLD analysis project Ga0302314, IMG submission 200533) | Peat permafrost microbial communities from Stordalen Mire near Abisko, Sweden - III_Palsa_N2_3 | ecosystem: Environmental > Terrestrial > Soil > Palsa > Peat permafrost | place: Sweden...
GCTCTTGAATTCCTCCGGCGACACGAGCGAACCGCGCAATTTGCGGATCAGACGGAACGCTGCGTCGGCAAAGCGCTCGGGCGCGCGCAAGCCGGTGATCTCCGGGTCGATTTCGGCCAGCGCGAATTCGGCCCACTCGAGCGAGAAAAGTTCGGCGCCGACGCGTTCGAACAGGATGGCCGCGCGTGCCTCGTCGATCTGCGCGAGTTGACCCGGCTGGCCATCGCGTAGACGCAACACGTCGAAAGCAATCGTTCCCAGCGGCAAGCAGACGATACCGGCGCAGCCCTCCGGCAGCCGTGCGCGCAGCTTTGCGGTGCCCGCGTCGCTAGCCGCGGCCAGCAGCACCGCGCCGGCTGGGGCGCTCGCGGCCGCCCGCAGCGCGCGCTGCACGAGTGCAGTCGTCTTTCCCGTGCCTGCGGGACCGACGAGTGCGAGCAGCGGGCCGTCGAGCGGGTGGGCGAGTGCCGCCGACAGGGCGTCGCCCGCCGGCGCGGCCGGGGTCAGCAATGCCTCACCGCCCAAAGCGGTCTTCGCGCGCGAGCGGACGCCGGCGGCAGGCGTTGCGGTAGGCACAGTACTCGCAGGCCGCGGGATCGGTCGTCACCGCGAAGTGCTCGAGCGGGGCGTCGGCCAGCGTCGCGGCCAGCTCGATCATCTTGGCCCGCGCGCGTTCTAGTTCGTCGATACCGATCGTGCCGACGAGCGCGTCGCCGTACGAGCGCGGCGCGGCAATCGGCACGACCTCGAGTTCGACCGGGGCCACTTCGCGCAGCGCGTCCTTGAGCGGCACGAGCGAGAGTCGCGTAACCCGATCGCCTGCGGCCGTGCGCGCCCAATAGTAGAAAGGCAGCTGAAAATCGAGAAAGCGCGCGACCTTGGCGCGATACTCGTCGGCGCTCTCCGCAATCGAGCCGGTCTTGTAGTCGACGACGGTTACGGCTGCGGTCGCGTCGTCGCGATCGAGCCGGTCGACGTACCCGACGAAGCCGTAGCCGCCCAGCTCCAGCTCGACCGCGGTCTCCGTTCCGATCACGGTAAACGGCCGGCGGCGGCTGCTTTCGAGAAACCAGGCCAGATAGCGCCGGCCGGTGCGTTTGGCGCGGCGCCGCTGCAACTCGTACTCGACGTTGGTCGCGAATCCGGACCGAAAACGTTCGAACGAGTCGCCCAGCACGGCGTCCAGCTTGCGCTCGAGCACCGCGGGCGCGGCCGCGTCGGCCCGCGGAAATTCTTGGTGGAAGCGCTCCAGCGCCCAGTGGAAAGCAATTCCGTAGAACGACGCCGACGAGCCGCGGTCCTCGACGGCCGCGCAGACGTAGCGATAATACCAACGCCGCTCGCACTCGGCGTACGAGCCGAGCGATGACGCGCTGAAGTGGCCGTGCCGGCGCCGCACGACCCGCGGCGCCTCCGGTTCGTGCAGGGCCAGCGGAAAGGACGGGATTGCCGGCGCGTGCGCCTCTTCGCCGCCCGGGGAATCGCTCGCGAGGCACTCGAGTTCCCGAGTCAGCTGCGGCGGATCCCATGCGGCTCCGGGTTCCCGCGCGGCGTCGAGTGTTTTTCCGAGGCCCTCAATCTGCGACCAGGTTGCCTTTTCGGCCGCGTCCAGTTTTGCGGGGAAGTCGAAGCCGGTTGCGATCGTGGCCAAGTGTTCGCATACGGTCGCACCTTGGGCGCGGAACGCGTTGGTCAGCGCGTCCAGCACTTGGGTGAAGCGGCGCGCGGAGAGCGCGCTCTCACGGTCGAGGACCACGCGCTCGCGCTCGATCGCGTCGCGCACGCTGCGCCTCTCTCCGGCGACGACGGCTAGCGCCCGCGCGTCGACGTTCGGCACACCGGAATACGGCGAACGAAGCGCGCGTCGCGCGTCGCTCTCCTTACCGTCCGCGGCAAACCGGGTCAGATCGCGGACGAAGATGACGAGACTGCGCGAAACCATCGAACGGATGGAGGTTCGACGGGGCATTGCGGGACCCCGCCGCTTGCGGTGGAAAGCTCGTGCGATGCGAAAGATCGTCGTCGGCGTAACCGGAGCGAGCGGTAGCGCATACGCGCTCGCTGCCCTGCGCGCGCTGCGCGATTGCTCAGACATCGAGACGCACTTGGTCTTGAGCGAGCAGGCGCGGCTGACGATCGGTCTCGAGACCAGCCACAGCGCGGCCGATTTCGAGGCCCTCGCCCACGTCGCGTACCGCGACGCCGACCTCGCCGCCGCGATCTCGTCAGGTTCGTTCGTCACCGATGGCATGCTGGTCATCCCGTGTTCCATGAGGAGCGCCTCGGCCATTGCCTATTCGTTCAATGCCAACTTGCTCGTGCGAGCCGCCGACGTTTGTCTCAAGGAGAAACGCAAACTCGTGCTGGTCGTCCGCGAAACGCCGCTGCACCTCGGCCACCTGCGCACGCTCACCCAACTCGCGGAGATCGGTGCGGTGATCCTACCGCCGATCCCCGCCATGTACGCAAAGCCGCAAACCGTCGACGACATCATCCTGCACACCGTCGGCAAAGCGCTCGACCAATTCGGCATCGAGAACGATCTCTTCAAACGCTGGAAGTAGGCTGCGCCCGCGACGGCTACCTCAGACTTCGGTCCCGGCGCAGACATCCTCGAACGTCATCTCGTGCCCGACGCTCTCGAAGTGTACGGCTCCGCGAGCAACCGCTCCGCGAGGGCGATGTCGCTGGGGCGGTCGACGTTTACGGCGATCTCGGGGTGGGTGCAGATGGCGGCGGCGGCGGGGAGGCCGAGGAGTGCGCTCGCGCGGCGCTCGAGGTCGGCGATGCGGAGTTGGCGCGTCGCATAGCGCAGGAGCACGTCGTAGCCGAAGATCGTCGCCAGGCGCAACGGGTTTTTGCGCGCCGCGCCGAGTTTTCCGAGGAAGCGGTCGAGCGCGTCGAGCGCGCGCGGCCGCAACGCGACCAGTCCGCCGCCGCAATAGGTGCCGTCGCGCAGGCGCGCCCAGGTGTGCGGCACGCTGGGAAAGCGCGCCTCGTGACAGGCGCGCTCGACGCAGGCGTACACGACGTCGGCGCCGCTGCGCTCGGCGATTTCGAGGAACTCCTCGATCGCGGCGCGCGAGAGAATCGGCAAATCGGACGCAGCGACGAGCACCAGCTCATCCGCCGGCAAACCCCCGAGACCGCTGCGCAAACTCTGCGACATCGTCGGTCCGTCGGCGCGCAACTCGTCGACGCCGGACAACTCCGTGCGCGCGGGTTCGCCGAGCGGTGCGACCGCGATCACCCCTCCGACCTGCGGCGTCGATCGCAGCGCCGCGAGCGTGCGACGCGCGAGCGTGATGCCGGCGATTGGAACGAAGGCCTTGTTCGGTGCCTCCGGCGTCGCGGTGCAGACGGCGTCACGCGGACCGCCGGCCAGCAGCACCGCCGTTACCGGTCGCGTCAGCGCCACGCGGGGTCGTGATGCAGCGCCACGACAAACGTGCGCTCGAACGCGGTCGGGTCTAGCCGCGCGGCGCAGGTGCGCGCCGCGGCTTCGCGTTCGAACAGCGCGAACAGACACGAGCCCGACCCGGACAGTAGTGCATGCTCGGCGCCTGCCGCTCGCAGCGCCGCGTGGGCTCGCGCGACGGCGGGATACGCCTCCAGCACGAGTTCGTGAAAGTCGTTGACGAGCGCCGCGTTCAACGCAGCGAAGTCGCGTCGCTGCAGGGCATCCACAGCGCCCAGCGACGCGCTTGACGAGCGCGGGCGGCTCGGCCAGCCGCCGTCGCTCGCGCGGCGCGCGTCGAGCTGCCGGTAGGCATCGGCAGTCGCCACGCTCGCGAACGGCCGCGCCACGATCGCCCACCAATCCGGCAGCACGCCGATCGCGGTTACGCGCTCGCCCGTGCCTTCGACGAGCGCGCCCGTGCCGGCCAGGAAAAACGGAACGTCGGAACCGAGCGCTGCGGCAAGCGCGAGCCAGTCGCGCTGCGGCGGCGCGCCGAGCAGGCCGTCCATCGCGGCGCGCAACACGGCGGCGGCATCGCTCGAACCGCCGCCCAAACCGCCCCCGACTGGGATCTCCTTATGTAACCTGACGGCGTAAGGGGTCGTGCCCGCCGATTCGAGCGCGCGCTCGATCAAATTGTTCGTGCGCAGCGCCGGATCGTCTACGGCGAAGCCGGTGGTGTCGCTCGGTTGCAACTCGATGCGATCGTAGAGCGCGATCGGCACCATCACGCTGCGTAACGTGTGAAATCCGTCGTCGCGGCGCGACAGGATTTCGAGCGTCAGGTTGATTTTCGCCGGGGCGAGGAGCGTCGGCATGCGATCGCTCGAGTTCGCGACGGGGGCACCGCACCCCGCGCCAGAGAAGGTGTGCTCCCCGTGACGTTAGGACCGCGCGTCGGCATTTCATCGATACTGATCGCAGGCTCGATCGTACTCCTGATTTCCATTGCGGTCGGTAACAGCATGGGTAATCGGGTGCTCAACCAAGTCGCCGGCCGGGCCGACGATTTCGCGCCGAGTCCGGTCGCTTCGCCCACCATCGATCCGGGTGAGGCCGGCGCCGGCCAACTGCAGTGGAAGCGCCACCACATCGTCAGCGTCGCGACGGACCCGGGCTTCCCGGACCCCCGGATCACTCCCGAGCCGCCGCCCGCGCCGCGGCCTCCGCCGACGCCGGCGCGCACGCCCACCCCGGTCCCGACACCGAGCAGCGAGAGCAGCGCCGACTCGCACTATACATCGCCCCCGCTTCCGCTGCCGATCGTCAGCCACGGCCCCGACGAGCAGTCCGACCCTTACGGCGAGCCGCTCCCAACGGCTTCGTCCTCGTCCGCAGCCTCCGCGTCGCCGCAGCCCGCCGTCACGGCTCGCGACGCCGCCGGCCACGCCGCCATGGTCACGCCCTAGCCCCAAGGATGGGGCTGTGCCGCGCGGCGCACGATGCGCCGCTAGCGCGGCTTAGCCGCACGGCGGCGGACGCACAGACGGCGCATCTGTCCCTAATGTGCTGGTTGTTGTACCTGTTAAAATAGTGACACTGGAGGCACACGTGGCGAACGGACAACAGGGCAGCCTGGCCGGAGCGGGCCAGACGGGAACGACGACGGTCAAGCGCGGGCTGGCGCAGATGCTCAAGGGCGGCGTCATCATGGACGTCGTCACGCCCGAACAGGCCTCGATCGCCCAAGAAGCCGGCGCGGTCGCGGTAATGGCGCTGGAACGCATTCCGGCCGACATCCGCGCCTCCGGAGGCGTCGCGCGCATGAGCGACCTCTCGCTCGTTCAGCGCATCATGGATGCAGTCACGATTCCGGTGATGGCCAAGGCGCGCATCGGGCATTTCGCCGAGGCGCAGTGTCTGGAGGCACTGGGGGTCGACTACGTCGACGAATCCGAAGTCTTGACGCCCGCCGACGACAAGTATCACATCGACAAGCGCAAGTTCGCGGTTCCTTTCGTCTGCGGCGCGCGGGATCTGGGCGAAGCGTTGCGGCGCATCGCCGAGGGCGCCGCGATGATTCGCAGCAAGGGCGAGGCCGGCAGCGGGAACATCGTCGAGGCCGTGCGCCACATGCGCGCAATCCGCGACGCGATCGCCGAACTGCACGTGATGCCGGAGGAGGAACTCGTGTCCCGTGCGCGCGACATCGGCGCCCCGCTCGAACTCGTGGCCTCGGTCGCAGCGGCGAAGAAACTGCCGGTCGTGCTGTTCTGCGCGGGCGGCGTCTCGACGCCGGCCGATGCTGCGCTCATGATGCAACTCGGCGCGGAGGGCATCTTCGTCGGCAGCGGCATCTTCAAGGCTGCGGCCGTTTACAAGAACGGCGCTCCGGAATACGACGAGAACGGTTTTCCGAAAGTGGATCCGGATATCGCGCTGCGCTACGCGAAGGCGATCGTCGCGGCGACCACCCACTTCGAGGATCCGCAGGCGGTGGTCGAGGCTTCGAAGTCGCTCGGCGGCGCGAAGCCGATGCACGGCATCGACGTGCGGCAGCTCGACGAGAAGCAACTGCTGAGCGTTCGCGGGAACTGATGGCCGCTGCGCCCCTGGTCGGCGTCCTCGCGCTGCAAGGCGACGTCGACGAGCATTGCCGTGTTTTCGAGCGCTGCGGCGCTCGCGCGTTGCGGGTCAAGACCGCGGCGGAACTCGCGCGGGTCGATGGCCTGGTCGTTCCGGGCGGTGAATCGACAACGGTGATGCGGTTGCTGGAGCGCTTCGACATGGCGGGGCCGCTGGTCGACCGGGTCCGTCGTGGCCTGCCTTTCTGGGGCACGTGCATGGGCATGATCGTGGCCGCGCACGACGTCGCCGGGATCGAGCAGAAGACGCTCGACCTAATCGACATCACGGTTCGGCGCAACGCCTTCGGACGCCAAATCGCGTCAGAGGAAGTATTACTCGACGTGCCCGTGCTCGGGCCCGAGCCGTTTCCGGCGGTGTTCATCCGCGCGCCCTGGATCGAGCGCTGCGGCAGCGGCGTGGAACTCTTGGCCTCATACCTCGGCCACGGCGTTTTCGTGCGCTCGGGCAACGTCATGGGGACATCGTTTCATCCCGAGTTGACGGGCGACGCACGCGTCCACGCGTACTTTCTGAAGCTCGTGCACGAGGTCGCTCGCGCGGCCTGAGAGCGGCCTCGTTCCGGCGGGGAAGCGACGGGGGCGCGGCGTATGAACCACCCCGAATGGCGCAGTCCCCGAACGCGACAGAAATGCCGCCCGTCGAAGTGATCGTGAGCGAGGTCGTCGCGAGCCTCACCTTCGTCGCGCACGCGTATCTCGAGCCGCCTGCCGCGGCGTCGGGCGAAAGCGTTCCGGCCGACCTCGAGGCCGCCGATATCGCGCTCGACATTGCGGGGAGGGCCTTCGAACGAATACAGCCCAGGTTGCAGCCGGAGGAGCGATCCGCGCTCGCGAGGTCGCTCACGGACTTGCGTCTGGCGTATGTAAAGAAGCGAGGCCTATGAGTCTCGCTTCCTGCGTTTTGGCCGCATCGAAGGGGCGACCGTGACCGACGTCCTCGTTTTGAACTTCACCTACGAGGCGCTCAACATCACGAGCTTCCAGCGTGCCGTCAAGCTGCTGTTCGCCGGCAAAGCCGAAGTGGTGCACGGACGCACGCAGATGCTCTCGTCGCCGAGCTACGAGATGCGGATGCCCTCGATCATCCGCATGCTGTACTACATCCGGCGCCCGACGCAAAAAGTCGCGCTCACGAAGAAGAACATCCTCCTGCGCGACGATTACACGTGCCAGTATTGCAGCCTCAAGGGCGAGCGCCTGATGACGGTCGACCACGTCATCCCCAAGAGCAAGGGCGGCCCCTCGACCTGGGAAAACCTGGTCTGCGCCTGCATGCGCTGCAACAACCGCAAGAACAACCGCTCGCCCGAGCACGCCAACATGCACCTGCGCCGCAAGCCCAAGGCTCCCAAGTACATTCCTTGGATCCGCATCAAGCGCAACACGCTGCCCGGCGAATGGCACAAATTCTTGTTCCTCTACAACGTCTCGATCGACGAACGCCTGGAATAGCTCGCGCCGGCAACGGAAATTGGTTAGCGCGCGCGGAACCCATGCGCACGTGGACCAAACCCGGACGCCGTACTTCGATGTCCTGCTCGACTACGTGGACTCCGGCGTCATCCCGTTCCACACACCCGGTCACATGCAGGGGCACGGCATGGACCGCGCGCTGCGCGATTTTCTCGGCGACAACGTGCTCGCGATCGATCTCACCCAGATCCGCGGGCTCGACGATCTCTTGCAGCCCGAAGAAGCAATCGAGGAAGCCCAGCAGCTGGCGGCCGAGGCGTACGGCGCCGATCGTTCGTTCTTCCTGATCAACGGCTCGACCAGCGGCAACCAGATCATGATGATGACCGCGCTCAACCCGGGCGAGAAGCTCGCCTTGCCGCGCAACTCGCACAAGAGCGCGATGGGCGGCTTGATAATGAGCGGGGTCGAGCCCGTCTGGATGAAGCCCGAAGTCGACGACGGATTGCATATGGATCACACGGTCACGCCCGCGACCGTGCGCGCTACGCTCGCCGCGCATCCCGACGTGCGCGCCGTGTACATCGTGAGCCCCACGTACTACGGCGCCGCCGCCGACCTCGAAGGCATCGCCGCGGTCGCGCACGAGCACGACCTGCCGCTGTTGGTCGACGAAGCTTGGGGCCCGCACTTTCGCTTTCATCCCGCGCTTCCGCTCGACGCGCTCGAAGCGGGCGCTGACCTTTGCATCAACTCGACGCACAAGATGCTGGGCAGCCTGTCACAGACCGCGATGCTGCACCAAAAAGGTGACCGGATCCGGGTCGACCGGCTCAAGGCCGTCGTCAAGCTGTTCCTCTCGACCTCGCCCAACCTCGTGCTGATCGCGTCACTCGACGTCGCTCGCAAACAGATGGCCACCGAGGGCAGCGCGCTGCTCTCGCGCACGATCGAACTCGCCAACGACACGCGCCGCCGCCTCAATGAGATACCGGGCATCTATTGCTTCGGCGAGGAGCAGGTCGGCAGACCCGGCGTCTTCGACTTGGATCCGACCAAAATCACGATCACCGTCAAGGAACTCGGCTACACGGGCTATGAGGCCGAAGAGATTCTGCGCCGGCGCTATAACGTGCAGTGCGAGTTGGCCGATCTGTTCAACTGCTTGGCGCTCTTCACGATCGGCACGACGCAAGAGGCGGCCGACCGCCTCGTGTACGGCGTCAAGGAACTGTCGCGCGAGGACCGGCCGATCGACGTCTTCTCACCCTCGGGCGTGCTCGAGCGCAGGCTGAAAACCGGCACCTACAATCTGCCCTCGATCCCGCCGATCCGGATGAACCCGCGCGCCGCGTTCCTAGCCGATACGGAGTTCGTCCGCTTCAAAGACAGCGCCGGCCGGATCTGCGCCGAGGTGATCACGCCCTACCCGCCCGGCATTCCTGTGATTTCCCCGGGCGAGGAGATCACGCCCGAAATCGTGGCCTACTTGGAGCTCGAGAAGAAGGCCGGCGTTCGCATGCAGGGACCCTACGATTCGGAACTTAGGACCATTCGGGTGGTAAGATAGATGTATGGGGGAATTTTTCATCTCGAACTCAAAGTCCGCCGCAACGGTCACAGCCGGAGTTAGACAACCGGCGCCGGCCGAATTTATGACGAGGATGTGCATTGGCCGTTAACGCCGAGACCGTCTCATCGCAACACTGGGAATTGACCCGACTCCTCGACATCTTTCCCCTCCCGATCCGCCAGGCACTCGTTCGGCTCCAGAATTTGGAAGCGCTCGTCGAAGTGGTCCTGGACCTGGGCCGGCCTCCGGAAGCGCGGTTTCCGGACGACTTCGTGTTCCTCGGCGATGCCGCCGTATCGCACGAGGACCTCGCGCACGTCAGTTCGCGCTTGTCGCCGTTCGGCTCCGATAACCGCGCCGGCATCGAGCAGACGTTACACCGCATCTCGGCCATCCGCAACCGGACCGGCCGGGTCGTCGGGCTGACGTGCCGCGTCGGTCGCGCCGTGTACGGAACGGTCGATATCGTGCTCGACGTCGTGCGTTCCGGAAAATCGATCTGCCTGCTCGGGCCGCCAGGGGTGGGCAAGACCACGCTGCTGCGCGAGTGCGCGCGCGTCCTTTCCGAGGACCGCAAACGCGTGGTCGTCGTCGATACCTCGAACGAAATCGGCGGCGACGGTGACGTCCCGCACTCCGGTATCGGGCAGGCTCGCCGCATGCAAGTCGCGGACGCGGCTTTGCAGCACGACGTCATGGTGGAGGCGGTCGAAAACCACATGCCGCAGGTCGTCGTCATCGACGAGATCGGCACGGCTGCCGAAGCGCTCGCCGCGCGGACGATCGCGGAACGCGGCGTCCAGTTGATCGGCACCGCGCACGGCAAGACGCTCGAGAACCTGCTGATGAATCCAACCCTTTCGGACCTCGTCGGCGGCATCAGCACGGTGACGCTTTCCGATGAGGAAGCGCGCCGGCGCGGAACGCGCAAGACCGTGCTCGAGCGCAAGGCCCCGCCCACGTTCGACGTGCTGATCGAGATCAACGATCGCAACCGGCTCTCGATCTATCAGAACGTCGGCGAGACCGTCGATGCGCTGCTGCGCGGTTATCAACCGCAGCCTGAGGTCCGTCAGCGCATGCCCGGCGGCAACGTTTCGATCGTCCAGGAGGCGAGCCCCGTCGTCGTTCCCAAGCGTGCCGGTCAAACCTCATCGGCCCCGAAGGCTCTGCCCGAATCCGATTTTGCGATCGCGCTGCGCGAAGCCGAATTCGACGACCGCGAGGATCGCGAGCAGCACGTCTTGCTTTTCCCCTACGGCGTGTCGCGCAACAAGATCGAGCGCGCCATCCACAACCTCAACGTCAACGCGTCGATCGCCCGCAAGTGGGATGACGCCGACGTCGTCCTCACATTGAAGTCGCTCGAGCGCAAAGAATCCGAAAAGCTCAAGTCGATCGCGGCGGAAAACGTGCCGATCTATTCGATCAAGACCAATACGACCGCCCAGATCATGAACGCACTCAAGGACATCTTCGCGCTGCCCTCGATCGACGCCGAAGAGATTGCGCTGCGCGAGGCCAACGAGGCGATCTACAAGGTCTTGCTCGACAGCAAGCCGGTCGAACTGACGCCGCAAACGTCGTACGTGCGGCGCATGCAGCACCAATTGGCCGAGCAGCACCGCGTGATGTCCCGCAGCACGGGTCTCGAACCGAATCGCCGGGTGCTGTTTTTCCGCAGCGGCGACCTGCCGTACACCGGGGCTTCGGCGTAGCGCGGCGCGCTTTCGTCACCGTCGAGGGGATCGAGGGCAGCGGCAAGTCGACGCTGCTCTCGGGCCTGGCGAGTTGGCTCGCAGCGCGCGGCGTCGAGGTCGTCCCGACGCGCGAACCGGGGGGAACGCCGCTCGGAAATCGGCTCCGCGCGATCTTCGTCGAACCGGGCCTCGAGATCGACCCGCTGGCCGAGGCGTTCGTCGTCAACGCTTCGCGCGCGCAGCACGTCGCAAGTGTGATCGAGCCGGCGCTGCGCGACGGTCGCTTCGTCCTGTGCGATCGCTATGCCGATGCGACGCTCGCGTACCAGGGTTATGGCCGCGGCATCGACTTGACGACGCTACGCGCGCTCGCCCACGCCGCAACGCGCGGCTTGGAGCCCGACCTGACGCTGCTCGTCGACGTGAGCGTCGAGGTCTCGCAGGCGCGGGTCGCGGCGCGTACCCAAGCCGGCGGCGGACTCGCCGACCGTCTGGAACGCGAGGACGGCGCTTTTCACGAGCGCGTGCGTCAAGGGTACTTGGAACTCGCGCGATCCCAAGCGCGCTTCGTGACGATCGACGGGACGCAAACCGCCGAGGCGGTGCTGCGGGCGGCGTCGCAGGCGGTCTCGGCGAAGCTAGGCATGTGACCGGAATCCAAGGCACGTTCGACGTGCTGGGAGCAAGGCTGCCGCTCGGGTTCTTCGCCTCGCTCGACCCAGGCCGGCTCGCGCACGGATACCTGTTCACCGGCCCGTCCGGCGTCGGGAAGAAAACGTTTGCGCGACGGCTCGCGCAGTCGCTGCTGTGCGAAACACCTAAGCAGACCCTGCTCGGATATTGCGGAGCGTGCATCGGATGCAAGCTTTTCGTCGCGGGAACGCATCCGGATTTCGTGGCCGGCGAGGGCACGATCAAGATCGGAACGGAGGCCGGCAGCGCGCTGCACGACGCCGACCTCTCGGCGCGGGATCTCGTGCGCGAGCTGTCGCTGCGCGCCTACCGCAGCCGCTACCGCGTCGTGCTGCTGGCCGACGTCGCGTTCGCCACCCACGAAGCCGCCAACGCCTTGCTCAAGTTCTTCGAGGAGCCGCCCGCGGGCGTCGTCGTCCTGTTGACGACGGACGGTCCGGGCTCGCTGCTGGCGACGATCCGTTCGCGCTTCGTCGAGATCCCGTTCTCGCCGCTGTCCGCGAGCGACGTCGAGGCGGCGCTCGTCAAAGGCGGCGTCGACGCCGAGCGCGCCAGGCTCGCGGCCGCGGTCTCGCTTGGCAGCGTGACCCGCGCGCGCTCGGTGCTCGACGAGGACGATTCGGGGATCCGTGAGGCGTCGTTTGCCTGGTTCGAACGCGCGATGCGCGGCGAACCTGCCGATGCGAGTTTCCTACGCTTGGACGATCGCAGCCTGAGCGGGGGCGAGAAGCGAGCGCTGGCGCTGGAGCTGGTGGAACTCGTGCGGGTGGCCGCACGCGATTGGGGTGCTGCGGCGCTCGCCGGCGATGGCGTCGTGCGCTTAGCCCCGGATCAGCGCGCTCGTCTGGATCGCATTCCGGCGCGCGACCCCGACGCGATCGCGAGCTTACTCGGCGCGATCGGCGACGCCGCACGCATCGCGAACACCAACGTGTCGGCCGGCCTCGTCGTCGATTACCTGCGGCTTGCGCTGGCTCCGCGCCCGGCAGCTGCGTCGCGCACGTAAAGCAGCAGACGAGTCCGCGAGGAGAAGCCAAGCTTGCGATAGACCGAACTGAGCTGCTTTTCGACGGCCTTCACGGTGACTTCCAGACGAGCCGCGATCTCGGCGTTGCTCAAGCCGTCGGCGACCAGCCCGGCAACTTGCGATTCTCGAACGGAGAGCGTCATTCCGGGATCCTACCCGTCCGGCGCCTCGTCTCGTAGTAGTGGAATCCCTACCTGCGCGCTCAGTGCGCCTGCATGTAGACGATCAGCTTGCTGCGCGAGGAGAAATCCAGCTTCTTGTAGATCGCGCCCAGGTGCTTCTCGACGGCCTTGACCGTTACGCCGAGCTTATCCGCGATTTCGGCGTTGGAGAGGCCCGCCCCGACCAGTTCCGCGACCTCCCGCTCGCGCGAGGTGAAGACCCCCTCGCGAGCCGCGGTCGCGCTCGCCGACGGCTCGCCCGCCGCGCGCCGTTCGAGTTCGCGCAGGCGCGCCACCGCTCCGATGCGGGCGTAGATCTCGCGCGCGCTTTCGACCTGCCCGGCCAGCCGGAGCGCATCGGCTTCCCAGAGCGGTAACCCGAGGGCGCCGAACGCGGCGGCTGCTTCCGCGCCCAGGCGCCGCGCGGCAGCATTGTCGAGCGACCGCGCCGCAACGTAGGCGTCGAACAGGGCCAGAATTCCCCCGTGCACGCTATGGCGGTTGACCGCGCGGGCGCTCTCGAGTTCGGTCCGCGCCAGCTCGAGGTCCGCTTCGGCGCCCCAGCGCGCGACCGCCAGGTACAGGTCGAAGGGCGCCATTCCGGTGCCGCCCGAACTACGCAGGGCGCGGGCGAGCAGCCGGCGCGCTTCATCGGGGTTGCCGTTGGCGATGGAACGTTCGGCGTAGGCGAACCCCACGAGCCCAATCTGACCGTCGCGCGCGACTCTGGCTTCGTCGTAGCAGCGCGCGACCAGGTCGTCGTCGCCGGTGAGCAGCCCGATCGCGCAACCGTACGCGGCTAGGTGCAGGCCGGGCAGCGTGTGATCGGTTTCGATTTCGAGGACTTGGTTGGCGGCCGACTTGGCCTCGCGAAATTCGCCGCGGCGATAGTGCAACGCGACCGAATATGCGAGCGCGATCGCCAGTTGGGCCTGAAAATGCCTCGGGCGCGCCAGCGCCACGGCTTCGGCGAGATAGCCTTCGACGCCGTCCAAGCGGCCGACGCGCGTCAGCACGCCGGCCATGTTCGATAGGGTCATCGCGCGGTGCGCAAGGCGCCGCTCGTCGGTCGCGATTGCGAGCATTCGGTTCGTGTTTTCGAGGAAGCCGTCGATATCGGCTCGGCGCTGGCAGACCAGCGCCTTGGTCGCAAAGTAGGAGAGCTGCTCGGTTCGGTCCTCGCCCGGCGCCGAGGATCCGAGGCTGGCCAGGATCGCCAGCGCCTCGTCTTCGCGACCCGCGATCGCCAGCAGCTGGGCGCGCGTGATCTCCAGGCGGCTTCGAATCGCCGCGTGCTCGGGCGGCTCCAGACGGGGGAGCATCGCGACGAGCGGCGCCGTCGCGTCGGGGAGTCCGAGGTTGTACGATTCGACCGCCCAATCGATTCTCACATCGCACTCTTGCGCCAGGTCGCCGAGGCGCTCGAGGATGGCCGCGGTTTCCTCCCCCACGCGTAACGCCTGCCCGCGCTCGCCGTTGAGCGTGAGCGCGCGCATGATCTTCCGCCGCAGCGCCGCGCCAGCGGCCGAATGATGCGGCACGAAGTCGGCGGCATAGCCGAAAAAACGGATTGCCTCCTCGTACGCGAACACGCTCATGGCTTCGTCGCCCGCGCGCTCCGCATACTCGACTGCTTTGAGCCCTTCGTCGGCTGCCCACCAGTGATAGGCCAGGGCTTGGAGGACGTGCTCGCGGCCGGGCAGCTCTTCCAATGCTGCCGCGATGCGCCGGTGCAGATCGCGCAATTGAACGCCCAGAAAATCCTCGTAGATCGTCTCGCGCGTCAGGGCGTGCCGGAATCGGAACTCGCCGCTGCGTTCTTCGACGATCAACTGCAGGGCGCGAGCCCGTTGCAGGGCGCGCTCGACGCGCGCGCGCGGAAGATCGATTGCGGTCGCCAGCAGCGTGGCGCCGAACTGCCGTCCGACAACGGCAGCGTGCGCCAGGACGTCGAAATCCTCGGGCCCGAGCGGCGCGAGCCGCTCCCGAACTGCGGCCCGAATCGTCGTGGGCAGCGCACTGCGCGTCGCGCCCGCGCGCTTGCGGTCGAGCGCGTTCTTCATCAACTCTTCGGCGAACAGGGGATTGCCTTCGCTGAGCCGCGCGATCTCCTTACGCGTGCCTTGGGCAACTTCGGGCAGTCCCTCGAGCGCGTTTTCGATGAAGGCGGCGAGTTCGGGGCGCTGCAGTTCGTCGAGTTCGACCGTGCTCGCGCCGCGGAGGCTGCCAAGCCGCCCGATGGCCGCGAACAGCGGATCGCTCTCGGGCATCGCGCCGGTCCGATAGGTAGCCACGAAAAGCAGACGTTCGCTCGACGCCGCGGCGGCCAGGGTTGCAAGCAATTCGAGGGTTGCGGGATCGGTCCACTGGAGATCCTCCAGCAGCACGACCACGGCGCCACGCCGCGACGCCGTCAGGTACGCCGAGGAGATGCGTTCGAACTGTTCGGCGCGCGATGCGGCCGGTTCGAGCTTCGCTGCAGCGGCATCGATTCGTCCGAGCGAGTCGAGGATCGGTCCGTAGGGGCGCCCGGCGTACTGCCGGCACTGCGCCGCCGTGACGCGAACGCGAGCCGATGCGAGTGAAGCTTTGAATTCCGCCAGCAGTCGAGTCTTGCCGATGCCGGCTTCGCCGCAGATCAGCACGAGGCCGCCGCGGCCCAAACTTGCTTCCCGTCGCCGCTCGTGGAGATGAGCCAGTTCGGTGCGACGACCGATCAGCATGCGACAGACGACGGGTTGAGCGAGCACGTCTTCGTCGTGTGTTCTTAGCGCAAGCGGCGCCCGTACGAGATGTCGGCGTAGGTCTTGGCGAGCACCAGCGCCACGTAGCCGGAGACGAACGCCGTGATGAACGCCACTGCGAGACGCGGTACGACGTCGAGAACGAGCGGCGATGTAGCGTGCGGCCCGATGGCCATCATCGCCCCGAGCAGAGCCGGATACAGTGCGGAAAAGATGAGCGACGGCGCGACCAGCGTGGCGAACACGTAGACGCCGGTGACGAGGAGGGTCGGCGCAACCGAAGCCTGCGCTCGCTCGAGCGATACTTGCAGCGCGGCGCCCCCGGGGATGCCGCCGAACGCCGCGGCCGGCAGCGCGTAGATGAAGAAGTACGTCGCGACGAGATAGCCGACGATGGTGCCGGCGAAGCCGGCGAACCCGCCGATGAGGCCCGCGACGTACACGACGAAGCTCAGGCCCAGTGCCGCGATCAAGATGTCGCCGGTTTTGCGGCGCGCCTCTTCCCAAGCATCGTCGAAGGGTGCGCGCCCACGCCGCCAGGCGGCATCCGCACCGATCATTGCGACCGCGAGCCCGAACGAGCCGATCAATTGCCCGGCCAGGCCGGCAAGGCCGGCGTTGGCCGAGGCAATGAAGCCGCCCCCCTCGCCCCCGAACAACAGCTGCAGCAAGACGTTCGCAACGGCGGCGAGCAGCGGTGCGAGCGCGATCTGTGGGTGGCGCGCGAGCAAGCCGAACGCCCGCAGGTACGTCCCCAGATCCAGCCCGCGCAGCATCCTATCCGCGCGCGCTGGCGAGCGCCGAACCGCAACCGCAGGTCCGCTCGGCCGGCGTCGCCTCGATGATCTTGAAAATCGCCGCCTTGACCCGCTCGTTGTTGCTCGCGAATACCTTCAGAACGGCTTCGTGGGTTACCGGCGGCGCACCGGGAAGGCCGACGTCATAGTCCGTGATTAGCGAAATGTTCACGTAGCAAATCTCGAGTTCGCGCGCGAGGTAGCACTCCGGATACTGCGTCATGTTGATGATCTCCCAACCCGCGTCTTGGAACCACTTCGATTCCGAGCGGGTCGAGAAACGCGGTCCTTGGATGACGACGACCGTGCCGGTCTCGTGGGTGGTCACGCCGAGCGATCGTAGCGCGCCAATCGCGATCGGCCGCAGCTGCGGGCAATACGGGTCGGCGAAGCTGACGTGCGTCGTAATCGGACCGTCGTAGAACGTATCGATGCGTCCGCTCGTGCGATCGACGACCTGATCGGCGACCGCCATGTGTCCGGGTTCGTACTCTCTTTTGAGCGAACCGCAGGCCGTCGGCCCGACGATCCGCGTGACGCCCAATGCCTTCATCGCCCAGAGGTTGGCGCGGTAGTTGATCGATTGCGGCGGGAAACGGTGGTCCTTGCCGTGGCGCGGCAAGAACGCAACCTTCTTGCCCGCGATTTCGCCGAGCGCGACGCGGTCGCTGGGCGCGCCGTACGGCGTCTCGATCCAGACTTCGCGCGCGTTCTCTATCAGCGAGTAGAAACCGGAGCCTCCGAAGACGCCGATCTCGGCTCGTTCCTGTGCCAACGTGAACCTCCTGACGGTATGGGCTCCGCCAGGTTCGGGAGCCGAGACCGGCCTCCCCTCAAGTCGCTTACGCCCGGCCGTGCTCCAGCCGCGCCACGCGCTCCTCGAGCCGATCAAAGCGTTGGTCGACCCGATCGAACCGTTTGTTCATGTCGTAGCGCAGCGAACCAATCTCCCCCCGCAACTCAGCTTGCAGCATCTGTAGACCTCGCTCCGTGAAGGCGTGCAACGACACGATCGCATCGAGAATTTCGCTGTCTCGCGAACGTCCGCTCATTGCTACTCTTTGAAGTCGCTCGGCTTGAGTTCCTCGATGAACTTCTTGAAGCGCTGCGACTCCTCGGCCTCGGCCTTCTTGTCGGGGACCGTTTCCTCCAAGACGATCTTGTCGGAGACGTAGATCGGCGCTTGCATGCGCAGCGCAAGCGCGATGCCGTCGGAGGGGCGCGCGTCGATCTCCTGGGTGTCGCCATTCTGGCGCACGATCAGCTTGGCGAAGAAGGTCGAATCCTTGATGTCGTGGATGACGATTTGTTCGAGCTGCGCGTGGAGCGATTCCAGCATGGTGCGCATCAGGTCGTGCGAGAGGGGGCGCGGTACGGCGGTCCCCTCCAGCGCCAGCGCGATCGCGGTTGCCTCGAACGGTCCGATCAGGATCGGCAGGAAACGCTTTCCTTCCAGGTCTTTGAGGATCACGACGGGGTCGTGGGTCAGCAAGTCGATGCCGAGCTTGTCGACCTTCATTTGGCGCATCTTGCAAAATCCTACGCATCCAGGACGATTCCTTGCCCCAAGCGAACGGCCAGGGTCGTCTTCGATGGCCCTTTCATGCGGAATCGTCGGTTTGCCCAACGTCGGCAAGTCGACGATCTTCAACGCCCTGACCCGCTCGGCCCAAGCGCTGGCGGCTAATTATCCGTTCGCGACGATCGAACCGAACGTGGGCGAAGTGCCGGTGCCGGACGACCGCCTGAAGGTCCTTTCCGAGATCGTCAGCGCCCGCCGCATCGTCAACGCGACCATGCGCTTCGTCGACATCGCCGGGCTCGTCCGCGGCGCGAGCGGCGGAGCCGGCCTCGGGAACGCCTTCTTGAGCCACATCCGCGAGACCGACGCCATCGCCATGGTCGTGCGCTGCTTCATCGACGCGGACGTGAGTCACGTGGAGGGCGACCCGGACCCGCTGCGCGACGTCGAGATCATCAACATCGAACTTGCCCTGGCCGATCTCGCAACGCTCGCAAAGCGCGTCGAGAAGCTGGAACGCGAGGCCCGCGTCAACGCCAAGCTCGGCCCGCGTCTCGAAGCGGCCAGACGCCTGCGCGCCGCGCTCGAGGAGGGCACGCCCGCCCGCTCCTTCGGGCCCGGATCTCTCGAGCTGGAGCTAGCGCTCGAAGCGTTCCTCTTGACGGCGAAGCCGATGCTGTACGTCGCGAACGTCGACGAAGCTCAGATCGGCGCGTTAGGCCCGCTCGCCCAAAGCGTCTTCGACCTCTCCGAGCGCGAAGGCAGCCGCGCGATCGCCTTCTGCGGCAAGTTCGAAGCCGAGCTGGCGGGGCTCAGCGAGGCCGAAGCCAAGACCTTTCGCGAGGAACTCGGCATCGATCGCAGCGGCCTCGATCAACTCATTCTCAGCGCCTACGACCTGCTCGGTCTGATGACGTTCTTGACGGCCGGCGAAATCGAAGCCCGAGCTTGGACGATCGAAAAGGGCACCAAGGCCCCTCAAGCCGCCGGCAAGATCCACTCCGACATCGAGCGCGGCTTTATCCGCGCCGAGATCGTCTCGTACGACGACTACGCTCGGCTGCGCACGATGGAAGCAATCAAGGCGGCGGGTCTGCTGCGCAGCGAAGGTAAGGAGTACGTCATGCGGGAGGGCGATGTCGTAAACTTCCGGTTCAACGTTTAGCGGGTGGGGTTCTGTTTTCGGCGGCCTTTGCTGGCCCACGTAGGCGGGGCCGGCGCGGGGCAGCGACCCCCGCCTACGAGGCCAGCACCGGCCGCCGCCACGCCAGCCGTGTACCAAATGTCGAATCAAGAGTCGCTTTGACTATACAAACGTAGGGGTTGCGCCGATATTTCCGTAAGGTGAAACACCGAACACTTGCCAGGGAGCCGGTTCCGATGATCACTGCCGTCCGTGAAGTCTCAGTTTTTGGGGACGCGATCGCGTATTTCAACGAGGCGGCGGCGTTGCTCGACCTCAACCCCGGGATGCGGCG